>JGI12269J14319_10001823_pt1 | contig 20877 bp, 17 predicted proteins | sample PeaSoiSIISIP2007_FD_14319 | JGI IMG/M metagenome (IMG submission 14319)
CCCGCCGCAGCCGCGTGATGCCGCCCAACAACCGCAAGCAGGCGATGCTGCCGGCGACGGCCGAGGTCCTCGACAATCCCATCGGCACGGCCTGCGGCTTCGCGGTCGATATCGGCAAGGCCCGGTTCTTCTTCACGCCGGGCGTGCCGCGGGAGCTCCGGCGCATGCTGGAGGAGCAGGTGATCCCGCGCCTCCTCGCGCGCAGCGGGTTGCAGTCGACCATCCACTTGAAGCGCTTCCATTCCTACGGGCTCGGCGAATCCCACGTCGACACGCTGCTCGCGGGGTTGGAGGATCTGGTGCCCGACCGAAGCATCAAGCTGGGCTTCCGCGCGCACTATCCGCAGCTGGAGACCAAACTCACCGTGCGCGGCACCGATATGGCGGACATCCAGAGCAAGCTCGCGCCGGTGCAGGCGGAGGTGCGCAAGCGGCTCGGCAATTTCATCCTGGCGGAGGACGATCAGACGCTCGAGGGCGTCGTGCTCGCGGCACTGACCGAGCGCGGCGGCACGCTCGCCGTCGTCGAGGGATTCACGGGCGGCCAGATCGCCGCACGATTGGCTCCTCTCTCGGGTGCGGAGGTGGTGTTTCGCCGTGGCGTGGTGGCGCGAGATCTGGCAGAGCTCAGTGCGGCCGTCCGCCTCCAGCCTGCGATCGGCGAGATCACGAAGGAGACCGCAGAGGCCGCGGCGCAGGCAGCCCGGTCGTCGACCGGCGCGAGCCATGCACTCGCGGTGCTGGTCGATCTCGACGAGGGCGCGGACCGGATCGATTTCGGCGGCACGATCTGCATCGCGATTGCGACCGAGAGCGAGGCCGTTTCTCGCCGCGCCCGAGTGATCGGCGGCCGCGAGTGGGTGCGTCTGGGCGCCATCGAGCTCGGCCTCGATTGCCTCCGCCGTCATCTCCAGGGCCTGCCGGTTTCCGAGCGGATCGACTTCGAGAAAACGTAAAAAATTGCATCATGACCCCAAGACCACACCGCGTCGCGGTGCGTGTCTCGTGCTAACCTAGCGCAAAAACGGGTCTGCGCGTTCTGAGCGCAAGGGAGCAAGAGTGATGGAACAACGGGTCTTGGGCCGTACCGGCGCCTCGGTTTCGGTGCTCGGGTTCGGGTGTGGCGCCGTCGGCGGGCTGATGGTGCGCGGCGCTCCTGCCGACCAGGAGCGCGCGGTCGCCCGGGCCCTGGAGAGCGGCATCAACTACTTCGATACCGCGCCCGCCTACGGCAACGGCGCCTCGGAGGAGAACCTCGGACGGGTGCTCAAGAGCATCAGGCCCGAGATCTTCCTCAGCACCAAGTTCACGGTCTTGCCGGAGCACAAGAAGAACATCGCGGAGGGCATCGCGCAGTCCCTCGAGCAGAGCCTGCGCCGGCTCGGGCGCGACCACGTCGACTTGCTGCAGCTGCACAACCGCATCGCCTCCGGCGGCTCCGACCGGCCGCTCGACGCCTCGACGGTGCTGGAACAGGTGGTGCCGGCGCTGGAAAGCTTGAGGCAGCAGGGCAAGATTCGATTCTTCGGCATCACCGCCATCGGCGATACGCGCGCCTTGCAGCAGGTGGTCGACTCCGGCGCCTTCGACACCGCGCAGATCTGCCATAACCTGCTCAATCCCAGCGCCACGACGGTGCTGCCCGCCAGTTTTCCCGCGCAGAATTTCGAGAAGCTCGCGATCCGTGCTCATGCCGTCGGGATGGGCACCATCGGCATCCGCGTGCTCGCGGGCGGCGCCCTGAGCGGGCTCGAGACGCGCCATCCGATCGGGGCCGCGTCGGTCGACCCGATCGCCTCGGGACCGGATTACCGCGCCGACGTCGCGCGGGCGCACGCATTCCAGGCGCTGGTGGGGGCGGGGTATGCGCGCAGCCTGATCGAGGCGGCGCTGCGCTTCGCGTTCGCGAGCGAGGCCATGACGACGGTGCTGGTGGGCACCTCGACCCTCGACCAGCTCGAGACCGCCATTGGCTGCGCCAACAAGGGGCCGCTCACCCGCGCGGGGCTCGACGAGGCGACGCGGCTCTGGCGAAACATCGCGGGCGCGCAGGGCTGAGCGCCGCCGCCATTCTGAAGTGAGGAGGCGATCATGCCAGTGGATCTCCTGATCAAGAACGGGCTCGTGGTCGATGGCACGGGCGCGCCCGGCCGCCACGCCGATTTGGCGGTCTCGCAGGGCAAGATCGCCGAGATCGGCAAGCTCGATGGCGTCGCCGCACGCCAAACGATCGATGCCGCCGATTGCGTGGTGGCGCCCGGCTTCATCGATCCGCACACGCATTACGACGCGCAGATCTGCTGGGACGGTGCGGTGACGCCCTCTTCCTGGCACGGCGTCACCAGCGTGGTGATGGGGAACTGCGGCGTCGGCATCGCGCCCTGCACGGCGAAGGCGCGCGAGATCGCCATGCGCGACCTCGTGAATGTCGAGGGGATTCCGTTCGACGTGCTCGATCGAGGCATCACCTGGGACTGGGAGAGCTTTCCGGAGTTCCTCGATGCCGCCCAGCGCCGCAAGCCCGCGCTCAACCTGGGCTTCCTCGCGCCGCTGACGCCGTTCCGCCACTTCGTCATGGGCGAGGCCTCGATGGAGCGTCAGGCGAGCGCCGAGGAGACCCGGCGCATCGCGGCGCTCCTCGCCGAGGCCGTCGACGCCGGCGCCTTCGGTTTTTCCAGCACGATCCTCAATCAGCATGTCGGCTTCGAGGGCCGGCCGCTCGCCTGCCGCAACGCCGGCCGCGACGAGCTCAAGGCCTACTCGAACGTACTGCGCGAGCGCGGCAAGGGCGCGATCGAGATCGCGCTCACGCGGCAGACCTCGGTGCTCGACGACGAGCAGTACGAGCTGCTGGATTTCCTGCTGACGGAGAGCGCGCGTCCCGTCACCTTCCTGGCGCTCTTCGATCGCGACGATCTGCCCGACGCCGTGCGCAACACGCTCCGCAAGGCGGCGCCGCTGCTCAAGCGCGGCGCGCGTCCGCAGACCTCGCCGCTGCCGCTCACGCGCGAGATCAACATGCGCAATCCCTTCTCCTTCGCCTCGTACCCGAGCTGGAACCGCGTCTTCGTTGACCAGTCCAAGGAGGGTCAGGCCGCGGTCTACCGCGATCCCGCCTTCCGCAACGCGTTCCGCGCGGAGTTGAAGCGTCCCATGGGTTTCGGAAACTGGGAGCGGATCGTCGTCTACCAGGCCAAGAACCCGGCGCTCAAGCCGCTGGAAGACCGCTCGGTCGCGGAGATCGCTCGCGAGCACGGCAAGGATGGCGTCGACACCTTCCTCGACCTCACGCTCGAGGATGATCTCGAGATCGAGTTCACGATGTCGTCCTACAACACGCGGATCGACCGGATGACCGAGATCCTGAACGATCCCGCCGTGCTGATCGCGCTCGGCGACGGCGGCGCGCATCTGGACATGCTCTGCGACGCCGGCTATCCGACGTATCTACTCGGCACCTGGGTGCGCGAGCGGCAGGTGATGACGCTGGAGCGTGCGGTCGAGCGCCTGACCTCGGAGCCCGCGGCGCTCTTCGGCATCAAAGGCCGCGGACGGCTCGCACCCGGCCTCGCCGCCGACGTCGCGATCTTCGATCCCGCGACCATCGGTTCCGCCAACCGCGGCGAGCGCCGCTATGACTTGCCCGGCGGCGGCAAGCGCATCGTGATGCCGTCCCGCGGCATCGAATACACGATCGTGAACGGCGCCGTGACCTATGCGAAGGGCGCGCTCACGGGTGCCACGGCGGGCGTGGTGCTGCGGTCGTAGCGTCGCGTCTCAGGCGCATGATTTGATCGGCACGAGTCTTGCTTCCAGTGAGACAGGGCTGAGGCAAGTCGGCTTCGAGGGAGGCGCACCATGGGCGAATCACGCTGGAATTCCAAGCGCAGGGCCGCGCACATGGCATTCGCGGCCGCCACGCTGCTCTGCCTCTCCGCACCCGCCGATGCCCAATCCTCCGGCAGCACGATCAAACTGGTGCCGCAGGCGGATCTGCGCAGCATCGATCCGATCTGGACCACAGCCTACATCACCCGCAACTACGGCTACATGGTCTATGACACGCTGCTGGCGACCGACGAGCACTTCAAGGTGCAGCCGCAGATGGTGGACAAGTGGACGGTGAGCGAGGACGGGCTCGTCTACACCTTCACCCTGCGCCCGGGCCTCAAGTGGCATGACGGAACCCCCGTGACGTCGAGCGACTGCATCGCCTCGCTGGATCGCTGGATGAAGCGGGACGTGCTGGGCCAGGCGCTGCCGGGCGTGATCGGCGAGATGAAGGCGGTGGATGCCGCGAGCTTTACGATCACGCTCAAGAAGCCCTTCGCCCTCTTCCTCGATGCGCTCGCGAAGATCTCCAGCAATACGCCCTTCATGATGCCCGAGCGCGTCGCCAAGACCGACGCCAACACACAGATCAAGGAATCGATCGGTTCGGGTCCGTTCAAGTTCGTGGCCTCGGAATGGGTCCCGGGCGCCAAAGCGGTCTTCGTCAAGAATACGGACTACGTCCCGCGCAAGGAACCGCCGAGCTGGGCGGCCGGCGGCAAGGTCGTGAAGGTCGATCGGGTGGAATGGCAGACCATTCCGGATTCTCAGACCGCCGCCAACGCGCTCAACGCCGGCGAGGTCGATTGGTGGGAGCTGGTGCCGCAAGACTTGGCGCCGCTTCTCGCCAAGAACAAGGACATCACCGTCACCACCACGGACCCGCTCGGCAACATGGGCGTGCTGCGCTTCAATCACGAGCAGAGGCCGTTCAACAACGTGAAGATGCGCCAGGCCGTGCAGATGATGGTGGATCAGAAGAACTACATGACCGCGGTCGCCGGCGATTCCAAGTACTGGAAGACCTGCTATTCGTTCTTCCCCTGCGGTACGCCGATGTCGAGCGACGCGGGCTCCGAGGCGCTCTCCGGCCCGCGCGACCTCGAGAAGGCAAAAGCGCTCGTCAGGGATTCCGGCTATGCCGGCGAGACGGTTGTCGTGATGGCCGCGACCGATCAGCCGATCGTCTATGCGCAGGCGCTGGTGACCATGGACATCCTGAAGCAGCTCGGCATCAACGCCGATCTGCAGGCGATGGATTGGGGCACGCTGATCACGCGGCGCGCGTCCCACGAGTCCATCGACAAGGGCGGCTGGAATATCTTCTTCACCTGGAGCGCCGCGCCGGACCTGCTCAATCCCGCCGTGCACTCCCAGCTTCGCGGCAACGGCGCCAATGCCTGGTTCGGCTGGCCCGCCAATGCCAAGACCGAGGCGCTCCGCGATCAGTGGTTCGAGGCGCCCGACCTTGCGACACAGCAGAAGATCGCGGCCGAGATCCAGATCGAGGCCTTCCAGGCGGTGCCGCACGTCCACACCGGCCAGTTCGTGATCCCGACCGCGTTCCGCAACAGCCTCAAGGGCGTCATCGTGGCGCCCGTGCTCTTCATGTGGAACGTCGAGAAGAGCTAAACCAGCTCGAACAATATCTCCTGCGCGCCCTGCCAGAGCGTGCGCTCGCCGAGCGGGCGGAGCTGTTCCAGGCCCTCGGTGACCGTGAGAAAATGATTGCCGGCGAGCGGGCCCGCTTTGCTGGCGAAGGCGACCGCGCCGTAGGCGAGCAGAATCTCGGTCTCGCTGACGCCGCCGGGGTAGAGCAGGATCTGGCCGGGCGCCGGATAGCTCGTGGCGTTCTCGGGGCCGAGGCCGAGGTCGAGATCGCCCAGCGGGATCCAGCAGGCCTCGCCGCTCCAGCGCACATGGATGATCCGCTGGCGATAGGGCAGCAGGCCCTCGACCCTTGCGCAGGTGCGCGGCGCCATCGCGGTCTCGAACCGCGCCATGAAGACGAAGCTACCGGAGGATATCCGTACCGCGCTCACGCGAGCCGACCCATGTCCGGGCTCACGCGCCCTGGGCAATCATCGGTGGTCCTTGTAGACGAGCGCGCACAGCAGCATCGTCACCTCGGCGCCATTCTCCGACAGCGGAAGCCAGAGAGCCTCGTATCGGTGGCGCCGGCCATCGAGGACGCGCTCGCCATGAACGAGGGCGGGCTCGCCGCTCTCGGCCAGGCGCGTGCAGCGCTCGAGCACGTAATTCCGGTAGTCCACGATCGGCAGCTCATCGAGGAACTTGCCCGTCAAGTCGTACTGCGCGCGCCGCGCCATCTCGGTGCCGTGAACGCGCATGCGAAAGCGCAGGGGGTTCCTGAGCACGTCGACCAGCAGGATGCTGCCCAAGAGGTAGGCGAAATCGAGCGGATCGATGTCGGCTCGCGTGGGAAAGCGCCGTGCGCCCTTGCGGTGCAGCCAATAGTCGTAGAGCCGCCGCAGGCGCGGCTCGGTAAATCCCGCCAATCCGCCCGGCGCCGGCGAGAGATCCAAGGATTCCATGATGCTATCAGCCTAGGGGCCACCTATTAAGATTTCATTCAAACTCATTTTCAACCTTTGATTGCGGTCGCAAGCGCTTGCGCCTGGCCCTCTTTTCGGCCTGGACTCCGTTGATCTCGCCAACCCGGAGCGGGCCCATGATCCGAAAGCTCAAGTCCGGCCAGTACCGGCTCTATTCGCGAAAGATCAACCCCAAGACGGGCAAGCGGTCGCAACCTCGGTACCTTCCCGACGAGCCAGGCCGCGGAGAGGCACGAGCGCGCGGTGCAATATTTCAAGCGCCTCGGACATTGAGGCGCCGACGCGCCAAGGCCGCGCTGCGCAAGGTATTCGGCCAAGCGTAACACGCTCGATGTCAGAGCCGGTGGGTTCTGGCGTGGTGGTCCGCGAGCACCTGGGCGATCACCGCCGTCACGCGTTGGCCCGTGGGAATGTGCAGGAACTCGTTCGGTCCGTGGGCATTGGAGCGCGGACCCAGCACGCCCGTCACCACGAACTGGGCCTTGGGGAATTTCTCGCCCAGCATGGCCATGAAGGGAATCGTCCCGCCTTCGCCCATGAAGGCGGGCGGCGCGCCGAACGCCGCCTCGGAGGCACGGGTCAGAGACTGCTCCAGCCACGGCGAGAGCGGGGGCGCGTTCCAGCCCGTCGCCATGCTCTGACGCTCGAACGTCACCTCCGCGCCATAGGGCGGGTTTGCCTCGAAGAGCTCGCGAACGATCGCGTCCGCCTTGCTCGCCTCGAGCGTCGGCGGCAGGCGGAGGCTCAGCTTCGCCGTGGTGTAGGGCAGCAGCACGTTGCCGGCATTGCCCGGCGCGGGCAGTCCCTCGATGCCCGTAACGGCCAGCTGCGGGCGCCAGGTGCGGTTCAGCACCAGCTCCACCAGATCGTCCGTCACGGGTTTGGTGGTCTTCGCGAACGGAAATTTGGCATAGACCTGCTGGCCCAGTGCCGCCGCGGCGCGGCGCGCCTGCGCGATGCGCTCGGCGGGAACCTGGACGTGCAGCCCCTCGGCGTGGACCTCGCCGGTCGACTCGTACTCCAGCCGCGAGAGCAGCTGGCGGAAGATGCGGAAGCTCGAGGGCACGACGCCGGAGGCGTCGCCGGAATGCACGCCCTCGTCGAGCACGCGCACCGTGAGATTGGCCGCGTACATGCCGCGCAGCGAGGTCGTGAGCCACAGCTGGTCGTAGTTGCCGCAACCGGAATCGAGGCAGACCACCAGCGAGGGGCTGCCGATCCGGTCGGCAAGATGATCGACATAGTGGGGTAGATCGTAGCTGCCGGATTCCTCGCAGGCTTCGATCACCACGACGCAGCGCGCATGCGGGATCTCCTGCTGGTGCAAGGCCGCGATCGCGGTGAGCGCGCCGAACATGGCGTAGCCGTCGTCGGCGCCGCCGCGCCCGAAGAGCTTGTCGCCCTTGATGACGGGGGTCCAAGGGCCGGTGCCCTCGTCCCAGCCCGCCATCTCCGGCTGCTTGTCGAGGTGGCCATAGAGCAAGACGGTATCGCTGCCGGTGCCGGGCACCTCGATCAGGATCAGCGGCGTACGCTTGGGGAGCCGCACCACCTCGAGGGTGGCGCCCTTGAGGCCCGCGATCTTCTTCCGCGCCCAGCCCTCGAAGAGCGCGACGGCCTTATCCATATGGCCATGCGCCTCCCAATCCGGATCGAACGACGGCGACTTGTTGGGAATCCGGATGTACTCGACGAGGGTGGGGACGATCTCGTCGCGCCAGCAGCCATCGACGAATTGCTTCAGCTGAGCCTGATCCATCTGGTTTCCTTGTCGTGACCTCGTTGATCCCGGCAGTGTGGCGTGGAGACGCGCGCCGGTCCAGACGGTGATAGGATGCGCGAAAGACGAAACGACGGAGCCATGCCCGTGCGTTTCAGACTGGGGTGGATCGGAGCCGTAGCGGGCGCCATCGTGTTGGCGGCGTTGACCGCGCTCGGGCTCTGGGCGCTCGCCTTCGCGGACCGGCACACACGCGTTCTCCTGCCCGACGATCTCGCGCTGACGCCGCCCGGCGCCGATCTTGCGGCGAAGGTCGCGGGTCTCGCGGGTCTCTGGGGCGGAGATCGTTGGGATGGCGGCGCGCTGCCGCAGGCGCTCGCGGTCGAGCGGATCGCCCCCGATGGCACGGCCAGCGTCGTCTATGCCTGGGGCGCCAACCTCGATGCCCACCGCACCCAAGGCTGGCGGCGGCTCTCGGCAAGGATCAGCGACGACGGTCACCTGATCTTCGGCTTGCCCGACGACCATATCGCGGATTTCTCGCTGGCGGCCGACGGGCGATTGATCGGCCGTGACACAGACCAGACGGATTGGCGCAGCTATATTCTGCTGAGGCGCGCCGCGGGGCGCAATCGCGCTGCCGCCATCGCCGATGCCACCGAGCGGTCGGATCCGCTCTGGCGCGAGGTCGAGATCCCCGAGCGCTCCCAGGTCGGCGCCGCGGCGGGCCAGAGGATCACCCTTCGAGCGGCTGTCTACCGTGGAGCGTCACCCGGCCGCCAGCCTCTCGTCATCATCAATCACGGCTCGACCGCGGGCATCGATCCCGAACGGACCCTGCGGTTCGAGGAGCAGGCCCGGTATTTCCTTTCCCTCGGCTACGCCGTCGCGGTGCCCATGCGCAAAGGCCGCGGTCGCTCTGGGGGCCCGATGCTGGAGTCCGACGACTTTCAGACGCCGCCGCCCCGCGTCCAGATCGACTCGGGCGTCGAGGACATCGACGCGGTCGTCGATTATTTCATCGCCCAGCCCTCCGTCGATCCGAGCCGGATCGTTCTGGCGGGCGAGGAGCACGGCGGGTTGCTGTCCGTCGTCTATGCCGCGCGGCATCCAGGCAAGGTCAGTGCCGTCCTGAACTTCTCCGGCGGATGGTGGCCCGAGACCTATCGCGTCGGCGCGATTAATACCGGGGAATTCGCCGACGCCGGCGGCACCGCGAGGGCGCCGATGCTCTGGCTCTATGCCGAGGGCGATGCCTTTACGCCGCTCTCTCATGTCGAGGAGGAGCTTGCGGCCTTTCGGGCCTCGGGCGGGCGTGCGCGCCTCGTCGTTGCGCCCGATCCGCGCGACGTCAAGGCCTACGGCACGCGTCTCTTCCAATGGACGGCGAAATGGGAAGGCGCGGTCCGAGCCTTCCTCGCGGGCGATGATCGCCCGCCGGACGGGGCGGGACTGACGATGGTCGATTTCAAGGACCCGATCGACCCCGAGGCCGGCATGGACGGCGCGATCTTCTATCCGACCTGGTCCGCGCCGGGCGATGCCAGGAACGGCCTTTGGACCGTGGACGCTCTGCGGGACGCGCCTCCGGCCGACGGCCGTTTCCCGCTGATCCTGCTGTCGCATGGTGATGGCGGTCATCGGCTCAGTCACCACGATCTCGCAACCTATCTGGCGCGGCACGGGTACGTCGTGGTCGCCGTCACCCATCCCGGAGATTCCGACCGCGACCCCACGGCTTGGCGCACGGATCGCGTGCTGGTCGGTCGGGAATACGACCTTCGCGCGGCGCTCGACGCGGTGCTGGCCGATCCCGTGTTCGGCGCCCATGTCGACCGAGACCGCATCGGCGTCGCCGGGTTCTCGTTGGGCGGCTATACCGCGTTGCTGCTCGCGGGTGCCGTGCCGGATCTTGCTCGGTTCTCGACATATTGCCGCGACACCGGCGCCGCTCCCGCGACCTGCACCGACCGACCGCCGGTCATCCGGCCCGGTCTCGGCTTCTTTCGCGACGAGCGCATCAAGGCCGCCTATCTGATGGCGCCGGGCCCCGGCTATTTATTCACGCGCGACGGCCTGGCGGATGTGACGATACCGATCCATATCGACGATGCCGCCGAGGACGAGGTGCTGGCACGGCCCTATGCCGGCGAGCGCATCCGAGACCTGTTGCCGCGTCCGCCCGAGTACGTCCTGGTTCCCGGAGTCGGTCACTACGCCTACCTCGCGCCCTGCCCCGAGACCTTACGGCAGCAGACGCCGCGGCTCTGTACGGATCCGCCGGGCATCGCTCGCGCCGCTTTCCACGCGGAGCTCGGCGCCGAAATGATGGAGTTCTTCCAGCGCGCTCTCGCGAGCCCCTGAGGGCGCCGAAGCCCGCATAAGTATTTTTACTGATACGTAGTTCACCGGGATTTTCGAGCGCCCGCGGCCGTGGTTCGATGCGGCCAACGTTCAACGGCAGGCTAGGGGAGCGGACCCATGATCGATCATCTGAACGACAATATCGGCGAAAGCGGTGCCACGGAGGCGCCCGGCGCCACATGCCGTACGGTGCTCGTGATCGACGACGAGCCCATCGTCCGCCAGAGCCTCGAGATCCTGCTCGAGACTTATGGCTACCAGGTCGCGCTCGCCCGCAACGGCGCGCAGGGATTGGCGGCTTTTCGCCGGATCGAGCCGGACCTGGTGCTGACGGACATCGTCATGCCCGTCCAGGACGGCATCGAGACCATCCTCACCATGCGGCGGGAGCGGCCCGACGCGAGGATCATCGCGATGTCCGGCGCCGGTCCGGTCGGAAACTCGGACTACGTCGACATGGCCAGACGGCTCGGCGCCAATGCCGCTGTCCCGAAGCCCCTCGAGGGAAACAAGCTGATCGCTGCCGTGCGAGCCCTCATGGCGGCCGAGCCGCCGACATTCCCTCACGCCCGTGCGGCCTAGCCGCGAGACCCCCGCGCAAACGCCAAGAGGAAATGACATGTTGACCGAGATCGATACGGCCAGGGCGCCCATCGCCGAAGTCGGCTCCGCCTCGGAGACGATCGAGGTGCGCCGCGTCTCCGACCAGGAGACATCGATCATCGCAGCGGCGACGGCGTGGGCCCGCGCGCTCGAGGCGAAGCGGCGCCAGAATACGACGGCCGGCTTGGCCGAGACCGCCGAGCTTGCCCTTTATAATGCGTTGGCCGATGCGGATGCATTCGAGAGCGCCGAGCTCGCTCTCTATCAGGCCGTGCTCGCGTCGGGCGTGGTGCCGAGGTAGGGCCGCGCCGCGTCGGCTCGGGCGTCCGCGCTCGATCGCTCAACCCGTGTCGTCGCCGAAGCGATCGACTACAAGCGGCCGATGCCGAAATCCTCGCAGGAATGTCCGACCGTGGCGAGGCCCTCTTCGAGGTAGTCGCCCAAGGCCGGCATACCCACGAGATAAGCCGCGGAATGGCGCTTGTGCCGCTCCCGGGCCAGCGCCTTGGCTTCGAGCCAACCCTCTTTCCCGAAGTCGCCCCGCCCGACCCAGGCGAGCGCGATGAGGTCGACGACCTCGTCGTCATTGAGGTCATCGATGGCGGAGCGCAATTCGGCGAGCGTCGGATCGTCCGCGTAGTCCTCCAGGATCTCTCGCTCGCCGCTGTCCGAGGGATTCGATCCCGGATCGGACTCCGAGGGCTCGACCTTCGCGTCGAACTCGCGTGCCTTGAGGACGATGTAGCAGACCTTGTCGGCGCTGATGTTCAATTCCGGCGCCGGCGTATCCTCGTCCTTCGCCATCTGGGTTTCCTTTCTGTTCGCGGCCATGGTGAGCCTAGTCGACGCGTCGGGAGGGGAAATGCGCGGTTACAGCGCATTCAGAGGCCAAAAGACGCGGCCGCGCGTTGATTCAGGTCAAGATTGCCGAATACCCCTATCGGGCGGTCGGGGAGAGGCCTCCCTCGGCAAGCACTCGGGCTCACCGAGCGAGCGATCAAAAGAAGCACGCTGAGCGGATTAACTGGCGGACCCGACACGATTCGAACGTGCGACCTCTGCCTTCGGAGGGCAGCGCTCTATCCAGCTGAGCTACGGGTCCTGCGCCGAGGCCACCATAATCGCGGGCACCCTGCGCGTGCAAGGGCGAGCGCGCCTGCGTCCGTCCGGACTCCCTTTCGAAAGTCCTCCTCGTTATGCTCGGACGAGATCGCCTTCGGTAAACGATAAGAGGACACCCATGAGCATCGAGCAGCGCCTCAAGGACTTGAAGATCGCGCTTCCCAAGGTCGGCAATCCCATGGGGAGCTACGTCCACGCCAAGCGCGTGGGTAACCTGCTCTACCTCTCGGGCAAGGGGCCGCATTCGCCCGACGGCGCCATGCCCAAGGGAAAGCTCGGCGCCGGCATGGCGATCGAGGACGGCTATCGGCACGCCCGCCAGGTGGGCCTGGTGCTGATCGCGGCCATGAAGGACGCGCTCGGTGGCGATCTCGACCGCGTGGAGGACATCGTCAAGGTGCTCGGCATGGTCAACGCCGCGCCCGATTTCGCGGATCATCCGAAGGTCATCAACGGCTGCTCCGACTTGTTCGTCGAGGTATTCGGCGAGCGCGGCCGCCACGCGCGCTCGGCGGTCGGCATGAGCTCGTTGCCGGGCGGCATCCCCGTCGAGATCGAGGTCATCGTCGCCGTGCGATAGAGCGGCAGCCGCCGTTACGCCCGCCGCCGCAGCCGCTGTAGCGCCTGCTCCCACTCCTGCGCGCGCGTCGTCCAGTTATAGGCGGCGCGCGCGTGGCTGACCTGCCGCCGGATGCCGTCCTCGAACTGCTCGGGCTTCTCGCGTGCCGCGTGGACCAGGGACGTCAGGATACCCGTGAATCCCCGGGCCATGCCCACGACTTCCGTCGACGCATCCATCAGGAAGCCGAAGCCCGCGGTGGTCTCCGGGAGCGCGCCCAGCTTTGTGCTCGCGATGAGGCATCCCGCCGCCATTGCCTCCATGGCGGCGATGCACGAGGTTTCCGCAAAGACATTGGGATAGGCGAGGACGTCCGCGTCCGCGAGAGCTGTGGCGAGCGCGGTCTGCGGCAGCGAGCCCACGTACTCGCAGCCGGGCAAGGCGCGGGCGAGATCGTAGAGGACGCGATAATCGTCGGAGGCATCCGGTACCTGGTAGACGCCCATGCTCGAGTAGACGCGCAGGCGGCAATCCGGAATCGCCGCGCGGATCGCCGGAAACGCCGCCAGCAGGATCACGAGCCCGCGGAACGGCGTGCTCGTGTAGGCGAGAACCGGCGGTGCGCCGGTGCGGAAGAACGGCGGGTGACGGCGCTCCAGCGACTGAAACGCGGGCGCCACCGCGTTGCGCAGGACGGTGATGCGCTCCGGCCGAATGCCGAAGCTCGCGGCGTAGGAATCGGCCTGCCACTGGCTGACCAGGAAGAAACCATCCCAAGCCAGCCGCTCTTCCGGACTCACAAGCGGATTCACCGCTGCCTGGTCCGCGGCATGCTGCGACCACAGGACGAGGGGCGCGGCGATGCCGGCGGCGCGCAAGCGCTGACCGGTCGCGCTGTTCAGGACCACAGCCGCATCGAAGCCGTTGATGCGATCGGAGGATAGCCCGCCCGACATGCCCGGACAGTCGACGCCGGCATGGAAGCCGGGATGGCTGGTGTTGTTGAACAGCGTCACCCCATGACCCCGCGCCGCCAGCTCGCGCGCGAGATAGACCACGGCCGATTGGCTCCCGCCCAGCGGCCGCTCGAACGGGGTCAGCGGCGTATAGTCCCAGTTGATCGCGTCGATGAAGGCGATCTTCATGCTATGAGCTCAAGGCGACCGCAGCACGCGCGGCAGGGCCGCGGACCACTCCAGCGCGCGCGCCGCCCAGGTGTACTGCGTGTGAGCGTGCGCCCGCTGACGCGCAATCGCGTCTTCGTAGCGATCCGGCGCCGCGCAAGCCTCCCGATAGACGGTGAAGACCATGGCCGCGAAGGTCTGCGCCATCTGCAAAATATCCGTCGGCAAATCCATGAGAAAACCGAAGCCGGCCGTGGTTTCGGGCAGCGCCCCTAGATTGCTGGTGCAGACAAGGCAACCGGCGGCCATCGCCTCCATGACCGCGATGCAGGAGGTTTCCGGGAATATGTTGGGATAGGCCAGCATGTCCGCCTCGGCGAGCGCGGCGGCAAGCTCGGTCTGCGAGACCGAGCCTAGATATTCGACGCCCGGCAGGTCCCGGGCCAGGGCGTAGAGGACGTGATAAAGCGGCTCTTGCTCGAAGGCCACCTGGTAGACCTCCATGCTCGAGAACACCCGAAGCCGGCACTGCGGGATGGCCGCGCGGATCAAGGGAAACGAGACGAGCAGGAGCAAGAGGCCGCGGAACGGCGTGCTGGTGTAGATCAGCACGGGCGGCTTGCCCGTGCGAAAGAACGGCCGCGCGCGCGGCGGCAGCGACTGGAAGACGGGTGCCGCGGCATTCCGCACCACCATAATGCGGTCCGGCCGAATTCCGAAATCGGAAGCGTAGCTGCCGGCTTGCCAATCGCTGACCAGGAAGAACGCGTTCCACGCGAGCCGCTCGTCGGGCTCGCGCAGCCCCTGGATGTCTTTCTGATCGGTCGCTTGCTGCGACCACAGAATGAGGGGCACCGTGACCCCGCTTTCTCGCAGCTTCACGCCCATGGCGCTGTTGATCCCGATCACCGCATCGAACTGGTTGAGGTAATCCGGAGCGATGTCTCCGGCTCGGCCGGGGCAGCGGACGCCCGCGTAGACGCCGGGCCTGGAGATGCTGTTGATCAGCGTGACGTCGTGACCCAACGCGGCCAACTCAGGCGTGAGGTAGCAGATCGCCGACTGGCTGCCGCCCAGCGGCCGCTCCAGCGGCGTAGAGGGCGTGTAATCCCAGTCGATGGGGTCGAGAAACGCGATCTTCATGACGATGCGCCAGAACTAAGCGACGCCATCTGGATTGGCAATGGTCTTGGGTCGCCGCCATTGGCTATAAGAACCGCCATGGCCACCGTCCAGGAAGTGCTCGGCACGGCGCTCGCGCACCATCGCCGCGGCGAGATCGATCAAGCCGAGGCGCTCTACAAATTCATTCTGGCGCGCCAGCCGCGCAACCCCGACGCTCTGCATCTCCTGGGCATGGCGGCCCATCAGGGCGGCCGTCACATGGAGGCGATCTCGCTCATCCAGCAGGCGATCGCCAGCAACAGCGGCGTCGCGGAGTATCACGATCACCTCGGCGTCGTGCTCATCGCGCTCGGGCGCTACGAGGAGGCCATCAACTCGCTCCGCCACACGCTGGGCATGGATCAGCGGCGGCCGAATACCTGGATCGCGCTCGGCCGGGCCCAGATGAACTTGAGCCGGGTGCCGCGCGCGCTCGAGTCGTTCAAGACCGCGCTCGAGCTCGACCCCGAGAATGTCGACGCGCTCTCGAACCTCGGCGTCTGCTACTACGAGATGGAGCGGCTCGAGGAAGCCAAGGAGAAATTCCAGGCGGCGCTGCAGCGCAATCCCGCCGTCGCGGCGATCTGGAACAACATGGGCGCGATCCAGATCGAGCAGGGCGACGCGGACGCCAGCGTCGAGGCTTACGAGGAGGCGATCCGCAGGGATCCCAGCTATTCCCAAGCCTATTGCAACCGCCTCATGAACGAGCAGTACCGGCCCACGGTGGCACCGGAAAAGCTCCTGGAGCTGAGCCGCGGCTGGGACGAGCGCTACTCTCCGAAGCCCGCTCCCAAGCTGGCGCCGCGCCCACGCAATCCCGGCGAGCCCATCCGGGTGGGTTTCGTCTCGCCCGATCTCTGCCGCGCGCCGGTCGGATATTTCGTGTGCGGGTTGCTGCGCAATCTGGACCGGCGCGGGTTCACCACGCTGGTCTACTCGACCACGCCGCGGCTCGACGATCTCTCGGCCGACATCAAGCGGCACGTGAACCTCTGGCGGGACGTGCGGGCGTTCTCGGACGACCGTCTGCTGATGTCGATCCGAGCGGACGGCGTCGACGTGCTGTTCGATCTCGCGGGCCACACCAAGGGCAATCGCCTGCGCGTCTTCGCCCGGCGCGGCGCGCCCGTGCAGGTGACCTGGGCCGGGTACGTCGGCACCACGGGCGTCGGCGCCATGGACTACATCCTGGCGGACCGCTATCAGATTCCCGAATCGGACGAGCGCTTCTACACCGAGCGCGTGCTCCGCATGCCCAACGATTACGTCTGCTACGAACCGCCGCCCTATTCGCCGGTGGTGGGGCCGCTGCCGGCCGAGCGCAACGGCCATGTCACGTTCGGCGGGTTCCACAACGTCGGCAAGTCCGGCGCGCTATCGGTCGCGACCTGGGCGCGCGTGCTGCACGCGGTCCCGGACGCTCGGCTGATCCTCGCCTACAAGAAACTCAACGATCCCGTGGTGGCGACGCGCCTGCGTCGGCGCTTCGCGGAGGCCGGCATCCCCGAGGCGCGCGTCACCATCGAGGGCTCGACGCCGCACTGGCAGCTGCTCAACCGCTACAACGATGTCGATATCGGGCTCGACAGCCGGCCCTACAGCGGCGGTCTCACCACGCTCGAGGCCATGTGGATGGGCGTGCCGGTGGTGACGGTGCCCGGCCGCACGTTCGCCGGACGGCACTCGCTCAGCCATCTTAGCAACGCCGGTCTCGCGGACCTCGTCGCGGAGGACGAGGACGGCTATGTCCGGCTCGCCGCCGAGCTCGCCCGAGACCGCAAGCGCCTCGCCGAGCTGCGCCGCGGACTCCGGCCGCGTCTGGTCGACAGCGCGCTCCTGGACCCGCGCCGCTTCGCGCGCGATTTCTCGGAAATGGTGCGTGGGATCGTCAAGTCGGGGTGACGCGCGGTCTTTCTGACTGAGCGTAGCCCCATTCATCGCATCCTTGACCCGGAGCGGTCAGTTCGCTCGCGATCGGCCGGGCAGCCGCCAGCCCCCGCGGCTTCGGCGGCGCGGCGCGTGTGCTAGACTGGCGCCGCAAGCCCGGGGAGCGCCAAGCGAGTGGCTTCGCCGCTGAACGTCAGTCTTTGCGTTGTCGTGGCGACGCTGTTCTGGACTTGCCTGGGCTTTCCGTTGGCTCGTCATCTCGCGCCCCGGCGGCCGCTCTCGGTGGCGATGGCTCCCGTGGTCGGCTGGGCGGTCTTCAGCCCCTTGGCGTTGCTTATTCTTCTCTGCGTCGGCGTTACGCGCACCTCGGTCGCCATCCTGATGGGCGCGTTTCTCCTCGCGAGCCTCGTCGTCGCGAGGATGTCGAAACCAACGGGACGCTCGCCAGACCACGAAACGGCCAGCGTACCGTGGTGGGCCTATGCTGCCGCGGCCCTTCTGGCGAGCGCCGCGGCCATCGCCGTCACGCCCAAATTCGGCGGCGGAGGCGTGTTCCTCGCCGCGCCGATCTTCGATCACTCGAAAGTCGCCATCATCGACGACATCGCCCGTCTTGGCCTGCCGGCGGGGAACCCGTTTTTCGGCGAGGCCGGCGTGACCCCGCGCTTGGCCTACTATTTTCTCTGGCACTTCAGCGCCGCGATCTTCGCTCTGCTTCTGGGGGTGAGCGGTTGGGAAGCCGATATCGGCCTCACCGGATTCAGCGCATTTGCCTCTCTCATGCTCATCATGGGGCTGGCGGTCTGGGTCAGCAGACGCCGCGCGGCCGCACTATGGGTGCTCCTGCTGAGCCTCGCGGGCTCGCTCCGGCCGATCCTGGCGATCGTCGTGGGCGAGCAGGGCCTGGACCATCTCATCTCACCCTATTCGCGCCTGCAGACCTGGATCGTGCAGGCGAGCTGGGCGCCGCAGCATCTGACTTCCGCGGCGTGCGCTATCACCGCGGTATTTCTGATGTGCCGCCTCGCGGAGCGCAGCAGCGCGCTCGTCATCGTAGTGCTCGCCCTCGTGGTCGCGGCGGGGTTCGAGAGCTCCACCTGGATCGGCGGCGTTATCTTCGCGCTGGCCGCGGGCCCGGTCTGCTGCGGGCTGCTAGCCTTCGCCGATCCCAGGCAGCGCCGTCCGTTCCTGCTGGGTGTGAGCATCGCCGCGGTCTTGGCAGTCGCGGTGGCGTTTCCCTTCATTCGCGACGAGTACCTCGCGACCGTTGCCCGAGAGGCCGGGGTGCCGATCGCTCTGCGGCCTCTCGAGGTGCTTGGGGCTTGGACGCCGCTGATCGTCCGGCGCGTCCTCGACGTGCCCGCGTATTGGCTCCTGCTCTTGCTCGTGGAGTTTCCCGCGATTCTGGTCATGGGCTCTGTTGCGCTCGTGCGAACCGCCGCGTCTCCGGAGGCACCGGATCAATCGACGCGGCTTGCAACGGGTCTCGGCTTGCTTGCTGTCGTCTGCTTTGCGGTGGGCTCACTTCTGGTCAGCACGATCGGAAACAACGATCTCGGCTGGCGCGGCACTCTTGCCGGCGTGATGGTCCTGACCGTGTTCGCGGCGGTCGGATTTTCGGACTGGCGTCACAATCCGAGACCGATCGCCGCCGCGGCAATGGCGCTTTTTCTGCTCGGCCTGCCCGATGGCCTGCGATTCATCGACGACAATGCGATGGGCAATCCCGCGCCCTCCGCCACTGTCTTCGCGGATACGCCGGAGCTATGGCGGGCGGTGCGCCGGCACTCGGCGCCCGACCAGCGCGTGGGCAACAACCCCGAGGCTTTCGCGGACCTGACGGTGTGGCCCATCAACATTTCTTGGGCACTGCTCGCAGACCGTCGCTCCTGCTATGCCAGTTGGGCGCTGGCTCAAGCATTTGTGGCGTTGCCGAAACCCGAGATCGATGCGCTGGACGCGCTCTTCGTCCGCGTCTTTGCCGGCGGCGGCTCCGCGGAGGATGTGCACCTGCTGGCCCGGCGGTACGACTGTCACGTCGTTGTCGTTTCCGCGCAAGACGGGGCGTGGTCGCGCGATCCGTTCGCCGGGAGCGTGGACTATCGGCTGGCCGACGAGGCTCCCGCGAAATGGCGGATCTACGTCGCGACGGATCGCTAACTCGCCCCTTCGAGGCGCCGGTCCCGACCGAGGAGCGGGTGCGGTGCCATAGCCACGCGGAAGAAAGTCGCGAGGATGCGCCAACCCGCTCGGATCGACCCCGGCAAGGATCCCGCGACCTTCGAGGTCCCGCCGCGGCGGCGGCGATAAGGCATCGGCACTTCCAGCACACGGAGGCCCAGCCGAGCGGCCTTCATCTGCATCTCGATGTTCCAACCATAGGTCATCTCGCGCATGTCCAGTCGTCGAAGGCCGTCGCGGCGGATGGCGCGATAGGCGCACATGTCGCTATAGCGCACGCCGTAAAGCCAACCCATGGCAATGCCAGCGAGATAGCCGGCGGCGACCTGATGCCAGCTCATCGAGCCCGGCTCGCGCGAGCCGCGCGTGCGGGACGCGATGACGAAATCATGCGTGCCGTTGCGAATAGGATCCACTAGCCGGGCCAGGAGATCGCCGCGATCCGCGCCGTCACCGTCCATGAAGACGACGATTTCGCATTCCCCGCCCGCGGCCGCGGCTCCCGCGGCACAGGCGCGGCCGTAGCCGCGCCCGTCCGGAACGATCACCCTGGCTCCGGCGGCGCGCGCCATATCGGGCGTCCCGTCGCGGCTGCCGCCGTCGACGACGATGATCTCGCGCGCGAGATCGCGCGGAAGCTCGCTCACGACGCCGGCGATCGTCTCCGCCTCGTTCAGGACGGGAATGACGACCGCGACGCCTAAAGGCTCCATCTGAGGCCGCAATTCTGGCAGGGCTTGGGCGGCGCGTCGCTGGTGAGCTCCTGGCGGAACTGCTGATAGGCCGCGCCGTTCCAGATCTCGCGCAGGGTCTCCTGGGTGGCGTCGCCCAGCGTATAGCTCTCGTAGCCGCGCGCCGAGAAGGGCGCGATACAGCAGGGGAGCGCCCGCCCGTGCGCGGTGAAATACATCAAGGACCAAGGACGGCGGCAGGAGGACCACGGCGCATCCTGCTTCTCGCGCTTGAGGCTGAGGCCCGGCTCGGTCGCGCCCGAGGCGTCGATCGTGACGCCGAGCGCGGTGCCGAGCGCCTGAGCCGCTGCGATCGCCGCTTCTTCCTCCTTCTGCGTCTTCTCGAACAGCGAGGAGTCCGGCCGCGCGAGCCCGCGTCCGAGCTCGTCGAAGACCAAGCGCTGCAAATGCACCTCGCGGACGCCGATCCGCGCGGCGAGGCGGACGAAGTCCGGCAGCTGATCGACCGTCTCCTTGAGTCCCGTCAGCCAGAGCGAGACCCGCGGGCTGGTGGCCCCGATCTCCCGCTGCAGGGCTGTGAATTCGGTGACGTTGCGGACGATGCGATCGAACATGTCCTTGCCGCGCACCTTGAGGAAGCTCTCGGCCTCCGCGGCGTCGAGCGAGACGCGCAACTCGTCGAGGCCGGTCTCGATGATCTCCCGGCGCTTGCGCGGCGCGAGCAGCGTGCCGTTGGTATTGAACAGCACATAGATGCCGCGCTCCTTGAGGTAGCGGATCATGCGCGGCAGCGATTTGACCAGCATCGGCTCGCCGACGCCGTGTAGGACCACCCGCGCAACGTCCGGCACCTGGTCGATGATGGAGGTGAAGAGCTCCCAGCTCATGTCGGCCGGCGGCTCGAGATCCTCGAAGGTCCGAGGGCAGGTCTCGCAGAGCAGGTTGCAGCGGTTGGTGACCTCGAGGTAGATGCAGATCGGCGGCGACTCCGCGACTTTTGTGCGCCGACCGCCGACCGCCTCGAAGTAGCGGCTGGTCGCGGCAAGATCGG
>JGI12269J14319_10001824_pt1 | contig 20876 bp, 18 predicted proteins | sample PeaSoiSIISIP2007_FD_14319 | JGI IMG/M metagenome (IMG submission 14319)
TCATCCTGCGGCAGCGGCTTGTAAATGATTTCGGATTTCGTTCCCGTCAGCCGCCGGATGCGCTCGGCGAATTCCTTGATGGTGATCTCCTGCGGATTGCCGATGTTCGTCGGCTCGTGTTCATTTGATTCCAGCAGCCGCAGAATCCCTTCGACCAAATCGGAAACGTAGCAAAAGCTGCGCGTCTGGCTGCCGTCGCCGTAAACGGTGATCGGCTGGCCGGTCAGCGCCTGATACAAAAAATTCGGCAGCGCTCGGCCATCATTCAATCTCATACGCGGGCCATAGGTATTGAAGATGCGCACGATGTGCGTATCCTCGCCGTGAAAGCGGTGATAGGCCATCGTCATGGCCTCGGCAAATCGCTTGGCCTCGTCATAAACTCCGCGCGGCCCGATAGGATTCACATGTCCCCAATAAGTTTCCGGTTGCGGACTCACCTCCGGATCGCCGTAACACTCCGAAGTGGAAGCGAGCAGATAACGGCTCTTCTTCGCCAGCGCGAGTCCCAGCGTGTTGTGCGTCCCGAGCGCGCCCACTTTCAGCGTCGGAATCGGCAGCTTCAAATAATCGTCGGGGCTTGCCGGCGAAGCAAAATGCATCACCGCATCAACGCCGTCCGCGATCTCGATGTAACGCGTGACGTCCTGCTGCACTAATCGAAAACGCGGATTCGATTGCAAGTGCGCCACATTGGTCGCGGCGCCCGTCACCAGATTATCGAGGCACAGGACTTCCCAGCCACGCGCCAGCATCGCATCGCACAAATGCGAGCCAAGAAATCCCGCCCCGCCTGTAATCACTACTCGCAATCGCGTCGATCCTTTCGAGCCCAGTTCAAATGGCCGGCAGCGACGGCCATTATCACCGAAAAACCAACGAGATAGTAGGAGCGCTGCCCTACTGCGTCTTCTCGGCAGCAGCGGGCGCCGGATACGCTGTCGTGTGATCGTGCACCACGCGCCAACCCTCCGGCAGCTTCCGCACAATCACGGTGTAGACGCCCGACAGCCGATCCTTCTCCCGCTGGAGCTGATATTCGCCCGTCGCATAGGCCGCGTCGGCGGAGAGTACCTTGATCTCGAGATTCGAGAAGCTTAGGTGCCCCATGGCCTTGGCGTCGGGATAGACGCGGTGGTAGCGCGCCAGAACCGCGTCCCAGCCGCGTAGGATGCCGCTGGCGCCCACGAATTCCGTGTCCGGGGACTTCCAATAGCCCGCCATAAAGGCGTCGGTATCGCCCCGATTCCAGGCTGCCGTCTGGTCATCGAAGACTTTGCGGATGGCGGCCTCGTCGGATTCACCGCCGCGGGCCGGAATGGCCCTTACCGCCAGCCAGCTGGCCGCAAGTGCAAGGGCGCACCCGGCCGCAAGTCCCAGGCGTTTAAAAAGCATCGCTTCCTCCCTATCTAAGCTACAGAGCCATAAGGATATACCACGATTGGTACTACTGGCCTATTGTCCAGTGCGGTCGCCAACGGCACAATGGTCTCGTTAAACATGATCGCCGCACTCATCTTCGTGATCTCAGTAGCAGCCCTCCTGCAGTTCGGGCTCTACGCCTGGCGGGCAGCGTTCCTGTCCGTTGCGGCCCGGGAAGTCTCCGCAGAGACCCGGGAGGCGATGGGCGCGGCGGCCGCAGCCGTCGATAACGGCGATCTTGAAGGCGCCACGAGGTGGCTGGACGTCAGCCCGAACCTCGCGGGCGAAGATCGCCGGCTGTGGACCGTCAAGCTCTATTACGTGGCCCTACGCGCGGTTGCCGGCCTGAGCCGCCTCGCGGCCCCGGCAGGCGACTGGTCGCACCGGGAAATGGTCTCCTGCGCCCGCTACGCAGCAGTTGTAGTCGAAGAGCGCATGCAGCGCAATCGGCTAGTAGTGGCCGAGATGCGCTCCTTCTAACCAAAGCTTTCCACGTTCACGGAATCGTAACCCTACCGTAAGCCTTTACCTAGTAAGCCCAGCGAAGAAGGACTGAGCCGGAGGTGTAGCCGGCGCCTACGGCTACCAGCAGGACCAGGTCACCCTTCTTTAGGCGCTTCTCTGCTAGGGCGTCCATTAGGCCTAACGGGATTGTGCCTGCTGTGGTGTTGCCGTAGCGGTCGATATTTACCATCACCTTGGAATCGTCTACGCCTAGGCGTTGTTGCATGGCGCGGATGATTCTTAGGTTGGCTTGGTGCGGGACTACCAGGGTTAGGTCGTCGCTGGTGAAGCCGTTGCGTTCCAGGAGTTGGGCGGAGAGATCGCACATGCGACGCACGGCGTATTTGAAGACTTGCTGGCCCTCTTGGTGGACGTAGTGCATGCGCTTCTCGACCGTTTCGTGCGTGGCGGGATGGAGAGAGCCGCCGCCGGGCATGTAGAGGCAGCAGCCGCCGCTGCCGTCTACGTCGTGGCTGAAATCCAGGATGCCTTCGGAATCGGACGTGGCGGGTTCGAGAAGGACTGCGCCGGCGCCATCGCCAAAGAGGACGCAGGTGGCGCGATCGGTGAAATCCAGGATGGAGGTCATTACGTCGCTGCCGATTACCAGAACTTTTTTATGCGTGCCGGCGCCGACGAATTGGGCGCCTACCGTGAGCGCGTAGGCGAAGCCCGAGCAGGCGGCGGAGAGATCGAAGCCCCAGGCATTTTTTGCGCCGAGGCGGTCTTGAATCAGGCAGGCGGTGGCCGGGAAGAACATGTCAGGAGTGACGGAGGCGACTACGATCAGCTCGATTTCTTCGGGATCTAGATTCTTGTGGGCTAGGAGCTTGCGGGCTGCTTCGGTGCCTAGATGCGATGCGGCTACGCCGGGATCGGCGTAGTGGCGCTCGCGGATGCCGGTGCGCGTGCGGATCCATTCGTCGTTGGTGTCCACGCGCTTTTCGAGCTCGGCGTTGGTCACGACGCGCGGCGGAACGTAGCCGGCTACGCCTGTGATTTTTGCTGCGATCCTTCGCGGCATTAATGCTCCCTCAAAAATACAAGGCGCGATTGTACGCAATCGCGCGCGGCAGCGGCAAGAAAATCGGGTGTTGGGGCGAGTGGAGAATGTGGTTGGCGGTTTGGTTTTGGTTACGCGGAGCGGGCGGGTCGATTGCTTCGCAATCGCACAGCGATTGACCCCCGCCCCTACGGAAGAAGCGGCGACGGCAAATTTAGATCCTTAGCTGCGCTCAGGGTGACGACGCGGAGAGAGGCGGGAGGATTTCGTAGCGGTAGGTGATTTGGGCGGTTTTGTTTAGCATGGCGGCTACGGAGCAGTATTTGTTTTCGCTTAGTTCGATTGTGTCGCGGACTGCTTTTTCGTCTAGGTTGCCGCGTAGGCGGTAGAGGATTTCTAGTTTTGTCCAGACTTGCGGGGGGTCGGGGGCGCGTTCGCCGGAGATGACCAGCTCGAGGCCTTCGAGCTTTTGGCGCTTCTTGGCTAGGATGATGATGATGTCGGTGGCGGTGCAGGTGCCTAGGGCGGCTAGGAGAATTTCCATGGAGCCGGCGGCGGAGTTTGGGGTGGGATCGTTGTCGAAGGGAATGGCGTGGCCGGAGGGGAGGGTGGCTAGGAATTGTTGGTTGCGGATCCAGACGACGGTGGCGGATTGCATGGGGAGAGCTCCTTTCGGCGTTGAAACGTCTTTCAGGATGCGGGGGAGGGGCGCTGGGCGTCAAGGGTCGGTAGAGCGGGCCGCGCGCGATCGGTGCTTGTGGCGGAGTTCGCGGTCGTAAGAGGCCGGCGGGACGCCAGCGGTACCGTCGGAAAATCGCGTTGTGCAAGCCGTGCGTGAGTGGTGCTTGTGGCGGAGTTCGCGGTCGTAAGAGGCCGGCGGGGACGCCGGCGCTACTTTGCGGCGCTTTCGGGATTGGGTTCGGCGATTTCGATGTCGGCTATGGGATCTGGGTTGCGGCGTAGGATTTCTACGAAGATGGTTACTAGTTGCGGATCGAATTGCAGGCCGGCGCAACGCTGGAGTTCGGCTACCGCGGCTTCGGCGGTGCGCGGCTTTTTGTAGACGCGCTCGGAGGTGATGGTGTCGTAGGCGTCGGCGATGGCGATTATGCGGGCGCCTAGCGGGATTTCTTCGGCGGAGAGGCGCTCGGGATAGCCGGAGCCATCGAAATATTCGTGATGGTGGCGAACCATTTTGCGTACGCGATCCATGGCGCGAAGGGGATCGAGAATTTGCGAGCCGAGCTCGGTGTGGGATTTCATGGTTTCCCACTCGACGGCATCTAGCGGGCCGGATTTATTCAGAATGGCTTCGGGAATGCCGACTTTGCCGACATCGTGGAGAAGGCCTGCCAGGCGAACTTCTTCGATTTCCACTGCGCTGAGATTTGCATCGGCGGCGATTAGCGCGGCGTAGGCGGAAACTTTTTGCGAGTGTCCGTTGGTGAATTGATCTTTCGCATCCACGGCGAGCGCTAGCGACGTGACCGTCTCGACTACCGACGGGTGCAATTGATCTGGCGATGCGCCTTCATTTTCTTCCGCGAGAGACCGCGTGAACTGTTCGATGCGGCGGCGAATTTCGTCGAAGGCTTCGGGGCCGGTGACGAATTGGCGCTTGAGAGTTACGCCGAGATAGGCTTCGAGAACATCCTGCTTCCATTTTTTGGTTTCGCCGGAGGCTTTGTCTTCGGTGGTGGAGACGGCGTTACCGCCCTGATGTTTTGAGAGATACATCGAAGAGTCGGCGACCTGGATGAGTTCTTGCGGCGTCGAGCCGTGAAGCGGATAGGCGGCGATGCCGAAGCTGCCGGTGACGTTCTTGTCGCGGAGGAGAGGATCGGAGGCGACCCAGCCGCGGAGCTTGCTGGCTAGGGCGCGCGATTGGTCGATCGTTGTTTCGGGCATGAGAATTACGAATTCGTCGCCGCCATAACGGGCTACTACATCGGAGCGGCGGCAATTTTGCTCGAGGATGTGGGCTACTCTTTGCAGGACTACGTCGCCTTCGAGGTGGCCGTAGAAATCGTTTACGAATTTGAAGCGATCGAGGTCCATCAGGACGATGGAGAACGGGCGATTGGCGCGCGTGGACCGTTTCCATTCGGCGGAGAGAGCTTCCATCAAAAAGCGATGCGTCTTTACGCCGGTTAGGCCGTCGGTGATGGCTTGTTCCTGGGCTTTCTGGAAAGTTTGCGCGTTGTGGAATGCGCCGGCGAAAAGATCGGCTAGCGTGCGCAGGAGCTGCATTTCGTCGGCGGTGAATTCGCAGGGCTCGGAGGATTCGACGTAGAGAACTGCGAGCATTTGATCGGCGTAATTGACCGGCAACGCGGCAGCGGAGACTGATGTCGGCAGAACGGGCCTTATGGTTCCGGAATGAACTTCGCGAATTACTTCGGCTTGGCCGGTGCGGGCGACTTGGCCGACCAAACCGTCACCGAAGGCGATGCGACGGCCGAGAGCGTCGCGGCGGCGGCCGCCTTCGGCCTGAACGAGGAGTTCTTTGGCGGAATAATCTACCGTGGCGATGCCGATGTGATCGTAGGTGAGGCCTCGCTCCATTTCCGCGGCGATTTTGAAAAGCATTTCGTCGGGATTGAGAGTGGCGATGGCGTGGCTTGAGATTGCGTTCACGAGCGAGAGTTGGCGCGTTTTGCGCTGCTCTTCGCCGAAGAGATGGGCGTTCTCGATGGCTACCGACGCTTCGCTGGCCAGCACGCGCAACATTTCCAGGTGGCCTTCGTCGAAAAGGCGCTCGCGGCGACTGTGAACGGCCATCACGCCGATAGCGCGATCGTGCAAAATCAGGGGGACGCCGCAGAAGCAGCCTGTTTCCTGCAGAAGCTCGATTCCCTGGCGTTCCAATTCTTCCGCGAGGTGCTCGCGAATCAGGACCGGCTGGCGATTCTTGACGATGTGCTCGATCAAGTGATTGCCGGCGGGACGCGTGCGTTTCGGCAGGCGCGCTTTGTCGTCAATTTCAAGCTCGAAGCGCACATTCGGCTGATCGGGCTCATAGAAGGCGATATAGAAGCTGCTGACGTCGAGCAGGCGGCTCATCTCGCTGTAAATGCGCTCGAACAGCGAATCGGTTTCTAGAGTGGAGCTGAGCACGCGGCCAATTTCGTTCAGGATGTGCAGCTCTTCGCTGCGGCGGGAAGTTTGCTGCACGAGATAGCTGTTTTCGACGGCCAAGCCGATCTGATGGCCGAGCGCGAGAAGAAGGCGCAGTTCGGCGGTTGTGAATTTGCGGCTGTCGGGAGTGCCAAGGAGGAGCACGCCGAAGACGCGCTCTTTGGCTTGCAGGCTGATTCCTACGACGGTGAGGAGACCCTGGCTTAGAAGCTGTTTGCGGACTGCTTTGAAGGCCGGCTCGCGCTCGAGGGATTCCCAATTGGAATCGCGCTCGAGTTCCGCGAGAACCATCAGGCCGCCGAGGCGCGCGACCATTTTCACCATGTAAACATCGAGGCGTTCGTCCTGCACGGCTTCGCAGAAAGTGCTGCCGAGGCCGGTGGTGACTACCGATGCGGGACCTTCGGGATCGCCGTAGTGCAGGCAGAGCGCGCCGGCTGGAATGCGGGCTACGTTGAGGACGCGGTCGAGAGTTTGTGCCAGCATTTTTTGGATTTCGCCGCCGGCGAAGCTGGAAGTGGCGAGATTGAGGCTGGAGAGCGCGAGCATGTTGCGCTCGACGCGGCGGCGCTGTTCTTCGTAGACGCCCATGACCATCAGCACGCCGGTGAAGAATTGCGGCACGACGACGAACAGGCCGAAATTTTTGCCCGCGAGAGACGGGATCATGGGCTGAACGGCGTTGAGCGCGACGAGCAAGCCCCAGGCGGCGAAGGCCAGCGCGAGCAAGGTATCGGCGCGCGATTCCTGATTGCGGCCGACCTTCGCGAAAACACCGGCCACGAGCAGAAGCAGCAATCCTGCGCCGAGCGATACGGGAACCATCACCCAGCCGCGCGAAAAAGCCAGCGCCCAGACGACTGCGCCGAACGCGGCGACGATCAAACTCTGCGCCCAGCTTTTGTGCCCGGAATAAAGCCGCGCGGCGCCCAGGAGCGCCAGAATGGCGAGCGTCAACGACCAATCGGCGAGGGCAACGCTCCAGGCCAATTGACTGCCGGCAAATGTAACGGTGGCGAGGGATGTCGAGCTGGAAGAGACCATGAGCGCGAGATAGTGCACGGCCACCAGCAGCCACGCCAGCGACCACAGACGCAGATACATCTGCCGCTTCTCTCGAAAGATCGAGGCGAAGAAGATGGAGAGGAGCAGCGCGCTCGCGAAAAGTACGATTCCGCTCATTTTAACTAGGACAGTGCAACCGGCAGCCTGAGCCGGTGAAAGACACAACCTCAAACCGAGCGTAGCAGAAAATATAAACGTCGCCCGGGCTTGTATGGCCCTGAGTTACGTTGGGGTTAACCACCACCGGGGACCTGAGGGTGATACCGTTTTTTTCACTCTCTGCTACCTCGATTACTGTAGGGCTGGGGGGGTGCGGGCGGCAAGAGTACTTTGGTACTTTGTGGGCCGGTGGCGAGTCGCTGGTGGTCTGCGGAGTGAGTCAGTTTCCGATAATCTGTGCGAGTTCACCGGAAACTGAGCCGCAGACATCCTCCGCGGGTCGCTCGATTTTACGCGGCGCTTCCGCTAACATTGAAGATTGTTAACACTCGACTAGAGTTCACCGGCACATGACAACATCTTCCAAGCCTCGCGTGCGCTTTGCGCCTTCGCCTACTGGATATTTGCATGTCGGAGGGGCGCGCACGGCGCTTTTTAATTGGCTTTTTGCTCGGCATGAAGGCGGAACGCTGCTTTTGCGCGTTGAGGATACGGACGTCGAGCGGAACCGGCCGGAACTTGTGGATGGAATTCTCGATAGTCTGAAGTGGCTTGGGATTCAGTGGGATGAGGGGCCTTATTTTCAATCGCAGCGGTTGGAGATGTATCAGAAAGCTGCGGCGAGCTTGCTGGCAAATGGCGCGGCTTACGCTTGCTACTGCCGCGCCTCGCAATATGCCGGGGCTGATGCGGCTCCGCCTGCTGGCGAGACGGACGACGAGGGAGATTCAGAATCTGCCGGGGCTGAGACGAAGGCGGCGCGTCGCGCGCCTTGCGAGTGCCGCAATTTGACTGCCGAGCAGCGCGCCGCCAAGCAGCAGGCAGGCGAGCCGCATGCGATTCGGTGTCTCGTGCCGCGCTCCGGGGTCACAATATTCGAAGACGCGGTTTTCGGAGCGCGTGAAATTCAGAATGAAGAGATCGAAGACTTCGTTCTGCTGCGTTCGAATGGGCTGCCGACCTACCAGCTCAGCGTGGTGGTGGATGACATCGACATGCGGATCACGCACGTGATTCGCGGCGCGGATCATCTTTCGAATACGCCGAAGCAGGTGCTGCTTTATCTGGGGCTTGGCGCGACGCCGCCGATTTTCGCGCATGTACCACTCATTCTCGGCGCGGATCGCACGCGGCTCTCGAAGCGGCATGGAGCGACGAGCGTGGGTTCGTACGTTGAGGAAGGATTTCTGCCCGAGGCGTTCCGGAATTTTCTGGCGCTGCTTGGCTGGTCGTCGGGCGATGACACCGAATACTTGCCGACTCCCGAGCTTCTTAAGCGCTTCTCGCTTGGCGGGGTGAGCCGGACGAATGCCGTTTTTGACCGGCCGAAGCTCGAGTGGTTCAACACGCAATATCTGCAGCAGATGCCAATTGAGGAATTGCTGCCGCATGTTGAGGCGCAACTGCGCATGGACGGCCTGTGGCGGGAGGAATGGAAAAGCGGCGAGCGTGCTTGGCTGGCGAGCACAGTGAATTTGCTACGTCCGCGCACGCGCTATTTGAAGGATTTCACGAGTTGGGGGCGCGGTTTCTTCAGCGATGTATTCGATTATGAGGATGAGGCGCGGGCGAAATTTTGGAAGGATCCGAAGTTAAGCGATCTGCTGGGCAAACTTGCGGATGGTCTTGCTGGGCTGCCGGATTGGAATCACGATGCTTGCGATCAGGCTTTGCGGCAACTCGCGGCGGCGGAGGGCGTTAAGGCCGGGCTTTTGATCAATGCTACGCGGGTGGCGATTGTTGGGCGGGCTGTTGCGCCGCCGCTTTTCGATACGATGGTTGCGCTTGGGCGCGATCGCGTGGTCGCGCGACTTCGACGGGCGCTGCCTTTCGTGGCGGGAAACCAGGCAACGCCGGCAAACTGACATCGTGGAAATTGCGGACGCTGCCGAAAGACAAATCCGCGAGATCAATTCTAGCGGCGCCAATTGCAAACATTTTCGTGAGGGTTACACCGAGCGGGCGGAGCAAGCCCCGCCCCTACGGCCGCAATGCCAATCATCACTTGGTTCGTTGGCGCCATAGTCCGAGTCAAAAACGCCGGCGGGACGCCAGCGGTACGTTAGAGCTTGGGTTCGTTCTTGAAAATTTCGGGATGGCTGGGATGCGTTTTTGTTTCTGCGGTGGCTATGGAGACGTGCACTGGGACGGCTAGCTTTGCCGGGGGCAAGCATGCGGTCGCGTTGCAGGCTTGGTAGCGCACGACTATTGGTAATGTGATTTCGCCGAGCGGCGCGTCGTTTTGGGCTTGGAAGCGCAGCCAGATTGTGGCGCTGCCGCTGTAGACGGAGAGCTTGTCTTCCGAGAACGAGAACTTGATGGATTGGCCTGCGGGATAATTGGAACCCGCCGGTTGGAATCCGGAAGTATCGGCAAGCGTTACGTTGGTCGCGATTAGATAACTTTGGGCGGGCGTGTGGGAATTGATGTGATAGCCGGAAGTTATATTCAACATTAGCGCCACGTCGACCGTGTGGCCCCGCGGAACTTGCTCGAGAGAAACGTAGGCCACCGGCGTCACCACCGCACCAGCATTCGGCTGAACGGCGGGACTCGCCGCGCCGTTTTGAGCCATTGAAGCAGTGGGAAGTAGCGCTGCGGAGATCGCAAGTGCCGCGCAGGCCATCGTTCGAATCGCTGCTGATTTCATTTTCACACGCTCACCGCCGCGCCTAGTTGCTGCGTCAGAATGCGGCTCATCACCTGATTCAATGTTTCGCCGGTCTTATCGAGCACGAAGGCTTGCTGTTGCTCCGACCAGCCGAGCTTGAAGCTGGTGGTCAGCGCGGAAATCCAGATTTGACGGACCGGCGCGTTCGGGCTGATTACGAAGCGCGTCTCGTCGTCATCTTCGAACTCGACTTCGAGCTTTCCACTGCCGCCTTCCACTTGGAAATCGTGCGCGTCGCCAAGCTCCTGGAGGCGCTTGAGCAGCGATTCGAACGCCGCGTCGCATTTCCGCTGGAATTCGTGCTCATCCATCATGAGTGCAGCTTAGGACAGGCGATGAATCGTTTGCAAGTCCGTGGCTAGTTCCCGGCGTCTCGTAGGGGAGGGTTTTCAGACCTTCCCGCGGTTCTGCGTCAGTGTGGCAATGGTGCAAAATTTCATCGAGCAACACTACAAATTGCTCTGGATGATGCTCTCGAGATCGTCGTGATTCACTAAGCCCATGATGTGCTTGGCGATTTTGCCGTCGCGCGTGATCACGTAGCTGGTCGGCAGGCCCAATATTCCGCCGAATTTATCGCCGACTTCGTCGCTGCCCAGGACGATCGGGTAATTTATCGAGAGCTTCTGCCCATCCACGTCGAATTTTTCTGTCTGCAGGTACGGACCGACGACGGACGCGCCTTCCTCGTCCATTGCGGCGCCTAGAATCGTGAAGCCCTTGTCGGCGTATTTCTTCTGAAACTCGATCATCCAGGGAATTTCGATCTGGCAGGGTTCGCACCATGTGGCCCAGAAATTCACGACTACGACTTTGCCCTTCAGGCTTGCCAGCGAAACTACCTTGCCGTCGAGGCCTTTGAAAGTCACGTCGGGCGCGGTCTTGAAGGTTTTCGGGTCCGCTTTTTCGTTGGCTGCGGCTTTTTGCTTCATCGGGCTGCACGCGCGGATTCCTGTCGCTACGAACACCAAGACCAGCCCTAGAAACAGAAGCAGACGATTTCTCTTCATTCGGTACGCTCCAATTAGAGCAAGAATCGATTCAGAAAGCCGAGCTTGCCGGAGAGCCACGTCAGCCGATTCAAGAAAACCAGCCCGCCGACGGCGAGCAGTAGCACGCCGCTAAATACTTCGACTGCGTGCATGTGGCGGCGGAATTTTTTGTAGAACTTCATGAAGCTGCCGAGGCCGATGGCCGTCAGCAGAAATGGGATTGCGAAGGCCCGCGGAATAAACTGCCAGCAAAAACACGCCCTGCGAGACCGTTTCGCGCGTGGCCGCTACTGCGAGCACGCCGCCGAGGATGGGGCCGATGCAGGGCGTCCATCCGAAGGCGAATGCGAAGCCCATCAGGAAGCCGCTGACTGCGCCCGGCCGGCCGCCTAGCTTGCGGAAGTGCAGGTCGCGATTCAGCCAGCGCGTCAGGACCGGGCCGATGAGGAAAATTAGCGAGAGGGCGAAGAGGTGAGCGGCGCGAAACTTTGGGCTGGTCAGGTCCGGCTTCGCCAGTAGAAATGCGCCCACTGCGACGAGAATTGCGCCGACGATCAATCCTGCGCGAATCGAAATTTTCCCGAGCGCGCCAATTAAGTGCAGGCCGAAAAGCAGAATCATCGCGCCGGCAATTGGAGCGAGCAGGCTGCGATTGCGCAGCAGGAATGAACCGACGGCGCTCGCCGATGCGCCCAGCATGATGAAGACGATCGAGAATCCCAGCACGAAGGCGGAGGCTGAGCCCAGCAGGCTGGTGATCTTTCCTTCGCCTTCGCTCAACTCTTCGACGCCCACGCCGGAGAGCATCGAGACGTAGCCCGGAACCAGCGGCAAGACACACGGCGAGAGAAACGACACCAGGCCAGCCAAAAATGCCGCGAAGATTGAGACATCAACCAATTTTGCTGCTCCGTCTGCTCCGATTGGATGCCTGGCAATTGAAAAGGCTACTGCACAATTTTTCATTTTCTCACATCTACGGAGGCGCCGTCTTGTTTCTGAATTAGGCGTCGCCACTCCACTTGTCGGCGAAATCCGGCATCGCCGATGCTGCTCACGGACTGGGCGGATACCGGCAAGTGATTGTCATAGCTGGATTTGAGGCGCTTCGGGACGATGGCATCGGGCATGCCATTCCTTGCGCGAGGCCCGCGGGAAGTACGCCGGGAGCGGCGAGCGATCGCCGTTCTTTCTCGCGGGCCCTTCGCTCTGTCGAGGAGGCCTGCGATGACGCCGAATCAGATCACTAGCGCGCGCGTGGTGGCCGCGTTCGCGGCTGTCGGATTATTCTTGTGGGCGGGAGGCAGCGTTGCGGCCGATCTTGGGGCGCTCGCGCTGATTGTTTCCGCGATCGCGCTCGATGGGCTGGACGGCTATCTCGCGAGGCGGAAGAATCTCGCGACTGCGCTTGGCGCGCAGTTCGATATTCTCGGCGATCGCATCGTTGAGAATTTGCTCTTCACGTTTTTCGCCACCGGCGGCTTGGTGACTGTCTGGGTTCCCGTTTTCTTCTTCGCGCGTGGCACGATTACGGATTTCTTTCGCGGCGTTGCGGCGCGCTCCGGCCGCAGCGGATTCGGAAAGAATTCCATGCTCGAGACATGGTGGGGCTGCGCTCTGGTGGCGTCGCGGCCGAGCCGGGCTGCTTACGCTGCGTTGAAGTGCGTTTGCTTTTGTTATCTCGGCATTGAGTGGACGCTTGCGCATGCGTATGTCTTTCAGCTAACGACGCGCGCCACTGCGTGGATCGCTCTTGGATCTCGCGTGCTCGTCGGGACGACCGTGGCTTTCTGCTTCATCCGTGCAATTCCTGTGCTGTGGGAAGGGCGGCGCTTCTTCTCGCTGCGTCCATCTGCGCCGCGTGCAGCCAGTCGTTTGGCGCGAAGGGCAGCGGCTCATGCTCCCATCGCCGAGGCCGCGCGATGAGTGACGGCCGCGATATCGGCGCGTTCTTCGATCTTGACGGCACGCTGCTCCCTTCACCTTCGCTCGAACGGCGATTCATCGGCTACTTGCTGCGGCGGCGCGTGCTCCGCGTTGCGTCGCTCGTGGGCTGGTTCGTGGATGTGCTCGAGAACGCGCCGATCGGCACGCCCTTCGCTGAAGCCGATCGCTCTTATCTCGCCGGATTGAGCGCGTCGCTCGCCGAGGAGTGGCTGGCCGACCGCCGCGCGCCGCTTCCCTTCTTCGCCGAAGGGCTCCGCGCTCTCGAACAGCACGCCGCGCTAGGCCATCGTGTTTTCATCATCAGCGGCACGCTCGCGGCGCTGGCTCGCGCCGTCGCGGGGCTGTTGCCGGGCGAGCCGGAAGTTTCGGCAACAGAGTTGAAAACCTACGAAAGCCGCGCGCGAAATGATTCAGGCGCGCTGCTTTGGAACGGACGGCTCGCTGGGGAATGGCTGAACGGCGAAGCGAAAGCGCGCGCGGTGCACAGCCTCGGCGCGCGATGCGAACTCGATCTGTCACGCAGCTTCGCTTACGGCGACTCAGGGGGCGATATCGCGATGCTCGCCGCCGTGGGAAATCCGCGAGCGATAAATCCGGCGTTCAGACTGCGGCGCATCGCGCGCGCGTGCGGATGGCCGGTCGAGCGCTGGAATCAGCGAACGGCGATGACGCGCGATTGCGCTACGGGCTCGGCGCTAGCCGCTTGTTCGGAGCGAGACAGATGATGTTGCTTTCGAATGAGTACGCGGACGTGCGCGGAAGTTGGCAGGCATTCCGGTCGGAAGATGCCGGCGGGGACGCCAGCGGTACAAAGATTCTTTCGGGGTGCGGGGCGTTTGAATGGGTAACTTTTTTTTATCTGACGCTGGTCAACACACTCGTGTTTGCGTTCCAGCAGAATCTGGCGTCATCATCGCTCTACATTCTGATCCATCAAAGCATCGCAGTCGGAATCCTAGTGCTGTCGTATGCCGCGGCGCGATGGCCGAACGCGCGGCTGCGCTTTCTGCGTCATTGGTACCCGTTGCCGCTGTACATTTACTTTTTCGAGGAGTTGCGCGGGCTCGTCCATCTGATATTTCCCGGCTGGTTCGACGTATGGCTGATCCGCTTCGATTATTCGCTCGGGCACGTTCATCCGTCGCTCTGGCTGACGCATTTCGCTAGCGCGCCGCTGAACGACTTCATGCAAGCGTGCTACATGACCTATTTCATTTATCTGGTTGCGCTGCCCGCGATTCTTTACTTTCGCCGCGAGACACGTGCGTTCTGGACGGTGATGACCGCGACCGCTCTCGCGCACTACTCGGTCTACGTAATCTCAATTCTCTTCCCCATCGAAAGCCCGCATTTCGCGCTTGCCGCGCTGCAGCCGCATCTCGAAGGCGGCGCCTCGACCGCGCTGATCAATCTGATCGAGCGTTTCGGCCGCGTTCACGGAGCTGCGTTTCCATCGGCGCATGTTGCGGGCTCGATGGTGGCGATACTCGCGTCGTGGCGCTATCGCCGGTGGCTTTTTTGGCTGTGCCTGCCATTTTTCGTGGGGATGATGATCGCGACAGTTTATGGCGGATACCACTACGTGGCGGATGTGCTGGCGGGAATGTTGGTGGGCGCAATCGGCTGGGCGGCGGTCTGTAAAGTAGCGCCGGCGTCCCTGCCGGCATCTTACGATTGAGAGGTGAAACGAAGCTCGCAATTGTCCGCGGCGCGCAGAGCAAAATGAACGGTGTTGGTTGTGCTTGGTAGTCCGCGCGTGAGTGTTGCTCGTGGTGGGAATTGTGATCGTCGGATGCCGGCGGGGACGCCGGCGCTACTTCGGATGGCGCGTGTGCCAGTCGGTTTCGGATTCGTAGAATTGCGCGATCTCGAGCAGGCGCGCTTCGTCCCAGTGGCGGCCGATTAGCTGCATTCCAATCGGGAGCCCTTCTTCGGTGAATCCGCAGGGAATTGAAATGGCCGGATGCCTCGTGAAATTCGCCGGGCGCGAGACGCGCACGAGTGCGGAGCGCACGGTTTCTTCTTCGCCGCGAATCTTCACCACGCTCTCGCCGATGCGGGGCGCGGTAATCGGCGCCGACGGGGCCACTATCGCGTCCACACCTGCAAGCGCGGCGTCGAATTCCGCCACGATCGGCGCGCGCGCGTCGAGCGCACGCAAATAATCCGCTGCGCGCACATTGCCGCCCAACTCGAGCCGCGAGCACACGTCGGCGCCATAGTCCGCGGCCCGCGCGGGATAAAATCCTGCGCTCTGGTGATAGTGCAGCGCTTCGGCGAGCGCGATCTGCGTTCCGGCGTCCGCCGAATCCGCAAGATGTGGGAGTGAAACCTGCCGCACCTTCGCGCCGCGCTTCTCCAGCAACTTCACGGCGGCTTCAATGGCCCGCGCAACCTCATCATCCACTTTCTCGAAGAAGAAATCGCGCGGCCAGCCCAGCGTAACGCGCAGCCGCCGCGATTTCCGCCCGCCGGCAGCCGGCGCGCGAAATGCATGCTCTTTCGCCGATATCGCCGCCAGCAGCAAAGCCACATCGTCCACGCTTCGCGCCAGCGGACCCACATGATCGAGACTCACCGACAACGGAATCACGCCGCGAGTGCTCACGCGCCCAAACGTCGGCTTCAGCCCGACAATCCCGCAAAGCGCCGAAGGAATCCGAATCGAGCCGCCCGTATCCGTACCCACCGATCCGAATCCCATGCCCGAAGCGAGCGCCACGGCCGATCCGCCGCTCGAACCGCCTGAAACGCGCGTGCGATCCCAGGGATTCCGCGCCGGGCCATAATGCGGATTCTCATTGGTGATTCCGTAAGCGAACTCGTGCAAATTCGTCTTGCCGATAATCACCGCGCCGGCTTGGCGCAACGCGCTGACCACATCGGCATCCCGCGTTGGAACAAAATCCGCGAGAATCTTCGATCCTGCCGTCGTGCGGATTCCCTGCGTCTCGATATTGTCTTTGAGAGGAAGCGGAATGCCGTGAAGCGGCCCGCGGTGCCTGCCGCGCGCGATTTCGCGTTCGGCGCGACGCGCGTCCGCCCGCGCTTGCTCCGCAGCAACGGTAATAAATGCGTTCAGTTCGGGATTGAGGCGTTCGATTCTTTCGAGGACCGCATCCAGCAATTCGACAGGCGAGATCTTGCGCCGCCGCAGCATCTGCGACGCCTCGCGGATGGAGAGAAAACACAGCTCGTTTTTCGGAGCGGCCGGCACGGAGCAATGTTAGAACACTTTCTCCTGCCGCCGCAGATTCCCGGCCGAGCCGAGGTTCGCGATCAACAACACGACGCGGTACTGATTCTCCGTGCGCACCGTTCCGAGAGAAAGCCGGCGGTATTCGAATCCCAGCCCACAGCAGGAGCCGTTGTAAGTGATTTGCGCCACCTGGTTCTGAAACGCGTGCTCGGCCAGATCGTAGCTGAAGCCCACCGCCGTATTCCATCCGCGGCGATTCATGTCGCCGTAGCCGAATAGAGCGCGCGCCTGATCCGTTCTGACGCGAAAGTTCGTCGTCGGCTGCGCCGGCGGAAGATTCAGCGTCGAAAAATCCGCCACGGTGATGAATGATTCGCGATAAGGCTTCAATTTCAGCAGCGTTCCAATCGCCGTCATCTGTCCACGTGTGGGATCGAAATCCACCAGGAACTGCGCGTCGTAGCGGCCTCCCGGCGTCACGCGAATATCGCTGATCACCGGGGAGAAATGCCGCGGCTCATCCTGGAATGCAAACGGCGTCAGCGCATCGAGCGCCTGAAACACGTTTCTCTGTCCCGGAATCAGCGCGCCGCCGAATGTGGGGTCGAAGAAATATTTCTGCTTGATGTCCCAACTCACCAGCTCGTCGCCGCCCGAATCTCCCGATCGCCGGAACAATCGCTGCCGGATGCCATATTCGATTTCGTTCGTGTCGGTCAGCGTCTCGTCATCATCGAAGCGAATGAAGCGGCCGAAATCATTCACGCCGTTCACGTAGCGATAGACGAACTCCGGCTCGATCGTATGCTTCCACTTCGCGCCCGCGCCCTCCCAGATGCGCTCGAAGGAGGGCGGCCGGATATCCAGCGTGAATTCTTCCGTAGTGCGCACGAAGGATTGCCCAAGATACTGCCCAGCCGGAGTAAGCTGCCCGCCATACGAAGTGGAACGCAACGTGAAGTTCGACGTCACACCGAGCCACGGCCCCCAATGCAGCGGAATGGTCACGCTCGGCGCAATCTCGCTGCGCTCAACGAAGCTCGGCGTCTCGAAACCCGTCACGGTATCCCTGCGATGCACCGCGCCCGTAAACGAATCAAAGGAAAAATAAACAGGAATGTGCTCGAAGGGCGCCTGATCCACCGAACCGAACCGCACTTCCGGCGCCGAGCGCAGCGAAATATACGTCTGCGGCGACGAGCTCAAAAAATTCTTGTAACTCCCCGCCGCAACATCAAAGCTGAATCCTGAAAAATTCTTGGTCGCGAACGTGGTGTTCCGCACTTCGGAATTCACCGCCTGCGAAAATGTCTCGGCAAACGCCAACCGGAAAGTGAGCGAAGTGAGCTGATTCAAGTCCACCACCGTCCGCCAACCATCCGGCAGAAAGGCGTCGAATCCCAGATGGGCTTCGTGCCCGCCCTGTTTCTCAATCCCGCCGGGCTCCGGCAATCCGCGATCGATCACGCCGTAGTAGGAAATGTCGAGCTTGGCGTTTTCCCACGGCCGCATGCGGATATCGCCTCTCTGGCTCCAGCCGCGTTTGCTGAGATACGTCGCGCCCACCATGGCATCCGCCCAGTCCGTGGGCGCCCAGTAGTAGGAATCGCCGAAGAAAAATCCCTTGGCCGTGGAACTTCCCGCATCCGGAATCATGAATCCCGACTGGCGCCCGCGGGAGGCGGGCAGCGTCGCATAAGGCAAATATACGATGGGAACGTAGAGCAGCCGGAAATCCGCATTCACGAGCTGGATGTTCTTCTCGAGGTGCACCGTGGCTTGCGGCGCATAAAATTTCCAGGTTGGCCGGTCGGGGCGACAGACCGTGATCCAGCCTTTGTGCACCTTGTACGTCGACTCATCGAGACGCTCGGCTTCTTCGGCTTCAAAGTGGAGAGGATTCGGACTGATGAGCAGCGTCGGATTGGGCCGCCGCTGAATTCCCAGCGTAGCGCGAACGTGATGGAATGTGCCGCGCCCGTCGTTCAGATTGTATTGGGCTTCGTCGGCTTCAACGTGCTCGTCGAGCCGGTCGAGCTGAATGTGGCCGCGCGCGATGACCACGCCGGTGTCGTCGTTATATTCCACGTGATCGGCGCGCAGCCGCACGTCCTCGTAGTGCAGATCGACGTTTCCGTCGGCGTACGCCACGCGCCCCACCTGTGTTTGCTTCTCCGCCTCAAGCGTGGCGATGGCGCCGCGCCGGTGCTGGCCTATCGCCGGGGCTGCGACGTGCTTTTTCGGCGGAGTCGTTTGCGCTCCGGCAGCCGGAGCGAGAGCAACCGTCAGGAGGAGAACCGCGAACAATAGGCTTCGATGAAGGATTCTGGCCCCGATCGCGCCGCGCATGGCGGCGGAAAGAAGTCCGAGACTAACACGCAGTTCAAATTTCAGGCAACGCACGTCGTCTTCACTTCGAGCGCTCCCCACGTCCGCATTTGTGCTACGATACCTCCGCTCCCAATCACCGGGACGTCCGCGGCGCAAAACGTACAGGTGATTAACATATGCTCGAAGTGCGGCGCCATTCTGTTTGAAGACGCCTCCCGCTGCTCTTTCTGTGACGCGCCACTCACCGAATCCGCGCAACCGGACGAACTCGCCACGGTGGCCGCCAACGACGTAGAACCCGACTGGCACGTCGAGGTTGCCCGGCGCCTGGAACTCTATCGCGCGCGGCGCCGGCGCGTAATGCCCGACGATACGCAATCGCCGCTTCCCTTTCACGAGGAATCTCATCCGCGAACTGAAGAGGAATTCTTCGTCGTGGACGTGGACGAGGAACTCGATCTTCCTCCGCGGCCGGTGCGCAAGACCGCGCCCCCGCGCGCTCCGGAGCGCGTCGAGATCTCTCCGCTGCAACCCGAACTCGATTTCTCAGCTTCCGGAGATCCCCGCGCCCATCCGCAAACGGCTCTCATCCCGGTGGCCGATCTTCACGAGCGGCGCCAGGCCGGCGTGCTCGATTTAATTTTCCTTACGCTGGCCTATGTCGGCTTTCTTGGTCTGTTCCGCTCGCTCGGCGGCCACTTCTATTTCGCGCGCGTGGATGCGGCCGTCTATGGCGCGGCGTTTGTTCTCTTCTACGCTCTCTATTTCTCAATCTTCACCATCTTCGGTGGCGCCACGCCGGGAATGCAGCTTCGCGGGCTTTACGTCGTGCGCCTCGACGGCACACTCGCCGAAAACCGCCAATTGCAATGGCGCGCATTTGCTTATTTGCTCTCGGGCGGCGCGCTGATGCTCGGTTTTCTCTGGGCCTTCTGGGACGAGGACCATTTCACCTGGCACGACCGCATTTCGCATACTTACGTCACCTCGGCGCTGCCTCTGGGCCAGGAAGACTCCTTCGAGGTGGGGCCGCCGCGGCAAACCTTGGCGCACAAGTAGCATCACATCATCTCCGGCCCTGTGTTCGCGGCTGGAATGTTATACTTGAAGACTAGGCGAAAAGGCCGAACCCTTCACCGGGTGGGGCACCCGTGAAGGCGGTCCAGGGAACCGGATTGGCGTCATAGCCGGCCGAAGGAAACTCAATGAGCCGTTTGATGAAGCAGATTGTCGTCTCGCTATCCATCCTGATCATGGTGTTCGTGGTTGCCGGCCATGTGATGGGGCGTCCGCCGGACGACAAGAGTTATCGCTCCCTCGCCGTCTATAGCGAAGTGCTCGAGCACGTGCAGCGCGATTACGTCGAGGATCCGGACATGCGCCAGGTCACCAGCGGGGCGCTGCATGGACTACTCGATTCTCTCGACCCTGATTCGAGCTACCTGAGCCCGCTCGAATACACCGATTACAAAGACAAGATTCAGAGCAAGGCCACCGGCACCTCGGGCCTGGCGCTTTCGAAGCGCAATGGCTACATCATCGTGATTTCGGTGCTGCCGGATAGCCCCGGAACGCAAGCCGGGTTGCATTCGAGCGACTACATCGAATCGATCGCTGGATTCACCACCAGCCAGATGTCCATCGGCCAGGCGCGCGTGCTGCTGACCGGCCAGCCGGGCTCCACCGTGAAGCTTTCCGTGATTCGCCGCGCTAAAGTTGAGCCGGAGCAGATTGATTTGGTACTGGCGAAAATTCCCGAGCCGAAGATTCTCGAAGAGCGATATGAAGGCGATGTCGCTTACCTGCGGCTGCCGGCGCTCGATGCCGGAACGGTCGCTCGCCTGCGCGACAAGCTGGTGCAGCTTGAATCCAAGGGCGCGCACAAGCTGGTCCTCGATTTGCGCGATTGCGCCATCGGCGAGCCGGCCGACGGAGTCAGCGCCGCTCAGCTGTTTCTTCCTTCCGGCACGATTGCGTCGCTGAAGGGGCAGACTGTCTCCGAGCAAACTTTCACCGCTGATGCCACCAAGCAGGTTTGGAAAGCGCCGGTGGCTTTATTGATTTCAAATGGCACTGCGGGCGCCGCGGAAGTTCTGGCGGCCGCGCTCTCTGACAATCATCGCGGAGAGACGATTGGCGATCGCACTTTCGGGACCGCTTCCTGGCAGCGCGTCATTCAGCTCGATGACGGCTCGGCGCTCATTCTCACTATCGCGAACTACTACACTCCGGCTGGAAAATCGATTCCCGCCGAAGGCGTCACGCCGACCGTGCAGGAAACTGCGGACGACGTTGCGGCGCTGAACGATTTGCAACAGACGACTTCTCCGCCGCCGGGACAAGTGGCTTCGCAGGATGATCCGCTGCTGAAGAAAGCGATTCAAATCGTCCAGGCGGGCGGCGTAGCCAAGAAGGCCGCGTAGTCACGTCGTGTCTCGCGCGCGG
>JGI12269J14319_10001827_pt1 | contig 20866 bp, 15 predicted proteins | sample PeaSoiSIISIP2007_FD_14319 | JGI IMG/M metagenome (IMG submission 14319)
GTGATCGGCTTCCAGGCGATCTACGGAAGCGGCACTGGGTCCTTCAACACGGCTCTAGGCGCGCTCTCCGGCCTGACCAACGACTCGTCAGATATGACCGGCACGAACAACACTTTCTTAGGGATCGGAACCGCTATCAGCACCGGAACCGTCAGCAACGCCACGGCTATCGGGGCCAATGCCGATGTGGCAGAGAGCAACGCCCTGGTACTGGGCAGCATTAACGGCGTGAACGGCGCCACCGCCAGCACAAATGTCGGCATCGGCACGACAACTCCCTTGGCCGCACTGGATGTCGCCGGCTCAGGAGGAGTGCATGCTTTCGTCGGCAATCCCAACTGCGGCGGCGGTGGCTTCGCCGGAGTCGGCTTCGGCGCGAGCGGCTTCGTCGATTGCCAAAACTACTCCATGGTGGGCGACGGCACGAACACTTTTATTGCCGCGCCAACCGGACAGATTCTTTTCCGTGTGGATAAAAACTCGTACACAGCTATGTTCATTGGATCTAGTGGCGCGGTTGGAATCGGAACCCTCTCGCCTGACAACAGTCTTTCCGTGAATGGCAACGCCGACAAGACTGGCGGCGGTTCCTGGGGAACGTTTTCCGATGGCCGGCTCAAGAATCTGAACGGCAGCTTCAAGACCGGCTTGAGTCAGGTCTTGAAGATCAATCCCGTGCGCTATCGCTACAAGGCCGACAATGCGCTGGGCCTCCACGATACGGACGAACATATCGGAGTGGTCGCCCAGGAAGTCCAGAAGGTCATCCCCGAGGCGGTGACGGAAAACAGCAAAGGCTACTTGATGGTGAACAACGATCCGATCATCTGGACGATGCTGAATGCGATCAAAGAGCAGCAAGGGCTGATCCACAAGCAGCAAGTGCAGGTTCAGCTCCAGCAGGCGAAGATCGATCGGCTCAGTCGGCAAGTGCGCGCCGTTCAAGCCGTCCTCAAGGCAAGCCAGCGCGCGGACGCAGGTGTCCAGACTGCGAGCGCGATGGTACCGCCGATCCATCATTAAAACAGAGCGGGCGGGCGCATTGCCGGCCTGCGCCTCTTCTTGGAGCCGCTCGCTCGACGGGCGGCTTTTTCGCATTCTCGCCGCAGGTAAGTGCGCCCGCTCCAATTGGGCAGCTGATAGTTTTTCGCGACCGTTGGGTTTGGGGACGGAGCAGCCGTCCCCGCCCCCGCCCGTCCCAAGGACTGTACCGGAACAGATCAGGTGTCGTTGCCCGCGACGCCTTTCTACGCTCGCGCCCCATGAATTTTCTCGGCACGACTGTCGTCTTTTGCCATCCGTTTCCGATTTCATAAGTAGAGGGGAAATTCGTTAGGGGTGAAGAGGAGGATGGCATGCAAAAACAACTTTGGAAAACCGTGGGACTTCTGGCAGCAATACTGGCAACTTCAACTGCCTTGGGTCAAAGCAACCGAGGTGACACGACTGCGGATATCCCATTCGCGTTTACGGTGGCGAATCACACACTGCCAGCGGGACGCTACAACGTCACACGCCTGGGCGAGACGACTCTCCGGATATCCAGTCCCCATAACCAAGGTGCAGTCGTGTTGACTCACGCGGTAGAAGGTAAAGCGCCCGAGACTCAGGGCGCGATGGTCTTCCATCGCTATGGCGAATCCTATTTTCTCTCCGAGGTGTGGGTCGCCGCCGGCGGGATTGGCCGCAAGGTTTTCCCGTCTCGGGCCGAAGAGGAACTAGACGTAAAAGGAGCCAAGATGCAGATCGCAGTTCTGCAAATTATCCGATAGCCAACTGGTAACGAGGAATCTGCAGTTGTCAGAAATCTAAGAATCAAGGAGGTAGTCTATGGCTGCTAATCCGAGTATCGGCAACCTCAACTTGAGCATGAATGCGCCGCAAACCCAGAATCTGGTTAGGGAGCAAAGGGCAACTGAAAGCTGGACGTCACTCACCCTGAAACAGAGGCTCGGAAAGCTGCTGTGCGAAATATTCGAAGGACACGAAGAATACCTTGGGGTCACTCCGGATTAGCACCCCTGCCTTCAGCGCGCTAGGGCTGAGGGACAGAAAGCGGATAAGGGGAGGCGCGTTCTGCTAATCCGAGGACGAGGCCTGCTGCGGCCAGGAGCACGAACAGCGTCCGTCGAATCTCACTCGTGGTCTCGTCCGTGAGGTAGGCTCCGTAGGAGCGGTGGTTGTCTTCTGGTCCAGGGTCGCTGAGAGCCAGGCGCTGCATGATGGCGTCAAGGCTCGTGAGTGCCTGGGTGAGAGTGATTCCAGGTTTCAGAAGACCTAAGGCTTGCATGTCTTGATGATCACTGCGCTGAACCGTGGAGGAAGCGAAAAGGCCAAGCGGTAAGTAGAGGTCCAGCGGAGGCGAGAGGAATTTCAGGCCGGGTTGCAGTATTTCGATAGTCTGATACGACTTGCCGTTCAAGTCGAGTGGAGTGCCGAGCACTTTGGGATCGCCGAACCGGAAGTTATCGGTTGGTCCGTCGGATTAGCATCGACAAACGCCCTTGTGTCCACGAATGGAGTAGTTCCCGGTTGTCCGCATACCGGAAACTGGGATCTCAAGCTCAGAATGTTGCTCGGTGTCCGATAAGCTGTGACTCATCCCCCACGAGTCGTTAGGATCGAGTTCAGACTATTACAGCTGGGACGGCGAGTGTAGGGTTGGTGAGGGGGTATGCGATTCAATCACTCGCATCGTTCCGCGTAGCTGCTCTTCAGAAAATCATCGGCAAATCTGCTGCCTTTCATCGACGCCGCGAGCAGAAGCATGTGTGCCTGTTCGCAGTTCTGGGGGACTGCCTCTCCCTTCACGTAAAGGTTGGCCAGTGCGACTTCAGCGGGTACGCTTCCCCGCTTGACAGCATTCCACAACTCGGCAGGATCATCCTCTTTCGCTGAGTGGACTGCCTGGGCGGCTCCTTGCTTTGCCGTGACGAGGTGCTGAACTCCTCTGGCTGAATTGGTGACGATGTGTCGTGGGCCAGCGCTTCCGAGCTTAGGCTGCTCTAGGGCCCCGGTAAGTTCAGCCGCTGGGCCGGATTCTTTGCCTTCTCGGGCCTCATGGAAAAACCACGCAAAAAACATCATCGCTATTGAGGCAACGATGATAGGGATCAGTCTCCTGATCCCCGGTTTGGAAGGCTTTTGTTGGCTATCTGAACTCGACACGGCGATATCGTCGTCGGCTCCGCTGAATTCGTCAGGAATTGCTGAAAGCGCCTGGAGGGGTTCAATCGCTGGTGCGGGCGTCCCGCACATCACACAGACTGTTTCACTTCGGTGGTACCGATATTCACACGAGGCACAGGTGATGGGTTCGTCGTCTATAGTGTCGGACACGGTCATCTCCTTGGGGCGGGAGTTTATCGTCGTGGCAATTAGATTTTATCCAGCTTTGTGAATAGTACCGAGTGACGGAGGTAACGCCTAAGCATGCTCAATAGCCGCTCCCTGTCCTGGTTGCGTAGGTTCCGGTGCCTTCGCACGTGAAGGCCGGAACTGAGTGGACAAGAGGCCTCAGCGATTGTCTTGGGAACATCCCTTTAAATCTGTGGCACCCTGTCGCAATTCCTGGCACTTCGTACAAGTTGCTGATTCTTGGTGCGGCCAATCTTCGGGACCAGCGGAACCAATTTGTTTCCGCCTTCGTTTCCGCTATTTACGTTGTGCCGTTAGGTCCACTTGGGTCCAATCACCAGAGGCCTTCGTCACCTAAAGAAAAAGTCAAAACGTGTAATGGTCTGATAGCAACAGTTGGTGTTGTGACGCTACAATCTTTTCGTGCGGAGAAGAGGAAAAACTCCGATTAACTTCAGGCACGGGACCCGTTCGGGAGCCATTCGGAAGGATGAACTTACTTACTGGCGGTTGCAGCGCAGTTTTTTTGGATGAATCCAAACACGTCGTTAAACCAAATTGAACTTCCGAGCCACGTGAAGCTGTGACCATCAAAATTGGTTTTGCCATAAGGCGGATAAATCTTAATTTCGGCTGTCTTTCCTGAAGCAAGCATTTCCTTGTAGAGGACTTGACTTGGTTCGAGGGTATAGTCGTTCTCAGCTTGAAAAAAGAAAGTCGGTGACTTTGAAGACCGAGCATTCTCCTTCATGACTTCTTGAAGGGCTGGTTCTTCTTTCCAACTCATCGCTCCACCCGATGCATCGACGGCTGCGCAAAAGGAATAGCTAGCGGCACCAAGAATTGTTTCGATTCCGCCGAAAGACTGTCCGGCAACTGCGATCCGGTTTGGCTGCACAAATTTTTGCTGTTTCAGCCATGCGAGGGCCGCCAACTGATCACTCAGATGATCTCCTCTCAGCAGGTCAATCATTGTTTTGACGGCGTCCTCATGACCGCCTGATCTTTCGGCCGCTGCGATTTGATCTCCAATGTATGGACCTGCTTTGGCACTCAAGCCTTGTCCGCGTCGATAAGGCATAAAGTAGACCCACCCCTTAGCAGCATAAAGGGGACCCATGGCCGTGCTGGCAGCGTCACTGAGCATTCCTTCAGCGCTTCCATGGTTATAAAGAACTGCGGGAAAAGGACCTTCGCCCTTTGGCTTAAACAATTCGCCACCTAATGTGAGCTTGCCACTTGGAAAGCGAATTATTTCGTAGGGCGTCGGTGGTTCAGCCGCGAGAGAACCACGGATTCCCACAATGACGGCGACCACAAACAAAATAATACGCATACTTCCTCTCCTCTGCGCGAAAGTGGGACTATAGAGAATTTGACGGGAGACCTCAAGTACTCTTTTCGTCAGAGGAAGTGGCACTCTGTGGATCGCGCTCGAAGATTTGGAATTTGTTTCGCGGGCAAGCTGATGATTGGCGTAACATCCCGATAACGTTCATTGAGGGTTTTGAGTGTAACGGCCTGATTACGTCAACAATCGAGAGCACCGACCCTACTACGGGCGTCAACTGAATGGGTTGATCGCCTCACTGAGTTCCGGAGGCCTGCTGGATGTCTTTGCGCATAAAGGAAGCCACGGCGGAATTATTCATCTCCCTACACAACGGGGCGAGAGACGAATCTCGGATTCCCTGGCATTCTCCAGCGTTCTGCAAGAGGGGTATAAGAGCGATCTCTCCCCCTCGAAGGTGCCTCATTCTCTGACGCAGCGGGCCAAAGGGAATACGATTCGGAACCTCCCGCACGAACGCTACCGGAAAGTAAACTGGCCTGCCGCTATGGATGGGCGCCCACATGCGCCCTTCGTCGATCTGGACGCTAAAGTTCGAAAATGCCACGCCCGGAATATCTCCACAGGTTTCCACCATTTCCGCATTAGGGTCGGTGACTCGGATCGAATACCCTTCCCATCTCCGAAAACCCTCAGTTCTGTGAATCGAGTACGAAAAGGAAAATTCTCCGAGCGCGTCGCTCCTCGTCACTTCGCTCCGCACGACCTCACGTGTTTTAAAATCCATGACGGTCGCCTCTAAACACACATCCATTCGCGCGACAGGCTTGCCACTCATGGCATCCACGACTCTTCCGGAGATCGGTGGCACAGCCCCCACAAATATCGGGGCGATGCTCGCCACGACATAAGCAATAAAGCCGAACACCAAGGCATATCCCAGGATGGCTACGATTAATAAGCCAACCCCGAGATACATCCACCAGCGCTTCGTCTTTGGACGGCGGACTGCCATGCGCCTATAGCACACCTTAGGTGGTGAAGCGTCAAGATTACTTTCCGATGCTCTTCACGCGAGGCCGCTAATCAAGCGCTGTTGATAAATCGCCATAACGCTCATTGACCCTTGCAAGGGGTTTTGAGCGCTATGGCCTCCAATCAAGGATCACTCTTGAGCGGTGAAATACCTTGCTTTCCTGAGTAATCCAGCACATAATCTGCGTCCTTGGGGCCCTGGCACTGAGACCGGGCGGGGGGATTGTGTTGATGCGCCTCGGAACAGTCCAAACACTTCGCAAAAAGTTTTGGCAATGGATGAAAAATCAGATCGCCCAGGACGTGCCAGCCTCGGACGGATTGTGCGAATACGACTGCCGCAAGCAACAGTGTACCGAAGAAGAATGGGCAACCTGCGAGCGGCGAATCCAGAGGGCTGCAGGAGAATTGTGGCCTGAGACAAAGCCCGCGACGACTCCCTCACAATCCCCAGAAGTTATCGATTATCGCTCCATTCTTGCCTCACAATCAGAAAGGGAACAGGGGCTGGCGCGGCTGAAGTGCGCGCATTGCCAGTCTCTTTTCAATTGCGAGGAACTGGCTCAGGCGGTTCTTGCTGAACTGCGCCGCTGTCGTATTGAGTACCGAAGGGTGGGTGGGGAAGATCCCGAGGTGACCGATCCTGAGTTTATTGAGGCAGTGCGACGAGGGATCGACTGTTTTCTGCGCGACTCGTCTGGCTCTGAGGAGAACAATGAATCGTGCCCGCCTGCGGCGTAACCGAATCACGATCGACTTCACTGGCGGCCAAATGAGCGTCGAATCGCTGGAGTAACATCGCCATTATACTCACAACCGGTTTTCTGACTTTAACGGCTGATCGACGTCAGCTATTCATTTCAGAAGCCCTTGCATTTGCGAAACGAAGTTTCACATTAGTCGCAGGTTCTTGCTCCTAAAGAACTTCATTCTTGACACCTGCAAAACCCGTTGCTAACATCCCCTCCCGCTTGCTTTTACCCTGCGATTCGCTCCCCCTGGTCATCGCCGCAAGCAGAAAGAGGATCATCATGATTTCGAAGACGTTGCGCAAAGCTTTTCTCGTCGTTGCCACAGCTCTTGCTCTCGGTCTGTCCGCGTGGGGGCAGTGTTCCAACGCGAATGTGACGGGAAAATACGGGTATGCGGGTGGCGGCCTGGATAAGGGCGGCAATCCCATCCGCGTTCTCGGCTACATCAGCGCCAACGGAAAGGGAGCCTTCAAGGGCACCGAAACCGGAAGCGATAACGGCTCGATTGTAACCAATCTTCCGGTCACTGGAACCTACAGCGTCAACTCGGATTGCACCGGTTCGGGCACGATCAAGCCACAAGGCGGCAAGGTCAGCCATTTCAGCCTGGTGGTTGTCTCCGGCGGAATAAACCTGCAAAACCTGATCACGGATGCACCCAACGTGCAAACCAGTTCGGCGCAGGCGCAGGGAAAAGCGACCTGCACGGTGGCTGGCATCAAGGGAAATTTCGGAATCGAAGCCAGCGGGGTCTTCCTTGGCGTAGGAGCGGTTGCTCTCGATGGCTTGTTCATGCTGGATGGAAAGGGCAACGTGAGCGGAACCGAGTCAGGGAGCATCGCGGGCTCGATCTTTACCGGGCAGTCGGCCTCCGGGACCTACACAGTCGCTTCGAATTGCACCGGTACAATCACTGTCACAGTATTAGGCCAGACCGAACATTCCAGTTTTGTCGTGACCAACGGCGGCAAGGAACTGCTCGTTGTGGAGACCGACGCGAATACGGTCGTTTCAGGGTTTGGGCAGCAGTAATTGACCTTCCTCTGCTGAGCGCGGCATGCGAAGGGTGCATTCTGCGTTCAGTGAACACGGGCCTAACGTCGCTGTGCTTGAGACGAAACCTATCTAAGCACAAACTGCAGATCGCTCGGGACCACAACTGGCGATAAATCGCCATTACACTCACAACCGGTTTTCTGGGTGCAATCCGGATGAATTCTCAGCGCGAAAACTTGGGTCCAACTTGGGTCCAATTCGCTGCCGAATACCGGGTAAAACCGTGGTCTGAGACGCAGAACCAAGCTAAGCGAATCAACAATATAGGTTATTGGTTGTTGCTTCGGGACCAAGGAGGTCGTTCAAATCCTCTCTCCCCGACCAATCTTCATTTTTCGCCCGCTCAAAGATCGGATCGAGGGGCTTTCTGTAAGATCGTGTTCTCGTAGCGTCGCGATCAACATACGCGGAGATTAAATACTTCGAACAGCTGGGCCGCGGGCTCTCCACCTTTCTACTCACCCTGTCGACTCGATTCAAGGCTTCGGAAATCAACACGAGCAAACCACTTGGTCTCTACGGCGGCGTAACCGTCACACAAGCGATTGCCGTACACGTGGGCGGATTCCCGGGGCACCCAGTGGCCTGCATCGAGACGTTAATAGGTACGATCGATGCCTCTGGGTTGCCATTCAAAGTGCAGGCGTTTTCCTCGTAAACGGCCGTCGACACTGTAAGGGGCGGAGTATAAGAGAGAGGGCTCTGTGCAGGGATCGTGAGATCTCCCGCCGCCCCGCAGACCTTGGCCCTGCCATACGTGATGCAGCCGGGGCCGTCTTTGAAGTCGTCCTGCCTTGTTGGCTCGCAATTGCCGTCAGGTGATACTCCATCCCAATCGGAGATGCATCCCAACTGCCAGACCAAACTGTTCGGGTTGGCGCCGCTGATGATGGCAGTGTATGAGTAGGGACCGACCGTGCCCGCCTGGACTGTCCCCGGGCCGCTGATCGAAATCGTCGGGGCCGCGCTCGCGATCGTAATCTGGTTGAAATCCGAAGCGGCAGGATCAATCGCGGAAGAGACGGTCGCGATCACTATTGGGTTTGGAGGGACGGCGTTTGGCGCGGTGTAGGTTGCGGTGAATTGTTGGTTGACAATCCCTGTCGGCGTGAGCGTGCCGCAAATGGATCCCTTGCTGACACTGCAATCTTGACCGGTGCTGGTCAGAGTCCAGTTCACTGGGTCGGTTGTGTCAATCACCGGCACACCGTTTATCAGCTTTGTCTGCGTGTCCGTATATTTCACCGTGTTGTTGCCTGTTTGCACCTGGACAGTTTGCGGGTCGTCTTGCCCGGGCATCAGCAACTCGGTGATCTGAGGGGGCGGGAGTACTGTGACTGGAACTCCGGGAGATGTGGCACTGTTCGAAGCGACGGCGGTGACTGTAACTGGATTGGGGTCTGGGATGTTTGCAGGAGCGATGTAAGTTGTGTCGGTCACGCAGCCCGAAGGAGNTTCCTGGTCGATGGTGCCGATCGTTGGGTCGCCCCCGGCTTCATTGTTTACGTTCCAAGTCACTCCGATGTCGGAGTTCCCCAGACCTTCAACTGTCGCGATAAAGTCCACGCCTTGGTTCACGATGGCAGACGCTGAGGTCGGGGTTACAACCACCTTCGCTACGGGGGTCGTCGTTATAGTCACGGACTCCTTCCCCACCACCTGAGGCTCTGCGACGGAAACGGCTCCGATCACCACGGTGGCTGGCGTCGGCACGGTCGATGGTGCAGTGTAAACTCCCGCTTGCGTTATTGTTCCGACCGTACTGCTGCCTCCCGTGATTTGATTGACCTGCCAAGTTACGTCTTGATTCGGCGGTCCGGTCACAGTCGCCGTGAAGGTTGCGGAAACATCGATCGGGATAGCGTCCGGGTTTGTACATGGATCGGCAGCCACGGTGACTTCCACTTTCTGAGCTGGAATCAGCTTCACCAGGATCGACGACTGTGCGGCTGGTTGCGCATTTGAAACTGCGGTCACGAAGACCTGTGGCGGGTCCGGGAGTTGCTCGGGCGCTGTATAGATCGCCGCACCCTTCGCTTCGGTCGCGATCGTGCCGGTATAGGCATTCCCTCCGGGTATGGCGTCGACTTCCCAGGACACAGTCGTGTCGCTTGCGCCCGTCACTTTGGCTTGGAATGGTGAAGTTTGTCCGGCTTGCACGGTTGGAGGCACTGGAGGATTAGTGATCAGCACGACTGTGCCGCCGACCGGGGACAAAGTCACTACCGCCGAGGCACCTTCTTGGGGATCGGCTACGGATTGAGCGGTAACGTGTACTTCGAAAGCCTGGCTCCCGCCCGGCATGACCAGAGGAGCGACGTAATTTACTCGATCCAGCGTGCCCGGGACGGGCGAGATTGTGCCCACAACCGTGTTCCCCCCTGGCACATTTTCCACCAGCCAGTTGACCGACGGGTCGGACCCCTTGACAGTCGCGGTAAATAGAGCAATGTCGCCCAATTCCAAACTCGCGGAAGTGGGCAAAACTGAAACTGGAGATGGAGTTCCGTCCACCGAAACCGAGGCGTTTGCGGTTGCGCTGTTGTCAGCCGTGGCGACGGCGGTCACCGTTACGGTCGGCGGACTTGGAATAAAAGGAGGGGCGGTGTAATTTCCATTCTTGTCGATGGTTCCGAATGGCGAACTGCCATCGTTGGGGTTGATCCCGCCCGGGAATCCGTTTACCAGCCAACCGACACCGGTCTCACCCGTGTTGATTACGGTCGCCGTGAACGTTTGCATGGTACCCGTGGCTATGGTCATGGTTTGAGGCGAAACGCTGACCGCGACCTGGCCAAGAGTAGCGCCATTGATCGGGGCTGATCCCACTCCGCCACAGCTCACCAAGGCGAACGTCAGGCATAGCGACATAGCAACCACAACAAATCGACAAGGATTCTTCAACATGAGGAGGGCTCCAAAGTGCGGCCGCGGCACAGCGCCAGAAAACCTAGTCACCGTGGTTTTAATCATCATGGTTCGAGCCGACATGATCCGATTCGACAGCTGGCCTGCCCGCCTGAGAATTCTGCGAATTCCGAGCAGAAGACGGCATCGGAGAAGCCGGCCCCAGCTGAGCTTTTACCCATTGCAGGAGCTTGTCTCCTGAGCGGGCATTGGAAAACTGAGTCGTGGTGTGGAAAGCCACAATCTGCGCGGTTCCCGAAGCCGCTGCTTTCATGCGTTTCTGGACAATTCTTGGCGTGACTGAGTCGTCGAGCACCTGTTGCAGCCGAACCCGCTGCGATTTCAACTTCGGCAGCCATTGCACGGGATCCAAAGGCGCGACTTTCTTCAAGAACTCTGGCTTCACATAGTTTGGGCGCTCCGACTCGGGGATCAGCGAAGACTTGGCCATCCAATCCGGCCAATCTCCCCATGGATCGATCAGGTCAAGCGTCTTGATGCGGGGATCGGCCGCCGCAGCCAGGATCGCAATAGTCGCGCCGGAGCCAACGCCGAACATCCCGATGCGGTTCATATCCAGATCATCACGCGTAGAGAGATAGTTCAGGATCATCTGGACGTCATGAACCGAACTTCCGAGGGCTTCCTGCAGTTCGCTCACAAACCACTGCTTCATCGGTCGATTGGTATAACGGTGACCGGTAAGAGCGGATACGAACCCGATGGCCGCGAATCCGTCTTTGGTGGCGTTCGCACAATAGACATCGTTTCGAAAGATTGCGGTTTCTGAGGGGTAACTGTAGAGATATAAAATTGCTGGAGGCTTGGCCACGCCTTTTGGTCGAATCACATACAGGTCGATCGGGTCGCCCTGCCGCCACTTCACCTGCAGCAATTCGCGAGTGAACTGAGGATTGTTATCCTTTTCCCCAAGCAATGGCCGATCCGGAATCAGCTCGCTGTTGGCCGGCGAAAGGGAACCCCAGTCCTCAAGGTTACCCACCGGGCGAGCGCTAACCGAGCCAGACAGATTCCACCCAGGCTGATTCAAGCTCGATTGTTGAGCCCAGCCGGCGCGCGGGATTAGCACTAACAAACAAAGCAAAGCATCCCAAAACATCTGTCGCTTACTCCGACCCTGCATTCCAGCCTCTTTCGGACAATCTTCTTTTTTCAGCCAATCACGCGAGAATCAGGATTGAATCTTGCCCGGACAGTTCCGCTAACCTTCCGCTGAGGAATTACAACCAGGGAGCTGAAATCGAAAATCTGGCTGGCGATAACTTCCGCGATCTCGCACGCCAAATCCTCTGGTTGCTCAGCCGCCTCGAACACTTCATGGTCCGGAATCTCAACAATGAACTTCATTCTTCCGTACCGGACAGCCTGCGCTGTCAGTAAGCGGAGGCAGACTGCGAAACTGACAGCCCGCCTCCATAAACCACTACTCCACGGTTCCACTTCGATCGCGCCGACTCACTGCTTCAAGTTGGTACGTCCACTGTGGGTGTTGGTAGCGGCGCAGTAGTCCTGGTCGCCCTGGATGGAAATCACGGCGCCGCCCACATCACCCCCTGCCTCAGCATTGGTGCAATCTCCTCCGGAGCCGTTCTGCGGAGAGATGCCCGACCGTGAGAAGTGAGAGCGCAACACCCCCATTGAACTGAGTGGAAGGAAGTCAGGGTAGATGTTCACGACCTGGTTTTGCGCCGTCGTGATCAGAGCTGAAACTCCGGGCGGGACGGGTTTGTGCGAGACCACGCGCAGAGTGTTCCAGACCGGATATGAGCCAGACGCCACGTTGGCGAAGCTGACGATGCCCGGGCAGGGAGCCGTGCAGGTGGGGAGAGTTCCGTCAACATAGCTGAGGTTGATGGGATCAACGCCATCCACCGCAAGGTACCGAATGGCTGGCGACTGGCCGCCCAAATTGCCAACGCTCCAGAAGGCGTATCCCAGAGCATCGCCGTTTGCAGCAGTGCCAATCTCCGCGATCATTTCGCCGTTGCCAATTGCACGTTTACGCCATCCAGCCCCATCGGAGAGGTTCAGCGGGTTACCGCAAGGCACTGCGGGGCAAGTTGAGCCCTGGCCAGTTGCCGGGTTGACGCCCAGTTCCTGCGTAGAGGTACTTTCCAGGTTGCGCGGAATATTGAACTCCAGCGCGGTGAAGGTGCCGGAAAGAGGCTCGCGCGTGATGACGTTGAGGGGTACAGTGCCTTGGCCCGGTACCGACGTCAGGTCTTTGGTGTAACCATAGCCACCGCTAAGAGCCAGCGTCCAATCGCGGCGGTTGACATTAAAGAACGAAGTCGAGTCGCCAAAATGACCTGAGTTCTGTCCGTTGCCCTGTTGAGCGTTGACAATTGCCATCACGACTTGCACTCCGACGTCGGTCGTCTTACTCGCCGGGATGGCTCGGCCCGTGATCGGGTCAGTCCCGCTGAGGGCGTAGAGTGCAGGCGTCGATGTTTTGGTGCTGAAAGTGCTCTGGATGGGAGTTCCAACCGGGCCAGGACCGTAGCCAAGGCCGGCATAGTTGGTGGTATTCAGCGGAGCCAGGACGCGGGCTTCTTCAAACAAAGCGTCTTCCGGGCGAATGTCCGTGGGCGCGGCATTGAACGGCTGGCCTTGAAGAACATTGATCACGGCTTGCGGAATCGGAGTATCGGTAAGCGTCGGGACCAGGTTCATTCCTGCTGTGCCCGCTGGTTCCAGGATGTTGAAGGTCGACGCCGGCTGGGCATAGAAGAGCTGCTGCCCGATAATGCTATCGACGGCGATGTAGCTGCAGACGATTGTGGGGTTGGTGGAATTGTTCCAAGCGATCCAAACGTTTCCAGTCTCAAGCAAGCCGGTTCCGCGGTTGTCCACTCCCTGGGCACCGTTCTTGAAGGTCCAAATGAACTGTCCGCAGATTCCTCCACCTTGAGCCGGACCCGCAGCCAGCGCGAAGGAATTGAAGGCACCGCTCGATCCTGCTCCGTTAAAGTAGGGTTTCACTGCTGCAAAGCAGTTCGCTCCGATAAACATCATCAAGGCCAGCGACAGAGCCGCCGACAATTTTGTGACTCTCTTTGTCATTTCAGTAGTCCTCTCGGCGCAATTGTGCGCGGTTGTGGGGAACGCACCCCGTTGAACAGCGGCAGTGCGGCAGATCGTCAAGACCGCACGCCAGGACCAATCCTCGAGGCGGCCCAGCAACCGCCAGTTGACTCGCTACAAAGGCTCCGAATTCAGCAGACCGGTAAGAAAACTACGAAAAAATCTGTAGATCGAGTCGGGGTGAATATCGTTGAAGTTTGTTGCAGGAAAACTACCCGAGGATTAAAATCCCGTGAATTTCTCCAGAGAAACGCGCCCTTAAGAAAGAATCTTGTGGAAACCGGTCACCGAACTTCGCCATGCGTGTCGAGAAGCCGTGCAATCATCCATTGGGAGGGTGCGGCCCNCTCGCCAGAGATCACTGTGGCGTTTTTCATCTGAAATTAACCTGCCCGTCACAATTTCGTCACCCTCCCTCTGTAACCATGTGTCTCCTTTTACTCCCTAAGAGAGCGGGTGAACGGCTGTGAGATTTCTGAGGGAATCTTTGTGCATTCTTGCTGTCGCTTTGATCATGTCAGCGTCAGCCTCGGCGCAAGGTGCAAAGCCAACCCCGAATGCCGCTGCGAAACAAGGGACTATTCTCGGAGACGTGACCGATCAGACCGGCGCTGTGCTTGCGGGGGCGACCGCGACCATCACCAACGGAGCCGGGATAACGCAGGCGGCCACCACCAATGATCGCGGCGAATACTCTGTCGAAGGATTGCCCACTGGCACCTACAGCCTCACCATTTCCGCTCCCGCCTTCAAGGACTTTCACAGCGACGGATTGGCGCTGAGCGCGGGCCAGAGCATTTCAATTGATGCTGTCCTGGAACCCGCCGGTACGGCCACCTCAGTCAATGTGGAAGGACAGAAAGTCTCGCAGGTGGAAACTGAGACGTCTGAGATTGTCGGCAACATCACACAAAAGGAGTTGGTGAGCCTGGGGTTGAATGGCCGCAATTTCACCCAACTGATCGCCTTGACTCCGGGCGTGAGTAATCAGACCGGTCAGGACGAGGCCAAAGTCGGTGTGCTGGGCAGCGTCCGCTACAGCGTGAACGGTGGAAGAGTTGAGTACAACTCTTTCAATGTGGATGGCGGCGATGTCTTGAACGCAGGCCTTAACGGCAATCAGAGCACGTTGACCGTCTATCCCAGCCTTGATGCTCTCAGTGAGGTACAAGTCTTAACGTCGAACTATGGGGCGATGTACGGGCAGAGCGCGTCGGGAACAGTGATAGCCACCACGAAGTCCGGAACCAATCAATTTCATGGCGTTGGCTACGAGTTCATCCGGAATGAATTTTTTAATGCACGCAACTACTTTGATCAGACCACAAAGGCGCCCTTGTACCGCAGAAATGATTTCGGAGGTGCTCTGGGCGGCCCGGTTTACATCCCGGGGCTCCTCAACACGAATAAAGACAAGACCTATTTCTTTTTCTCGGAGGAATTTCGCTTTGAACGTACTCCCACCGCTTTCAATCAGGCGGTTCCGTCACTCGCAGAGCGCACGGGAAACTTCAGCGATCTTTGCCCACTCGTATTGCCAGGATTTCAGACTGATTTTGCACGCTCCACCTATCCCGATTGTCCCGCCTTCGGCACCGATCAAAATACCGGTAAGCCGGAAACATTTCCGGGCAATCAAGTGCCCATCGATCCCAACGCCCAGGCCATTCTCGGCACCAACGTCATTCCAGTTCCTGATTCGACTACGGGATGCAACTCCACTTCGGGGTCATGCTTCGATGCGGACGTTTCCCCCAGCACCTATTGGCGGGAAGAACTGTTCCGTATCGATCACAATATCAACTCGAAGATGAAGGCGAGTTTCCGCTACATTCACGATTCCTGGGATACGACCATCCTCTCACCGCAATGGGGCGCAGTTCAGAACACGTTCCCGACGATTCAAAGTACATTCACGGGGCCGGGCCTCAGCATGTTGGCGCATCTTACAAACACCGTTTCACCTTCACTGCTGAACGAATTCATCTTTAGTTACACCACCGATCACATTACGCTCAAGAACATCGATGCGAACGGCGTGGAGTGGCAGCGGCCATCCGGCTTGACCGCGGGCTACCTGTTCAATAACGGATTTGGCGGCAAAGTGCCTGGCATCGTGATCGGAGGCACTAATGCAGCGTATGGCGGATTCGGCTTCGGAGTTGATCCCGGCTATTTGCCTTGGCATCATTCGAATCCAACTTATAACTTTCGCGACGACCTGAGCAAAGTTGTGGGCAAGCACACACTCCAATTTGGAGTTCAATTTCTCATTGCCCAAAGAAACGAGTTGAACCAAGCAGTTGGAGCGAATATTGGCGATCAGCAGGGGGTCATCGCATTCAGCAACGTGAGCAGCTTCAACTCTAAAGGAAACGCTTTTGCGGACTTCCTGCTTGGGGAGCCCACCGGCACGCCGGGAGTTCTCGAAGGCGGAATCAAAACCTTTCAACAGGACAGTACCCAGCGGAACTATTTCAGCCGTTACCGCATCGCTGAACCTTACTTCCAGGACGATTGGCGAGTAAACTCCCGCTTGACTTTCAACTTGGGCCTGCGAGTGAGCCTGTACGGAAATTGGCACGAGGCCAACAATAACGTGTACAACTGGGTGCCATCGGCGTATAAGGCCAGCCTAGCAGCGCAGGTCACGGTCGATCCCTTTCAGGGCTTTCTACTTAATGGCCCTCCTTCTGTCTGCACTCCGCCGCCAGGTTCCGTTGCGAGCCCGTGTTCTCCAATCCCGCTGAACCTCACGAATTTGGATCCGCGAATTACCAATGGTCTGCAGCGATGCGGTGTAAACGGGGTTCCAGATGGCTGTATGACAAGCAAGCTCTTCAATCCAGCCCCGCGCATAGGCTTCGCCTGGGATCCGCGCGGTGACGGCAAGACTTCAATCCGCGCTGGCTACGGAATGTTTTACCACCATGGGATTGGCAATGAAGCCAACACCGGTTCTCTCGAAGGCAGTGCTCCTCTGGTGCTCGACATGACTCAGAACCACCCCGAAAGCTACGACTGCATCGGCGGCGTCGGCCAGGGTTGCGGAGTGTCTGGAGCGTTTCCCTTGAATGTCACCGCGATCCCAACCAAGAGCGTCTGGCCCTACGTCCAGCAGTGGAGCCTGAGCTTGCAGCGAGAACTCACGAGAAATACCGTGGCAACGCTCGGCTATGTGGGCAGCAAGGGAACCCATCTGACCACGGAGCTGCAGATAAATCAGTTAGCGCCGGTTTCAGTTGCCAACAATCCGTTCTTGCCAGGTTTGCCGATCACGACCGCCGTTTGCGACGGTGTTGCCGTCGGGAACGCGACCATCGGAAATACCGTAGTAACTCCGCAGAGCCCGTCGTATGTGAACCTGGAGGCGGCCTGCTTCGGCACCCCGGGAAAAAACTTTCCCGATCCGAATAGCTTGCGGACCTTCGCGCCCGGCTTTGGCCAAATCTTCTCGCTACAGAACGTAGCCGATTCTGACTACAACGGGCTCCAATTTACTATCCGTCGCAACACAGGACCGCTCACTCTCGGGGTTTCCTACACCTACAGCCATTCGCTCGATGACTCGTCGGATCGATCCGATACCACGCTGGTCAATTCCTTCGATCTAGGCGCAAACAAGGCAAGTTCGAACTTCGACCAGCGTCATCTGCTGAACATCAGCTATGTGTACAAGCTTGATAGCTTCGTCGACAAACTCCGCTACTGGTTTTCGGATATCGGCTACGACAATTCCGCCCCTCAATCTGTGGCGATGCCGGAAAACGCCTCGGGCTGGGCGCACGCGATGAGGGATGGATGGGAACTGTCCGGGATCACACTCTTCCAATCGGGGACGCCTTTCAGCGTGATCAATGGGGGCAGTAGCACTGGCATCTCCGTGCTCGACAACGCCGGAGTAGCCAACGGGACCGGCGCCGGGTCTTACCCGGATGTGGTCGGAAATCCGTACAAAGCTGCACCTTTTGGTGGAAACAACTTCCAGAGTTTCGGTCCTATCCTGGGCAATCCGGCCGCATTCGTTGCTCCCGAGGGTCTTACATTCGGAAATGCCGGACGCAACTTCATGAACAACCCGGACCGGTTGAATTTTGATGTCGCTCTCCTGAAGCATTTCAAAATCACAGAAGGCAGCAATCTCGAGTTTCGCATGGAAGCCTTCAACGTTTTCAACCACACCCAGTTTCGCATTTATGACCCCGACAAAGGCAACACTGGCAGCAACACCATAACTTGCTACGGCGGTGCCGACAACTCCGCTGGAGACCTGAGTTGTCTCGCCGGGAACTCCTTCCTGCACCCGGTGGACGCTCATCGCCCCCGCACTATGCAATTCGGCCTGAAGTACAACTTCTAGATTGGGGAGACTTTCTGCGGAATCCTCCGTGGGCTTTGCACTCGCCGTGGGAGACCGGGAAGAAATCGAGTTTCCGGCTATTGCTCATGTGAAGCGTCAGGCGCTCGCCGCGGTCCGCTGCGATGAAGGGGTTGATGCTCAGGTGCGTGTTCTGTGAGGTCGGGGTTCTCGTTTGCTGGCCTGAGAGCAGGCGTCTTTCGTCGTACTCCTGGCAGACCCCAATGTCGTATCGAACGTCAGTCTCAAGCATGCTTCCAAGGGAGCAGCAAGGTTGATATACTGCTGCAGCTCTTCCAGCAAGCGCCGGACCGATGGCAACATTTTTCAACTCGGTAAGCCCAGGAGACAAGATGATGTTTAGGCCTGTGTTTATGACCCTCGCCCTAATCGCCGCCGCACTCACAAACTGTGCAGCAGCCGCGGTCACTTATCATGTAGGTTCCATTCAAGAAATCAGCCAGGGATGTGATGGGAGCGCGGAAGTGGAGCAAGCGGCCGATCCAACGCAAAGCAAGTATGTGTATGAGGCATGGATCGGGTGCGGAGGCATCGGCTTTGTTCGCTCGACTGACGGCGGGGTCAAGTTCTCGACGCCGATAACGATGCCGCAGACTCAGTCTGCGTTTTCCTGGGACCCTACGATTGCGGTCGGCCCCGATGGCACTTTGTATGTGGGGTATATGCTGGCCAGCAATTCGCAAATGTTCCCAGTTGTTGCTACGTCGTTTGATCATGGGGTTAGCTTCCCGCAGGTGACGCAGCTTTTGCCGCCCGATCAGAACAACTGGGGCGACCGTGTCTTCCTCGCGACCGCACCCGACGGCGCGGTGTATGCCACATGGGATTACGGCCCGTTTAGTTCGTACATACAGCTTCTTTGTGCGCAGGGAGGCAGTTGCTCTTATTCCTACGGCGACCTGAATGCGGTGGTGCAGAAGTCGACGGACCGGGGAATGACTTTCAGTGCCATGGTTCATGTAAGTCCCAATTTTCCCGGGGGCGGAGCCGAGGCCGCTCCCATGGTCGTGGAGTCGGGCGGCCAGATCGACACCTATTACCAGGCAGACCTCACTCTCAACCAGCAGAACTTCCAGTTAGCCCCCTGGGGCGGGCACTTCACTTCGTCCGTCGATGGCGGCGAAGAGTGGTCGAAGCCAATTTTCCTTACTTCCCACACGGGAAAAGTAGCGCTTGGCGTGTGGTGGATCGACGGTGCGATTGGCATCGATGCCGGCGACAATCTTTACGCAACCTGGGATACGCAGGGCAAGAACTCCGACGGCAGCCCGAACGACATCGGCTACCTCTCTTATTCGACCGACCACGGCCAACACTGGTCGACGCCCATCAAGCCCATCCCAGACAAGCTCAGTGTTCCACACATCGTCGAAGTTGCTGGGGGTGCGAACGGAATCGCTTATGTCGCCTGGCTCTCCGACAGCGATTCACGCGGATACGCGCTTTATCTGCGGACGTTTTCCATCACAAAAGGATGGCTCACCCCGCCGGTGCGCATTTCGAGCGGGTTTGGGGCCAGCGGCGTGTGGCCCGGCGACACCTTTGGAATTTCGACCAGGAGCGCCAACAGTCTCGTCTTAAGCTGGGGCAGCGCGGTATCACCTGACGGCGAGTCCAACATCTACGCTGTGCCGGTTAAAGTGAGTTTCTAAGGTTCTAGCGGACATCTACGGCTGAATCATGCGCCGACTTGCTGCATTGTTCCATTGACATGCTTGGCAATTTTTCTTGGGGCTAGTTCTCTCTGTTCATGTTGACTTAGGCAAGGACTCGTTCGCTTCAGACCTGCAGCACGTCGCCATCCCGTGCCACCATCTGGTAGAGCACCGGGCTCACGATACGGCCCAGGAATAGCCGCGAGATGAGTCCTGCCACAATCACAATCGCAAACGGTTTCTGCGAATCCGAGCCTACGCCGGTGGAAAGCGCGGCGGGCAGAAGACCCAGACAAGCGACCAGCGCCGTCATCATAATTGGCCGGAGGCGGATCAGCGATCCGTCCAGCGTGGCTTGGCGAATGCCCTGCCCTTCGAGACGGAGCTTGTTGATATAGGAAACATCGATGATTGCAGTCTCTGCTGAGACGCCCATGAGCACGAGCAGGCCGAGAACGGAAGAGACGCTGAAGGTGGTGTGCGTGAGCTTAAGCGCCAGCAGCGCCCCAACCGGTTCAGTCATCACCACGCCGATGACCACGGTGACCGGAAACTTGAAATTGCCGTAGAGTGCGAACAGGATGATAAAGATCAGCAGAACAGCGAGCGGGCCGATCACCGCGAACTGCTCTCGTGCGGCAACGTATTCGCTGTATTCGCCGCCCCAGTCGAGCCGGTAGCCTTGCGGCAGTTTGACCGACGACTGCACCGCCTTCCGCGCCTCGTCCACGGCGCGAGCCAAGTCGCGGCCCTCGATGCTGAATTGGACTCCGATATAGCGCGAATTGTTTTCGCGATAGATGAATGACGCACCGTTGCCCTGATGAATGGTGGCCAGTTCGGAAATCGGAACTTGTTGCCCGGAAGGAGTCGGCACCAGCAAATTTCCGATGGCGTGCTCGCTGGAACGGTATTGCGGTTTCATGCGTACCACCAGATCAAACAACTGCTCGCCCTGAATCACTTGCGTGGCCGCCTGGCCCCCGACGCCGGCCTGGATCACGCCTTCGACATCGGACACATTGATTCCATAACGCGCGATCTTTTCGCGGTCCACGTCGATCTGCACGCTGGGTTGCCCCAGTTCGCGAACGACAGTGAGTTCGGTGAAGCCGGGCACTTGCTGAAGTAGCCGCTTGATTTCGACTGCTTTGTCTTCGAGCACTTGCAGGTCAGGTCCGAAGATTTTCACCGCGAGCGCGCTCTTCAATCCCGTAAGCGCTTCGTCCACGGCGTCTTCGGCTGGCTGCGTGAAATTGAAAATTACCCCCGGGTACGATTCCACCTTTTTCTGAATGTCTTTGGTCAGGTCAGCTTTATTGTGGATCGA
>JGI12269J14319_10001828_pt1 | contig 20839 bp, 17 predicted proteins | sample PeaSoiSIISIP2007_FD_14319 | JGI IMG/M metagenome (IMG submission 14319)
CGGCGTCATGCCGCACCGCCGGTGTTACTTTGATGATCCATTCGGCTGTCCCCCGGGTCTGGCTCGCCAGCGTGCTGGCTCACCGTGCTCTGGCCTGCTTGGTCCGGTCCGTGCAGGGCGCTGACGATCATCTCGGCGAGCCGCGGACCGAAGCCGTCCAGCTCAGCGACCTGCTCGGCGGTCGCCTGGCGCAGCTTGCGTACCGAGCCGAAATGCCGGAGCAGCGCCGCCCGCCGGGCCGGACCGAGTCCCGGCAGCGCGTCCAGCTCGCTCTGGGTCTGTGCCGCGGTGCGCTTGGCCCGGTGATAGGTGATCGCGAACCGGTGCGCCTCGTCCCGCACTCGCTGCAGCAGGTAAAGGCCTTCGCTGCTACGCGGCAGGATAACCGGGCTGTCCTCACCCGGCAGCCAGACCTCCTCAAGTCGCTTCGCCAGACCGCAGACGGCGACGTGCGCGATCCCGAGATCGGTGAGTGCCCGCACCGCAGCATCAACCTGCCCGGCCCCGCCATCGACCACCAGCAGGCTGGGCGGATAGGCGAATTTGCGGCGCGCACCGTCTTCCTGGGCTGCCTGGTCGGCGCCAGGCTCAGCGGGTTCGGCCTCGCGCTCGGCCAGATAGCGGCGGAACCTGCGGGTGACGACTTCGTAGATGGCGGCCAGGTCGTCCGTCCCGGTCTTGATCGCGAACTTGCGATACTCCGATCGCCGGGCGAGGCCGTCCTCGAAGACCACCATCGACGCCACGACATGGGTGCCCTGCAGGTTGGAAACGTCGAAGCACTCGATCCGCAGCGGCGCCTCATCCAGGCCGAGCCCTGCCTGGATCTCGTGCAGGGCCTGGCTGCGGGTGGTCAGGTCGCTGGCCCGCCTGGTCTTGTGCAGGGTCAGCGACTCGGCCGCGTTCCTGGCGACGGTGTCAAGGAGGGTGCGCTTGTCACCGCGCTGCGGAACCCGGAGGCTGACCTTGCCGCCGCGGCGGACCGCGAGCCACTCCTGGACGGAATCGGCGTCCGGTGGCAGCACCGGAACCAGCACCTCACGCGGCACGGCCGCCGGATCGGGCCGGTCCGGCTCGCCGCGCCTGCTGCTGCCGTCCGCGGCGGCATCTGGCTGGCCGGAGACCGGGTCCTCGCGGTAGACCTGGCCGAGGAAGTGCTCGACAAGTTCCGCTGTGCTGACGTCCTCAACCTTGTCCACGATCCAGCCGCGCTGGCCGCGGACCCGGCCGCCGCGCACGTAGAAGACCTGGACCGCGGCCTCAAGCTGGTCCTCGACCAGCCCGATCACGTCGCAGTCGGTGCCGTCGGGCAGCACCACGGCCTGCTTCTCCAGTGCTCGCTGCAGCGCCTGCAGGTCATCGCGCAGCCTCGCGGCCCGTTCGAACTCCTCGGCCTCAGCGGCCCGGCGCATCTCCGCTTCCAGGCGCCTGGTGAACTTCCCGGTCTGCCCGGCCATGAAGTCGCAGAACTCCTCGGCCAGCAGCCGGTGCTCGGCCGCGTCGATCCGGCCGACGCAGGGAGCTGAGCACTTGCCGATGTAGCCGAGCAGGCAGGGGCGGCCGATCTGGCCGGCTCGCCGGAAGACGCCGGCCGAGCACGTCCGCACCGGGAACACCCGCAGCAGCGTGTCGACGGTATCCCTGATCGCCCAGGCGTGCGAGTAAGGGCCGAAGTACCTGACCCCGCGCCGCTTCGCGCCGCGCAGCACGGTGACCCTGGGGTACTCCTCATTCATGGTGACCGCGAGGTACGGGTAACTCTTGTCGTCGCGGTACCTGACGTTGAAGCGGGGATCGAATTCCTTGATCCAGGAGTACTCCAGCTGCAGCGCCTCGACCTCGGTGGAGACCACGGTCCACTCGACTCCGGCGGCGGCCTGCAGCATCGACTGGGTACGCGGATGCAGGCCGGCGAAGTCAGCGAAGTAGGAGTTCAGCCGGGAGCGAAGGCTTTTGGCCTTGCCGACGTAAACCACCCGGCCATGAGCGTCGCGGAACCGGTAGACCCCGGGCGACTCAGGGATCGAGCCGGGGGCCGGACGATAGCTTGCCGGATCTGCCACGCAGCAACTCTATTCGGGCTGACGCAACGACCGCGTGGCCTGACGCCATCGACATCAGTCAGCGCGCGGTTCTTTCAGTGCAGGTGACTGAGAGAACCGCGTGATCATGGAGGACGGGCCCCTCAGCCGTCGGCGGGCCGCCGTGACCCCTCCGCCGGGGCGAACAGCACCANGGCGACNAGGTCTTCGGCCACGTCGGCGAACCGGTGCGGCTGGCCCGCCGGGACGTAGATCACCGAGCCAGGGCCGACCGTGACCCGGTCCTGGCCGGCTTGCAAGCACGCCCGCCCGGCCGTCACGACGTAGATCTCGTCCTCGGAATGCGGCGTCTGGTCGTCCAGCCCGCCGCGCGGGATCGAGTAGGTCCCGACGCTGAGGTCGCTGACCCGCAGGTGCTCGATCCAGTGCGTGGTCTCGCCGGGGTCGGGCTTAGTGAAGCTGGCCGCGCCATCAAGAACGTGCATCGGAGCCCTCCAGCAGGGTGAGTCGGTCTTGGACGAGGGTGGCACGGGAGGCCAAGCTCGCGCCAGGAACCTGCCGCGCGGCTGCGGCCGAACCGGCCTGTGCCAGGCTGTGCTGATGCCGATCGCCCTCGCTGCCACCGGGCTCGCCGTGCTCGGCTGGGTCTACCTGCTCGCCGGGCACGGCCGATTCTGGCGCACCGATCAGCGGCTGCCCGCGCTTGGCGCCATCCCGGCCAGCTGGCCTGACGTCGCGGCCGTAGTGCCGGCCAGAAACGAGGCCGCGGTCCTGCCGCAGACCCTCCCGACGCTGCTCGCGCTTGACTACCCAGGACGGCTGTCCATCCTGCTCGTCGATGACGAGAGTTCCGACGGCACGGCCGAGGTCGCGGCCGGCCTGCGCCGCCAGGCCCAGCGCAGCGCCGACGGTTCCTGGCCGGCCGACCGGCTGCAGATCGTGGTCGGCGCTGCTGCCCCGGCCGGCTGGGCCGGCAAGGTGTGGGCCATGGCGCAGGGCGTGCGGGCGGCGGGAGACGCCGAGTACGTGCTGTTCACCGACGCTGACATCGGCTACGCGCCGGGAACGCTCACCGATCTGGTCAGGGCCGCGCAGGCCGGGAATCTCGTGCTGGTCTCCCAGATGGCGCTGCTGCGGGCCGACACCTTCTGGGAGCGGCTGCTGGTCCCGGCCTTCGTGTACTTCTTCGCCCAGCTCTATCCGTTCAGGCTGGTGAATACGCGCGGGTCGCGCACCGCGGCCGCGGCCGGGGGCTGCATGCTGGTCCGCCGCCAGGCGCTTGAGGCGGCGGGCGGGCTTGACCGCATCAGCGGCGCCCGGATCGACGACGTGGCGCTCGGGCGCCTGCTGAAACAGGCGCATCCGGCGGCGGGCTGCTGGCTCGGGCTGACGACGCAGGTGCGAAGCTGCCGGGAGTACCCCGGGCTGGCCGAAGTCTGGGACATGGTCGCCAGGAGCGCCTACACGCAGTTGCGCTACTCGCCGGTGGCGCTGGTCGGAACGGTGCTGGGGCTGGCGTGGCTGTATCTGCTGCCAGTGGCCGCCGCGCTGGCCGGCGGTGCCTTGCTGGTCAGCGGAAGTAATCCGAGCCACCCCGCCGGCCACGGCCAGCAGGCGGCCTGGCTGGCGGCGGCTGGCCTGGCCGGCTGGGCCCTGATGTCGATCAGTTACCTGCCGATGCTCCGCCTCAACAAGCTGTCGGCGCTGCGGGCACCGTGCCTGCCGCTGATCGCGGTCCTGTACGCGGCGATGACCGTCAGCTCCGCCCAGCGGCATTATGCAGGCCGGAGCGGCGAATGGAAGGGCCGGACCATCCCAACCAGCCGCAGCCCCTCATGATCATGGGCTGGATCCCGCCAGTGTCAGCGGACTCAGGCCCATGATCATGGACGCGGCAGCTGCGGAGCGGCTCAGTCGTCGAAGGCCTCGGGTGGGGGGCAGGCGCAGACCAGGTGCCGGTCGCCGTAGGTCGCGTCGATCCGGCGGACCGGCGGCCAGTACTTGCCGCGCCGGTCACCGTCGGCCGGATAGGCGGCCTCGGCTCGTGAGTACGGGTGCTGCCACTGCGACGACATCAGCATCGAGGCGGTGTGCGGGGAGTTCCGCAGCGGGTTGTCCGCCGGGTCGAACTCGCCGGAGCCGACCTTGGCGATCTCGCCGGCGATCGCGATCATCGCGTCGCAGAACCGGTCGAGCTCGAAGAGGCTCTCGCTCTCGGTCGGCTCTACCATCAGCGTGCCGGCGACCGGGAACGACATCGTCGGGGCGTGGAAGCCGTAGTCGATCAGCCGCTTGGCCACGTCCTCGTTGGTGACCCCGGTCTGGGCGGTGATGTGGCGCAGGTCCAGGATGCACTCGTGCGCGACCAGGCCACCCTGGCCGGTGTAGAGCACAGGGAAGTAGTCGTTCAGCCGGTTGGCGATGTAGTTGGCGTTCAGGATCGCGACCTGGGTCGCCCGGCGCAGCCCGTCGGCGCCCATCATCGCGATATAAGCCCAGGAGATCGGCAGGATGCTGGCCGAGCCGTAGGGGGCGGCGGTCACCGGGCCGGTCCGCACGGCTGCCGCGTCGCCGGCCGAGCCCGCGGTCCGGCCGACGACGGCGATATCCGGCAGCATCGGGTGCCTGGGCAGGAACGGCGTCAGATGCGCCGCGACGGCGACCGGGCCGACGCCAGGGCCGCCGCCGCCGTGCGGGATGCAGAACGTCTTGTGCAGGTTCAGGTGCGACACGTCGGCCCCGAACTCGCCCAGCTTGGCCAGCCCGACCAGCGCGTTCAGGTTGGCGCCGTCCACGTAGACCTGCCCGCCAGCCGCGTGCACCAGGTCGCAGACCTCGCCCACGGTTGCCTCGAAGACCCCGTTGGTCGACGGGTAGGTGAGCATGATCGCNGCAACGGTGCTCGGGTAGGTGTCCAGCTTGGCCCGCAGGTCGCCGAGGTCGATCGCGCCGTCCGAGCCGCACTTGACCACGATCACCTTCAGGCCGGCCAGCACAGCGGAGGCCGCGTTGGTGCCGTGCGCCGATTCGGGGATCAGGCAGATCGTCCGGTCCGGCTGGTTCCTTGACCGGTGGTAGTGCCGGATCGCGAGCAGCCCGGACAGCTCGCCCTGCGACCCGGCGTTCGGCTGCAGTGACACCGCGTCGTACCCGGTGATCTCGGTCAGTGCGTCCTGCAGGCCGGCGATCAGCTCGAGATAGCCGGCCACCTGCTCGGCTGGCGCGAACGGGTGGATGTTCGCGAACTCCGGCCAGCTGATCGGCTCCATCTCGGCGGTCGCGTTCAGCTTCAGGGTGCACGAGCCGAGCGGGATCATCGAGCGGTCAAGTGCCAGGTCGAAGTCCGCCAGCCTGCGCAGGTAACGCAGCATCGATGTCTCGCTGCGGTGTGCGCTGAACACCGGATGGGTGAGGAACTCACTCGTCCGCCGCAGGTCGGCCGGGATCGCCTCAAGTTCGCCGTCACCCACCGGGACCGGGCCGCGGTGCCCACCGGTGATCGCGGCGACCACATCCGCCAGTTGCGCGTCCGTCGTCGTCTCGTCGCAGGCGACCTGCACCAGGTCGGGCCCGGCGAGATACAGGTTGTAGCCAGCGGCTCGGGCCCGGTCGGCGACCGCGGCAGCCGCGCCCGGCACGATCAGCGTGACCGTGTCGAAGAACGCCTGGCTTTTCGTTTCGAAACCGGCTCGCACCAGCGCGGCGGCAAGGCCGGCCGCCTTTGCGTGCACCCGCCGCGCGATCGCGGTCAGCCCGGCAGGGCCGTGGTATGCGGCGTACATCGCGGCGACGACGGCGAGCAGGACCTGGGCCGTGCAGATGTTGCTTGTCGCCTTCTCCCGCCTGATGTGCTGCTCCCTGGCCTGCAGGGCCAGCCGGTAGGCCGGATGACCGTCGGCATCCACCGACACCCCGACCAGGCGGCCCGGCAGCTGCCGCTTTAGCTCGTCGCGGACGCAGATGTAGCCGGCCTGCGGGCCGCCGAACCCCATCGGCACGCCGAACCGCTGGGTGCTCCCGACTGCGATATCGGCGCCGAGCTCACCAGGCGGCGTGAGCAGAGTCAGCGCCAGCAGGTCGGCGGCGACCGCGGTCAGCGCGCCGCGGCCGCGCGCGGCTTCGATGGCCGGCCGCAGGTCGCGGACCGCTCCGCTGGCACCCGGGTACTGCAGCAGCACACCGAACAACTCCCCGGCGGGCTGCGCCTCGATCAGCTCGGCGCTCACCTCGCCGGTGACCAGTTCGAAGCCAAGCGGCTCGGCCCTGGTAGCCAGCACGGCCAGGGTTTGCGGCAGGCAGTCCGCGTCGGCGAGGAAGATCCGACCCCGCCCGGTCGCGCGATGGGCCAGCGTCATCGCCTCGGCTGCCGCGATCGCCTCGTCAAGCATCGAGGCTCCGGCCACCGGCAGCCCGGTCAGATCCTCGATCATCGTCTGGAAATTGAGCAGGGCTTCGAGCCGGCCCTGGGAGATCTCCGGCTGGTACGGGGTGTAGGCGGTGTACCAGGCCGGGCTCTCGAGCACATTCCGGCGGATCACCGGCGGGGTGATCGTGCCGTAGTAGCCAAGCCCGATCATCGAGCAGGCGACCTGATTGCGGCTGGCCAGCCGACGCAGTTCGGCCAGGGACTGCTCCTCGGTGAGCCGCTCGGGCAGGCTGAGTGCCTGCTTCAAGGCGAGGTCGGCCGGCAGCGCGGCCGTGGTCAGATCGTCGAGGGAGGTGTAGCCGACCGCCGCTAGCATCCGCTGCTGGTCGGCTGAGTCTGGGCCGATATGCCGTTGCGCGAAGTTCACCGGAGCCTCCTAGCGGGAGCGATGGATCGGGTGGCCGGCGGGCGATCCCGGCGGGTAGCCGGAACCGAGCGCCTCCCCCTCTGTCGCCGCGCAGACTCCAGAGTCGCTGATCCCGTCCGGTCCCTGCTGCCTGAGAGGTTCCGGGGAGGTTGCCCCTTCGGCGCCACGCGCTGGCATTGCGCGCGGACTCTCCCGGACGGTGTCGTTAGCGGTCCCTGAGCCTACTCGGATCCGGGCTAGATGTCGTCCCACCGGAATACGCGAACCGCGATCCCGCTGACGACCAGGGTGAACCCGAGCAGAATCCCGATGGCGGGCAAAGCGGAAGCCGGTCCCTCGCCCCGTGCCATCACATTCTGCAAACCGGTCACCAGGTAGCGCAGCGGCATCACATAGGAGGCCTCTCTGACCCAGGCAGGCGCAAAGTCAAGCGGCACGAAGGCGCCGCCGAGGAAGGCCATCGGCAAGATGATCAGGTTGGCGATCGACGTAGCGGCCTGCTGGGTCTTGGCGAACGCCCCGATCAGCAGGCCGATCGACATGAAGGCCAGGATCCCGCAGACGACCAGCGGGACCCCCATCCACCAGGCCGCGCTGAGCTTAAGCCCGAAATACGGCAGGGTGGCGATCGCCAGGAACACGGCCATCTGAATCAGGCCGACCGCGACGCTGATCCAGATTCTGGCGGCCACCACGGACCCGGTGCTGACCGGTGCCAGCCGGAGCCTGCGGAGCAGCTTGTTCTGCCGCCAGCTGACCAGCGTGATCGCGGCCCCGAAGGCCGCGCCCGAGGCAAGCGCCCAGCCGAGCAGGCCCGGCGTGACGTACTGGATCCCCTTCAGCGACTTGTCCTCGACCTGGCTCGCGGCGATCGTGTACCTGGGCGCCTGGCCGGTGGCTGCCTGGTTGGCGTCCTGCACGATCGCGGACAGGACGGAGTTGACGATGCTGTCCTTGGTCTGGTCGGCGACCGAGTAGCGCACGATCAGGGTGTCGCCGTGCTGGATCACCGCCACGTCCTGGCTGCCGGTGCGCACGTCGGACAGCGCCTTGCTCAGGCTGTCGGTCCTGGTCACCTTCAAGATGGCAGATGCCCCGTGCGCCTGCGCCTGGTCGATCAGGGCGACCTTGCCCACCTCTATCACGTTGATCTTGCCGACCGTCGAGTTCTTGTAGATCGAGCCGAAGAAGACCAGGAACAGCACGGGCAGCAGGATCGAGAAGACGAGCGCCGACCGATCCCTGACGAAACCGAGGAACATTGCGCGGGACAAGCTAGCGAAGCCCTGGTTCCTCATGCCCGGTACTCCCTGCCGGTCAGGCTCAGGAAGACGTCCTCCAACGTGGCGCCCTGGACCCGCAGGCCGGTCAGCGCGTCCCGGTCAGCCAGTCCGGCCAGCACCGCGGCCGGATCCCTGGTCGCTATCGTCAGCGACACGCCGTCGTCGGTGACCTGACGGCCACCGTCGTGGCCGGTCTGGTCGCTGCCCGCGGCGGCCAGCGCGCCTGCCTGATCGGCTGAGATCAGGCCGGACTGGACGCTGATCCGCAGCGGCTGGTCGATCTCACGGACCAGCGCCGCGGGCGGGCCGGCCTTCAGGATCCGGCCATGGTCCATGATCGCGACCCGGTCGCAGAGCGACTCGGCCTCGTCCATGTGGTGCGTGGTCAGCACCACGGTGCGCCCGGAACTGCTGATCTGGCGCAGCAGGTCCCAGAGGTTCCGCCTGGCCTGCGGGTCGAGCGCTCCGGTCGGCTCGTCTAGGAACAGCAACTCGGGGTCGTGGACGAGCGCGCAGGCGATCGACAGCCGCTGCGCCTGGCCGCCGGACAGCTTCTCGGTCCTGGTCCCGGCTGAGTCGGTCAGGCCGACGACATCGAGCATGGCGTCCGCCCGGCTGGCCGGCACCCGGTAGAGCGCAGCGAAGGTGCGGATCTGCTCACGGGCGGTCAGCCGCTCGAAGAAGGACGACGCCTGCAGCTGCACGCCGATCCTGGGCAGCAGTCCGGGGTTGCGCGGCCAGGCCGGCTGCCCGAAGACGGTGACCACACCGCCGTCCGGCTGGCGAAGTCCTTCGATGATCTCCAGGGTGGTGGTCTTCCCGGCTCCGTTCGGACCGAGGATGCCGAAGAACTCGCCGGCCTCGACGTCGAAGCTGACTCCGTCCGCCGCGACGACGTCCCCATAGGACTTGCGCAGCTCGCGTACCGAGATGATCGAAGGCACGGGTGGTACCTTAACACGACATAACGCGAGGCATCGGCGACAAGCGAATCAGGCAGCGAAAACCCGGCGCGGCCTGTCGCGCTGGCCGTCGAGCTAGCTGATTCTCCTGGCGCGACGGCCAGCCAGCTCATCGGCGTCGAGCGGGACGGCCGCCTGACGGCCAGGCTCGGCGGATTCGGCCGACTCGGCCGGGAGCTCGGCCAGCGAGCCCTCGACCTCCTGCCAGACCCGGCCGAGCGCGATGCCGAACACTCCCTGGCCGCCCTGCAGGAGATCGACTACCTCGTCCGGTGAGGTGCAGGCATAGACGCTGACGCCATCGCTCATCAAGGTGATCCTGGCGACGTCACCGGCGCCGTGCTCGCGCAGGTAGGTGACGGCCGAGCGGATCTGCTGCAGCGAGATGCCGGTGTCAAGCAATCGCTTGACCACCCGGAGCACGAGGATATCGCGGAAGCCGTAGAGCCGCTGCGAACCCGAGCCGCTGGCTGGCCGCACGCTCGGCTCGACCAGGCCGGTCCTGGCCCAGTAGTCAAGCTGGCGGTAGGTGATTCCGGCTGCGGCGCAGGCGGTTGGTCCCCGGTAGCCGACATCCTCGGTGAGCGGGGTCAGCTCATCGTCAAAGAGCAGTCCCTGCTCGCCGGCTAGCTGGGCAGCTACGCGTCGCTCGCCCTGCCCGTCGCCCCTGATAACCGCCACGCCCACCTCCGGCCCGGCGCCACGGTCACCGGGTACACGTTTCGCACGTTAGGCCCGTCGCGATGACTCGTCAACGATCTCCTCGGCGCGTCGCGCACGGAACCTTGAGCCCCGGCTTAAGTGGCGCTGCCGAAGTCCTCTGGCGTGATGTTGTCCAGGAATTCCCTGAACTTCTCGACCTCGTCTTCCTGCTCGTCCGGGATCGAGACGCCGGCCTCGTCGAGGATCTCGTCGTTGGCGAAGATCGTGGTACCGGTCCGCAGCGCCAGCGCGATCGAGTCCGACGGCCGCGCGCTCACCGTAGTGCCGTTGGAGAAGACCAAATCGGCGAAGAAGATCCCGTCTCGCAGCGCGGTGATGTTGACCTGCTTCAGCTCGACGTTCAGCGCCTGCAGGATATCGCGCATCAGATCATGGGTCAGCGGACGTGCCGGGACCATGCCCTGCTGCGCGAAGGCAATGGCCGTAGCTTCCATCGGCCCGATCCAGATCGGCAGGTACCGCTCTCCGCTGGTCTCCTTGAGCAGCACGATGGGCTGGTTCGTGGGCATTTCCACCCGAACGCCCACGACCTCCATCTCCCTCACGGCGACTCCGTCCTCACCTGCGCCTCATGTCAGCCTTTGTTCCCGCCCGCGCCCAGGGCATTCCCTGTCAACGTACACCCGCCGCCGTGATGGGCCGGCACCCGATCGAGTCCAACCGCCGCCGCGCTCGCCCGCGCCGACCCGGGCCGGGCCGCCCTCGCCCGCGCTGGGCAGCGTCGAGGTCACGCGCTCGCGCCCCGGACGCCGCGTCTGGCCAGTCCGTGGTCCTGCACCGCGGTCGCGAGCTCGGCCAGCGGCCCTGGTCCGGACTCCGGCTCGGGCAGCTCGTCGCCGGGCAGCCCGGCCTCGGCAAGCGCCGACTCGACCATGGCACGGTGCAGCCGGAGCAGCAGCGCGGCGATCTCTCGCGCGGTGCGTCCGGCGGCCTGCCTGGCGTCCGGACTGCGCTGCCGCAGCGTGGGCGCCACGACCTGCTCGATCAGCGCGGTGTCCCGGTCCGCCGCGGTCCGGACCGTGCGCAGGTGCCTGGCCTGGACCCCGTAGGACGCCAGTGCCGAGATGGTGGCGGCTACGTCGAGTGCGTCCTGGCCGTACAGCCGCCCGACCCGCCGGAGCAGGCCGTGTGCCTCAAGCTCCGCGAGTTGAGCATCGTCGATGCCGGCCGCATCGAGCAGATCGCGCCTGCTGACCATTTCGGTCCGATCATTGCCGGCGCGCTGGCTGGCCGAGGTGCGCTGCGCCAGGCGCTCCTTGATGACCCGCAGCGGCAGATACTGATCCCGCTGAGCGGTGAGGATGAAACGCAGCTGCTCCACATCAGCCGGGCCGAATCGGCGGTATCCGGACGGGGACCGCGCTGGCGTGATCAATCCCTCCGATTCCAGAAACCGGATCTTGGAGACGCTGATGTCGGGAAATTCCGCACGGAGCTCGACCAGCACCTCACCAATGCCGAGGTATGCGTGTGCAAACTGACCGCTCATTCCCCGTCCCGCGCGCCTACCCGCCGCTCTCGGAGTATGAGCGATGGCCCTGCAGGAAGACCAGCCGGAACTTGCCGATCTGGACCTCGTCGCCGCCGGTGAGCGTGGCGTGCTCGATCCGCTCCCGGTTCACGTAGGTGCCGTTCAGGCTGCCCACATCGCGGACCGCGAACCGCCCGTCCTGCAGATAGAACTCGGCGTGCCGCCGGGAGACGGTCACATCATCGAGGAAGATGTCGCTGTCCGGCCGCCGGCCGACCTCAGTCACTGGGCTGTCCAGCAAGAACCGGCTGCCCGCGTTCGGGCCGCGCCGTACGACCAGCAGCGCCGTTCCCGGCGGCAGGGCATCGAGCGCGTCGGCGTCTGCGACCGACTCGTCACCGGTGTCCAGGTCAGCAGGCTCAGCACCGGTGAAGATCATCGAGGTGGTCTCGGTGGCTCGCTCTCCCCCGGCCCGGGTCAGCGGCCTGCCGCACTGCGAGCAGTACCGCGAAGTCTCGGGGTTGGCCTCACCGCACCCGGTGCAATAGACGCTGGGCATCTGGCTGCCAAGCCTCCCGTAAGTCGGCCGCAAGGTCCCGGCAGAGTGGCCGTCCGTGCGAGCGCCCGGCCTGGCTACTTCAGCTGGTGCGTTCCAAGCTACCGGCGGCAGGTGCCGCTGGTCCATCCGCCACGCATGCCCGGTGCTGCCGACGGTGCGCTGGCTGGTCTGCATCGGCGCAGTTCCCTGGGTCATCCGGGCCGCAGTCTCCGGCGGGAAGGGTACGTCCGGCCGACCCGAGCCGACTGTCCTTGCCGCGGCCATCTGCCGACTACGGCGCCTCCGCCAGATCACGGTGCACACCTCCGACCCTGCGCCGACCCCCGCCTGACGCAATCGCCATCAACGCCTAATGACGGCAATTGTCGCACGTCTGGGTGCTGCCGCGTCGGCCTTCAGCTGGACCCGTGCCGCTCATGGCCCGCCAGTTCGACCACCGCGGCCCATTCGTCAAGCAGCGCCTGAGCCCGGTCGCTGTCGGCTGCCTCGGCCCACAAATGGGTGATCGCCTGAGCGTTATCGGGCAGTACCAGAGCCCAGCCGCCATCGGGCTCGATCACCCGAACGCCGTCGGTGGTATCGATGGACCGGTCCCCGGCAGCCTCCACGATGGTTCGCATCACGCTGCCCTTGGCCGCCCACGGGGTTGGAATCGAGCGCTTGAGCAGGTGCGCCACCGGGATCCTGGCATGGATCTGGCTGAGCGTCAGCCTGGTCCTCGCCACCAGGCCAATCAGTTTGGTGAAGGTGGCGATGCCGTCAAGTGACCTGGAGAACTCGGGAACGACGAATCCGCCCCGGCCATCGGCCGCGAAGATCACGTCGTCATCGGCGGTTGCCTCGTACAGGCCGTGTGCGGACGTCGGCGTCCAGCCGACCTGGACGCCGTGATAACGGCACACATCCTCGGCAACCCTGGTGGTGGTGACCGGCAGCGCGACCCGGCCGGTCCGCCGCTCGGCGGCCACCAGGTCGAGCACGACGAGCAGCGCGCGATCGTCGCTGACCAGGACCCCCTTGTCGTCAATCAGCGTGATCCGCTCGCCGACCGGATCGAATCGGACGCCGAATGCGGCGCGGTATGAATAGACCAGCTCGGCCAGCCGGTGCAGGTCCGCCCTGACCTGGGCTACCGACTGCGTGGGGGTGGCCTCGTCCAGCCGGTTGTTGACGGTCAGCACCTCGACGCCGATCCGGCCGAGCAGGCCTGGCAGCACCAGCGAGGCGGTCCCGCCCGCGCAGTCGGCCACCACTTTCAGGCCGGCCTCGCGGACGCCGGTCATGTCCACGCAGTTCAGCAGCTCGCGGGTGTAAGCCTCGATCACCCGGGGCGGATAGGTCAGCTCGGCGATCTCGCCGGGGAACGCACGCCGGAATTCTTGCCGCGAGAACACCCGCTCCAGCTTGCGCTGCACCACCTCGGACAGGTCGGCGCCGCGCTCGTCCAGGAAAATGATGTCGATCGACTGCGGGTCTCCCGGTGTGGTGCGCAGCGCGATTCCGCCGCTGCACTCGCTGCGGGCGGTCTCGAACCTAGCGACCGGCAGCGGCAGGGCCTCCAGGTCGACCACGTTGATAGCGCTGGCGTTGAGCGCGCCGTGCACCGCGCGCTTCAGCGCCCGCGCGGCCCTGGAGACATCCCGCGAGGTGGTGACCGCTGAGCCCTTCTTCAGCGTGGTGGCGTAGGCGCTGGCCAGGCGCACGCAGAGCTCGGGCGTGATCTCCACGTTCACCAGGCCGGACACCCCGCGCGGGCCGAACAGCGTGCGCTGGCCGCGGGATTCCCAGATCACGCTGGTGTTGACCACGGCGCCAGCCTCGATCGTCTTGAACGGGTAGACCCTGACGCCAGCCGAGACATAAGCCTCGGCCTCGATCACGCACTCGTCCCCGACGACCGCCCCCTCCTCGATCCTGGCCGACGCCATCACGTCGGTGTTCTTGCCGATGACGCATCCCCGAAGCGTGGCCCCGACGCCGACATACACGTTGTTGTGCACGACGGCGCGATGCAGGAATGCGCCCTCCTTCACCACGACATTGCTGCCGATCACCGTGAACTCGCGTAGCTGCGCACCCGCCTCGATCTTGGCGTAATCGCCGATGCACAGCGGGCCGGTGAGGATGGCGTCAGGATCGACCTCGGCTCCCTCGGCCACGTAGACGCCTGGTGAGACTTCGAAGCCGTCGATGTCGGCCTTGACCTTGCCGGACAGCACGTCCGCCTGGGCCTTGTGGTACGCCTCGTGGGTGCCGATGTCCTCCCAGTACCCGTCGGCCACCCAGCCGTAGACCGGTGCACCGTGCTCGAGCAGTCGCGGGAAGACGTCAGCTGACCAGTCCACCGCCTCGCCGGACGGCACCTGCTTCAGTACCTCAGGCTCCATCACGTAGATGCCCGTGTTGACCGTGTCGGAGAAGACCTGGCCCCAGGTCGGCTTCTCCAGGAAGCGCTGGATGCGGCCATCCTCGTTCGCGATCACGATGCCGAATTCCAGTGGATCGGGCACCCTGGCCAGCGCGACGGTGACCAGCGCGCCGTTGTCCTTGTGAAAGCGGACCAGGTCGGACAGGTCGATGTCGGTCAGGGCGTCGCCCGAGATCACCAGGAACGGCCCGTCGCGCAGCGCGTCCTCAGCATTCTTGACGCTCCCTGCGGTGCCAAGCGGGATGTCCTCGGTGGCGTACTGCAGGCTCATGCCGGACTCTGCGCCGTCGCCGAAGTAGTTGCGCACCATCGAGGCCAGGAACTGCACCGTCACGACGGTCTCGTCGAAGCTGTGCCGGCGCAGCAGCCGCAGCACGTGCTCCATGATGGGCTTGTTGACCACCGGCAGCAGTGGCTTGGGCTGATTGGCGGTCATCGGACGCAGCCGGGTACCCTCACCGCCTGCCATGACTACAGCCCTCACCGTTGCCAGCGCTCCTTTCAGTTAAGACCGCGCACGGGCCGCCTGATCAGTCCGGGGCCGCCCCGTTGGCCCCCGAGCGCGCCGTCGCCTCGGTGCCACTGCCCGCCCGGTCGACGGCAAACAGGCGGCGGGCCTGCTCGACGTAGAGCACAGCGGCCCACCAGTACAGTCCAGTTCCCCAGAGCGCGAATGCCCAACCGAACACCCGTGCCGCGGTCGCATACGTAGTCTGGTGTGAGCCAAGAAAAAGTAGTGGAAATGCGTAAAAAAGGCTAAGTGTCGCCGCCTTGCCAACAAAACTCACCTGCAGTGGTCCGTAACCGCGACCGCGCAGGGCAACCAGCACGCCGGCCAGCAGCAGCTCGCGGGCGGCCAGGATGCCGACCAGCCACCACGGGATAATTGCCCGGATGGCGAGTGCCATGATCGTCGCGAGGATGTAGAGCCGGTCGGCGGCTGGATCGAGCAACTGGCCCAGGCGGCTTTGCTGGTTCAGGGCACGGGCGATCTTCCCGTCCAGCCAGTCGGACAGGCCAGCGGCGAACAGCAGTCCGACCGCCCACCAGTCGCCCGCCTGGCTACGCGGACCGAGCACCAGCCACAGGAAGACCGGCACGCCAGCCAGGCGCGCGAAGCTGATCACATTGGGGATGGTCAGCACCCGCTGCGCAGCGTCCTGCCCGCCCTGCTCAGTCATGGCCCAGGATCACCGGCTTCCTCCCCCGCCGCAGGCATCACGCGGCCGGCTGCTCAGGCCGCCGGAGACTCGATCCGGCCTTAGCCAGGCCGGCTGCTCAGGCCGTCGGCTGCTGGCCGTTGGCCGGGATCACGACCTGATGCCCGATCTGAGCTAGTCCAGCATACGGTGCGCGGCGCCGCAGGCGGGAGGCCGCCGGCCGCGCTGCGGCCACGCTCCGGCCGGCCCGGGCGCCAGGTCGCGCCATGGCCGGTGCCTGAACGCGGAATAGCATCCGCCGGGGACGGGCATCCTTCATCTCAGTCGCGCAGCGGCGCGGGCGCCTTCGATCCTGGCGCAGGCGGCGTCCTCGCCTGCGCACCTGGACGCGGTGCGGCATCGACGGGGGTCTTGGTGCAGTGGCGTGCCGTGCTGCTGCGGCTGGCGCACCGTGCGCGAACACCATGGGCCCGGGTTGAGGGGATCCCGGAATGGACGCACATGGTCTTGAAACGCTGCTGGCCGTCGCGCTGGTGGCGGCGCTGGCACCGATCATCGTCGCCGCCGTCCCTGCGCTGCGGATCCCCCAGGTCGTTGTCTTGATCGTCGCCGGGATCCTGATTGGTCCGCATGGCCTCGGCCTGGCGGATACACCCGGTATCAAGCTGCTCTCGAACGTCGGGCTGGGATTTCTGTTCCTGCTCGCCGGGTACGACTTCGATCCTGCGCTGCTGCGCCAGCACGCCGGCCGACTTGCCATCGCGGGCTGGGCGATGAGTTGCGTGATCGCGGTCGCTGCCGTGGCCAGCCTGGGCGCTACCGGATTCGTGCGTGACTTCGTGCCGATCGGGCTTGCCCTGACAACCACCGCGCTTGGCATCGTGGCGCCTATTCTGCGCGACAACGCGATGGTCTCCGGGCAGTTCGGCCGCTACGTCATGGCCGCGGGCGCGGTCGGTGAGCTCTTTCCGATCATCGCGATCTCGCTGTTCCTGAGCCGGCGGGGCGAGTTCGTGGCGATCGCCTCCATCCTGGCCGTTTGTCTGGCGGCGATCCTGCTCAGCGTGCTGCCCAGGATCATCGGGGACGCCAGGCTACGGGCGCTCATCCGGCAAGGTCGGCGGGCGACCGCGCAAACCACACTGCGCTGGTCCATCGTGCTGCTTCTGCTGCTGCTTGTCGCGGCGGGGCGGTTCGGCCTGGATGTTGTGCTCGGCGCGATGCTGGCCGGGATGGTGCTGCGCACCTGGACCCGTCGGATGGGCGTCGATGACGCTCCGCTTGAGGACAAGCTCGACGCCGTGGGCTACGGCTTCTTCATCCCGGTCTTCTTCGTCGTGTCCGGCATGACGCTCGCCATCGGCGCGATCCTGGCGGACCCGCTGCGGCTCCTCGCCTTCTTCGTCCTGCTGCTGGTCGTCCGCGGGCTGCCGTCGCTGCTGGTCTACCGCCGCTCGATGGGGGCAGCGGGTCGAGATGACGTTTATCACGGCGACCACCATGCCGCTGCTGGTCGCGCTGGCCGAGATCGGCCTCAGCGACGGCGTTATGCTTCCGGCGAACGCGGCGGCGCTGGTAGGGGCTGGCGTAATGTCGGTGCTGATCTTTCCGGCGATCGCCGTCGTAGTCGGCTGGCGTGGCCGCGAGAGTCCGGTCAACCAGCCGGCCGAACCGCCCGAGGCCGCACGGCCGGAGTCCGGACCGCCCGAGATCGGCTTAGTCCGCTTCCCAGAGGCTGGCGATGCCCTGGCCGACGCCGATGCACATGGTCGCAGCCGCCCGCCCGCCGCCCCGTCGCCGCAGCTCGTGCAGCAGCGTGGTGGTGATCCTGGCGCCGGAGCAGCCGAGCGGGTGACCGATGGCGATCGCGCCACCGTTGACGTTGACCAGTTCGCTGTCGCAGCCGAGCTGATCGATGACCGCGACCGCCTGCGCCGCGAACGCCTCATTGACCTCGAGCAGCTTCAGATCGCCGACCTTCCAGCCCGTCCTGGCAAGCGCCCTGGCCATCGCCGGGACCGGGCCGATGCCCATGTAGTCGGGATGCACCCCGGCGGCCGCCGCTCCGGCATACCTGGCCAGCGGCTCGGCGCCGGCTGCCAACATGGCCCGCTGCGACATCAGCAACAGCCCGGCGGCGCCATCGTTGAGACCCGAGGAGTTCCCGCCGGTGACCGTGCCGCCCTCCCGGAACGCTGGCGGTCGGCCGGCCAGCTCGGCCGCGGTCAGGTCGGCTCTGATCCCTTCGTCCTGGGTCACTGCTCCGTGTGGTGCCTGCACGGCGACGATCTCCGGCCCGAACAGCCCGGCATCGCGGGCGCTTGCCGCCCGCAGGTGGCTGCGCAGCGCAAGCTCGTCCTGGCGAGCCCGGTCCACCCCGTATCTCTCAGCGACGTTCTCCGCGGTCTCCCCTAGCGTGATCGGCGGGTACAGCTCGCGCATTCGCGGGCTGACCAGACGCCACCCGAGCCTGGTGTCGGCCAGGCCGGCATCGCGAGGGAAGACTTCTGCCGCTCGCGGCAGAACGAACGGCGCTCGGGTCATCGATTCCGCCCCGCCGGCGATACAGATGTCAGCGTCACCGGCCGCGATCGCCCTGGCTGCCGAGCAGATCGCTTCCATGCCCGAGCCGCAAAGCCGGTTCACCGTGGCACCGGGAACCTCGACCGGCAGCCCGGCAAGCAGCACGCCCATCCGGGCGACGTTCCGGTTATCCTCGCCAGCCTGGTTGGCCGCACCCCAGTACACGTCGTCGATCGACTGCGGGTCCAGCCACGGATTACGGGCCAGCAGGGCGCCGATCACCTCGGCGGTGAGGTGATCGGGCCGGACCGCGGCGAGCGCCCCCTTGATCTTCCCGACCGGCGTGCGGCACGCATCGACGGCGAACACAGCGGTCATCGGCTACCTCCCGCGTTTGCGGCTAACCCTACCTGCCGGTCCGGCGGCTGAATCGGACCCCAATGTGCGGCCGGGGAATGTCGGACCGGGTTGCTAGGGTCCGGCTATGGGTCAGCGAGTGCCGTTCACGGGCGGCGAGAAGGAGAGCCTGCAGGTCAGCCTCGACCGGCACCGCGACGTGGTGCTCTGGAAGCTCGATGGGCTGGATGACGAGCAGCTGCGACGGCCGATGACACCGTCAGGCACCAGCTTGCTCGGGCTGGTGAAGCATCTCGCGGCGGTCGAGTACGGGTGGTTCTGCGCGACATTCGGGCGCGAGACTGAGCCGCTCCCGTTCGATCAGGACGACCCCGATGCCGACCTGCGAGTCGGGCCGGATGAGAGCACCACGGACATCGTGGAGTTTTATGGCCGAGCGCGGTCAGCGGCAGACCGGGTGATTGGCGAAGTGAACGTCGATGACGTTGGCACAGCCTGGTTCGGAGATGCCGTGACGATGCGCTGGGTACTCATTCACATGATCGAGGAGACCGCGCGGCACGCCGGTCACATGGACATCATCCGCGAGCTGATCGACGGGGCAACCGGCGATCATCGAAGTGGCTGACTGTCGCATACGGTATGCCACCGTCCGTGCGGTATGCCACTGCCTGCGCCGATTAACTGCGGGCGGAGTATGGCTGGTCCCGATATTGGTGTCCGGACTGCGCCGAACTCGGTCACGGCATACCTGGCGCGGTGACGAAGTCGATCAGTTCCTCGACCCGGCCGAGGAACTCAGGCTCCAGGTCGGTGAAGGATGTCACCGAGCGCAAGATCCGCTGCCATGCCGCGGCGGTCTCGTCCGGCCATCCGATGGCCCGCAGTACTCCTTCCTTCCACGGCAAGCCAGGCGGAATCGGCGGCCAGCCGCCGATGCCGAGCACGGACGGCTTGACGGCCGCCCACACGTCGATGTAGGGGTGCCCGACGATCAGGACGTGTGGCGATCGCACCCGAGCGGCGATCCTGCTCTCCTTTGACCCGGTGACCAGGTGATCGACCAGCACGCCGAGCCGGCGCGCCGGGCCTGGTGCGAAGTCAGCCACGATCGCGGGCAGGTCGTCGATGCCGCCTAGGTATTCGACGACCACGCCGACGTCGCGCAGGTCGTCGCCCCAGATCTTCTCTACCAGTTCGGCATCATGGCGGCCCTCGACATAGATCCGGCTCGGACGGGCGACCTTTGCCCGGCTCGGCGGAGCGGCGATCGATCCCGACGCGGTCCGGCCGGCTCGGGCGGCCTGGCCAGGTGCACCGGGCCTGACGGCGCTGCCTGACCCGGCGGCGCTGCCTGACCCGGCGGCGCTGCCTGACCCGGCGGCACTGCCTGGCCTGACCAGGGTGACCGGCTTGCCGTCGAGCAGGAAGGCGGCCGGCCGCAGCGGGAACACCCGCTGCCTGCCGTGCCGATCTTCCAGCGTGACGGCGTCCTTCTCCCAGCCGACCACGGCACCGCAGAAGTCACCGGCCGCGTCCTCGACCACCAGGCCTGGCTCCGCGGTTACCCGCGGAACCTGGCCTTGCCCCGGAGGTCGGCGTCCAGCCGCGAGCACATCCTGGTCGTACCGCATGCTCCGGATCAGGCCTCCTTACCTTGCCAGGTCAGCCGTGAACCACGTCGGTATGGTGGCAGAAGTGCACTCGCTCCGGGCTCAGGGTCCTGATCCGCAGCAGCGAAGCCTGCCAGGCTTGCCGATCGCTGGCCTGACCGGGCGGCAGCTTCTCGCTGGCCGGATCGGCGTACTGCCGTGGTGTGTATGCCGCATCCCCGATCAGCAGGTCGGACTCGTCACCGGACTGAACGAGCACGCACTGGTGGCCCACGGTGTGTCCGGGGGTGGTGATCACGGTAAGCCCGGGCAGCACTTCGGTGTCCCCGTCGAGCAGTTCGAACCGTGCGTTCATGAAATCGAACCAGTCGTACAGCTCAGCTGACTCGCGCTTCGCCCGGCTCAGCTCCGCTCGCTGGACATAGCAGGCTGCGTGCTTGAAGACGGCGTTCTGGCCGCAATGGTCGAAATGCAGGTGAGTGTTGATCACCAGGCCGATGTCGGCCGGGGTCATGTCCAGGTCGGCAAGCGCGTCAGCGACCGAGCGGTTGACCACCCGCCAGTCGTTGAGCAGCTCCGCGGGTCCGCCGACGCCGGTGTCCACCAGCACCGCGCCACCGGGGTGCGTGACAACGAAGCCGTGGACCGGCCACTCCAGGCCGTCGGGACCTCGCAGCCGAGCCAGGTGCAACCGCTTGACTTCCAGTGACATCGGTGACCGCTTCCTGCCTGGCGGCCGCAGGCCGGCCGCGTTCGGGCACCCATCGTCGCAGCAGCGCTGGCTCGCAGTCCAGGCGCCGGGCGCCGCCGGCGGTGTCCCCGCACGCGGCGGCGGTGTCCCCTCACGACGGGTCGGCCTGCTCGGTGCGCGTACCGGCCAGCCGCAGCGCCTCGTGCGCGGCCACCCGCGCCTCGGCCGCCAGCA
>JGI12269J14319_10001838_pt1 | contig 20763 bp, 17 predicted proteins | sample PeaSoiSIISIP2007_FD_14319 | JGI IMG/M metagenome (IMG submission 14319)
CGCCGCCGCGGCCGAGCCCGCCGAGGAGACGCTGCTCGACTATCACCTGTACCGCTACGAGCGGCCCACGAGCATCGCCGACAACCAGACCAAGCAGCTCGCGCTGCTCACCGCGCGCCAGGTCCCGGTGCGCCGCGAATACCTCCTGGCCGGCAGCGAATGGATGTACCGCGACAAGGCGCGGCAGGCCGGTCAGAAGCAAAAGCCCAGCGTGTTCCTGTCCTTCGACAACAAGGGCGGGCAGCTGGGCCAGCCCTTGCCCGCGGGCATCGTGCGCGTCTTTGCGCCCGATGCCACGGGCGCCGCCCAGTTCGTCGGCGAGGACCGGATGGAGCACACGCCCAAGAACGAGACGGTCAAGCTCGACCTGGGCGAGGCTTTCGACGTCAGCGCCGAGCGCACTCAGAGCGCGTTTCACCGCCTGGCAAAAAATGTCGTGGAGAGCAGCTGGCGCATCGAGCTGCGCAATGCCCGGGACGAGCCTGTGACCGTCACGGTGCTCGAGCCCATGCCCGACGACTGGGAAATCGTGCAGGAGTCGCAGGCCCACAGCAAGGACTCGGCGCACGAAGCGCGCTGGCAGGTGCAGATCCCCGCGGGCGGGACCTCAAAGCTGGAGTATGCCGTCCGCGTGACCTCCTGAGCCACTGCGAAGGCGATCGAGGCCCGCGGCCGCGCTCTCGTCTTTGAGATCGATGCCCGAGCGGCCCAGCAGGCGCGCGCCCTGCACCAGGTGCAGCAGCTTGCGCGCCGCGGCCGCGGCGTCCAGACCGCCGGGGCGCACGTTGGATATGCAGTTGCGCTCGGCGTCGGTGCGGCCCACGGCCGGGCCGTGGGTGAAGTAGATTCCCAGGCTGTCGGGGGCGCTCAGCCCCGGCCGCTCGCCGAGCAAGATCGCCAGCGCGCGGGCCCCGAGCAGCTGGCCGATCTCATCGCCCAGCGCCACGCGCGCGAGCTCCGCTACCACGACCGGTCCCAGGCGCAACGGGGGCAGCTCGCGGCGCAGGATCTGCAGCAGCGCCAGCGCGTGGCGCAGCCGGGCCTGCGCCGAGAGCCCGTCGGCGACCACGAGCACGATGTCGGGCGCGGGGGAGGGCGCGCGCCCCGCCAGGCGCGCCCGGCTGGCCTCGTCCAGGCGCCGGCCAAGGTCGGGCCGGCGCAGGTACTGCTCCCGGTCGCCGGCGGCACTGCGCACCGCGATCACCTCGAAGCCGGCCGACTCGAGCAGCTGCTGCATCTGCGCCTGCTGCGCGGGCTCGTGTACCGCATCGCGTGCCTGGGCGTGGGCCAGGCCCACCTCGAGCAGCGCGCTGGTGGGCAGGCTGTTGCCGGCCCGGCCCAGCGCGATGCGCGCGGCGGTGAAGCGGCGCAGTTGCCCCCAGCGGTCGACCGTGACCAGCGAGCTCACGACGCTTGCCCCAGGTCCTGCGCGTGGGTGAGCAGCGGCTGCGTGTCGGCGATGCGCTGCAGCTGCCCGTCGCCATCGATGATCTGCATGCGCGCGAGCCACTGCTCGAACTCCGGGGCGCGCCGCAGCCGCAGGGCGCTGCGCAGGTACAGCGCGTCGTGGAACGAGGTGCTCTGGTACTGCAGCATGATGTCGTCGGCGCCGGGCACGCCCATGATGAAGTTCACGCCGGCCACTCCCAGCAGGGTCAGCAGCGTGTCCATGTCGTCCTGATCGACTTGGGCGTGATTGGTGTAGCAAATGTCCACGCCCATGGGCAGACCCAGCAGCTTGCCGCAGAAGTGATCCTCGAGGCCGGCGCGGATGACCTGCTTGCCGTCGTACAGGTATTCGGGGCCGATGAAGCCCACCACCGAGTTGGTGAGCAGCGGCGAGAATTCGCGCGCCACCGCGTAGGCGCGTGCCTCGCAGGTCTGCTGATCCATGCCATGGTGGGCATTGGCCGACAGGGCGCTGCCCTGGCCGGTCTCGAAATACATGAGGTTGCTGCCCACCGTGCCGCGGGCCAGGCTGCGCGCCGCCTCGTGCGCCTCGCGCAACAGCGCCAAGTCGATGCCGAAGCTGGCGTTGGCGCTTTGCGTGCCGGCGACCGACTGGAACACCAGGTCCACCGGCGCGCCCTGCTCGATCGCCCGGATGGTGTTGGTCACGTGCGTGAGCACGCAGGACTGCGTGGGGATGTCGTGGCGCTGGCGCAGCGCATCGACCAGGTGCAGCAAGGTCGTGATCGATGCCAGGTTGTCGCCCGCCGGGTTGATGCCGATGACCGCATCGCCCGCCCCGTAGAGCAGGCCATCGAAGATCGAGGCGGCGATGCCCTTGGGGTCGTCGGTCGGATGGTTGGGCTGCAGGCGCACCGACAGGCGCCCCGGCAGGCCGATCGTGCAGCGAAAGCGCGTGACCACGCGGCACTTGCTGGCCACCAGCACCAGGTCCTGGTTGCGCATGAGCTTGCTCACGGCCGCCGCCATCTCCGGCGTGACGCCGCGCGCGAGCGCCTGCAGCGCGAGGGCGTCGTGCTCAGGGGCAAGGAGCCAGTTGCGCAGCTCGCCGACCGTCAGGCTGGCGACCGGCGCGAAGGCTTGCACGTCGTGGCGGTCCAGGATCAGCCGGGTGACCTCGTCTTGCTCGTAGGGCACCAGCGCCTCGTCGAGAAAGCGCCGCAGCGGGACCTCGGCCAGTGCCATCCGGGCCGCCATGCGCTCGCGCTCGGAGTCCGCGGCCACGCCGGCGAGCTCGTCGCCCGAGCGCGCCGGGCTGGCCTTGGCCAGCAGCGTCTTGAGGTCGGCAAAGCCGAAGCGGTGCTGACCGATGGTGTGGGCGAAAGCCATAGTCGGCGGGGCCTGCAGCGGGCAAGAGCCGCTGGCCAGCGCATCGTATGGGAGGCGCGCGCGGCCCGCAATAGCGGCTGCGTCCGCGCCGCGGGCGGTGCCGCCGGGGGCCTCTTCAGTGCTTGGTCGGCGCCGGGTCCGCGGCCACGCGGCCTGCGCCGATGCCGCGCTTTTGGGTCCACGCGAGCAGCTCGGAGGCGGCCATCGGGCGCGCGAACAAGTAGCCCTGCAGCTCGTCGCAGTCGAGCTGCTGCAAGATGCTCTGCTGGTGGCGCGTTTCTACGCCCTCGGCCACCACGCGCAGCCCCAGGGCGTGGGCCAGGCGCACCACCGCGTCGACCACCGCACAGGCGTCGGAGCTCGATTCGAGGTCGTTGACGAAACTGCGGTCGATCTTGAGTTCCTGCACCGGCAGCTGGCGCAGGTAGCTCAGGCTCGAGTAGCCGGTGCCGAAGTCGTCGATCGACAGGTAGACGCCGATCTTCTCCAGGTTCTCCAGCGTGACCTGGGTCGCGCGGATGTCCTCCATCGCGACCGATTCGGTGATCTCGCACAGCAGCTGGGAGGCGTCGACCTGGTGGCGGTGCAGCGCCGCCCGCACGTGCCCGACCAGGTTGCCATGGCGCAGCTGCTGCGGCGAGAGGTTCAGGGCAACGCGCACCTGCAGGCCGGCCTGTGCCCACACCCGGCTCTGGCGGCAGGCCTCGTCGATGATCCAGTCGCCCAGGGCATTGATCAGGCCAAAGCGCTCGGCCACCGGGATGAACACGTCGGGGCTGACCAGGCCGCGCTCGGGGTGGTTCCAGCGCAGCAGCGCCTCGACGCCGCGCAGCTGGTCGCCCGCGGCGTCGAGCTTGGGCTGGTAGACCAGGTGCAGCTGGCCGCGCTCCAGGGCGTGGCGCAGGTCGCTTTGCAGGCTCAGCTGCTCGAGCGCCCCGGCGTTCATGTGCGACTCGAACAGGGTGTAGCCGTTGCCGCCGGCGCGCTTGGCCGCGTTCATTGCCGCGTCGGCGTGCGCGATCAGCTTGCCCTGATGGCCGTGGTCCGGAAACACCGCGATCCCGACCGAGGCCGAGATCTGCAGCTCGCGGCCGGTGACCTGCAGCGGCTGCGCCAGGGCGTCGAGCATCCGCTGGGCCATGGTGGCGCACACGGCCACGCTGGGCACATCCTCCATCAGCACCAGGAATTCATCGGCGCTGATGCGCGCCACCGTATCGTTGTCGCGCGCCGCCTGCCGCAGCCGCTGGGCGCATTCGCGCAGCACCTTGTCGCCGGCGGTATGGCCCAGCGAGTCGTTCACTGCCTTGAACCCGTCCAGGTCGATGAACAGCACCGCAAGCTTTTCCTGCTGGTGCGCGGCGATGCGCTCCTCGTCGCGCCGGCTGCGCGCGACCGCATGCATCAGGCGGTCCTCGAACAGCGTGCGGTTGGCCAGGTGCGTCAGCGGATCGTGGAAGGCACGCTGCTGCAGCTCCTCGTTGGCGCTGTGCAGCTGGGCGTTGATGTCGCGCAGCGAACCGATCAGCTCGCCGGCCTTGGACTGCAGCCGGGCATCGAGCATCGAGGTCATCAAGGTCAGCGCCAGCAAGACGAGCGAGACCATCACCATCAGGTCGCCCACGCCGTTGCCGTGCAGGGCATCGGCGCTGCGCCAGAGCGTGCCCGCGGCAAAGCTGGCCGCCGCCATTGCGGTGTAGTGCACGGCGCCGATCGTCAGGCCCAGGGCCAGCGCTGCTGCGATCTGGCAGTGGACCTTGCGCTCCTTGGTCTGGCGGCGCAGCCACGGGACGAACTGCAGGGCAGCCGCCGATACCACCACGGCAATGCCCGCCGAGGCGGCGAGCAGCCAGGCGTTCCAGACGATTGCCGGCTCGACCACCAGCGCCGACATGCCGATGTAGTGCATGGCGCACATGAGCGCGCCCATGACAAGCGCGCTGACCCAGAGGCGCAGCGACGAGAGCTGGTCCCGGCCAGCCGTCCACAGCGCCACCGCCGAAACGGCAACGGCGGCCAGCCAGGACAGGAAGGTGGGCAGGGGCGCGTTGCCGATGGCCACGGGGAGGGAGAGCACCTGCATGGCGACGAAATGCATCGACCAGATGCCCGTTCCTGCCGAGAGCGAGCCGCCGATCAGCCAGGCGGTGGCCACCACGCGGTCGCCGCCGCGCACGCGTTCGGCCAGGTCCAGCGCCACGTACCAGGCAAAGCTCGCGACCGCAATGGTGGAGGCCACCAGCCATGGGTCATAACGAGACGCTAGAAATTCCACGCTGCATTCCCACGGACGGTTGGGGGCAAACCACGCCTTTGGGCGATCCAGTTCGCCGTATCCATGTAATATCGACGGGAGTTTTGGAAACTGAAGGCGGGGCGAGGGCGTCCCCGACCTTGTTACAATGTTGTTGGTGGGAGGCAGGCGCCGGTGTGCCCGGGCATTGCGGGGCGCGCCGAATCGGCGGCGGTGGGGCAATTTCCTGGATCGGTACCCCGTGCTGCCCGTGCGCGAAGCCTACGTGGGAGCGGCTGCACGGCGGCACTTGCTTGCCGTGCCCGGGGAGGTCCTGGGGGCCCGGGGAACAGCGCCAATGTGCGCCGACGCTTGGCACACGCCTGCGGTAGCAAGTCGTTACGATCTTCCGGCGTGCGTCGGTCGTGGCAGCAGAACAATCGCGCGCTTACTGCCGTAGGATCGGACCTCCGCGCAACTCCCTGCCGTCGTGGATGCCCGCTGTATTGTTGCGTGCCGCAAGGTTCGGGTCCGACGCACGCAACGCAACCAACAATATGACTGTCGAGAAAATGCCACCTGCAATAAGAATCCTGCTGTGCGCCGCCGGCGCAATCGTCGCATCCTTGCTCACCGCTTGCGGCAGCGGGAGCAGCAGCACGACGCCGGCCAACATCCGGCTCGTCAATGCGACCAGCACCAGCTTGACCCTGAGCCTGAACGGTGGCTACGAACTGGCGGGCATTGCGGGCGATAACGTGAGCGGGTACGAATCCGTTCCCCCGGGAACCTACACCCTGAGCGTGGCTGCGGTTAACGGCTCGCTGTCGTCTTCGCCGCAGACGCTGGGAATTGGCTCGGCCCAGAATTACACCACCCTGGCGTACACGCGCGGCAACGTGGTCTACGCCTCGACCATCACCGACAACCTGGCAGTGCCGGTGGCGGGCTTCACGACGCTCGACGTGGCCAACGTCTCGCCGGACGCGGGCCCGCTCAACGTCTACGTGCTGGCGCCGGGCACGAACTCGCTCGCGGGCCTGTCGCCGAGCTATCCCTCGGTCCAGGGCCTGTCGATCGCCTCGACCTTCGCCGCGGGCACCTACGACATCATCGTCACCGGCGCGAGCAGCCAGAGCGATGTTCGGCTCACGCTCCCGGGCGTCGTCTTTGGGTCCTCGCAGGTTGGGACGCTGGGCCTGACCAGCACCAGCGGCGGCACGCTGGTCAACGGGGTGCTGATCGCGCAAGGCGGACCCGCCCAGTTCTATCCCGCCACCCAGGCGCGGGTGCGCGTGATGTCGGCCTTGCCCACCAATGTCGCGTTACCCACGGTGCCCTTCGCGGTAGCGGCAACCGTCGGCACGACGGCGCTGGCCACGGCGTACGCCCCCAATCCCAACCTCTATGCCCTGGTCAACGGCGGCTCGGCGATCACGGCCCTGACCGTCACCCCCAATGGCGGGGCGGCCTTCTCGCCCACCATACCGGCGGGCGCGTTCACCGCGGGCCAGGACTACACCATTTTGGTGTTCGGGAACGGGGCATCGGCAGCAACGACCTTTGCCGTCCTTCTGGCCGACGACAACCTGATCATCCCCAGCCAGGCCAGCGTGCGCCTGGTCAACGCCGCCGTTGCCGGGGGCAGCGGCGTGACGATGTACGTTGCCGGCACGCAGGCGGCCAGCGGCGTGCTGGAGGGCACCGAATCGGCCTATTCGGGCGTAACGCCAGCGACCGCCGCGCAGGTGGTCCTCAATGGCGGCGGCTACAACCAGTCAACGGTCTTTGGCTTCGTGAGCGGTTCGGTGTACACCGTCTTTCTCTACGACTCGACGCTGCCGCCGCTGATCTTTAAGGACCGCTAGGGCGCGGTCCGCGGCAGGACGCAAGCGGCAGGGCGCAGGCCCCGCCGCTTTTTTGCCTTCCGGAAGGGCCTCAGACGATGAGCCGGCCGGCGGTCGCGATGGCGATGGTCGCAAGGCCCAGCAGCACGTTGATGCCGACCAGCCGGCGGATGCGTCCCAGCGCCGCCGCGCCCGATGCCCAGTCCTGGGCATCGACGGCACGCTGCAGCGCCCGGTACGGCCGAAAGTACACCGCCAGGAAGATCCCGATCATCACGAAACCGGCGAGCATCATCAGGTGCCAGCGCAGCGGCGCAGCGGCCATGCCGATGGTGCCGATGATCGTCAAGCCGCTGGCCGCAAGCAGCACCACCGCCGCCCAGACCCAGGGAAAAAAGCGCGCGAACACGCCACGCCACAGTCGCAGCCGCTCGGGCGGGGCCAGTAGCTGCGCCGCGACCGGGCGCAGGCATTGGTGGGCGAAGAACATGCCGCCGACCCAGACGACCACGCTGGTCACGTGCAGCAGCAGCATCAAGGGGTACCAGTTCATATCGGCCTCGCTGCGCCATCGGTTCGGGTGCAACGCCCGCGAGCCTCAGGCGGCCCGCCCGGCAGGGCGTGCGTGCGCGCCGGCGGCAGGTGCGATCTTATCGCTGCCGGGGCCGCGCGGGACGGGACGCGTTATGCTTGCGCCGCCGCGGCAAGGCCGCGACTCCGTGTAACCATCAAGGAAGAAGAAGATGCTTCGACATGTCCTCGCGGTCTCGGCCATGACGGCTTGCGCGATCGTGCCGGCCTGGGCGGCCCCAGAGAACTTTGACCTCGATCCGGCGCATACCTACCCGAGCTTCGAGATCAATCACCTGGGCTTTTCCGTCATGCGCGGAACGTTCAACGCCACGACCGGCCAGCTGGTGTATGACCAGGAGCAGCGCGCGGGCAGCGTCAAGGCGACCATCGATGCGAGCTCGATTGCCACGGGGTTTGGCAAGCGCGACGAGCACCTGCGCAGCAAGGATTTCTTCAACGTCGAGAAGTTTCCGACGCTGAGCTTTGCCGCCGATTCGTTTCGCCTCGAGGCCGACCAGCCGGTGGCCGTGGCCGGGGCGCTCACGATGCTGGGCCTCACCAAGCCCGTGACCTTGCAAGTGCAGCCCACCAAGTGCGGCAATCGCCCGGACAAGCAATACGTCTGCGGGGCCATCGTCACGGCGCAGATCAAGCGCTCCGACTGGGGCCTGACGGCCTACGTGCCGTTCGTCGGTGACGACGTGAAGATCCAGATCGAGGTCGAGGCGATGAGGCAGTAACGCTGCGGGCCGGGTCGCAAGCCGCGCGTCGACATGGCGTTGCCCTCGCCGTCCGCGCCCCTGCCGGGGGGGCGCCCAGAAGCTGCGCCCTTGCCATCGCTGCGGGCCCGATCGCGCTGGCGCCGGTTCGCGGCCGTCGTCGGGCCCGGGCTGGTGGTGATGCTCGCCGATACCGACGCGGGCAGCGTCGTCACCGCGGCGCAAAGCGGTGCCCAGTGGGGCTACCGCCTGCTCGCCTTGCAGTTTGCCCTGATTCCGGTGCTCTTCGTGGTCCAGGAACTGACGGTGCGCCTGGGTACAACGACGGGCAAGGGGCACGGGCAGCTCATCAAGGAGCACTTTGGCCTGGGCTGGGCGTGGTTCTCGGTCGGCACCCTGGTGCTTGCCTGCCTGGGCGCGTTGCTAAGCGAGCTCAGCGGCCTGGCGGGCGTGGGGCAGCTCTTCGGCGTGCCCGTCAACGCGACCATGGCGGTGGTCTTCGCCGGGCTCACGCTCATGGCCCTGACCGGCTCCTACCGTTCGGTCGAGCGCATCGCCATGGCCTTTGGCGCCTTCGAGCTCGTGTTCCTCCTGGTCGCCTGGCAGGCGCATCCGGACGCCGCCGCCATGCTGGACGGCGCCCTGCGGATTCCGCTGCATGACACGGACTATCGCTACATGATCGCCGCCAACATCGGTGCCGTGCTCATGCCCTGGATGGTGTTCTTCCAGCAATCGTCGATCGTCGAAAAGGGCCTCACGCGCGTCGACCTGTCGGCCGCCCGGTGGGATACCGCGATCGGTGCGGTGGCGACGCAGCTCATCATGGCGTCGGTCTTGGTTGCCACGGCAGCGAGCCTGGGCGAGGGCGCGCCGGCGGTCACGCTCGACAGCGTCGGGCAGATCGCCGACGCCTTCACGCGGGTGCTGGGCCCGACCACCGGCCGCGTGCTGTTCGGCCTGGGGCTCGCTGGCTCGGCGCTGGTGGCCGCGATCGTCGTCACGCTGACCGCGGCGCGCTCGCTGGCCGAGGTGCTCGGGGCCAAGCACTCGCTGGAGCATTCGCCGCGCGAGGCGCCCTGGTTCTACGGCGTGTACGCGCTGTGCCTGGGCCTGGGCGCCCTGCTGGTCGGATCGGGCATCAACCTGGTGCGCGTGAGCGTAGGTGTGCAGGTGATGAACGCGCTGCTGCTGCCGATCGTGCTGGCATTTTTGTACCTGCTGGCGCGGCGCCTGCCGGCGGCCGACCGCTTGCGCGGCCGCTACGCGGTGCTGGTGCTGGCGATCATCGTCCTCACCACGGCCCTGGGGGTCTTCGCCGCGCTCTCGGGGATCTTCTCCGGCGGCCCGCGGTAGTCGCTTCAGGGATACAAGCCGCGTTCCTCGCGCGCCAGCAGTACCCGCTCGCAGGCGACGACGAACGCCCCCGTGCGCAGCGCGATGCGGTGCGTTTCGGCCGTCTCCCAGATCTTGCGGTACGAGCCCACGAGGATCTTCTCCAGGCGCATGTTGATCTCGTCCTCGGTCCAGAAGAAGCTCGAAAAATCCTGGACCCACTCGAAGTAGGACACGATCACGCCCCCGGCGTTGGCCATGACGTCGGGAACGACCGCGATGCCGCGCTCGGCCAGGATGCGGTCGGCCTGCGCCAGTGTCGGCCCGTTGGCCGCCTCGAGCACGACCCGCGTCTGGATGCGCCGGGCGCGTTCGGCCGTTATCTGGCCCTCGAGGGCCGCGGGAATGAGAAAGTCCGATTCGACGTCCCAGAACTGCTCGTCGGGTATGCGCTCGCCGCCGGCGAAGGCGCCGATCCCGCCCTTGCCGCGCAGCTCGTGCATGAGCCCGGCGATGTCCAGCCCCTTGGCGTGGAAGACCGTTCCCGTGTGGTCCTGCACCGCGACGATCTTGGCGCCGTTGCCGGCGAAGAGCTCGGCGGTTGCCGAGCCGACGTTGCCAAAGCCCTGGAGCGCGACCCGCGCGCCCTCCAGCGGTATGCCCATGCGCCGGGCCGTCTCGCGGCCGATGACGAACACGCCCCGGCCGGTCGCCTTGACCCGCCCCAAGGAGCCGCCCAGCGCGATCGGCTTGCCGGTAACCACGCCCGTCGCGGTGGCACCGACGTTCATCGAGTAGGTGTCCATCATCCAGGCCATGATCTTGGCGTCGGTGTTGACGTCGGGCGCCGGGATGTCCTGGTTGGGCCCGATGATGATGCCGATCTCGCTCGTGTAGCGGCGCGTGATCTTCTCGAGCTCGCGCTCCGAGAGCTTGGACGGATCGACGCGCACTCCGCCCTTGGCGCCGCCGTAGGGCAGGTTCACCGCCGCGTTCTTGATCGTCATCCACGCCGCTAAGGCCAGCACCTCCTCGAGCGTGACGTCCGGGTGGTAGCGCACGCCCCCCTTGCCGGGTCCGCGGGTGAGGCTGTGCTGCACCCGGAATCCCTCGAAATGCGTGACCTGGCCGTCGTCCATCTCGATCGGGATGTCGACGCACAGGGCGCGCTTGGGCCGGCGCAGCGTCTCGTGCCAGCGCGCCAGGCGGCCCAGGTAGGGAATGACCTGGTCGACCTGGGAGAGGTAGGTTGCCCAGGGGCCGTCAGGCGCGGTCGGTACGTAGGAGAGGTTGGACATTGCGAACGCCTCGCGCTGCGGCGCAGTGGTGGGTGGGAATCCTTGGGGCTACCCCGCGGCCGCGCCGCTGGCCGTCGTCGATGGATGGCGATTTTGCAGCAAGTCGCGCGGCCGCGGCGGCCACACTATATGCCCGAACGCATCAGGTCATCGGCCTCGCGCAGCAGGTACTCGAGAAACTCCCGGGCCGAGGGCGTGAGCTGGCGCTGGCGCGAGTGCACCGCGAACCACTGCCGGCGCAGCGGTAGACCCGCCACGCGCAGCGTCACCAGCCGCCCCGCGGCCTGCTCCAGGCGCACCGTGTGCAGCGACAGCAGCCCGATGCCGATGCCGGCCATCACCGCCTGCTTGATGGTCTCGCTGCTGTCGGCCTCCATGATCGGATTGATGGTCACGCCGGCGTCGGCGAAGTAGCGGTCCATCGCCATCCTGGTGCCCGATCCGGGTTCGCGGACGATGAACGGCTCGTGCTCCAGATCTTCCGGGGTCAGCTGGCTGCGCAGCGACAGGGGATGCGAGGGCGCCGCGACGATCGCCAGCAGATTGGGCGCGAACGGGGTTCCCACGAGGCTGGCCCCCTCGGGCGGGCGGCCCATGATCCCCAGGTCGATGGTGTAGGACTGAAGTTGCTCGATAATGTGCTCGCGGTTGTAGACGTTGAGCTTGAGGTCCAGGCCGGGATGGGATTGGAGGAACTGCGCCAGCAAGCGGGGGGCGAAGTACTTGGCAGTGCTGACGATGCCCAGGCGCACGCGGCCGCGGCGCACGCCGCGCAGCTCGCGCGCGGCCAGCGCAAAGTCGTCCAGCCGCAGCAGCAAATCGCCCGCCATTGCGGCCAGGTCGCGGCCCGGTTCCGTGATTTGCAGGCCGCGGCCGACGGGCTCGAACAAGGAGAGCTGGAGCTGGTCCTCGAGTTGCCGCAACTGCATCGACACGGCCGGCTGCGTCAGGTGCAAGGCGCTCGCCGCCGCGGTGACGCTGCCGGCCTTGCCCACCGCATCTAGCACTTCGAGCTGGCGGACCGTGAGTTGCCTACGTGCCATAAGAATAATTTATATTAATGCTCAAAATAATTTAATAGATCTTATGTAATTGTCGCAAGGCAATGCCTGGATTGCAAATTTGCATCTTCCTCGACAGTCCGGGCGCATGTCCTGGGCGCTACGGAACCGGTGACGCCAATGCTCAAGGAAATCTTGTTTGACGTCGACGCCACCCTAGCCCAGACCGAGGATACGCACCGCAAGCCGTTGCATTGGGCCTTCGCGCAGCACGGCATCGACGGGACCTGGTACGCGGCCAAGTACCGCGAGCGGCGCCAGGTCACCGGCGGCAAGGAGCGCAAGGGCGCATACTTTCGCCAACGCGGCCGGCCGCTTACCGACGAGCAGATCGATGCGCTGCACTGTTCCAAGAACGCGCTCCTTGCGCTCCTTGCCGATAGTCTTGGCGGCGGCTCGGCGTGCCCGCGCCCCGGCGTGCTGCGCCTGATGCGCGCCGCACGCGAGCGCGGATCGCCTCTGGCAAGCGCCACCACGGCCTCGCAGCCCAACATCGATGCGCTGGCGCGGGATCTGGTCGCTGGCGAGCACGTGGCGCGCAAGAAGCCCTCGCCGTCGGTGTATCGCTGGCGCCTGGCGCGGCTCGACACCGCCGCAGCCGCTGCCCTGGTGCCCGATCTGGGGCAGCCGCAATCGCCCTGGAAGGCCAGCGTGCCGGGATTTGACCATGCCCAGGCCCGGATCGAGGATTCGCGGCGCCCTGTGGCGCGGCGGGAAATCGCGCCCTGGACTGAGATGGCGCAATAGTTGTACTCGGGGCGCATGCCAAGATTGCGCCGAAGCAACAATCGTGCACGTAGCGCTGGCCCATCGCGACAAGGGGGAGGGGGAGATGTTAACGAAGACGCTTACGCTGACGCAGTTCCTGATCGAGGAGCGGCGCCGGTTTCCGGAGGCCTCCGGGGCTTTCAACAGCCTTGTGCTGGGGGTGGCACTGGCGTGCAAGGCCTTGTCGCGCCGCGTTGCCCATGGTGCGCTGAGCGGCATGTACGGCGCCGTGGGCGAGACCAATATCCAGGGCGAGGCGCAGCAAAAGCTTGACGTGCTGGCCAACGATACCTTCCTGCACTGCCTGCAGTCGGGTGGCGATGCGCGCGGAATGCTCTCCGAGGAGATGGAGCAGCCGTGGATCAATGAACAGGGCCAGGGCGACTACCTGCTCGCCTTCGACCCGCTCGACGGATCCTCCAACATCGACGTCAACCTTTCGGTGGGCAGCATCTTCTCGCTGCTGCGCGCCCCGGCCGAGCACAAGCGCGCGCAGACCAGCGACTTTCTGCAGCCCGGCGCCAAGCAGCTGGCCGCGGGCTACGCGATCTACGGCCCGGCCACCATGCTCGTGCTCACGGTCGGCAGGGGCGTGCACGGTTTTACCCTGGATCCGGAGATCGGCGAGTTCCTGCTCACCCATCCGCAGATGACGATCCCCGCGCAGACCAAGGAATTCGCGATCAATGCCTCGAACAGCCGCTTCTGGGAGCCGCCGATCCGCCGCTACGTCGAGGAGTGCCTGGCCGGCAGCAAGGGGCCGCGCGGCAAGGACTTCAACATGCGCTGGATCGCCTCGCTCGTGGCCGAGGCGCACCGGATCCTCACGCGCGGGGGTGTGTTCATGTATCCGCGCGACACCAAGGATCCGAGCAAGGCCGGCCGCCTGCGGCTGCTCTACGAGGCCAACCCGATCGGCATGCTGGTCGAGCAAGCCGGCGGGCGTGCCAGCACCGGCGCGGGTCCGGTGCTGCAGGTGCAGCCGGACGCGGCGCACCAGCGCATCGGCTTTGTCTTCGGGTCGCGCGAGGAGGTCGAGCGCATCGAGCGCTACCACAGCGAGCCGGAGGTGCCGGAGACGGATACGCCGCTCTTTAACCTGCGCGGGCTCTTCCGCCCCAACACCTGAGTTGAAGCAAGAAGGCCGGCGGCGCGGTTGCCGGCCTGTTCCACTGAACCTGACCCCTTGAACCAGCGAGACGAGGAACACCATGTCCGAGAAACATCCGATCATCGCAATCACCGGTTCCTCCGGTGCCGGCACAACGTCGGTAACGCGTTCGTTCCAGAAGATTTTCCGGCGCGAGAAGCTCAAGGCCGCCATCATCGAGGGCGACAGCTTCCACCGCTACGACCGCAAGGAAATGCGCAAGGCCATGGCCGATGCGGAAAAGGCCAACAAGCGCAACTTCAGCCATTTCGGGCCCGAGGCCAACCTGTTCGAGGAGCTCGAAGCGGTGTTTCGCGAGTACGGCGACACGGGCAACGGCCGCCATCGCAAGTACCTGCACGACGCCGAGGAGGCGGCCCCGTACGGCCAGGAGCCCGGAACCTTCACCGCCTGGGAGCGCTTCGAGAACGACACCGACTTGCTCTTTTACGAGGGCCTGCACGGCGCCGTCAAGACCGACAAGATCGACGTCGCCCGCCACCCCGACCTGCTGGTGGGCGTGGTGCCGGTGATCAACCTCGAATGGATCCAGAAGATCCAGCGCGACAAGGCCCAGCGCGGCTACTCGACCGAGGCCGTCACCGACACGATCCTGCGGCGCATGCATGACTACGTGAACTTCATCTGCCCGCAGTTCAATCAGACGCACGTGAACTTCCAGCGGGTACCCACGGTCGACACCTCGAACCCGTTCATCGCGCGCGACATCCCCCACGCCGACGAGAGCTTCCTGGTCATACGCTTTGCCAATCCCAAGGGCATCGATTTCCCGTACCTGCTGAACATGCTGCACGACTCGTTCATGTCGCGGCCCAACACGATCGTTGCCCCGGGCGGCAAGATGGAACTGGCCATGCAGCTGATTTTCACGCCATTCATCTGGCGGATGATGGAACGGCGCAAAAAGGCGCTCGGTCGCCACTGAGGAGAGCAACAAAAATGACGCAAGGACACCCGACCGGCGAAGCGCTCGCCGCCAACGCGATTCGCATGTTGGCGGTCGACGCCGTCCAGCAGGCCAATTCCGGCCATCCAGGGATGCCCATGGGCATGGCGGAAATCGCCATTGCGCTGTGGCAGCGCCATCTCAAGCACAACCCGGCCGATCCCGCCTGGCCCGACCGCGACCGCTTCCTGCTGTCCAACGGGCACGGCTCGATGCTGCAGTACGCGCTGCTGCATTTGAGCGGCTACGCCCTGCCGATGGAGGAGCTCAAGCGCTTCCGCCAGCTCCATTCCAAGACCCCCGGGCACCCCGAGGTGGGGCTCACCCCGGGGGTGGAAACCACCACCGGCCCGCTGGGCCAGGGACTGGCCAACGCGGTGGGCATGGCGCTGGCCGAACGGGTCCTGGCGCAGCGCTTCAACAAGCCCGACGCCAAGATCGTTGACCATTACACCTACGTGTTCCTGGGCGACGGTTGCCTGATGGAAGGCATCTCGCACGAGGTCTGCAGCCTTGCCGGCACGCTGCGCCTGAACAAGCTCATCTGCCTGTACGACGACAACGGCATCTCCATCGACGGCAAGGTCGAAGGCTGGTTCACGGACGACACGCTCGAGCGCTTCCGCGCCTACGGCTTTCACGCCGAGCGGATCGACGGCCACGACATCGAGGCGGTGACCAACGCCATTGCGCGTGCACGCCGCTCGGAGCGTCCGTCCCTCATTGCCTGCAAGACCATCATCGGCAAGGGCAGCCCCGACAAGGCCGGAACGGCCGGCATCCACGGCGCTGCGCTGGGCGTCGAGAGCGTCGCCCGTGCCCGTGCCGAGCTCAAGTGGCCCTATCCGCCCTTCGAGATCCCCTCCGAGGTCTATGCGACGATGGACGCGCGGCCGCGCGGCAAGATCGCGCAAGACGAGTGGAAAGGGCGCATGGCTGCGTACCGCGCCGCCCATCCGCAGGACGCCGCCGAATTCGACCGGGTCATGGCCGCAGAGCTGCCCAAGGCCTTTGCCGCCAATTTCCAGGCCTACATCGAGCAGACCATCGCCAAGGGCGAGAAGCTGGCCACGCGCCAGGCCTCGCAGCGCGCGATCGGGGTCCTGGCGCGCGAGTTGCCCGAACTGATCGGTGGCTCGGCCGACCTGACCGAGTCCAACCTCACGCACTGGAAGGAGGCCGTGACCTACAAGCCCGGGCATCCGGGCAACTACCTGAGTTTCGGGGTGCGCGAGTTCGGCATGACGGCGATTCTCAACGGCGTGGCACTGCACGGCGGGCTGATTCCCTTCGGTGCCACCTTCCTCACTTTCTCGGACTACTCGCGCAACGCGATCCGCATGTCGGCGCTCATGCATCTGCGCAACATCCACGTCTTCACCCACGACTCCATCGGATTGGGCGAGGACGGCCCGACCCACCAGCCGATCGAGCATGCCTCGAGCCTGCGGCTGATCCCCGGACTCGAGGTTTGGCGTCCGTGCGACGTGGCCGAGACCGCGGTCGCCTGGCGCTGCGCCATCGAGCGGCGCAATGGCCCCAGCGCGCTGCTGTTCACGCGCCAGGCACTGCCGGCGTTCGTCAACGCCAACAGCCTGATCCCGGGCATTGAGCGCGGGGGCTACGTGCTGCGCGAGCCGGCGAAAAAGGCGCAGGTGGTGCTGCTCGCCACCGGCTCCGAGGTCCAGCTCGCGGTGGACTCGGCGCGCGAGCTCGAGCAGCGCGGCATCGCTGCGCGCGTGGTGTCCATGCCCTGTTGCGAGCGCTTTGACCGCCAGGATGCCCAGTACCGGCGCTCGGTCCTGGGCGAGGGGCTGCCCGTGGTCGCGGTCGAAGCCGGCGTCACGCGGCTCTGGCACCAGTACCTGGGCGGCCGCGGCCGGGTGATCGGCATCGACCGCTTTGGCGAGTCGGCGCCGGCCGCGGAGGTCTACAAGTTCCTCGGCCTGACCGCCGAGCGGGTCACTGCGGCCGCGGTGGAACTGCTGGCCAGCAACTGATCCGGGCGCAAGCCGGCGGCGAGCAAGAGGGCAGGCAACGCAGCGGTCCGGCGACAGCCGGGCCGCTGGCACTGCCCTTTTTCGGGGGTAGGGACGGTCGCGGGCTTAGCGCCGAGGCGGGACGTCGCCCCAGGGGTCGCGGGAATTCGAAGAGGGGCCGTGCAGGCCGCTGCTGCCGTAGATCGCCGCCAGCGAGCGGTTCGGGCGCTGGGGCAGGACCGCCTGGTGGACGCGCGCGAGCAGCATCAGCTCCGACATCGCGTCAGGGTCGATCGGCGCGTGGAAGGTATCGGACAGCCACAGCCGGTCGAAGTATTCGTTCATCTCCGGAAAACCCCAGAGCAGCGAAATCGCCCGGGCGATGTCGGGGTGGCGCGCTTCGATGATCGAGAGGTCGCCAGGCGCGTCCCGGCGCTGTGCCGGTGCCCCCGAGCCATTGGCCGAGGGGGGCGGGCGCTCGCGCGCCGTGATGATGTCGGGCGCCAAGCGCGGCAAAGGCTGCTCCGGCGCACCGGTTGACTCGGTCGCCGGGAAGTAGGCCCAACGTTTGTTGCGCGTGCTGCGATACGAAGTACTCATGCGGTAATTGTAAGAGTAATCCGTCCACGCACGCATATGCGGGATGGCTAATAACCCCGGTGAATCCAGCGCAAATCGACAACCGGCGCAAATTCGCTGACGGGCGGCAGGACCGCCGCTAATCGCGGAAGTTGTCAAAGCTCAGGGGTATTTCCTTGACCTCGGAGCGCAGCATTGCCATGCATTCCTGCAGCGCGTCCTTCTTGGCGCCGCTGATCCGCACGGCCTCGCCCTGGATGCTCGCGGTGAGCTTGGCGCGGCTGTCCTTGACCAGTTGCACGATGCGCTTGGCCATGACCGATTCGATGCCGGCGCGCACCTTGATGGTCTGCTTGCGCTTGTCCATGCCCACCTTCTCCGGCTCCGCCTCCCGGTCCAGGAAGCGCAGGTCGACCGATCGCTTGGCCATCTTGGCCAGCAGGACGTCGCGCACCTGAGCGAGCTTGAAGTCGTCGTCGGCAAAGAGCGTCAACTCGCATTGCTTGGCGTCCTCGCGCTCCTCGATCCGCGCATCCGAGCCCTTGAAGTCAAAGCGCGTGGAGATCTCGCGATTGGCCTGGTCGAGCGCATTGCGCACTTCCACGAGGTTGGGCTTGCAGACCACGTCAAAACTGGCCACGGGACCTCCGTCGGGGAGAAAAAAGCGCGGCAATCGCCCGGGGCGAGCGCCGCGCAATGCTTCCTATAATGCGCCGATGTCTTTGATACTCCAGCAGCGCGTTTCCCTCAAGTCGTGCAATTCCTTCGGCGTCGAGGCGCGCGCTGCCTGGTTCGCGCGGGTGCAGAGCGTAACCGATCTGCAGCAGCTGCACGCCGATCCCCGGGTCCGGGACCTGCCGCGCCTGGTCCTGGGGGCGGGCACGAACGTCTTGTTCGCCGGCGACTTTGACGGCCTCGTGATCCAGGCGGCGTTGCCGGGGGTGCAGGAGCTGGAGCCGAGCGCCGACTCGTTCCTGGTGCGGGTTGGTGCCGGCCAAAGCTGGCCGGCGCTGGTCGAGCAGCTGGTGCGCGCGGGGCGCCCAGGCCTGGAGAACCTGGCGCTCATTCCGGGCTGGGCCGGGGCCGCGCCGATCCAGAACATCGGGGCCTACGGGCTGGAGCTGGCCGAGCGGCTGCACTCGGTCAGCGTCTGGGAGGCCGCGAGCGGCGCCTGCCGCGAGCTGGCCTGCGAAGAGTGCGGCCTGGGCTACCGCGACAGCGTGTTCAAGCGCGACCGGCCCGGGGAGCGCATCGTCGTGGCGATCACGCTGCGCCTGCCACAGCGCTGGCAGCCGATCACCAAGTACGCCGAGCTCGAGCGCGAGCTGGCCGCGCGCGGCTGCGGCCAGCCCGAGGCCAGCGACATCTTCGAGGCGGTCTGCGCGCTGCGCCGGCGCAAGCTGCCCGACCCGGCGCGCCTGGGCAACGCCGGCAGCTTCTTCAAAAACCCCGTCATCGGCCGCTCCCAGTACGCCGAGCTGATCGAGCGCTTCCCCTCGATGGTGAGCTACCCGCTGGCCGGGGGCCGCTTCAAGATCGGCGCGGCCTGGCTCATCGAAGCCTGCCAGCTGCGCGGCGTGACGCGCGGGCGCGTGGGCACCTACGAGGGCCAGGCGCTGGTGCTGGTGAACAAGAACGCCGCGAGCGGGCGCGAGGTGCTCGACCTGGCGCGTGAAGTGCAGCAGCGGGTCCAATCCAAGTTCGGCGTGTCCCTCGAGCCCGAGGTCCTGATCGTCGGCGCCTGATGGCCGGCGCCGGCCGGCGCGGCGCCTTGTCCCTTACCGGCGCCGGCGGTTGCGCGCGCGCGCCGCAATGCGCATGCGCAGGGCGTTGAGGCGGATGAAGCCCTCCGCGTCGGCCTGGTTGTAGGCGCCCTGGTCGTCGTCGAAGGTCGAGATCGCCGGGTCAAAGAGCGAATCGGTGGCGGAGCTGCGCCCGGTCACGAGCACGGTGCCCTTGTAGAGCTTGACGCGCACGGTGCCGTTGACCCGCTGCTGCGACTCGTCGATCAGGCCCTGCAGCAGGCGCCGCTCGGGGCTGAACCAGTAGCCGTTGTAGATCATGCGCGCGTAGCGCGGCATCAGGTCGTCCTTGAGCGCCAGCACTTCGCGGTCCAGGGTGATCGATTCCATCGCCCGGTGCGCCTTGAGCATGATCGTGCCGCCGGGCGTTTCGTAGCAGCCGCGCGATTTCATGCCAACGTAGCGGTTCTCGACCAGGTCGAGGCGGCCGACCGCGTGCTTGCCACCGATGCGGTTGAGCTCGGTGAGGACCTGCGCCGGCGACCGGCGCTTGCCGTCGATGGCCACGATGTCGCCGCGCTCGTAGCCGAGCTCGAGCGTCTGGGCCCGCGCCGGGGCCTTGCTCGGCGAGACGGTGATGCGCCACATGGACTCTTCGGGCTCGAAGTTGGGGTCCTCCAGGATGCCGCCCTCGTAGGAGATGTGCAGCAGGTTGGCGTCCATGGAATAGGGCGCGCCGCCGCGGCGCTTCTTGAAGTCCACCGGGATGCCGTGGGCGTCGGCGTACTGGAGCAGCTTCTCGCGCGAGAGCAGGTCCCACTCGCGCCAGGGGGCGATGATGCGCACCTCGGGCATCAGCGCGTAGGCGCCCAGCTCGAAACGGACCTGGTCGTTGCCCTTGCCGGTGGCCCCGTGGGCAATGGCGTCGGCGCCGGTCTTCTTGGCCAGTTCGACCATGCGCTGGGCGATCAGCGGGCGGGCGATCGAGGTGCCCAGCAGGTACTCGCCCTCGTAGAGCGCGTTGGCGCGGAACATCGGGAACACGAAGTCGCGCACGAAGCTCTCGCGCAGATCCTCGATGTAGATGTTGCTCTTGGGAATGCCCAGCTGCAGCGCCTTGCGCCGTGCCGGCTCGAGCTCCTCGCCCTGGCCGATGTTGGCCGTGAACGTGATGACCTCGCACTGGTAGGTGTCCTGCAGCCACTGGAGGATGACCGAGGTATCGAGCCCGCCCGAGTAGGCCAGCACCACCTTCTTCACCGTAGCCTTTTGCTTGCCGCTGGTTCTTGCCACCGACTCTCCCGATGTTTCGCCGCGTTGAGCCAATCGCCGTGCCGCTCTTACTCGACGTCGAGTCCGAGCAGCAGGTATTCCATCAGCGCCTTTTGCGCGTGCAGGCGGTTCTCCGCCTCGTCCCAGACCACCGACTGCGGGCCGTCGATCACCTCGGCGGCGACCTCCTCGCCGCGATGGGCGGGCAGGCAGTGCATGAACAAGGCATCGGCGCGGGCCTTGCCCATGAGAGGCGCGTCGACGCGCCAGGGCGCGAAGGCCTGGCGGCGCTGCTCGTTCTCGGCCTCAAAGCCCATGCTGGTCCAGACGTCGGTCGTCACCAGGTCGGCGCCGTGCGCGGCCTCCAGCGGATCGTCGAAGACCTGGTAGTGCTCGCCGGCCGGCGCCAAGACGGCATCGAGCCGGTAGCCCGGCGGGGTC
>JGI12269J14319_10001841_pt1 | contig 20741 bp, 21 predicted proteins | sample PeaSoiSIISIP2007_FD_14319 | JGI IMG/M metagenome (IMG submission 14319)
CGACCCCGTCCTACGTCGTGGTGGTTCATCGCCTCACTGAGCACGATGTAGGAATTGGCGTCGAAGCGCCGGAGCAGCGAGTCGCCATGGTGTTCGAGGTAGGACTCGATGCTGTAGCGCCCTCCCTTCAACGGTTGCTCGGCGCCCTGCGCCTCGCGGCCGAAGCGGACTCCGAGCTCAGCAGCCGTCCGGTAACTCAGCTGGCCGATCCCGCGGGCGATGGCCATGCCACGATGCGGTCCCTCGGCGTTGTCGTAGTAGTCGCCCCCGGCAAAAGCAGGGTCGGCTCGGATGCAACGCACTTGCAGTGAGCACAACCCGATCTGCTCCGCGGTGGCTGCGGCTCCCACGGCGATCACTACCGCCCGCTCCACACGATGGGGTTCGCCGACACACCACTCGAGCACGCGCATGCCTCCCATCGAACCTCCCACCACCGCAGCCCAGCGCGTGATGCCGAGATGGTCCGCCAGGAGCGCCTCCACCTTGACCTGGTCCCGAATGGTGATGATGGGGAAGCGTGACCCGTAGCGCTTCCCATCGGGAGCGACCGAGCCCGGTCCTAGGGTTCCCTGGCAACCCCCGAGCACATTCGGGCAGACGACGAAGAACCGGTCCGTGTCGATGGGGGCCCCGGGGCCGATGATGCCCGGCCACCACCCGGGGCTCCCGGCGCCTGTCTCAGTTGCCCCTGATGCGTGGGAGTCGCCGGTCAGCGCGTGCAGGATGAGCACGGCATTGCCGGCTGCCTCGTCGAGCTCGCCCCAGGTCTCGTAGGCCACGTCGACGAGGCCCAGGTGTCCACCGGCTTCGAGGGCGAGCGGGACGGCACCCGTCAAGCGGGCGAAGCGCCGACGTCCGGGGTCGTCGCCGGCACGCCAGCCGCCGGTGGCCGTGGTCCTTTCAGCCGGTCTTGGCGGCACGGAATCCGGCGTCGAGATCAGCCAGGATGTCATCGAGGGTCTCGAGGCCGACGCACAGCCGGACGAGATCAGGACTGACACCGGTGGTGAGCTGCTCGGCCTCGGTCAGCTGCGAGTGGGTGGTGGAGGCGGGATGGATCGCCAGGCTCCGCACGTCTCCCACGTTGGCCAGATGACTGAACAGCTCCAAACCCTCGATGAACCTCCGGCCCGCTTCGGCTCCTCCGGCGATGCCGAAAGCCAAGATGGCCCCTGCCCCATTGGGCAGGTACCGCTGCTGCCTCTCGTGCCAAGGGCTCGACTCGAGGCCGGCGTACGACACCCACGAGACCTCGTCGCGGCCCTCGAGCCACTCGGCGACGTGCTGCGCGTTCGTGACGTGACGCTCCATGCGGAGGCTCAGCGTCTCGAGTCCCTGCAAGAACAAGAACGAGTTCAACGGGGCGATGGACGGACCCATGTCACGCAAGTACTGGAGCCGGGCCTTCAGGACGTAGCGGGCCGGGAAGAGGGCCTCGGGCAGCTGCGAGAACACCAACCCGTGATAGCTCGGATCGGGCTCTGTGAAACTCGGGAACCGACCGCTCCCCTCGTAGTCGAAGGTCCCTCCGTCCACGATGATCCCCCCGATGGAGGTCCCGTGCCCGCCGATGAACTTCGTGGCCGAATGGACCACGATGTCGGCTCCGTAATGGAGGGGCTGGGCCAGGTACGGCGTCGTCACCGTGTTGTCGACCACGAGTGGGATGCCGCGTTCGTGAGCGACTTCCGCCACGCCCTCGAAGTCGAGCACATCACCTTTCGGGTTCCCGATGGTCTCGGCGAAGAAGGCTTTGGTGTTGTCCCTGACCGCACGCCGCCACGAGTCGAGGTCGTCGGGATCGTCGACGAAGCTCACCTCGATGCCGAGTTTCGGCAGCGTGTAGTGGAAGAGGTTGTAGGTCCCGCCGTACAGCGATGCGGAAGAGACGATGTGACCGCCGTTTTCGGCCAGGTTCAACAGGCTGATGGTCTCCGCCGCTTGTCCACTGGCGACCGCCAGTGCGGCGACTCCACCCTCGAGGGCCGCCACTCGCTCTTCGAACACGGCCTGCGTGGGGTTCATGATGCGCGTGTAGATGTTCCCGAGCTCCTCGAGCCCGAAGAGGGCAGCCGCGTGCGCGGTGTCTCGGAACGTGTAGCTGGTCGTCTGGTAGATGGGGACGGCCCGGGCGCCTGTCGTTGGATCCGGCACGGCGCCGGCATGAATCTGCCGAGTCTCAAAGCCCCATTGCGGCATGGTGGTCTCCTCGTCTTTCGTCACGCCAGACAGCTGCACAAAGCAGGTCCTACGGGCCCTGTCTGCGCCATCCCCCGGCGACATGCCGAGAGCCGGCGCTTGGGGGCTCGTCGTGGGCGCGATGCGTTCGGTGCCGCGATCCTAGCGGCGGGCGAACCATTCGCTCCACGCCTGGTACCCACCGACCAGGTCGGCGGCGCGCTCATAGCCCAGGTCGGCGAGCGATGCCGCCGCGAGGCTCGACGCGTAGCCCGCCGAGCACACCACGACCACGGGTCGTTGCAAGTCCCCGACATCGGGCAAGCGGTGATCAGAGTGGGGATCGAGGCGCCACTCGAGCACGTTGCGTTCCACCACGACGGCACCGGGCAGCGCACCCTCGGCTCGTCGCTGTTCGGCGGGCCGGATGTCGACGACAAGCCCCCCTTCGGCGACAAGACCCTCGAGCTCGTGGGGACCGACGCGCCGGATGCGACGCCGGGCCCGCTCGACCAGGTCGTCCACGGTCACGCTCACGGCACCACCTCCCCGAAACGGTAACGAATCGTGGACCTGGCCTCCAGGGCACCTTCGACGACCCGGTAGTAGGTCATCGAAGTTAGCCTCGGTGCGTACACGTGCACGCTGATGGCGGGGACCGGCCCCAGGTTGACGATGTCGTGGATGTGTCGACCGGCAAAGCTGATGGACCCGTTCGTCGGGATCGTCGTGGTCCGAAGGACAACACCGCCCGAGGCCGAGCTGACGATATTGGTCTCCACCAGTTCGCCGGCGGCCACCGCCACCGCGCCCGCCGAGTCCCCGTGATCGTGGAGCTCGATCGCCCCGCCCGGAGGCCATGCGATGACCCATGCCTCGACCGTGCTCGTTGCCGCCATGAGCTCCCACCGGCGTTGGGCCGGCCGCGTCATTCCGGGCCAGTGCGTGGCGCGCCCGGCCAGTTCGACGGCGGTCGCCACCAACGTCTCGGAACCAGGGATGTCGCCGCCGACGTCGGTGCCGACGTGCTGGTACTGCCAAGAGATGGCGACCTCCCGCGAGCCCGCCACCCTGTCGTCCGGGGGGAGGACGGCGGGGGGGCTCACGGCGATCGCCATGCCCGGACTCTACGGGTTAAAGCCGATTAAGTCAATCGGTTTTATAGGAATACTCTTGGCAGGCCCGAGCCCAGGGTGGCGACGGCTTTCGCCCCGTCCGGCGTCGGGTCGGTGAGCTACCGACCCAAGAGCCAAGCGGCGCTGCGGGCCGACGCCGACGCCACCCGACGGGTGAGCTGGCGCGTCGCCGCCGGCGCGCCCTGGGCGCGCTCTCCGAGCCGGCGTCCGAGATGGTCGACGTGCCCGACCAACTTCGTCGCGGTGTCGGCCATCTGCCGCGGGGCGGAGCCCTCGGGATGGCGATGGACGGGCAGGCTCAGCTTTCGGATCCTGCCCGGGGCGGCGATGCCCGCCAGGGCCCGTCTCGGACCTTCGAACAGCACCAGGAGCAGGACCAGGCCCAGAAGGAGCAGCACGATCCCGATGGCACCGAGCCATCCGACCGCGGGCCCCGGGCCCGTGGCCGCCAGCGTGCTCGGTGACGTGGCGACCGCCGGGGGCGTGGTGGTGGCCGCCTTGACGCCGGTGCTCGGAGCGACGGTGGTCGGCGCGGCCGTGACCGGGGCTTTGGTCGTGGGGGGGGCGGTGGCGGGAGTGGTGCCGGGGGTGGTCGGCGCCACCGTCGTGGGCGGAGTCGACGCCGCGAAGGTGATGTTGGCGACGCCGCTGTCGTTGGCCTCGTCGCCGTAGGTGAGGGTGCAGGTGTCACCCTTGGCCTGCTGCGCGGCCGTCGGCGGGCACGGGTACAGGGCCGCGTCCGCGGTCGGGCTGTTCCCGGCAGCGTCGGTGGCCGGACACGTCGCCGCAGCGGGAGCGGGCCCGCAGGGAGGGCCGACGGTTCCCTGCACCACGTTGAACGTCGTGGATATCGTCCCCGAGGAGGTCGTCGTCACGAGTTTGGACAACGACGGTGCATTGCAGCTGACCGAAATGTCGGAGTTGACGACTCCGCCGACGTGCACGTTGGGCTGGGCCGAGTCGCTGTTGCACTCGAGAATGTTGCCGATCGAGGTGTCGCTGAAGCCGCTTCCGGTGATCGTGACCGCTTGCCCGTTGGTCAAGCCGGTGGCCGGGGTGATGGTGATCGTGCCGGTGAGACCGGTGGCCGCGGACGCGGGCACCGTCCCTGCCACCATCGTCAGTCCCGCCACGACGAGAACGGAGGCAGCGACGACCCCGAACCTGGAGACCGCACGTCGATTGCCACGAGGCCGGACCCCTGTGCGTTCCCCGCGAGTATCCCCAACATGGTTGAACACGAGTCACCCCCACGAGAGGGGACGAGCCCTCTCAATTCGTTATCGGTCCAGGATATTTGAGCACCCGGTCGGAGCACATCCTCACTATTGAGGAGCCTTTCCGAAACACAGGGCGTCAGAAGTGACGAATGGCAGTCGCAGAGACGTCTCGACGTCAGTCCCCCTCGAGGAACGCCCTCGAGAGCACGCGCAACACACCGACAGGGGGCCGCTCAGTTGCGGTCAGTTGTGGCCGAATAGGGCACCGGGCCTAGTCAAAAATGATGATTCCGGAGGGGCTTCGATCCACGTATCCTGACCATTGGAGACGTGGATCCGGGGTGCGACGCGCGGTTCCTCAGCCGCAACGTCACAACGGTCGACTGGGGGGTGAGCTGTGAGTGGGTCGTCTGGCCGGTCGATGATCGCCACCGTGGTCTCTTTGGGGCGCGAGGCGCGGGCCAAGGTCCTCATGATCGTCGCCACGATGCTCGTGGCGGGGGGATCAGTGCTTGTGCTGACGACGCTCGGAGGAAGCAGCCCGGCGTCCGCGGCGACCGGTCTGACCGGCACCATCAAGATCACGCCGGACACCGGATTGTCCAACGGATCGGTGGTCACGATCACCGGGAGCGGCTTCACCAAGAGCTCGATCGGCAACGTCCTCGAGTGCAACAGCGACGCGAGCCAACCCACGGTCGCGCTCGGCGGGCTCATCAACTCCTCCATCTCTGTCAGCTGCACCGCACCTTCGTTGTCGAAGCTCGTGACGACCAGCGCCACGGGAACGGTGAACACGACGTTCCCGGTGGTCGAGGGAACCGTCGGCCCTCCCTGCGGCCCGTCTCCGGCCGCGGCCACGTGCCCCACCACCGACAGCGCCGGCAAGAGCCCGACGGCGGACGCGGCCCGGTACCCGTGCCCCCCGACAGCCGCCCAGATCGCGGCGGGTGACGTCTGCCAGCTCACCTACGGCGACGAGGCCAACGACAGTGGCGTCGGCAACATCTCCTTCGGCTCGTCGACCACGACGACCACGGGCGGCGCCACCACCACGACGGGCGCCACGACGACAACCGCCGCCACCACCACGACTTCGGGTGCCACCACCACGACTGGTGCCACGACGACAACCGGCGCCACCACCACGACCTCGGGCGCCACCACCACGACCGGTGCCACGACTACCACGGAGGCGCCGACGACCACAGAGGCGCCGACGACCACCGAGGCGCCGACGACGACCGAGGCGCCCACCTCGACCACCACCTCGTCGACCCCGTCGTCGACCACCACCTCGATGCCGGGCACCTCCACCACCCTCACCGGCGCCTATGAGCTGTACTGCCCCGGCACCCCGGTCGGCAACGTCGTGCTCAACGACGCCATGACCTCGGCCACGCTGTCACCGTCGGCGCCCACCGCCGGGCAGTCCTTCACCATCACCGGCTACCAGACGATGGTGAACCTCCCCGAGTCCCTGGCCAGCGCGGCGGCGGCCGTGCAGCCCGACCTGACGGGTTCGGCCACGGCCCAGATCGACGCCAGCGGGGCCACCCCGGCCACCATGCCCGAGGGACCGCTCAACTTCGACGTGCCCATCCCGAGCCCCGTGCCTGCGGACGGGGTGACCCTGTCGTTGCCCTCCACCGCTTCCACGGTGAGCGGGTTCACGGCCACGAGCAACAAGATCACCATCCAAGAGGACGCCTCTGCGACTCTGACGCTTACCGTGTCGGGCGCCCCCCTGTCGCTCACCTGCACGGCCTACCCCAACGACACGGTCACGCCCTCGGGCATCACCACCACCACTCCCACTGCCAGCTCCATCGCTCCCGTGATCGCCGTGGCCGGCGGCGGGTCCGGTACGACTACCGCACCTCCTGCGGTCACCACCACCACCACCAAGGCACCTGCCGGGGGCGGCGGCGGCACGACCGCTCCCACCGCCAGGCCCGTGACCGCACCCTCGGGCAGCCTGGCCTTCACCGGTATCGGGCCCGGCATCGGGGTCCTGACCGTCTTCGGTGGGGCGCTGATCCTGCTGGGCTTCGCCCTGCTCGTCCTGGTGGACGCTCCCCGGCGCGCGTTGGCGCAGTTCGCCTCCCTGGGCCTGACGAAATGGCGCCGGGCGGGTGAGAAAGACTCGGGGAGGTTCGCCTCACTGGTCCCGGGCAACAGCCGTCAGTACCTGCGATCCGGATTGAGGATGGCGAAGGAAACCGCGGACTGGCTCTTGGGGCGCTGACCCGCCGATTGCCCGCCCAGGGAGTCGGGGAACGCGCCGTGGGGGGTGACCCGGCCCACGTAGCCCCTGTTCCTGCGCCTAGGGCACAGGCACCTCGGCGTGTGTGACGGCCTCGTCTCGGTCATCGAAGCCCACGATGTCTACGACTCGGCCGTTGCGCACGGTGAGAACCTGCCATCGGGCTGTTTCGGCACCCGGGTTCGAAACGTCCCGATTGCTCACCCTGAGGCNCACCAGCACNCGGTTTCCCCTGACCTCCACCTCGGAGACATGAGCCCGAGTCCCTGACTCCTTGCCGCGCTGGTACCAGGTGAGGACCTGGTCCCGGTTCCGACAGGCGGGACGACGGGCGTTGGGCGCGCCCCAGTGCACGTCGGGATCGAGAAGGTCACTGAAGGCGGACAGATCGGCGCTCTCCAGGGCCACCCTGATCGTCCGTGCAATGTCCTGCATGGCCTCCTCTGACTCCGACATTGCGGCCACCTTCCTACCCCCGAAAGCCATCCCGTCACCCGCGCCCCGAGCGACGAACCAGCGCGGTCTTGGGCGTCAAGCCTTACACGTTCGACGGCGACGTCACGACGTTCACACACGCGTTTGCCTTTGTACCCGTGGCTGGTCGGAGCGAATCCGCTCACGTGGTCGACGACGACCTCGCTTGGGGCGGGCGAGGGTGGATGCGGCCCCGCAGGTAGGCGATGGCGTCCTCGCGGCGGGCGAAGTCCCGGCGACCGGCTGCGACGTCGAGCTCCAGCGGCACCAGGACGTCGGCTTGGAGCCGGTTGAGCTCCTCTTGCGATCGGCACAGGCGGGCGATGTCACCGGCCAGCTGGGCCATCTCCGTTCCCCAGGCGCGCCGGACCGAGCCCCGCCGGCCATAGCGTCCGAGATCCTGCAGCCGAGCGAGCCGGGCGTGAGCCAGTACGCCGAGCTGCACCACGAGGGGGACGCTCCGGCCCATGGCGGCGATCACCATGTCGCCCTCGCCTCGCAGCCACGCTGCCACCTCCTCGGCGAGCAGGACACCGTGGCCGTCCTGTCCCGCCTGGAGGGGGGCGAGCCGCTGGGAACGGGCATTCACGGGATGTCTCCTTCGACCGTTCCGACCGACCGGGCGCCTGCCATGGCTCCATGGTGCCGGGTGCGCCTTCCGTGGAGAAGTGGCAGAATTGCCTCTATGCGCGAGAAATCTGCCAAGGCCAACGGACGCCGGCGGCAGCACAGGGTGGCCGTGGCGCTGTCGAGCGGGTTCTCGCCGTTCGAGTTCACCGTGGCGTGTGAGGTCTTCGGCATCCACAACTCGGATCTGGGCGCACCCTGGTACCGGTTCGAGGTGTGTGCGGTGGATCCGACACCGATCAGAGCGGGGACGGGATTCACGGTCGACACGCCGTGGGGCCTCGACACCGTTTCTGAGGCGGACACGATCATCGTTCCTCCCCCCGAAACGATTACCGAGCCGCGACCGGAGCTCTTGGAAGTGCTGCGGCAAGCCCACCGGCGTGGGGCGCGCATCGTGTCGATGTGCACAGGAGCGTTCACCTTGGCCGCCGCCGGCCTCCTCGACGGACGACGTGCCACCACCCACTGGATGGACGCAGAGGAGCTGTCCCGGAGCTACCCCGAAGTGAACCTCGACCCCGGGGTGTTGTACGTCGATGACGACAACGTCCTGACGTCGGCCGGGTCTGCAGCCGCCATCGACCTGTGTCTCCACGTCGTGCGGCTCGATTTCGGAGCGGAGGTCGCAAACCTGCTGGCCCGCCGCATGGTCGTCCCCCCGCATCGGGACGGCGGTCAGGCGCAGTTCATCGACCTACCCGTGCCGAACGTCGCAATCGTCGAGGATCGCCTCTCAGCCACCCTGGATTGGGCCCGAGCCCACCTCGACGCCACCCTCACCGTGCACGATCTGGCACGTCACTCGGCGATGAGCCCGCGTACCTTCGCCCGTCACTTCACGGAGCGCACCGGCACCACTCCACGCCAGTGGCTTCTGCGCCAGCGGGTGCTGCTGTCCCAACGGCTGTTGGAGACCACCGACCTGCCCGTGGAGATCGTCGCCACCCGTTGCGGCCTGGGGAGCGCGGCCAACCTCCGGATTCAATTCCAGCGTCAGGTTCGGACATCGCCCAGCGCATACCGGCGCACGTTCCGTGAGGCCGAGGCGAGCTGAGCCTCGGGAGGGAGGGCGGGGAGCATGCGTGCCTGAGCTCCCGGCGCCATCGCCAGGGTCCTGATCGGCACGGAAAGATCTTCCGGGGCCGATGAACGCCGATGCAATCCGATAAACGGGTTGCGATGCCTGGCGGCCATAGACTCGTCCCGTGGTCCTGACCGATGCCGTCGGCGGCGAGGCCGTCGCCTCGCGGCTCCGCACCGTCGGCTTCCGGCGACGCACGACCCGTGCCGTTGCGGTCGCCCTCGCATTGAGTGCATTCGCCCTGACCGGCTGCGGGGTCGTGAGGGCCGCTTCGAAGATCGCCCACAGCGTGGAGGGCAACAAGGCCACCATCGATGCCTTCACCAACAAGGTGCAGTCCGGCGAGGCAGCGACCTTCGAAGCGACCTACGTCACGACCGGAAGCTCGCCGACGACGATCGTGTACGCCGTCCAGCCACCCAATGGGCTTGCCTTCAAGGCGACCCCACCGGGGGGCAACAGCAGCATCGACATCGTCGTGAACTCGACCGGAGAGTACTCGTGCTCCCCGCCGTCCTCGGGATCGGGTTCGCAGTGGTCATGCCAGAAATTGGGTGCCGCCGATGCCGCCACCGAGAACAAGATCTTCGAGTTCTACACCCCTGCACACTGGACGGCATTCCTGAAGGACTTCTCCCTCGCCGCCGGATTGGCAGGTGACAAGGTCACGTCGTCGTCGATGACCGTCAACGGCTTTGCCATGCAGTGCGTCGACCTCACCGCCCCGGGTGTTCCTGGCATAAGCACCATCTGCACGACGGCTCAGGACATCCTCGGTTACGTCAAGGTCGCCTCGGACGCGACGAGCTTCGAGATCACGAGCTACACGGCCTCGCCGGCGACATCGCTTTTCGAGCTTCCGGCGGGGGCGCAGATCACAACTCCACAGCCAGGGACGACGTAGGTCATTCTTCGTCACCCCCTGCGTCGCCACGCGCCCCCACGGTATGCTCGGCGCACCACCAGGGGCCCAAAGATCATCTGAGCCCTCGTCGACTGGGGTCTGACAATGAAATGGCTCTCGAGAACAGTCGCCATCGTCCTGCTCGTCTCGGTGTGCATCGGTCTCCAATCGGGGGCTCGTGCTCGAGCATCGTCGTGGTGGACTCCCCCACTGGGCAATCAACCGTGGCAATGGGAGCTCAGCCATCCGTTGCGGCTGTCGAACGGCAAGGACATGGGTACGAATGACAAACTGCCCAACGGTGCGCACGCACCCGATCCTGTGATCTATGACATCGACGGGATCATCAACCCGAAGTCGACCGTGACGGCGCTGCACGCACAAGGCAAGCACGTCGTCTGCTACATCGAGGTGGGCGCGGCCGGAGACTATTACTCCGCTTCCGATGAGGGCATCTCGACGACCTATTACAGTCAACTGCGGTCGGCGGGCGAGTTCGGGAAGAAGGTGCCCGGATACCCCGAGTACTACCTGAACATCCAATCTCCGGGCACCGTTTCCATCATCGAATCCCCCCCCCCGCCGTCGAGACTGACATCGACGAAGAGTATGCCGACGCCGGCACCGGCTTCGCATTGACGAAGGCCGCACAAGAGGGCTATATGACGACTCTTGCCAACTACATGCACGGTCTCGGGCTGGGATGGTGGATAAAGAACCCGGACGACACCGGTGACAGTTACGCTACCGACATGTTCCCGTTGGCGGACGCAGTGTTGACCGAGCAGTGCAACCAATATGCGACTTGTGGGGCGCTGTCGGCCTATGTGGCTCACAAGGCCGTCTTCAACGCTGAATATCGCGGCAGGACCTCTTCATTCTGTCCTCAAGACGACATACGGGGGTTCAACGGCGCCAGGTTCAACGTGAACCTCGCGGGTACACGAAAGCCCTGTCGCTGACGTCGAGCACTCGCCGCATCGAGCCCGCCGATCTCCCCGACGGCTCGGCACCCTCGGAAACTCAGTACCACACCTTGGTCACGCTGCTTGCCGCAAAGGGGCTGGCGTCTGTCTCCTGTGCCTGGCAGGCCGCCGTCCACAGGGGTTGCGCTGCCACCGGCGTGTGACAGTCGGCGACGGACTCTTGATTCCCTGATGCCTGGCACGCATAGGGGCCCAGCCCGCCCCAGGCGGCGGAGACGAGCAGGCACACCTGTCCGCCCGACAGTTGCATCGCCCAGGGGATCTTGGCGGCCGACGGAGGCTCGTTCGAGGTGATCGACGTCACGGCGAGCTCGACCACNTCGTCCGACGTGGGACTCGTGGGGCAGACAAGGGGTGCAGNGGTCGACGTCGGCCCCGCGAAACAGGGATCGTAGACACCCCCGGGGGTACTGAAGCACCGGTAGGAGAACCGCCCGGCCGCGCCCCCTCCGTAGCGGATACACGTCCCCGTGACCTGGCTCGTCACGTGCAGACTCGGGTCGATCCCCGTCGCCGTGAACGGCTGGTAGGTGATCTGTTCGGTCGCGGTCACCGAGGGCACCGTCGAGGTGGTTCCCGGGGTCGGTTGGGTGGGCCCGGGGCTGGGCTGCGTCGCCGGCGTCCGGCCGGGGCTGATCCGTGCGCTGCGGGGTCCGTACACGACGACCAGGGCGACAGCCGCGACCACGGCCGCCACGGTGACGACGGCGGCGAGCACACGCACCCCCCTCGGCACACCCGGCGCCCGGCGCGGAGGTCCCCTGTGCCGCCCTGGGAGCTCGGGGACCACCACCTGCTCGCTCACTTCGCGCACGAAATCCTCGAGAAGCCGGCTCGTCGGATCGGAACGTCGTTCATCATCCACGAGGGGCCTCCTCGATGCCGAGCGAACGTTGAAGAGCCTCACGCCCGCGAAAGAGCCACGACTTCACGGTGCCTTCCGGCGCGCCCATCTCCCTGGCCACGTCGGCCACCGGCAGGCCCACCACGTGATGGAGCAGCAGGGCGTGACGCTGTCTCACCGGGAGGGTCCGCAACGCCCGCTGCACGTCATGGCGCAAGGCCCCGTCGTCCTCGCGGGCCGCCCCCGGTCTGTCGCCGAGAGGTCGCAACCGGCGCACTCGGCGCCAGCGGCTGATGGCCAGATTGATCGCCACCCGCCGCACCCAGGCCTCCGGCCGATCGTAGGAGGCGAGGGACTCCCACTGCTTCCAGAGCCGGCCGAACGCCTCTTGGACCGCTTCCTCCGCCGCGTCCCGGTCGGCGGTCACGACCGTCACCTGCCCGACCAGGCGGGCAAAGGACGAGGCATAGAGGTCGGTGAAATTCGTCGTAGGCACCCAAGTGTCCTCGATGTGCGATCCGCGGCCATACCGCATGGGTCACACACGCCTCGATGACCGGTCAGGTTGCGGTCCGCTTCCCGAAACGGTGGTTCTAGCCGATCCCGTGGCGCAACGGGACGACCCCGGCAACGACTCCCCTGATCACGAAAGGGGCCGGGTCGTCCCTCCTGAACCCGCCGTGGTGGGCCGAGACGACGGCGGTGGTTCCAGCGCCAGGTGCCAACGCTCGTCGACGGCGTCGATCACCGTGTGGGCGAGCAACCCGGCGCCAGTCGGTGTGAGGTGGACGCCGTCGGGGGTCCGGAGCGCCACCGGTTGACCTGTCGCGTCGACCCCGGTGATCTCGTAGAACCCGGATGGGTTGCCGAGCACCGGGGTGGAGGGGACGTAGAGGGCTCCGGGGGCGGCCGCGGTCTCGCGCTGGTAGATCGCGTCCTCGAGCTGCATGGCGGCGTTGAGGTCGGGGCTCGCCATCGGCGGCATGCCGACCCACACCACCCGGGCACCCGCATTCGTCGCCTCGCTCACCACCTCGTCGACCCGCCCGGCGTAGCCGGCGACCCAGGCCGGGGTACCCGGGACGGACGCAGCGCCGTCGAGCGAGAGGCCCTGATCGTCGTTGGCACCGATGAACACCACAACGAGCTGCGGGCGAACCGTGGCCAACAGGGTGGCCAGATGCGCGGGCCAGTCGTAGTACGAGATGTTCGACAGGCCCGAGTCACCCAGTGAGGCAACCACGGTGCGGGCCATTCCATTGGCATCGAGGAGGGTCCGGAGCTGGTCACCGAGGTCGATCCCGAGCGAATCCCCGATCTCGAGCACACACAGCGGGGCCGATGCGGCGGTGGGCAGCGACCGAAGCGCTGGAGCCGGGTCCGCGGTCTTCGTCGCAGCCCGGTGGCGAGCTGAGGCGGTGGCGGGTGGCACGACTATTGCCCGGCCCGAGTCCCGGGGCGCAAGCCGCGGGATCGATGCGACGGCGGCTGCGGACGCGAGCACCACGCCGCCGGACACGAACAGCACGACCCGGAGCCGCCCCCCGCGCTGCCCGGGCGAGTGCAAGAGCCTCACCGTCGGCGTCTCAGTCGCATGCTCCATTCACGGGCCAGGAGCCGACGAGGTTGCCATGATGTCCAGAAGCCCGGCCTCGGGCCTCGGCCGGGCGCAAGAGACGTGATAAGAGGCCTGGGAGTGGGTCGATTCAGTCTCGTCTTTGGGTGGAGCGCGACCACGTCCCGACCACGACTCCGCGGCATCTACCCCTTCGACCGGGGTTGGTTGCTGGCGAGTCCTGGACGATGTCCTGGGTCGATTCAGGCCCTGGTGCCGAGGACGGCGACCCCTTCGCCGGTGAGATCGGCATGCGCGGCCTTGCGTCCGGTCATCGCCAGGACCAGCGAGCTCAATGCGCCCGCGACCTCAGGTCCGTCGCCGGACACCCAGTCAGCGTCAATGGCCCGGAGACGCAGCCCGGCGATTCGCCGTTTCGCACCGATCAGGAGGTTCGACCTCTTGTAATTGTCGGCCACCGCGATGAGCGCAGCCTCCGGGGCTCGGTGTTGCAACCCGAGAGGTCGCCGGACATCCTCCCCGTGGACGACGATCTCGCCGAGCATGGCGATCACGGGAGCAGGTGGGTGATTCGTGGTGGTGGTGCGAGCCCGGAGACGGCGGACAAGTTCGTCGGGACCGATCGCCGCGAGGCGTTTGGCAGCCCTGTCTGCGAAGACGTTGAATTTGAAACCGGCCGAGATCATCTCCTTGTAGAAGTTCGCGGGGGTCTGCTCGGCAGCGGCCAGGATGTGGCCAGCGGTGTCTTGGACCGACCAACCGTCGCACCAGGACGAGGCGGCCCACTGGTCCGGCGACAGCGTGCTCAAGGTATCGGCCATCTCAGCGCGCTCACTGTGGATGTACTGCCAAGTCTCCTCGGATTTCACGCCAAGTCCTCTCTTCCTTTGCTACAGGGCCGGCCAACGCTAGCGCGCCCTGTATCAAGGCTGTACGAGCTCTGATTCGATCGCAGCGCGTAGTGCGCTTAGCGCCTGTCCACGAGCACGCAATTTCGTGGTGGCATGGGCTGAAGGATCGAGCTCAACGAGCATCCTCGCCGCGTCCAAGCCCGCCGCACGAATCTCGTCGGCGGGAACCACTTGATCCAGGAACCCGGCATGCACCGCTTCGTGTGGATCGTACATCTTGGCGTTGACGACCGTCCGGTCGAAATACGATGGGTGAAGTCGATGCCTGGCCAGCTCGATCGCGAACCAGGGGACCGTGAGACCGATTCTCACCTCGTTGAGCCCGATACGAAANGGTCCGTCGGCTCCGATGCGCATGTCTGACGCCAGGAGGAGGAAGGCCCCCGCTGGGTAGGCGTGGCCCGTGCATGTCGNGACCACGGGTCTTGGAAACGAGAGCAAGCGCTCAGCCAGGGTCGCACCCAGCGTCAACATCTCGAGGAGGGGTCCTGGTCCTCCTGCGATCGTCTTCAGGTCGAAGCCGGCGGAGAAATACCCGTCGCGTCCGGTCACTACCACCACCGCCCCGTCGCGCTGAGCCTGATCAAATGCGGAGTGAATGGCCCGCAGCATCGGAATGGAGAACACGTTGACTTTGCCGTCGTCCATCGAAATGGTCGCAATCGGCCCGTCGAGCTCGTACGTCGCGAGTTCGTTCATGCCCTCTCCGTCCGTCGTCCGTGGCCAGCGTAATCTCGTGGGTACTGGCTCGGAGGTCGAGCGGGGTTGAACCACTCTGATGCGTCGGTAGCCACCGGCAAGAAACTGTCCTCGGGCGGGTCGCTCCCGCTAGGTTGGCGCCGGCGACTGACAGAGGGGATGGCGAGCATGGACGTCAGGTCGATCGAGGACATGGCCCCCACCATCGAGCACAACGGCACCACACCGGTCTGGTGGCTGATCGCGCCGCAGGAGATGCGAGCCGCTACCGAAGGCGGCTTCCTGGAGCTCGTGAGCGAGTGGGAGATCGCCGGAGGTGGAGCGGTCGAAGCGCATTCCCACCCGACCCACGAGTTCTATTACATCATCTCCGGACGCGGGATCATGAAGGTCGCCGACGAGGAACGGGAAGTGCACCCCGGGGACCTCGTCTACACGCCTCCGGACACAACGCACAGCATTTGGCCTGCCAGTGAGAACGCCCCACTGCGTGGCCTGGCCTTCGCCATCGGCGTCCCCGGTGCCGGAAAGGTCGATTACACCTGACTCTCAGCGGCGTTGAGCTCTCGCATACCTCGCCGCCAAACATGAGCGTCTCACCCGGCAGACGCATTCGCCGGGGCCTCCATTTGGGGGCAGACGAACATCGAGCCGGCCGAACCCGATAAACCGGCCGAACCCGATGAACCGGCCGAACCCGTGGAGCCGGTCGAGCCGCTCGATCCGGTCGGTGCCGATGGTGACGTCACCGCCGGCACGGAGCTGGGCACGGTGGACCCGGGGACAGGTGTGGGCAATGAGTCGGGCACCGGAACCGGCGCCGGCGAGGTCGTCTGGGGGAATGCCACGGTCTGGATGACAGCGCCCGAAGAATCGAGCAGCTGGAGCGTTCCGCGTACTTCATAGGGCCCGTCTCCCGCGGATGCCGTTGATGCGTCGACCTGACGGGCGAGAACGACCACGCCGTCAGCCGGAGACATCTCGTCAGTGGACCCGTCAGCGAATGTCATCTGTGCATTGGCGACCGCAGGCCCGACCGACACCGCTACCCACCAGACCGGCGCACCCTCGAGAACTCCGAAGACGTTCGAAATGGTACCGATCGGCTCGACTCCAGGATCCGTCGCCGGGGAGGAGCTCGGCGCATCGAACAAGACCCCCTGTCCGACGGCGGCGGCATCGGAAAGCTCCACTGACACTTGCGGTGTCACCGACATGCCCCCCGGCACAACCGGTGGCGATGAAGTTGATCCGGATGAAGAGCCCGACGCCGGCGATGGGCTCGGGACGACCGGTAGAGGCTCGCACGTACAGGACCCGGCCGCGGGGAGGCGATAGGCCCGGATGGTCACGCCGTCGGCTGTCGTACGAGTGAACAGGTGGTTGGCGCTGCCCAAGGTGTCGGTGGCCCCGATGGCGCCGGCGTCGGCCGGGATCATCGGGCACGCGAGAACACCGGAGGTCGCCGCGACCGAGCCCGACCCACCATCGTTGGGTTCGGCACCGGAGGCCACGAAGCCACGTGGAGCCTCCGGGGCCGCGCCGGCGCGATGGAATACACCCGTGGGCCTGCCTTCCGGCGACGCCAGTGCGGTCGTGGACGAGAACGCCATGTACCCCCCCGCCGTGGCGGCCACCGCCACGACCATGGTGCCCGCCACAGCCACAAGGCATCGGCGGTGGAGCCCGCCGCGGTGCACGTTCTGGGTGAGATCGGCCCAAAGGGCCGAGGCCCGGTGGTCCTCACCGGTGCCGAAGTCGTCGGAGACCCTCCGGCGTCCGTCCCCCCCCGTCTCCCGTCGACCCGCGTTTCTCATGCCCATCGCCATCACCTCCGCCACCGGGACCGGTGGCTTGCTCGTTGTTCTCAGGGTTGGACGTGTGGCAACGAGCAGAAGTTCCCGACCATCCCGGTGGACGATCGATCGGCCCCGGGCGCCTGGGTCGAGCCGCCCGGGTGACGGCGGCGGCGGTTCGTGCCGGCACGGGCCCGAGCCGGAGAGGGCGGAGACCCCCACCCCGACCTGCCCGTGCTTGCGGTGGTGGCCCGCGGGTGCCCGCGCCGCCTGCGGCCGATCAGGTGATGTCGGAGCGCAGGGTGGTGAAGGTGCCGACCAAGGCCAGCGCGACCCCGTAGACCAGGACCATGGCGGCGCCTCCCCACCAGGGCAACAACTCGGTGGTGCCTCCCCGGAACGTGGTCCGAGCAGCGTCTTCGAGTGCCGTGGCCGCTTGCCCGGGGAGGTATTCGCCGATCGTGGGCCAGATCGCCCCGACGATCGTCTCGACCACCAAGGTGAAGCCCAAGCCCACCACGATGGCGACAACCTGGTTCTTCAGCAACGCGCCCAGACCCAGGCCGTAGACGGCGAACAGGCCCGTTCCGAGCACGACGCCAGGTGCTATCCGGGACCAGTCGTGCCACATGTTGTGGACGTTGGCCACGAAGTACTCACCGTGTTGAGCGCTGCACAGCGCCTGCGACATTCCCTGTTGCACCCCGACCGGCGTGAGACACGAATGCACCTTGACGCCGACGAGCACGAAGCCAACGATCAGGCCCATCAACATCGTGAGCACTCCCAGCACAATGCCACCACCGAACGCGGTCCCGAGTTTCGCGGTCACGACACGCCCACGGCGCGGCTCCGCCAGGAACGTGGGGGTCACGGTCTTGTGCCGATACTCGCCGGTAATGATGAGCACGCCGAGCACGAGGGCGAGAAGCCGAGAATTGTCGAGCACGGAGAAGATGTTGGTGAACCATTGAGACGAGCCGTGCGGGACGAAGCCAGCGGCGCCACGGTGCCGTCCACCGGGTGCAAACGCGATTGCGAACCCAAACGCAAGGTCGACAAGGACCAAGATGCCGAAGAGCACATACGTGGACCAAATCGTCCAAAGCTTGCGGACCTCCGCGACCAGCAACCGGGTCATGGGTGCCTACCCGTCGCCCTGGCGAAAAGGGGGCGGCGGAGCGGGGGGAATCGCGAGGTGGTGGGTGAATCGCCGGTAGTCGCCCATCAATCCGGCAGCGTGTCCGGGGTGCATCCCTTCGCCCCCTGTCAGCTCGAAGAACACCGACTCGAGTGACTCGGTCGACGAGACCATCTCGTGCACCTCGATTCGGTTCTCCACCATGATCGGGCCCACCACCTCGGGCGTGCAGCCCTCGCACACGACGGCGCCGGCTTGTACCGACGCCGGAAGGTTGGCGGTTCGCAAGGCCTGGACCAGGCGCTCGGCGTCTGGCGTCCGCACCCGCACGGACCGTTTGGTTCCTGCTAGAAGGTCCTGCAACTTCCCTTGCGCCGCCAGGCGTCCGGCTGCAAGGACGATGACGTCGTCCACGACCAATTGCGCCTCGGACAACAGGTGCGACGACACGATCACGGTCCGCCCCGAGTCGTTGCTCCCTGTTCTCTCGGAGGCGTACCACTTGAGAAAGTCACGAAGCCAAGCGATACCCTGCGGATCGAGCCCGTTGGCCGGCTCGTCGAGAACGAGAATGTCGGGCTTACCGAGCAGCGCACGGGCGAGCTCCAGACGCTGACGCATCCCCATAGAGAAGCCGCCCACCCTGCGACCTCCCGCATCGGAAAGACCCACGAGATCGAGGCACTCGTCGACCCGACTGAAAGGGATTCTCGCCACCGTGGCGATGAGCTTCAGGTGGTTCCGGGCAGTACGGGCGGGGTGGAAGCCCGATGCCTCGAGCACGGCACCCACCCGCATCGTGGGATTGGCCAGGTGCCGGTAGTCGAGCCCGTCGATCAGCACGGAGCCGGAGGTTGGGCTCACAAGTCCCAGGAGCATCCGCAACGTCGTTGTCTTGCCGGCCCCATTGGGTCCGAGAAACCCTGTGACCCCCCCTGGAACAGCGTCAAAGTCAAGGTGGTCAACGGCGAGGACGTCTCCGCCGAAGCGCTTCGTCAACCCCCGAGCTTGAATGGTGGGCATATCGGGCTCGATCCTTGTTCGGTCAATGGGGATCCGCACAAGCTGGTGCGTGTCGACCCTACCTCCGACAGTCGGCCGCGGTGTTTCACCGTGAGAGTGGTTCCTTCGGGTTCGTCGGTGGGCCATGGCCGATCGCGCCTTGGGTCTTTGACCCACTCGCGACTCGGGGTCGCTCGGACACGAAGGCTGAGTGGAGCTAACGGACCTTGACGACGACCGTCCCCTGGGCAACATCGTGGTATCCCTGGCGGTTGGGGTTCCACAACGGTGACAGTCCGCATATCAATGTCCAGAGATCACCGAGGAAACCGAGGAACGGGCCGATGAAAGGGACCCAGATCAGTACCAACCACGGGTAGAGGATCACCATCCGGAGTCCGGCACGCTTGGGCTCTATGGGCCCGCCCGTCGTTGCGTCCCGAACGGCAATGCCGAGAGCCATCTGGCCCAGCGACTGACCCCGTTCGTTGCCTTCGAGGAGGGCGAAATAGGCAATACCGCCGATGCCCACGATCAGGGACACGATCCACAACTTGAGGGTGAAGTGTGTGAACCCGTTGCTGATCGCCGTGTCGACAACGATGCGGATCAGGACGGAGTACACAATTCCGATGATGATCCCGTCGATGAGGATGGCGATCAGGCGCTGCCACCATTCAGCCAACGGGCGGCCCCGGCTGTCCACCGGACCGGTCGTGTACCCGAAGGGCGCCCCGGCCGTCGGCCGGCCGTAAGGAGGGGCCACCCCCGGGGGCGGCCCATAGGTGCCGTAGCCGGGAGGCCCGGATGCCTGCGATGGAGCCGGCGGGGCAACGCCACCGGGGCGCTGATCGGGGGGGTACCACTTCCCATCGGATGCCAACCACCAGCCAGGTCCCTGCGATACGTCGCTCATGGTGCCTCCGTAACGGAAGGTGCCCCACCATTGGTACCACTGCTGCCCCGTCTACTTCTTGCGCAACCGGAAAAGGTCGAGCCACCAAGACTGGTCGGTTCTTGGCGGTTTCGAGGTCACCCGACCACTAGCCTGTGCCGCTCTCTGGAACGGACATCTCCGCCAACTGGGACCACTCGGTCCCCGGGATCTCGGCGTAAACGATCTCCGGAGTGCTGACCAGCATGGGTGGTGACTGGCGTATCGCCTCCTTGAAGTGGTCGGAGTTCACATGCTCAGCACCGGCCTCTGCATCACGGAATCCTTCGAGCAGGACGAAACGATGCGGGTCCTCGACGCTCCTCGACCATTCGAACCAGAGATTGCCTGGTTCTTGGCGCGTCGCCTGAGTGAAGGGGCTGACAACGTCGAGCCACTGGTCGCTGTACTCGGGGCGTACGTTGAACTTGACGACGATATGAATCATGGGACGTCCTCAACTGGATTGGGCGGGCACACGTTGCTTCGGGCCGCTCTCGGCCCGCTGTCCAATCGATTGTATCCGGGCCAATCCTGCCGATCCGAGGCCGCCCATCCAGGACAACCACTCTGTTGCGACCAGGCGCTCCTCAAGCGTCCCTGGTCATCATCCGCCACGCACCGAGGACGGTCCAGCCGACCAGCCAGGCAACGATGATGCAGACAGCCACGGTCGTCGTCTCCGGTACGAGGCGTGATGTCCCTTGACCTCCGCCCGGCCCTCCGCCGCCTCCGAACACAAAGCCGAGGCCGCTCGGTTCCAAATGGGCCACGGCGAGGCCGACCACGGCGCGTTGGAGGTTGACCAAATGAGGGATGTGCGCACGTGACAGGATCGGCGTCAGAATGATCTCGAGGACGATCATCATGATCACCCCGACCGTTCTCTGTCCAAGCAGTGAGCCGAGGCCGAGGCCGACGATGAACCCGACGATCGCTTCGAGCTCGAGCCACAACCCG
>JGI12269J14319_10001842_pt1 | contig 20739 bp, 19 predicted proteins | sample PeaSoiSIISIP2007_FD_14319 | JGI IMG/M metagenome (IMG submission 14319)
CCGAAGCGTCGGGTTCACCAGCGAATGGCCGATGTCGCGGCGAAATCCGCTGACACAGATATCGCCGGTCCTGTCCGGAAGCTGTGCCGAAGCTCTCGCTGCACCGTAAGGACTGCGGTGCCGGCGCTGCCCGATACAGCACGTCCGGGCATCCGGACTCGTGCGCCGCTGCAGGGCTTTCTCGGCGTCTTCGATAGCCGCGATTTTGCCACGGAGGGCGGCGACCGCGAAAGAAATGCGCTGTCACCGGGGGTGTTGACACGCGCGGTTCATACGCAGGGGATTGCGTGCCGTCATTCGCACGCGTGACCGCCAGCAGGCATAATTCACAAACAACGAGGTGAGCAGCGATTACGAGCGCCAGCATGGATATCGATCTGCGGGACATCGCCTATGTGCCGACGACCGGCGCGCGGCAGATTCATGAGACGCCGCTCGTTGTCGCGACCCAGGCTAGCCTTGACGGTTATGGCTGTCTGGTCGATGACCCCAAGACCTTTCCGATCGAGATCGTCCGCTGGGCGGCCCAAGGTTGGCGCCCGGTCGACGCGAATTCCGGCGATCAGGGCGGCGTTGTCGAGGGGTTGCTCGAATACTGGTGGAAGGGCGGGGCCCTCTATGCCCGAAACAATGCGGTCGGCGACAGCTATGTCGTCGGCTGGAGCAACTGGCCCGAAGTGGTGGCCAGCGAGTCCTCGTCCCGCGCGCGCGAACGCGCCCTGATCTGGCACGCGAACTACCATCCGGACGGCGGCCAGCTCTTCTATCCGCTCCACGGCCAGAGCTTCGTCGTGCCGCTGGCACTCCCCGGAGATGACGTCACGCCGGACAAATTCATCACCTTCTGGTGCGGCGGCGATCGGGGCCTCTATATCCACCCAAATGTCTGGCACGAGGCGGTCGTACCGCTGGACGACCAGGCAGAGTTCCTCGACCGACAGGGCCGTGTGCATGCCCGCATCTCTGTGGATTTCGTCAAAGAGTTCGGCTGCTACCTGGCGACTCCGCTGCGACGTCCGTAGGCCCGATTCGTCGAACAGTCGTGGCAGCCCGTTGTGCGGGGGTCTCTCGCGTCTATTCGCGTTGCCGACGACTTGCAAGCGCACGCGATTGGCACATCAGGTAGGATGGGTTCCAAGCCCAGCGCAAGCGGGGTGGGCGCGCGCGGAGTGCGCCTTCTGCCATAAAACCAAGCCAAGAACCTGAAGGGAGTTTCAGCATGAGCAAGTTTCGCATTGCCGCTTATGCGGCGTTCGCCTGTCTCGCGTGCACGAGCGTATCGGCGCTGGCCGACGACCACGCATACACCGAGGGCGCCGTCGTCAATGTAGCTAGGATCCGAACGGTAGACGGCAAGTTCGATGACTACATGAAGTGGCTCGACACGGTGTGGAAGAAAGGCCAGGAGGCCGCCAAGAAGGCCGGCTACATTACGAGCTACGAGGTAATTTCGGTCGAAGCGCGCGGTCCCGAGGATGCGGATCTGTTGTTGATCACGAGATACAAGAACTGGGCAGCCCTGGACGGGGCGCTCGCGAAGGCGGATGCGATCGTGACTGTGATGGAAGGCTCCGTGGCCGCGGGCAATCAGGCGGAATACGACCGCGCCAAGATCCGGCGCGTGCTCGGCTCGTCGACGATGCAGGTGCTCGAACTGAAGTAGCGCAGCGCATCCCCGGATGCGGCACAGAAAGCCGGGCGTCGCGCCCGGCTTTCTTTTGGTTGGGTCCGTCCCTCGACGGCAGCGGTCCGCCGGCCCCGTGAAAATTGAAGCGTTGTGCGCAGCTACGATGGTCGCTGGCGAAGGCGCGACGAACCCACCCGCAAAACCGAGCTCCCGGTCGTGTGTTCGACGCTACGCGAAAGCCCGGGGCTTTATTAGGCTCGAGAGGCTCAGCGATTGCCTCGAAGACGTCGGCAGCCCCGGCGCGTGCGTGCCTTGTCGCTCGAGGTGAAACCGTGCGGTGATCACGACTCAGAAGGCTTTAGCAGCCACGCAAGCGCTTCGGCTTCGGAGTAGAACACGGCGTACGCGGCGCCGCGGCCTCGCGCGACCGTCGCGGTGAAGGGCGAGGCCCCGTTCGAGCTGGTGGAGACCGCAAGCCTGATGCCGGTGCCGGCGAACAGCTGCGCGACCTGCTCGCCAAGCGTGTAACGATAGGTGAGTGCGAGCGGCCCGGTCACGCGGGTCGAGTCGAGTAGCACACGCCTTGCCCCATGCGCCCGCGCCTCAGTCAGGATCGCGTTGAGCAGCCGCTCGGTCCGCTGAAAGCTGCGTTCGCCGCTCACTGTGACGCGCAGGTAGTCAGCCTCCTGCCGCGCTTCGATGTCGTAGTCATCAGCCATCATTCCCTCTCGGCCACGCGTCCGCGGCCGTGCGCAATTGAAGGTGCAGCCCAAGCGGCCTGCGCTCATTGTCAACATTTGATGCGATGACGTCCATTACAGGCGTTCCAGCACGGGCCGACGGATCGCTCGCGGGTGCACGAGCACCTCGGATTCGTTGCGCGCAAAGATGAGGGCGCCGACGTCGGCCCGGGCGATCTCCGCCGTTACCAGAACCGGCGGTGAACCGCTGCCGCGATTTGTGGCGAACCACACAGCTCGGTCGCGGTCGAGCGTCCAGCTGATCCCGACACTGTGACGCTCGGCGGCCACAGTGCCGCGCTGGATGGTCACACGCTTGGGAAGCGCCGCCCAGCGCTCGCGCGCTGCGTCGCCGTCTAGAGCCACGAGCCGGCGGGCGCGCAGGTCACGGAGCGCCTTCAGCAGGAACGGTCGCTCCGCGATCAGTGCGCCACCAGTGCTGACTGCATAGGCGAACACCTCCGCGCACTCGTCACGTCTCAGCGAGGGCCAGAGCGTGCGCAGCAGGGACACGCGGTCGTCGAACCGCACGAGCATTAACGCACCATGCCAGTCGCGCGCGGCAATGTACGCGTTGAATCGCTCATGCAGCCCCGGGGGCACGATCGCGAGTGGCCCGCGGCGTTTGAGCGCAGTCACGATCGCCCGAACCGCGCCAGGCGTCATGCCCAGGTACTCGGCGATGCGTTTTGGAGGGACGCCAAGCCGCCAGAACTCGAGCGCCACGACTTCGGGCCTCCTGCTGGGGTTCGTGCGCACGCCGGTACGCCCCAGCCTGCCACTGTCTTTATTGCCGGTGTGCTTCGCTGCCGGGTCCTTTGCCATCACCGCTACCACAGCGTGCGCGCAATGCAACCGCAGGCTCGCGTGCCGAGCACGAGCCGGGCCCGAATCAGGTCGCGCGCCAAATCCCAGTCGGCGCGGCAGCCCGCCCCGTCGCGTGCCGGCGTAACGGTTCCGCTCCCCTCGAAAGTCATTGGCCAACTCGTGCGCGGCGTGCGACGCCGCATTTTCCCACGACCGTTAGATGCTCACAACGACGCCCGGTGCGCTCCACGCGGCGCCTCGCCTGGTGCTGCCGCCGATGCGCCACCCGCCCGGACCGCCACACGGCCACGATCGTCCCCGAACCGCCGGCGCCCGCTGTCAGGGGCGAAGCTGCAGGCAAACGTCAGCGTCGCGTCATTATGGTGGTGGGCGCGACAGGGATCGAACCTGTGACCCCTTCCATGTCAAGGAAGTGCTCTACCGCTGAGCTACGCGCCCGCCGCTGCGAGGCGCGCAGAATACTGGAGCGCCTCTACCTCAGCAACCGGATGACCTGCATGCTGCGCAGGGTGCGGTCGGTCAATTCGCTCCCGGCGCGTGCGGCAGCGGCAGCCAGTCGAGTAGCCCACCGCGCGAATCAAGCAGCACGAGGACGCCGAGCCCGGCGAAGACCGCCGCGGCGAGGACGTGGACCAGGCGGGTGGGAGTCCACCCCGCAAGCCGATCGCCGATCAGGACCGCCGGCACGTTGACCAGCATCATGCCGGTCGTCGTCCCGGCGACGACTGCATAGAAGGATGCGTATCTCGCGGCGAGCGCCATGGTCGCGATCTGGGTTTTGTCGCCCAGCTCGGCCAGAAAGAACGCCGCGATCGTGGTCCCGAGGATGCCGAAGGGCGCGGACGTACGCTCGGCCCGCGCATCCGGCCGGTCGGGGATCAGGATCCAGACGGCCATCAGGAAGAACGAAACGGCGAGCACCCGGCGCAGTGCCTCAGGCCCTATCAGGCGCAACACCGAGGTTCCGATCGCGCCCGCGATCGCGTGGCTGATCAGCGTGGCGACCAGAATTCCCGCGATCACCGGCACCGGTCGCCGGTAGCGACTGGCGAGCGCGAAGGCCAGCAGCTGGGTCTTGTCGCCGATCTCGGCGAGAGCGACCGTGGCCGTTGAGACCAGGAATGCTTCCATGCGCGAAGGATAGAGATTCTTAAGAGGGTCTACACGTCGGGATCGTTATCATGGACGGCGTCCCTCCAGGTCGAGACCGATGTCCGAGCCCACCCGCGCGCCGCCCGCCCTGCTGATTGCGCTCGCCGCGATCACATTGCTGGCATGCGGGCTCGCGGCCTCGACGTGGTCGGTGTTCGGCCATACCTGGGACGAGCCCGAGCACCTCGCGGCGGGCATGGCGCTGCTCGACCACGGCCGCTACGACTACGACATCCAGCACCCGCCGCTCGCACGCCTCGCGATGGCACTTGGGCCCTATCTCGCGGGCGCCCGCTCGCAGGGCTATCCGCCGCCGGACGGCAGACCCGAAGGCGTCGCGATCCTGTACGGAAGCGGGCACTACGACCTCTATCTGACGCTCGCGCGTGCCGGAATGCTGCCGTTTCTGGCGCTGTTCGTCATCATGACCTACGCGTTCGCGCGCCGGGTCCTGTCCCGGGCGGCGGCGCTCCTCGCGACGGGCTTCGTCGCGACGACACCGGTGATCCTCGGCCACGCAGCGCTCGCGACACTCGACGTACCGGGGGCCGCTACCTGTCTGCTTGCGCTGTACGCGGCGCAGCGGTGGCTCCGGACGGGGCGTCTGGCCGATGCGTTTTGGCTCGGGCTCGCGACCGGGCTCGCCGTTGGCACGAAGCTCTCGGCCATTCCCTTCGTCGGCCTCGGCGGGCTCGCGCTCGCGGGTCTGTCGATCCTGGACCGCGGCGCACGCGCCGCGGCGCCGCCCCGGCTGTTGCAGTGGGCGGGCGGTCTGCTAGTCGCCGGGCTGGTCGCCTGTTCGGTCCTGACCGCGGCCTACGGCGGGCGGTTCGTGTACCTGACCGACGAGACGGGCCGCTACAACCAGGCGCTCGGCTACCTGTTCGGTTACGCCGGCACAGTGCACGACGCCGCCTACGCAATCGCCGCCCGGGTCGAGGTCCCGGAGGCGTTCCAGAAGATCGTGGGCGGGATCGAGGCGCTCTCGGTCCACAATCACAACGGTCATGCCTCCTACCTGTTCGGCGAGATCCGGAATCTTGGCTGGTGGTACTTCTACCTGGTTGCGCTCGCAGTCAAGACACCGCTGCCGTTGCTGCTGCTGGGCCTGCCCGGACTCGCGCTCCTTGCCGGCGACGGGATACGGACGCCCGCCGCAACGCAACTTGCGGCGCCGGTCCTGTTCGTCGTGCTGCTTGCGTTCTGCAGCCTCTACAGCCACATCAACATCGGCGTACGACACGTGCTCGTGCTCTACCCGCTGCTCGCAGTCGGTGCGGCAGCGCTTGTCGCGCGGCTGTGGGGCTGGATCCGGACCCGGCCCGCGCGGGCCGCACGCAGCGCGGCGGGCGCGGCGCTCGGCGCGCTGCTCCTCTGGCAGGCTACCGCAACAATCCGCAGCTGGCCGGACTACCTGGCGTACTTCAACGAGCTGGTCGCCGAACCGCGCGCGGTTCTCGTCGATTCCGATCTCGATTGGGGCCAGGATTTCAAGCGGCTCACGGCGCGATTGGCGGCCTTGCACGTGCCTACGGTGTCGCTCGCGTATCTGGGCACGGCGGACCTGGCGCGGGAACCGCTCCCACCGTATGTGCTGCTGATGCCGGACCACCAGGCCACGGGCTGGGTCGCGGTCAGCGCGCTCGCACGGGTGCGCGCACCGAAGCGTTTCGATTGGCTCGACGCCTACCGACCGCGCGAACGCATCGGCACGAGCATCGACCTGTACTTCGTGCCGCCCCCGCCGCATTCCCCATGACGCCGCTCCTCGAACTGCGCGGCGTCGTACGCCGCTACCAGCCGGAGCGGCCGCCGGTGCTCGATGGCCTCAGCTTCGTGCTCGATGCTGGCGAGTACGTGGCCATCATGGGCGAATCCGGGGTCGGGAAGTCGACGCTGCTCAATGTCATCGCCGGCCTGGACCGGCCGGATGCCGGCACCGTGACCCTCGACGGCCACGAGCTCACGGCGCTCGATGACGATGCGCTGACGCTCGAGCGCCGCAGATCCATGGGCTTCGTATTCCAGGCCTTCCACGTACTGCCGTACCTGACGGCGGCACGCAACGTCGGCCTGCCGCTGGAGCTGCTTGGTTGGGCGGCGACGGAGCGCGAGGCGCGGGTGACAGCGATGCTTCGGCAGGTTGGGCTCGAGTCGGCTGCGGAGCGGTTGCCGCGTGAGCTCTCGGGCGGAGAGCTGCAGCGGATCGCGATCGCGCGCGCGCTGGCGCACCGGCCACGGCTGCTGCTGGCCGACGAGCCGACCGGCAATCTCGATCCGCGCACGGCCGCCCAGGTGCTCGCGCTGCTGCGCGATCAGGTCAAGGTGCACGGCGGCGCCGGGATCCTGATCACCCACTCGCGGGCGGCGGCCGCGACCGCCGACCGAGCCTTCGAATTCGACGGCCGGGAACTCAAGTCCCTGCCGACCGGCTGATGGCAGGACAAGGGCGCTCGCGGGTCGCGTTCGCGGTGCTCACGGCGCAGCTTCGCGACCGGCCGCTGCGCCTGCTGGTGACGATCGGCGCGATTGCGCTCGGCATTGCGCTGACGGCCGGCGTCTACTTCGTCAATGCCAGTGCCCTCGCCGAGTTCGCGCGCGCCACGCGCGCGCTCACAGGCACTGCGGATCTTGTGATCGACGGCGGACGGGCGGGGTTTGGCGAGCAACTGTACGGCGCGCTGGCGGCTCGCCCGGAGGTGGCGATCGCGAGCCCGGTGCTCGAGGTCGACGTGGCGCTCGCTGGCGGCGGTACGCTGCCAGTGCTGGGGGTCGACCCGTTCATCGCTGGCCGGCTGCAGCCGGCGCTGTACGCCGATCTTGTCGGCAGCTTCGTCGATCTGCTGCCACCCCGGGCCATCGCACTCAGCGCTGCCGCGGCGCGCGCGCTCGGCGTCGGCCGCGGCGGGACGCTCAAGGTCCGCGTCGGGAGCGAGGAGCTGCCGCTTGAGGTGGTGGCGGTGCTGCCGGAGACGGCCTATGGCCGCCGGCTCGGCGTCATGGACATCGGCTCGGCACAGTGGACGCTCGGGCGCCTCGGACGCTTGAGCCGCATCGAGCTCAGGCTTGCGAGCGGAGTCGAGGCGCAGCGCTTCGCGACGTCACTGCGGCTACCCCCCGGAGCGCTCGCCGCGACACCGGCCGTTGCAGAGGCGCGCGCGGCGACGCTGACGCGCGCCTATCGCGTCAACCTCAATATGCTGGCACTCGTGGCGCTGCTGACCGGAGCGTTCCTGGTCTTCGCAACGCAGGCCCTCGGGACTCTCAGGCGCCGCGCGCAGTTTGCACTGTTGCGCGCGCTCGGCGTGCGGCGCGGCGAGATCGAGGCGGCTGTGCTGCTCGAGGGCGCGCTCGTCGGAACGGCGGGAGGCGTGCTCGGCACCGGGCTCGGCTGGCTGATCGCTGCGCTCGCGCTCGCGCATTTCGGAGGGGATCTCGGCGCCGGGTTCTTCGACGGTGTGCAGATCGCGGTCGAGGCGGCGCCGTCAGCGCTCGCGGCCTTCGTGTGCCTGGGTATCGTCGTCGCGGTCGCGGGCTCGTGGCTGCCGGCCCGGCGCGTGGCATCGGTTGCGCCGGCGAAAGCGCTCAAGGGGGGCGATCCCGAGCTCGCCGGCGTCGCGCGGCATGGTGGCCGCGTCGGGCTGGGGCTGCTCCTTGCCGGCACCGCGGTTGCATTCTTGCCGCCGATCGAGGGGCTGCCGGTGGCAGGCTACGCCGCGGTGGCGCTGCTGCTGTTTGGTGCCGTCCTGTTGGTGCCCGCCTTCGCCGCGACGACGCTCGCCGCCGTGCCGGCGGAGCGGGGCGCGATCGGCAGGCTTGCGCTCGCGCGCCTGAGGGGCACGGTCGTACAGTCGGCCGTCAGTCTCGCGGCGATTGTCGTCAGCTTCAGCCTGATGGTCGCGATGGCGATCATGGTGCACTCGTTCCGCGACTCATTCGAGCGCTGGCTCGGGCAGGTGCTACCGGCGGACATGTACCTGCGGATCGCCCCGGGCAGCGACACGACGTTCCTGGGCCCTGCCGAGACCGCTGCGGTGGCGAAGATTCCGGGCATCGCGCGCAGCGAATTCCGGCGGCTGACGCAACTCTCGCTCGCGCCCGACCGCCCGCCGGTAACGCTGATCGCACGGCCGCTCGGCGCGCAGGTGCTCGCGCAGCTGCCGTGGGTCGCGCGGGCGGACAGGCTCGAGCCCGGGCGTCCGGTCGTGTACGTCTCGGAGGCGATGGGCGACCTCTACGGCCTCGCCCCCGGGGCGACGCTCGCGCTGCCGGTCGGCGGGCGAGTCCGCGAGGTCCTCGTCGGCGGCATCTGGCGCGACTATGCGCGCTCGACCGGCACGATTCTCGTCGACCGCACGACCTACGAGGGCTGGACCGGCGATGCGCTCGTGACGGAGGGCCTGGTGTGGCTGGCCCCCGGCTTCACGCCAGGCGGCGTCGGTGCGGCGCTGCGCGCGCGGCTCGACATGGGCGAGAGCCTGCAGGTCGTCGAGTCGACCGCGCTCAAGGAGCGCTCGCTCAAGGCCTTCGATCGTGCCTTTGCGATCACCTACGCGCTCGAGGCAATCGCCGTCGGCATCGGACTCGCCGGCGTCGCTGTCGCGTTCGGCTCGCAGGCGCTCGCGCGCCGAGCGGAATTCGGCGTGCTCAGGCACGTCGGCTGCTCGCGCCGGCAGATCCGGGCGCTGCTGGCCCTCGAAGGCGCGCTGCTCGGCGCACTCGGCGCAGCATATGGTCTGTTGGTCGGGACAATCCTGAGTCTGGTGCTCGTCTACGTCGTCAACCGGCAGTCGTTCCACTGGAGCCTCGACTTCGTGGTTCCAATGGGGCAGCTCGCAGTCGTATCGGCGGCGCTCGTGCTCGCGGCGGCCACCACCGCGCGCATTGCGGCGCGCGCGGCCTTGGGGGAGGCGGCGGTGCGCGCCGTGCGGGAGGACTGGTGAGGCGCGCCGGCGCGGTCGCAGCGGGCCTCGCGCTCGCGCTGTTCGCGAGCCCGGTGGCGCTGCGCGCCGCCGATTTTCCCGAGGTGCGCCCGGGCGCGGCCCTGCGCTTTCCAGACGATGAGGGCGCGCATCCTGACTTCCGCACTGAATGGTGGTACGTGACGGGGTGGCTCGAGACGCGCGCCGGCGCGCCGCTCGGATTCCAGGTGACATTCTTCCGGACTCGCCCGACGCTCGACCAGGCGAACCCGAGCGCGTTCGCCGCCCACCAGGTTCTGATCGCGCACGCGGCGCTGACTGCCCCGGCCCGCGGACGTTCGCTGCACGCCGAGCGGATCGCCCGGCAGGGCTTCGGGCTGGCCGGGGCGGCGACCGGCCGGACGGATGTAGTGCTCGGCGACTGGCGGCTTGCGGCCGCGGACGGCGTTTTCGAGGCGGTTGTGAACGCCGAGGAGTTCGCGCTCACGCTCTCGCTCGCGCGGCGCACACCGCCGATGCCGAATGGCCGCGCAGGCTATAGCCAGAAGGGGCCGGCGACGACCTCGGCAAGCTGGTACTACAGCATTCCCGGGCTTCGCGTCACGGGCCACGTCCGCCAGGGCGCGGTGACCCAGCCGGTCGCCGGCGAGGCCTGGCTCGACCACGAGTGGTCGAGCGCGTACCTCGACGCCGACAGCGTCGGATGGGACTGGGTGGGCCTGAACCTGGACGACGGCGGTGCGCTGATGGCGTTTCGGATCCGCGACGCGGCGGGCCGGTCCCGCTGGGCGGGCGGCACGTGGCGGGCAGCGGACGGAGCGGTGCGCGTGCTCGCGCCATCGGAACTCGAGTTCCGACCCGGGCGGCGCTGGCGCTCCCCGCGCACCGCGATCGCCTGGCCGGTGGAGTGGCAGATCAGCGCTGGACCCCTCGACATCGCTCTGACGCCGCTCATCGACGATCAGGAGAGCGACTCGCGCCTCACGACCGGCGCGGTCTACTGGGAGGGCGCGGTCATCGCGCGCACGCCCGCCGGGCCACTCGGCCGAGGTTACCTCGAGCTCACCGGCTACGGCGAGCGGCTGAAGCTGCGCTGAACGACCCGGAAGCCGGGGTTTGCTAGACTGCCGGGCTTTTCGCAGAAGGCCACTTCGATGCCGGTGATCACGCTTCCCGACGGCAGCCAGCGCAGCTTCGAGCGGCCCGTGACGGTCGCCGAGGTGGCCGCCAGCATCGGTCCGGGGCTCGCCAAGGCCGCGCTCGCCGGGCGGGTCGACGGACGGCTCGTCGATACCTCGTTCCCGATCGAGCGGGACGCGACGCTTGCGGTCGTCACCGACAAGGATCCGGCTGCGCTCGAGGTCATCCGCCATTCGACGGCGCATCTGCTGGCGCAGGCCGTGCAGGCGATCTACCCGACGGCGCAGGTCACCATCGGCCCGGTGATCGAGGACGGGTTCTACTACGACTTTGCATTCGAACGCCCGTTCACGCCGGAGGACCTCGCGAAGTTCGAGGGCAAGATGAAGGAGCTCGCCGCGGCGAACCTGCCGGTCACACGCCGCGTGATGCCGCGGGACGAGGCGATCGCGCTGTTTAAGAGCATGGGCGAGCATTACAAGGCCGAGATCATCGCCGCGATCCCCGCGGGCGAGGACATCAGCCTCTATGGCCAGGGCGACTGGTTCGACCTGTGCCGCGGTCCGCACGTGCCGTCGACCGGCAAGCTGAAGGCGTTCAAGCTGATGAAGCTGGCCGGCGCCTACTGGCGCGGCGACTCCCGCAACGAGATGCTGCAGCGGATCTACGGCACTGCGTGGACCAGCGAAAAGGAGCTCCAGGACTACCTGACCCGGCTCGCGGAGGCCGAGAAGCGCGACCACCGTCGTATCGGCCGCGAGCTCGACCTGTTCCACCAGCAGGACGAGGCCGTCGGCAGTGTGTTCTGGCACGCGCCGGGCTGGACCGTATGGCGCGAGGTCGAGAGCTACATGCGCGCCCGACTGGCCGCGGCCGGCTACCTCGAGGTCCGGACTCCGCAGCTGCTCGATCGAGTGTTGTGGGAGCAGAGCGGCCACTGGGAGAATTATCGCGACCTGATGTTCATCGCGGAGTCCGAGAACCGGACGCTCGCGGTCAAGCCGATGAACTGTCCGGGCCACATCCTGATATTCAAGCAAGGCATGAAGAGCTACCGCGATCTGCCGCTGCGGCTCGCCGAGTTCGGCTCGTGCCACCGCAACGAACCATCGGGTGCACTGCACGGCCTGATGCGGGTGCGGGCATTCACGCAGGACGATGCACACATTTTCTGCACCGAGGACCAGATCAACTCCGAGACAGTGGCGTTCTGCTCGCTGCTGCTGAGCGTGTACGCCGACTTCGGCTTCACCGATGTGCGCGTGAAGTTCTCGGACCGGCCGCCGAAGCGGCTCGGATCGGAGGCGACCTGGGATCAGGCGGAGCGCGCGCTCAAGAGCGGGGTCGAGGCCGCAGGGCTCGCCTACACGCTGAATCCGGGCGAGGGCGCGTTCTACGGCCCGAAGCTCGAGTTCGTGCTGAAGGATGCGATCGGTCGCGACTGGCAGTGCGGTACGTTCCAGGTCGACTTCGGCGGGCCGGCGCGCCTCGGCGCCGAGTACGTGGCGGACGACGGTGGCCGCCGCAACCCCGTCATGCTGCACCGGGCGATCCTCGGCTCCTTCGAGCGATTTCTGGCGATCCTGATCGAACACCATGCCGGGAAATTCCCCGTGTGGCTGTCGCCGACCCAGGCGGTGGTGCTCTGTATCACCGAACGCCAGGCCGGTTACGCGCAGGAATGCACCGATTTCCTGAAAAATCAGGGGGTTCGGGTCGAGTCCGACTTGCGTAACGAAAAGGTGGGCTTTAAGATTCGCGAACATACGCTCCGGCGGGTCCCGTACCTGCTGGTGGCGGGGGACCGGGAAGTCGAGTCCCACTCGTTGGCCGTGCGCACGCGATCTGGCAAGGATCTCGGCGCCATGCCGCTTGAAAAAGTGGCGGCGCTGCTCGGATCCGAGATCGCGAGCCGCGGCCGTAATTGTTTGGAGGATTGACCTATCTCAACTACCAAGCGCGTACGGCGCAACGACGAGATCCTCGCGCCGCAGCTGCGGGTGATAGCAGCCGACGGCAGCCAGGCAGGTGTGATGACGCGGGCCGAGGCGCTCGCGCTCGCGCTGTCCCAGGCACTGGATCTCGTCGAGGTCTCGCCGACCGCGGAGCCGCCGGTCTGCCGGGTCATGGACTTCGGCAAGTTTTTGTTCGAGCAGAACAAGAAGGCGCACGCGGCCAAACGCAAGCAGAAACAGATTCAGGTCAAGGAAGTGAAGTTCCGCCCCGGCACCGACGAGAACGATTACCAGATCAAGCTGCGCAACATCATTCGGTTTCTGAGCGAGGGCGACAAGGCCAAGGTGACGTTGCGGTACAGAGGCCGGGAGCTCGCCCACCAGGAAGTCGGGCGCCGGATGCTGGACCGGCTGGTTCAGGACCTCGCGACGCACGCCGTCATCGAGCAGAACCCGCTGATGGAAGGCAAGCAACTCGTGATGATGTTCGCGGCGAAGAAGAAGTAGTTCTCGCCGAATGCCGATTCGCGGGGCGGCACGTTTTTCGCGCCGCGCCTCGGTGAGTAGCGCGCGGATGCGCGACAAGTGACCGGTCGGTCATCGCCAACTGCGGTGCCGCCCGAGCCCGCCCCGAGCCCGCGCGGCCCCGTGCCGAGCGGTGCGACAGGGTTACAAACGCCGGCGGCAGACCGTCCGGCAGGAGACCGACGGTGCCCAAGTTGAAGACCAACCGGGCTGCGGCGAAGCGTTTTCGCAAGACTGCGAAAGGCTTCAAGCGCGGCCAGTCCCACAAGCGTCACATCCTGACGAAGAAGCCCTCGAAGCGTAAGCGCCAGCTGCGCTCGGGGAAAATGGTCCATGAGACCGACTTCAACCGGGTCGCGCAGCTGCTGCCGAACCATTGAACGACGCTACCGTTTAGGAGAGTGACATGGCACGAGTCAAGCGCGGCGTCGTCGCAGGACGCCGGCACAAGAAGGTCCTCGGCAAAGCCAAGGGTTATTTCAACGCGCGGAGCAAAGTATTCCGCGCCGCGAAGCAGGCCGTCATCAAGGCCGGGCAATACGCGTACATTGGGCGCAAGCGCAAGAAGCGCGACTACCGCTCGCTGTGGATCCAGCGCCTCAATGCCGCCGCCCGCGCGCACGGGCTCAGCTACAGCCGTCTGATCGCGGGCATCAAGCTCGCGGGACTCGGGATCGACCGCAAGGCGCTCGCGGATCTCGCCGTCAACGAGCCGGCGGCGTTTGCGGCCATCGTCGAGCAGGTCAAGGCGGCGGAGCCGAAGAAGGCGGGCGCGGCAGCCTGACGCGGACGGAGCAGACTTGAGTCGGCCGGCGGGCGGCGCGTGGCGCCGCGGCCGGACGACCCCTCGAGCGGAGCACCCTTGGATCTGCAGAGCCTCGTCGCGAAAGGTCTCGCCGAGATCGCGGCAGCGCCGAACGCTGCGGCGCTCAACGACGTGCGGGTGCGCCTCCTCGGCAAGAAGGGCGCCATCACCGAGCAGCTGAAGGGGCTCGGCGCGCTCGCATCTGCCGACCGCCCGGCCGCGGGGGCCCGGATCAACAAGGCGAAGCTCAGCCTCACGGCTGCGATCGAGGCGCGCGCGGCGGTGCTCGAGCGCCAGGCGGTCGCAAGCGAGCTCGCGCGCGGCGCGCTCGACGTCACGCTTCCAGGACGCGGTCAGCGCCCCGGTGCGCTCCATCCCGTCACCCGCACGCGCCTCAGGATCGAGGAGATCTTCCGCCGCGCCGGCTTTGCGGTCGCCGANGGCCCGGAGGTGGAGGATGACTTCCACAACTTCGAGGCGCTCAACATCCCGGTCGACCATCCGGCGCGCGCGCTGCACGATACGTTCTATTTCAGTGACGGCCGGCTGCTCAGGACCCACACATCGCCGGTGCAGGTCCGGGCAATGATGACGACGCCGCCACCGCTGCGGCTGATCAGTCCGGGCCGGGTGTACCGCCGCGACTCCGATCAAACGCACACGCCGATGTTCCACCAGCTCGAAGGGCTCGTGATCGACGAGAACATCAGCTTCGCGAACCTCAAGGCGATGCTGCGCCGCTTCGTCTCGGAGTTCTTCGAGAAGCCGCTCGCGATCCGCCTGCGGCCTTCGTATTTCCCGTTCACCGAGCCCTCGGCCGAAGTCGACTGCCAGTGCGCGCTCTGCGATGGCGCGGGTTGCCGTGTCTGCAAGTACAGCGGCTGGCTCGAGATGCTGGGCTGCGGCGTCGTGCACCCGAACGTGCTGAGGAATTGCGGGTTGGACCCCGAGCGGTGGAGCGGCTACGCGTTCGGCATGGGGATCGATCGCTTCGCGATGCTGCGCTACGACGTCAATGACCTGCGGCTATTCTTCGAGAACGACCTGCGCTTCCTGGCGCAGTTCGAGCGGGCCTGAACCGGTGAAGGTGAGTCTCGCCTGGCTGCGGGAATGGGTCGAGGTCAACCCCGACGTCGCCGCGCTCGCGCACCAGCTGACGATGGCGGGGTTCGAGGTCGAGGGGACGAGCCCCGCGGCCCCGCCGTTCGCCGGCGTCGTGGTCGGCGTGGTGCTCGCTAGCGAGCGCCATCCGGATGCCGAGCGGCTCACGGTCTGCACCGTCAAGGGCCCCGCCGAGGCGCCGCTGCGGATTGTGTGCGGGGCCCCGAACGCGCGGCCCGGGCTCAAGGCGCCGCTGGCGCTCGTCGGCGCGACGCTCCCGGGCGGGCTCGAGATCAAGCGCACCAAGCTGCGCGGCGTCGAATCCGAGGGGATGCTGTGCTCGGCCCGAGAGCTCGATCTCGGGGATGCGGCCGACGGGCTGCTCGAGCTCCCGGTGAACCTGCCGACCGGCGCGGATCTGCGCGCGGCGCTAGACCTCGACGACACTATCCTGGACATCAACCTGACGCCGAACCGGGGCGATGCGCTGTCGGTGCTCGGCCTCGCGCGTGAGGTCGCGGTGCTGGGCGCGATGCCGCTTCGGATGCCGGCGATCGACGCGGTCGCACCGCGAAGCGCCGACACGCTGCCGGTGAGGCTCCTCGCCCCCGCGGCCTGCGCCAAGTTCGCGGGCCGCATCATCCGCGGACTCGATCGGGCGGCGCCGACGCCATGGTACGTGCGCGAACGCCTGCGCCGCGCGGGTCTCAGGAGCCTCGGGGCGCTGATCGACATCACGAACTACGTGATGCTCGAGCTCGGCCAGCCGATGCACGCCTACGACCTGCGCCGCCTCACCGGCCACCTCGAAGTGCGCTACGCGCGCCCGGGGGAATCGCTGACGCTGCTAGACGGCAGCCAGATCGCGCTCGATCCGGACATGCTGGTGATCGCCGACGCGACGACCGCGGTCGGGCTCGCCGGGATCATGGGCGGGGAGAAGAGCGGGATTGCATCCGATACCACCGACGTGTTCCTCGAGTCCGCGTGGTTCCAGCCGGCCGTGATCGCCGGACGCGGCCGCCGGCTGGGACTCGTGACCGATGCCTCGCAGCGCTTCGAGCGAGGCGTCGACCCGGCGGGACAGGAGCGTGCGCTCGAACGCGCGACCGCGCTGCTGCTTCAGATCGCCGGTGGAACGCCGGGGCCGTCCACAGTCACTGTCGCCGGCGAGCACCTGCCGCGGCGTGACCCGATCACGCTGCGCCGAGCGAGCCTCAGGCGCCTGATCGGCATCGACGTCCCGGCCGACCGGGTCGGCGCGATCTTGGCCGCGCTCGGCATGCCGCCCACCCGCGGCGATGGCGAGCTCACCGTCACCCCGCCCAGCTGGCGCTTCGATCTGACGCAGGAGGCGGATCTGGTGGAGGAGGTCGCGCGGATCTACGGCTACAACGAGATTCCGGATATCGACGCGCCGATGCCGCAACGGCCCGCTGCGGCGCCCGAGGGGCGCGTGCCGCCCGAGCGGTTGGCGCTGACGCTCGTCGACCGCGGCTACCACGAGGCGATCACCTATACGTTCGTCGATCCTGTGGCGCAGCGCCGCCTGTTTCCGGACACGCCGGCGCTCGCGCTCGCAAATCCAATCTCGGCGGAGCTCGGCGAGATGCGCGTGTCCTTGTGGCCGGGCTTGCTGAGGGCGGTCGGCGACAATGCCCGACGCCAGCAACCACGCGTGCGTTTGTTTGAGTGCGGCACGAAGTTCATACTGCAAGATACTGTTCTTAAAGAAATTAGTTCTATCGGCGGGGTCGCCTGGGGTGACGCGCTCCCGGAGCAGTGGGGTGAGCGGAGGCGCGTGGCAGACTTCTACGATGTGAAGGCCGACGTCGAGGCGCTGCTCGAAGCGAGCGGGCGCGCGGACGAGTATCGGTTCATCGTCGAACCCCTTGCCTGCCTGCACCCGGGGCGCAGCGCCCGGATTTACCGCGGAACGCGCAGCTGTGGCTGGCTCGGAGAGTTGCACCCCGAGCAGGCGCGGGCGCTCGAGCTTGCGCCACCGCCGATCCTCTTTGAGCTCGAATTGGACATAACCTCGGACGCCGTGCTGCCGGCGGCGCAGGAATTGTCCCGGCTTCCGTCGGTGCGCCGCGATCTCGCGATCGTCGTAGACGAAGCCGTCACTTTCAGCCAGTTGCGTGAATCTGTTACTGTCGCGGCGTCGAGCCTGTTGCAAGAACTCAAAGTTTTCGACGTGTACCGGGGCAAAGGGATAGAATCCGGTAGAAAAAGCGTGGCCTTAGGCTTGATTTTTCAAGATAAATCGGCGACCCTCACGGAAACGGATGTAGACGCTGCCATGGCAGCGGTCCGCGGGCGACTGCAGCAGGACCTGAAAGCGACTATTCGCGACTGAGCACGAGTCTAAGCACGCATGGCACTCACGAAGGCGGAAATGGCCGAGGCACTGTTCGACCAGCTCGGACTCAACAAGCGCGAAGCGCGCGAGCTTGTCGACCTGTTCTTCGAGGAAGTGCGCGCGGCGCTGTCGAACGGCGAACAGGTGAAGCTCTCGGGCTTCGGCAACTTCGACCTGCGCGACAAGAATCAGCGGCCCGGACGCAACCCGAAGACCGGCGAGGAGATCCCGATCAGCGCGCGGCGCGTCGTGACGTTCCGGCCGGGCCAGAAGCTCAAGGCACGCGTTGAGGCCTATGCTGGAACCAAGCAATAACGCCGAGCTGCCGGCGATCCCGGGCAAACGCTACTTCACGATCGGCGAAGTCAGCGATCTGTGCGGTGTCAAACCGCACGTGCTGCGCTACTGGGAGCAGGAGTTCCCGCAGCTGAAGCCGGTCAAGCGGCGCGGTAATCGCCGCTACTACCAGCGCCAGGATGTGCTGGTGATTCGCCAGATCCGCAGCCTCCTGTACGACCAGGGGTTCACCATCGGCGGCGCGCGCCAGCGGCTCGCGGGGGATGAAGCTCGCGAGGACGTGTCGCAGAGCCAGCAGATCGTGCGCCAGGTCCGCGGCGAACTCGAAGAACTGCTGAAGTCGCTGCGCCGCTGAGGGCGCCGCACCCGCGGCCGTAGCCCTGCGCCGGCGCTTCCTTTAGAATTCGCGCGCCAAAGTTGTCTGCCGCGGTCAATGCGGCGATCCGTCCGGTCGGGGCGTAGCGCAGTCTGGTAGCGCACTTGCATGGGGTGCAAGGGGTCGCGAGTTCAAATCTCGCCGCCCCGACCAATCAACACGAAGACCGCATGATGCCGGCCGCGATCCGATCGCCCGGCAGCCCGGGTACGCGCCACGTGCCGCTGTCGCCTCGTACGGTTGGCAGCGGGGCGCCGAACCGCATGCGGGGCCGTGAACGGCCGCGGTCCCGCAGCTCGTGTCATCACCGGGCCGTAGAGACCGCCATCGAGTTCACGACCCGCGTCACGCCCGGGACCTGAAGTGCGATCGACTCAGCATTGGCGATCTCTAAGCCGGAACTCACCACACAATACAGATACACCACATGATCCAGCGTCTGCACCGTGATTGCATGTGACTCGAGGTCCCAACGTTCTCTGAACCGCGACCGTACCTCGGCAGTGAGCTCCGCGTCACCGGGACAGCCGTGAAAGCCGCATTTCTCGTATGTGTTGTATAGCGCACAGCCGGACAGAGCGCCGGCCAGCGCCAGGACAAGAGCCGATGCGCAGAGTGATCTGTGCAGGCTGATGTAGGTATGAAAGATCATGCTGGAGTATTGGGGCAGGACAGCGGTCGTGACGGAAGGCCTGCGTCCACGGATGCTCACGACTTCCTCGGGCAGGGCAATGTTCAGCGATCTGAACGCCTCTGCTGTTTCGCTTGCCATCACCGTCTCCTCCCAGAAGCGACTGCTAGCGACGACGGTAGCTGACCGGCCACTCGGCTGACAGGTTAGACGCTGTTAGGCGCGATTAGTGCCAGCCTGCCGGTTCAGGTCTCCAAGGGACAGGCCGATGGCACTGCGCATCGCGCGGTGCAAACTTGCCGTCCGCGACACGGGTTTCGATGCAACGATCTCTGCCGGGTGGCGGCTTATCAGAGCCATTACCTTGCGTTAGCCTCCCCGGAAGGCCGCTTGGCAGTGGCGTGTGCTCTGTTCGTTCGGGCGAACTGACCATCTTGCTGTCCGAGGCTCGGCCCGCGGTTCCTCGCGGACAGCCGGGCATCGCGCGCACAGGCCCGCCGGTCGGCTCAGCGGGGCGCGCGATGCCCGGCTGCTAGACTCAGACCTCAACCCGGACGCTTTCTGGCAGAGGTCTTGAGCTCCATGTACGAATACCGCGCGCCGCGCCGTGACTTCCAGTTCGTCACTCACGAAGTGCTTGAGGCCGAACACACGCTCGCGGCGCTTGGCCGTGCGGACGTCAACCGGGAACTGATCGACGGTATCCTCGAGGAGGCCGCGCGCTTCGCCGAGACGGTGCTGTCACCGCTCAACTGGCGAGGAGACTGGGAAGACCCGACGTTTGCCGATGGGCAGGTCCGGACCGCACCGGGCTTCCGGGAGGCCTACCAGCAGTTCTGCACCCACGGCTGGGCCGGGATGGGGGCGGATCCGGCCTTCGGCGGTCAGGGGCTGCCCGCAATCGCGCACATCGCGGTCGGCGAGATGCTGTGCGGCTCGGCGATGGCCTGGCGCATGGCTAGCGGCCTGTCCGAGGGGGCCGTGCTTGCACTGACCCGGCACGGCAGCGATACGCTGAAGAGCCGGTATCTGGGCAAGCTCGTCTCTGGCGAGTGGACGGGCACGATGTGCCTCACCGAGGCGCAGGCCGGCACCGACCTCGGGTTGCTGAGAACCAAGGCCGAGGCCGCAAGCGATGGCAGCTTCCGGCTGAGCGGCACCAAGATTTTTATCAGCTGGGGCGAGCACGACATGGCGGACAACATCGTCCACATGGTGCTCGCGCGGCTGCCGGATGCGGCGCCCGGAACGCGTGGCATCAGCCTGTTCCTGGTGCCCAAGCTGATCGACGGGAAGCCAAATGGAGTCCGCTGCGACTCCATCGAGCACAAGATGGGCATCCACGGCTCGCCGACCTGCGTGCTGACATTCGAGCAGGCGACCGGCTGGCTGATCGGCACGCCCGGCGGCGGGCTTGCCTGCATGTTCACGATGATGAACCACGCCCGCCTCGGGGTCGCGCTGCAGGGGCTCGGCCTCAGCGAACGGGCGCTGCAGGCCTCGGTGCGCTACGCCTTCGAGCGCCTGCAGGGGCGCTCGGCGAAAGGACCGGTCGCGCGCGACAAGGGCGCCGACCCGATCGCCGTCCACCCCGATGTGCGGCGCATGCTGCTGACGCAAAAGGCGCTGACCGAGGGCCAGCGGCTGCTGGCGTACTACGCGTGTCTGCTCGAGGACATCGAGCGCCTCGCGCCTGATCCGGCGGAGCGCGAGCGCGCCGGTGCGCTCCTGGCACTCCTCATCCCGATCGTCAAATCGCTGCTGACCGACACCGCGATGGAGACCACCAGCCTCGCGATGCAGGTGCACGGCGGCACCGGGTTCATCCGCGAGACCGGCGCCGAGCAGTACCTGCGCGATGCCAAGATCACCTGTATCTACGAGGGTACGAACGGGATCCAGGCACTCGACCTGCTCGGTCGCAAAGTGCTGGGCACCGGCGGGGCCAGTGTCAAGCGCATGGCCGAGGAGATCGCCAAGACTCTGACCGGCGACCTGCCGGCGGCGCTCGCGCCGTGGGCCGCCGCGCTCAAGGCCGGGGTGGAGGAGTGGGCGGCACTGACCCGCCTGGTCGGCGAGCGGGTCGCGCTGAACCCCGAGGAATTGGGCGCCGCCGCGGTCGACTATCTGAACTTTGCGGGCTACCTCTTGGTCGGCTGGTGCTGGCTGAGGAGCGCTGCGGTTGCCGAGGCGCGGCTCGCGGCGGGCACCCCCGAGCGCGCCTTCTACGAGGGCAAGCTCGCGGCGGCGCGCCTGTACTTTGAGCGGCTGCTGCCAC
>JGI12269J14319_10001847_pt1 | contig 20726 bp, 16 predicted proteins | sample PeaSoiSIISIP2007_FD_14319 | JGI IMG/M metagenome (IMG submission 14319)
CCGAGAATCGCATGGCGTGGGCCCTGGGCGAGGAATCCCTGGCGGGGGCGCAGGCCCGGATGGCGGCCCTCGCCGAACTGGAGCCTCCACGATCCCCGAGGGAGGCATGGCGCGCGCTCGGAACCTTGGCGGGACTGCGACATGCTCCACCCCGCACGGTTCGCAAAGGCCACTGCCAGGAAGTGGTCGAGCCCATTGTGGACTTGGGCCGCATCCCAGTGCTCACCACCTGGCCCGAAGACGCCGGTCCCTTCGCAACTCTCCCCATGGTCTTTTCGCGGTCGCCCTCGGGGAAGCCCAACTGCGGCATGTACCGCATGCAGGTCTTCGATTCGACCTCCACCGGAATGCACTGGCAGCGCCAGAAAGACGGGCGTCGGCACGCGGACGAGTCTGCGAGGCGGATCCCCGTCGCGGTCGCCCTGGGCGGTCCCCCGGTCCTGGCCTGGGCGGCCTCCGCGCCCCTGCCGCCGGACATCTTCGAAATGCTCCTGGCGGGATTCCTCCAACGGCGCCGGGTGCCCATGGTGCGGTGCGGCATCCACGACCTCCTGGTGCCCGCCGAGGCGGATTTCGTGCTGGAAGGCTGGGTGGATCCCGCCGAAACGCGCAGGGAAGGACCCTTCGGCGACCACACGGGCTACTACTCCCAGGCGGGCGACTATCCCGTGTTCCGCGTGGAGCGCATCACCCGCCGCCGCGACGCGATCTATCCGGCGACGCTGGTGGGCTTGCCTCCCAAGGAGGACGGATTCATGGGCCTGGCCACGGAGAGGCTGTTCCTTCCGGTGATCCACCGCATCCACGGGGAGATCCGCGACCTGCGCCTGCCACCCGAGGGGGTGTTCCACAACCTGGCGCTGGTGGCCGTGCGCAAGAGGTTTCCCGCCCACGCGCACAAGTCCTTCCACGCCGTGTGGGGGACGGGCCAGATGATGTTCACCAAGTCGATCGTCGCCGTGGACGAGGGCGTGGATCTCCGCGATCCCGGGGCCGTCCTTTCCGCTCTGGACAGGAATTGGCATGCCGTGAGGGACACCGTCCTCTCCACCGGTCCCGCGGACACCCTGGACCACGCCGGGAGCCAGGACCAGGGCGGCAAGATCGGCCTGGACGCCACCACCCGGATTCCCGGCGAGGACCTTTCGCCGCGCTCGGGCGCGGAAGACGGAGCTCGCGAACCCTTCGCGGGGGGCGTTCCCGGCGACGTGCTCCGCTGGAGCCTTCCGGAAGGCGCCGACGGTCGGGTGCTCCTGGTCCTCTTGGACAAGAACCGTCCAGGTCGGGGAACGGAATTCCTTCGCGGCCTGCGACCCGCGGATCTCGCGGAGCGCGTCCTCCTGGTGGCCGTCTTCGACGATCCGGAAGCGCTGGACGGCGGAGCCATGGCCTTGGTGGTGGGCGGCGCCAACTGCGATCCGGCCCGGGACCTCGTGGTCCTCGACTCGCCCCGGCCCGGTCTGGCGCTCGGATTGGACTGCACGAAGAAGAGGGCGGACGAAGGCTACGGACGCGGCGAATGGCCCGGCCTGATCCGGCAGGATCCGTCCATCGTGGCGAAGGTGGACGGGTACATCGGGGAGATTCCGCTGTGAGCGTCGCGGTGCGCGAGATGTTCGACCGGATCTCCGGCCGCTACGACGTCCTCAACCACGTCCTCTCGGCCCGTCGCGACCTGTCCTGGCGCCGAACCGCGGTGGGAATGCTCCCGCCCGGACCCGGGCGGATCCTGGACCTGTGCGGAGGGACCGGCGACTTCCTGCTGGCGGCCCGATCCGGGGGCCGCGCCGCGCCGACCTCGGTGGTGGCCGACTTCGCCCGCGGCATGATGCTTTCCCTGCCATCCAAGGGCTTGCCTCCGGGAATCCAGGCGGACGCCCTGCACCTGCCCTTCCGGGACGGTTCGTTCGAGACGGCGTTGTGCGGATTCGGGATGCGGAACCTGGACGACCTGGGAAGCGGAGTCCGCGAAGTCCATCGCTCCCTGCGGCCCGGCGGAACCTTCCTGACGCTGGAATTCTTCCGGCCCGGGTCCGTCGTTTCCCGGGCATTCTACGGTGCCGTCGCCCCCCTTCTGATCCCCGCCGCGGGCCGGATCTTCGGGTCCAACCGCGAGGCCTACGAGTACCTGGTCCGCTCCATCCGGCGTTTCACGCCGGTGGAGGGCTACGCTTCCCTGCTGGTCGATGCGGGTTTCGAGACCCCGCGGATCGTCGCGTTGGACTTCGGGCTCTGCCACGCCGTGGCGGCGCGAAAGCCTTGAGCGTCCCCTCCGCCGATCTCGACGTGGTGGTCCTCTTCCCGGTGCTGGTCCTGGCCATGGGGGGACTCGCCCTTTTGCGCGCGAGACGCCATCGGCGGGACCGGGAGCGGATCCGGAATCGGAAATTGACCCCCGACGAGTCGTCGCGGATGTTCCGGTTGGCGCCTCTGTGCAAGCGGCTGCCCGCGCCCTTGCGCGAGCGCTGGGAGGGCGCCGTGCGACTCTTCTTGGCGGAAAAGACCTTCGTGGAATGCCAGGACCTCGAGGTGGACGACGACCTTCGGCTGGCGGTGGCCGGGCAGGCCTGCCTGCTGCTCCTGGGCAATGACGACCTGGACGTCTACCCCGACCTCACGACCATCTACCTGCACCCCACCTCCTACGTGCGCCGCGACGAACGATCGCTGGGAGGGGGCGCGTCCATCCGCCAGGAAGGCATCGCCTACGACGGCGAGTCCTGGACCCGGGGGGCGGTGGTCCTTTCCGCCGCCGCCGTGCGCCACGGGTCCATGGAAATGGACGGGTTCAACGTGGTGTTGCACGAATTCGCCCACCAGTTCGACGCCATGGACGGTGTCACCGACGGTTGCCCGCCGATGCCGTCCCAAGCGCGGCTGGAATGGGCCAGGACCATGCTTTCGGAATTCGAGGCGCATCGGCGAGCCACCTCCCTGGGCCACCACACCTTCCTGGACCCGTACGCGGCGGAAAATCCCGCCGAATTCTTCGCCGTTTGCGTGGAAACCTTCTTCGAACTCCCCGGCGCCTTGCGAGAAACGCATCCGGACATCCACCGGCTCTTCGCCGCCGTCTTCGGCACCGATCCGGAGAAGTGGTGATGCTGCCCGCGGTTTTCGATCTTTGACGGCCATGACCATCCGAGACGGCCGCTACGGCTCCCTTCGACGCTCCACCCTGGAGGTCCGCGTCGCGGGCGCGCGCATCGGGGGGACCAACCCCATCCTGGTCCAGTCCATGACCACCACCCTGACCAAGGACGTGGAAGCGACCGTGGCCCAGACCGTGCGGTTGGCGCGGGCGGGCTGCGAGCTGGTGCGGATCACCACGCCCACCCAGGCCGACGCCGCGTGCCTGGAGGAGATCGTGCGCAAGGTGCGCTCGCAGGGAGTGGACGTGCCCTTGTGCGCCGACATCCATTTCCAGCCCGCCGCCGCCTTCGAGGCGGTCAAGTGGGTGGAGAAGGTGCGCGTGAATCCGGGCAACTTCGTGGACGCCAAGACCGCCTACGGGTTCCAGAAGGAATTCGACGACGCGACCTACGACCGGGGCCTGCAGAAGATAGACGACAAATTCCGTCCACTGGTCCGCATGGCCCGGGAGCGCGGGGCGGCGCTGCGGATCGGGACCAACCACGGGAGCCTCTCGGACCGGATCCTGGCGCGCTGGGGCGACACTCCGGAGGGCATGGTGGTGTCGGCGCTGGAGTACCTGTCGGTCTGCGAGAGCGAGGACTTCGACCAGGTGGTCTTCTCCATGAAGGCCTCCAACCCCAAGGTGGTGATCCAGTGCTACCGCCTCCTGGTGGATCGGCTGGAAGCGGGCGGGCACAAGCCGTACCCCATCCACCTGGGCGTCACCGAAGCCGGGGAAGGCCGCGACGGACGGATCAAGTCGGCGGTGGGGATCGGCGCGTTGCTCCTGGACGGGATCGGGGACACCGTGCGCGTGAGCCTGACCGAGGATCCCGTGGAGGAGATCCCCGTCGCCCGCGAGCTGGTGGCCGCCTGCCAGAGACCGTTCGGCCCCGGATCGCCCGTGGACTTTCGTGGACGGGATCTGTCAGCGGAGGGACCCGCCGAATCCCTGGACCCGGTCTCCTTCCATCGCCGGGCCTCGCTGCCGGTGCGGTTGGGCGACGCCGACGCGGGACTTTCCCAGGCCATCCGGGTGGGCGCGGACGGATCGGTCTCCCCGCCGTCCAAGGATCGACCCGTGGAATGGACGGACGGCGAAGGCTCGGATCTGGTTCCGTTCGCGCTTTCCGGGTCCGCGTCGCCTTCCGGTCTGGACGCGGCCATCCGCGCGGGGAGGATGTGCGAACTGCGCCTGACCGACCTCGCCGGTCTAGAGGCGATCCCCACCCTTCCTCCCTCCAATCTGTACCTGTTCTCCGTCGACCAGGGCATGGGCCCCTGGGGCGTGCGCCGGGCCGTGGCCGCGTTCGAGCAGGCGGGCCTGCGGCCGCCGCTGGTGCTGCGCTGGAAGCTCGACGGCACCGGCGCCGACCAGCTCCGGATGGCGGCCACCCTGGGTGGACTCCTCTGCGACGGCTACGGCGATCTCCTGTGCCTGGAATCCTTTGCGGAGAATCCCGTCGATCTCGCCTACGACCTGCTCCAGAGCGCCGGAGCGAGGCGTTCCAAGGCGGAATTCGTCTCCTGTCCCAGTTGCGGGCGGACCCTGTTCGACCTGGTTTCCACCTCCGCGCGCATCCGCGAGAAGACCGGCCACCTCAAGGACGTCGCCATCGCCATCATGGGGTGCATCGTCAACGGTCCCGGGGAGATGGCGGACGCCGACTTCGGCTATGTGGGCGGAACGCCCGGCGCGGTCAACCTCTACGTGGGACGCGATTGCGTGCGCCGCTCCGTCCCCGAGGCGGAGGCCCCCGACGCCCTGGTGGCGCTGATCCGCGAGCATGGACGCTGGACCGAACCGTGACGGTCCTGGTCCTCCTGGACATCGACGGGACCCTCCTCAGCGCGTTCGGAGAAGGCCGATCGGCCTACTACGAAGCCCTGTCCTCGCNGTTTCCCGGGCGCGAATGGCCGTTGCTGGAAATGGCGGGGCGGACGGACTTCGGCATCTGGTGCGAACTGACCGGACTCGTCGAGGGCGAGGAATGGGAATCGTTCAAGGATCTCTACGCGCGGACCATGGAACGCCGGTTGGCCGATCGCCCCCCCGAACCGCTCCCCGGAGTGGAATCGTTGTGCCGGGCCCTCGCCAAGGATCCCCGATTCCAGATCGGGATCGTCACGGGGAACCTGGAGGAGGGGACGCGGATCAAGCTGCGCCATGGCGGGCTCGACCACTGGTTCACCGACGTGCCTGGCGCCTACGGCGACGGAGTCCACGACAAGGACGGCCAGGCGCGCCTGGTGGTGGAAAGCGAACGGGCCGGATGCGGAGGATCGCTGCGCGCGGTCGTCGTGGGAGACACGGTGGCCGACCTGCGCTGCGCCCGGGGCGCGGGTGCCGCATGCCTTGCCGTGCTCACGGGGGGCGGTTCCGAACGGGAACTGGCCGACGCGGACGCGGTGTTCCAGGACCTGTCCGACACGGACTCGGTGCTGGAGACCCTCCACCGGATCGCGAGGTGAGGCGCTACAGGTACCGACTCCACGGCCTGGCCATGGAGACCTCCGATACCCGCGATCCCCTCGAGAAGGCCTTGCAGGATTGGAGGATCCCCTCCGACGCCCTGGTGGACGCCCGGATCCTCCGCGAAAGCCTGGACGCCAGGCGGTCCAACCATCCCATGCGGAAGCTCACCCTGGAGCTCGTCACCTCGCGGCCCTTCCGCCGACACCTGCTGGAGCCCATCCCGGAGCCGGCGCCGGATCAGGACGACCTTCTGCAGGGAACGCTGCGGCTCCCCGAGGTGGTCCACGTGGTCGGCTCCGGCCCCTGCGGAATCGGTTGCGCGATCGGACTTTCGGAGAAGGGCTACCGGGTGGTGCTCCACGAGAGGGGGGCCGATCTCGCGAGCCGAAGCCTGGAGGCCAGGAAGTTCCTCAAGGGAGGCGGTCTGGATCCCGAGACCAACTTCCTCTTCGGGGAAGGCGGCGCGGGCACCTTCACGGACGGGAAGCTCACCACCCGCACGCGGAACCGGCTCGTGCAGACGGCGCTCAAGCTGTGGGTGGACTGCGGGGAGGATCCCTCCATCCAGTGGAAGTCCAAGCCCCACCTGGGGACGGACCGCATGAGGCTGCTGGTGGCCGCGCTGCGCAAGCGGTTCCTGGCTTCCGGCGGGGAGATCCGGTTCCTTTCGCGGCTCGAGGACATCGGGACCAGGGATGGACGGCTGGTCTCCGGGACCTTCTCCGGTGTGACGGAATCCGTCGAATCCATGGTGCTCGCGGTGGGGCATTCCGCCCGCGACACCTGGAGGATGCTGTGCGGACGCGGGGTCTCGTTCCAGGCCAAGGATTTCGCGGCGGGGGTCCGCATCGAGCATCCGCAGGAGCTGATCGACCGGCGGCAGTACGGGCCGGATGTGGACGCCCGGGAGGTGGGCGCCGCCGAATACTTCCTCTCCTGCCGGACGGGGGGGGCGGGAGTCCACTCGTTCTGCATGTGCCCCGGGGGGGAGGTCCTGCCCACCACCACGGATCCCTCGGAACTGGCCACCAACGGCATGAGCTTCCGCGCCCGCGCCTCGCGCTTCGCGAATGCCGGGCTGGTGGTGCCCGTTTCCGGACAGAAATTGGCAGAATGGGCCGTCGGCCGCGGTTTCGGAGTGGACGCCTGGACGGGGGTGGCTTTCCAGCGGGAGATGGAGCGGGACGCGTTCCGTGCGGGAGGAGGAGGCTTCAGGGCGCCCGCCCAGCGGGCCGAGGACTTCCTCGCGGGAAGGGAAAGCCCGGATCTTCCGGACTCCAGCTACAGCCGCGGACTGGTCCCCTGCGACCTCTCCGCGCTCCTCCCCGGCTTCCTGGTCGAGGAGCTGCGCACGGCGCTCGCGGAATTCGATCGCAAGATCCCCGGATTCGTCCGGCAGGGGTTGATGATCGCGCCGGAGACGCGGACGAGCAGTCCGGTCCGGGTGCCGCGAGACCCCGGCACGCTGGCCGTCGAGGGGATCGAGGGACTCCACGCCCTGGGAGAGGGGGCGGGGTGGTCCGGGGGGATCGTCACCTCGGCCGCGGACGGATTGCGCCTGGCCGACCGCGCCAGGTCGAGGAACTCCGTTTGACGGAAATCGGCAGAGAGGGGCCGCCTCAGAAACCGACGCCCAGGCGGACCATCAGGACGCGGTTCTCCCGGTCGCCCGTGAAGTAACCCGTCTCCTCGCCGTAGGTGAGGAGTTCGCCGCGGAAGACCTTGAACAACGTTCCCGAGACCAGGAAGGTCGGATAGCCTCCCTTGAACCCGGCGGAAATCCGTCCCGTGAGGACGTAGGGGATGACTGTCTGCATCCATTCCGCGCCGAAGTCCAGCTTCGAAAGCGGTTTGTACCCGAGCGTGTCGTAGAGCATGTTCTCCATGGAGACGCCGAAGTTGATCTTGCGCGCCCACAGGCCGTTGTTCTGGAAGACCTTGGGAGCCCAGGCCGTGCCCAGGGTGAGGTCCGGAACCACGAATCTCTTGTCGAGTTTCATCCCCAGGTCCTGGATCGAACCCCCGAAGCGCAGGCCGGGTGTCTGGAACCAGAGGAAGCCCAAGTCCAGTCCGTAGCCCCAGTCGTCCGTGTTGCGCAGGTCGGAGCCGGTGTTCAGGAGAAGCCGGACCGGGGCGCTCGAAACCGCCGATCGCAAGTTCACCAGATCGTATTCCCGTTCCGCGGAGGAAACGGCCACGATCCGGTATCCGACACCCAGGGACAGGCGGTCGTCGACGAAGGATCGGGCGGTTCCGGCTTCCAAGGCGCTGGTGGTGGTGAGCTTCAGCATCGCCTTCGGAGTGACGGCGCCGTGGTCCATCTCCAGGGTCACCGCGTCGCGGCTCCAGAAGTCGGCGCCGATGTCGTGCAGGGCGAACCCCCCGTCGAGCGCGCCGTCCACGGGCAGGGGCTTGAAGTTGAACTGGTAGAGGTCGTTCAACATCTTCTGGTTTTCCAGCAGCGCCGTGGGGTTGCTGGTCCCGCTGTCGATGGTGCCGCGGTAGCGGTTCCAGAAACGCCAGATCTCCAGGAGGTTTTCCGGGCCGGGGTCGAACGCGCCCAGGGCCCAGGTCTCCATCGGGTCGCGCTTGTACCCCAGCGAATCCAGCGGTGCGAATCCGTCGCCGGGCCAGGCGATCTGGGTCAGGCCCGCCGGATTCATGTGGAGGGCGTCGCCGTCGTCGGCGACCGCGACGCCGGCTCCGCCCATGCCCAGGGAACGCCAGGACAGGTCGACGGGGGCCTCGGTGGCGGCGGCGACGGAAATCGACACCAAGGGAAGCAGGAAGCCGAGCCGGCTAGGGAAGTACGACATTGTCCCAGCATCCTCCCACGAGTTTCTTGCCCACGCGCACGCGCGAGGTGTCCGCAGGCATGGCCAGCACCTTCTTGCGGACTTCGATGATTCCCAGCGTCCGCACCTGCAGGTAGTTGACGGCCGAGCCGACGTTGGATACCGTGCAGGTGGTCGTGCTGCCGTTGGCGAAGGTGCACTGGTTGGCGGCGACGATCCGCGACCAGATGGTGTCGTTGCCAACGGAATGGTCGTCCCAACGCACCCAACGCAGGCCGGCGTAGAGCTTGAGCAGGCCCGTCGAATTGGCCCAGGTGAGGGCCGAAGCCTCGTCGTTTCCCGGCACCAGGGCGAGCTGCCCGCCGATGATCTGGAAACGGTCGTGCAGGAATCCGTCGGGTGGCGCGATCATGGCCGGGGCGCCGACGACCAGCGGTTGGCGCAGACCCACCCGACCGTCCTCGTCGATCAGGCTGTCCCCGTCGTTGTCCAGGCTGTCCCCGAAGATCTCCTCGTTGATGCAGCCGTCCCCGTCGTTGTCCAGGCTGTCGTTGATCAGGTAGAAGCTCGTGGACGACCCCAGCTGCTGGATGAACGTCTGCGCGTTCTGGTTGATCGCGTTGGTGGTGCTGTCGGAGGCCAGGTTTCCCGTGGAGTTGTTGGCGGAACCCGTCACCGAGGAGACCAGCTTCTTGAGGAGGGTGGTGTCCTGGGCGATGGTGGAGACGTTGGTCAGGATGCCGTTGATGTTGTTCTTGGTGGAATCGGCCAGGGCTCCGGTGACGCTGTCCACCGTACCCTGCTGGATCAGCTGCTGGGCGCTGAGCTGGAGGCTGCTCGAGCTGGTGTCGGAGGCCACGATGCTCATCAGCTTCAGGCCGGCCAGTTCGCCGGATTCGATGATGGTGTCGCGGTTGGCGTCGATCAGCAGGAAATAGACGCTGTTGCCCAGCAGGGTGGTGAGGTCGTTCTCGATCAGGTCGCGGGGGAAGACCTTGTCGGTCTTGCCCAGCGAATCCCGGATGTCCAGCCTCTGGTAGATGGAGGCCACCCGCATCAGGGGGCGGTAGATGTCGGTCAGCTCCGTGTCGCTCAGACCCAGGAGGATCCCGAGCTTGGAAGCGTCCGGAGAGTTGGAGATGGAATCCGCGAGCTTCACGAGGTTCGCGATCGAGAAGCTGTCCTTGCCCAGTTCCGCCTCGGCCAGCCCTTCGTAGGCGAGCGATTTGGTGGAGTCCAACAGGAGCGCCTTGGAGAAGTCCAACCACGCGTCCGTGAAGTTCTGGGCCTGGAGTGCCCGCTGGCCGGCGTCGACCAGTTCGTTCGCGTCGTTTTGGGGGTAGGTCCCGGTCCCGGATGGATTGAAGAGGTTGCAGCCGGAGACCAGTCCTGCCACGGCGAGCGCCAGGAGCGACGAAGTGCACAGGCGGAAACGAACGGTCATGGAATGTCTCCTAACCCGGGAAGTTTCGCATCCCGGGCGACTTCAGGCAACCGGATTGCGGAAACGCCGTTCGCGGTTCCGTTCATGCGGGTCCCGGCGGATCGGCAAGGACCAGCCCCACGGTTTCCAGCAAGGTTCCGAGAAGGAACGGCTTGGACAGCGTCGCCTGGAACCCGAAGCGGCTGGAATCGGCCATGACGGGATCGGAGGAATCTCCCGTGCAGGCGATCATCCGCGATTCGGGGTCCAGCATCCGGAGTCTCCTGGCGAATTCCAGTCCTCCGGGGCCATCCCCCAGGGTCAGATCGGTCAGCGCCAGCCGGAAGGGGTTCGGCCCGGTCATTTCCCGACGCCACAGTTGCACGGCCTCCTCGACCGTCGCGACCGAATCGGAAGCGTAACCCTTCATGGCCAGGATCTCCTCCAGCATCCTGCGCAGGGGTGGTTCGTCCTCGAGCACCAGGATCCTCGGTCCCGGAGTCGCTTCCGCGTTCGGCATGGACCCCAGGATGCCACTTCACGCCCATCGAGGCAACAGGAAGATGTCGAACGGTCTACGGCACGCGGACCAGGGCGAGCGGGAAGACCTTGTTCAGGACGACCCTCGTCGGGCTCGCGACGGACGTCAGCAGCACCCGCATCAGGTAGACCCCGCCCGGCGCCGCCTTGCCGCGGGAACGTCCATCCCAGGCGAGCCAGATCTTGGCATTTCCCCTCGAATCCACCGGGATGAGTCCCTGGGCGATTTCCTTGTCCACCGATGGGATGTCCATGCCCGCCACGAAGACCCCCAGATTGTCGTACACGAACACGGCTCCCGAAACTCCCGTCGAGAGGTGGATCTCCAGGCCCATGTAGGAAGAGGTGTCCCGGACCGCGGAAGTGCCTCCGGGCACCGTCCAGGATCCCGTGCCGTTGCGCGTCAGGATCTGCAGGTCGGGGTCGGTGGTGACGGATGCGCCGTTCCCCGCGTGGAATCCCTGGCGCACGACCCAGCTCAGGTTGGGGGGGAAGGGGCCGCGCTGCACGGGAGCCCAGTTCGCGAAGCGCAGGGGCACGTTGCCCGCGGCGTCGCCGGCGGCGCCGTTCGGAGAGGCGGTCAACCGGAGGGAATCCAAGGCATCGGGGAGGAAGGTGGAATCCACCAGGAAATACATGTCGCGGGTGTCCACCGGACCGCCGGCGGAGGCGTCCACTGGCGTACCCAGGGAATCGAGGGAAGCCCGGCCCCAGGAGACCCACGGGAGCCCCGAGTTGGGAAGGAGCGGCTCGGAGACCCGGACCCTCAACGTGTCCAGGATGGAGGTGGAGGATCCGTAGCGCAAGGTGGCGGCCACGATCACGGGCACCACACCGTCGCGCACCGCGAAGGGGATCCACGCCGTATCCAGGCCGCGGACGATCTCCATCTGGCCCAAGTTCGCGCAGCCCTGCGCCGGACAGCTGGTGGCGCCGAAGGCGAAGGGCGGAAGCGGAACGGAAACGTTCCTGCCCGTCGTGGCCAGCGGCACCGTCCTGGTTTCCATCGTTCCGTTGGTGTCGGGCCATTCGACCCGGGCCCCTTTGAATCCGCTGGCGTCCACCGGGAGCTGGAGCTGGAGAAGATCCGCACGGCCATCGGCGTCGGAGTCCATCAGGAGCCCGTCCACCACCGGCGAGGAAATGGAGATGGGGCTCCATGCGGCTTGGGCGCGGAGACTGTCGGTGGCGGCGGTGAAGGATGCGTCCTGCACCGGGGCCCAGCCGCTCACCAGGAAGGAAGCCGTGCCGTTGGACAGGGCCAATCGGGTGATCGGATTCCCCTGGGCATCCGTGAACAGGAGGTGGTCGGAGGAGGCCGAGAGCGTCAGCGAGTCCGCGCACGCCGAGCAGAGTCCTGAACTGGTGAGCACCTCCACGCGGATCTGTTCGGTCTGGCCCATGGCCAGGTTCAAGGGGGGAACCGAACCGAACACGGCTCCGGTGGAATCCAGGAAGACGAGTCGAGGAACCAGGACCTGGACCGATCGGTGCACCGGCAGTGGGGAGGAATCGGAGAGGGCCGTGATGGAAACGGTGTCGATGGGAAGGGCGGAGACGGCCCAGAACTCGGCCTTGCCGCCCACCAGCGCGATCGAGGAGATGGCTGGTCCGGTGGGAGAGGCGAGCAGCCGCAGATGTGCATTTCCGACCGTCAGGGAGATGTCGTCCGTGCAGGTGGAGCAGAAATTGTTTCCCAGGTAGGCTTCGAGGAAGACGGGCACGGCCTGGTCGACGTCCGCCTTCAGGATGCCGGGACTGAAGTTGGTCCAGGTGGAGTCGGTGAAGCGGATGCCGCGACCGGAGAAGACCAGGGCGGGCGAGATGTCGACGGAGTCGCCGGAACTGTCGCGCAGCACCAATGTCCAGGACCCCACTTGGGTGCCTTGGGCCCAGATCCTCACCGGCTGCCCGTGGAGTCCGGTCCGAAGGACGGTGGTGGGTGCGATCGGTTGCGCGAACAGGCTGTCCGCGAACAGGGAAAGGCCCGCTGGCGGAACCAAGGTGAAGGCGACGGACGCGGTGTCCTGGGCGCCCCCCCGGGTGGTCATCACTTCCAGGGGCGCGGCGGTCCCCACCGGGCCGGAATAGGGCGATGGATCCAGGTACTTCGGGATCAGGGGGAGGGGTGCGGCGAAGACGAAGGGCCAGACGTCGACGCTGTCTCCGTGGGGGGTGCGCAGGACCAGGCTCCAGGAGCCGGGCAGGATTCCCTTGGCCCACAGCCGGACGGGTTTGCCGTTGGCGTTGGTGTACAGGGTGTCGTTGGCCGGGACGGGCCTGGCGAGCGCGCTGTCCAGGAAGAGGGAGATGCCGGCGGGCGGGACGAAGCCGAATCCCGTCGCGACGGAATCCGGCAGTCCGGAAAGTGTCGCGACCACCTGGATGGGGAAGACCGCGCCCACCACCGAGGAATCCCGGATCGGGGACAGGTACTTGGGAAGGGGCGTCGGAGGGACGGTGAAGGGGATGTCCTGGGTGGTCGCCAGGTTCCCCTGCAGGGCGATGTGGAGGACGTACTTCCCCGGCGCGAGACCCACGATGGCGGCGCTGTCCAACGTCACCGTGCCCAGGTCCGGAGTGATGGTGATCCCGCCGTACCAGATTCCCGCCACCAGGGTCTGCGCGCTGTCAAGGTTGCCGCCGGTGAGGCTGAATTGCCCCAGGGCCAAGCGGCGCGAGGACGCGGCCTCGCAGGCCACTCCGTTGGTGTTGCTGACCCACAGCGAATAGAGGTTCTTGCTGGGACCCAGGACCGAGTCCGTGGTGCTGTAGTTGGGCAGGGTCTTGAGGTTCATGGAGGTGCTGATCAGGATGTCGGATCCGCTGGTGTGCCGCTCGCAGTAGAAGAGGTCCCAGGGATAGCTCTGGCCGACGGTGAGTCCCAGGGTATCCAGGTTCACCGAACCGTTTTCCGTGCCGTGCACGCCGCCCAAGTCCACTGCCAGCTTGTTGTCGATGAAGAAATACACGTCGTCGTCGCCGGCGAACTTGAAATCCTGCTTCAGCTGGTAGTTGAAGGTGCCGTGCATCTCCATGCAGAAGCTGAAGTTGTGGTTCAGGTTGTCGTTGCCCCCGTACTGGACGTTGAACGGATTGGGATTTCCGTTGGGGAGGGTGGTGAAGGTGTCGATGGGGAAGAAGAGCTGGTTGTTGTAGGAATAGTTCCCCGTGGAATCCATGGCCAAGGGGATGTCGACGCAGGTGGCGGCGCTGTGCTTGTAGGTGGGATCGGTGGTGAACCAGTAGTTGGCCATCCTGAGCGAATCGCCGGGGTTGCAGTTCGCGTCGATCTTGTGGGTCGGGATGGGCTTGCGGTTGGGGCCCAGGATGGACTGGACGTAACCTGTGCCCCCGCACGAGGCGTTTTCGTTGAAGCTCGAATCGGAATTGTTGAAGTCCCGGATGATGCCCGCGAGCTGCACCAGCATGCAGACGCCCTGGGTTCCATCCCAGGTCCAGGTTGGCTTGGGCGCTCCCCCGGCGCCCTGTCCGAGCCAGACGGTGTCGTGGGTGGCCAGGACGCTGGAGAGGTCGATGTACAGGGGAGATTTCAATCCCCCCGTGCCCCAAGTTTGCCCCGTCACGGAAGAGCTGACCAGGATGGAAGCGGGGACGCGGTCGTACCAGACCAGTTGGCTCCAGCCGCAGAGGTCGGATCGAAGGGTCGTCGTGTGGTGGACGGTGTCGCCTTGGAACTGCACCAGGGGTCTGTCCAGGGTGGAGCTGCCGTCCCAAGGGTTGAAGATCTCGAGCACGAAGGGGGTCGGCTCCACGGAGCTGGCCACTGGCTTGCCGGTAGGTTCCGGAGTCGCGACCACCCAGATGGAGTCGCCGCGCGCCCAGGCGGTGTCGTAGACTCCCGGCGCGGGAGTCGCGGACACGCCGGAAGCTCCCAGGTAGGAGACCTTGCCTCCCACCGTGTCCCGGAACAGCAGGTTGGCCGAGGTCAGGCCGATGGAATAGGCCGTGTACCAACCGGGCTGTCCGGCGACCGGGTACATGGTGGACCATGCACCGCCCTGCACCTGGAGATCGGGAGGCGAGGTGGTTTCTCCTTGCCAGGGATTCCAGAGGAAGACGGTCAGTTGCTTGGGGCGGACGGTGGTGATGGTGGGTGCCCCGCCCGGCAACGGGGTGGGAACGAGCCAGACGGTGTCCGAGACGGCCCAGTAGGAAGTGAAGGTGAAGCCCCCTTGTCCGCCCAGACCGTTCGTGTCGAAGCTGCTCCAGTCGTCGCGGATGAAGCTCACCCCGGAAGGAATGGAGACGGTGTCCGGAGAGGTCCATTCGAGCCAGGGAGTGCCCGGCACCACATGCATCAGGGCCGAATCCGATCCCATGGAGTAGGAGACCGGATAATAGCTCACGACGGAGACGGCGTGTCCCATGGGAAGCCCGAGCGCCACGGTGGAATCCGCACCCCAAGGGTTGAACAGCATGACGACCTTGTCGCCCGCGTGCGCGGAAGAGGCGGCGAAGGCACCAACGACAAGCGATACGATGGACAACCTCGAACTCGTCACTTCCGGCCTCGTCTGTGCATCCGGACATCGGCGAAGGTGCCGTAGCCCTAAAACCAACGATACGATACCCGGATGGTGGGAGTTTCCGCAGGACGAACGGAGCGCGCCGAGCAGTAAGAGTTTTCCGTCGGATTGCGGCCGGTAGCTGCGATTCCATCGGCCCGTAGCATTCCCTTCCCGACGACATTAGGTTCTCTCCCATACGATGGAGGGAATCCCAGAAGAGTTGGGCTCCCGGCTGGCGAAGGCCGGGTCGGTGGCGGTCCTGACCGGTGCGGGAATTTCCGCCGAGTCCGGTGTGCCCACCTTCCGCGAAGCGCAGACCGGACTTTGGGCCCGTTGGCACCCCGAGGACCTGGCGACCCCGCAGGCCTTCCAGCGCAATCCCAGGCTGGTCTGGGACTGGTATCGCTGGCGACGCCAGCTCGTCCGCGACGTGGAACCCAACTCGGGTCACCTGGCACTGGTGGAACTGGAGCGGAGGGTGTCCGATTTCCACCTCTCCACCCAGAACGTGGACGGCCTGCACCGCCGGGCTGGTTCCCGGAACCTCTCCGAGCTGCACGGGAATCTCTTCCGCGACGTCTGCGCCTACGAGGGGATCGACGTGGACCTCCCCGCCGCGGATGACGAGCTCCCGCCGCGCTGTCCCCGGTGTGGTGGGCCTGTGCGGCCCGGTGTCGTCTGGTTCGGGGAGCCGCTGCCCCGGGCGGAATTGCTGGAAGCGGAATCGGCGGCGGCCGGTTGCGACGTGTATCTGCTGGTGGGAACCTCCGGTCTGGTCCAACCCGCCGCGGGTCTTCCGCTCTCGGCCCGGCGCGCGGGGGCGTACGTCGTGGAGATCAACCCGGAAACCACCGCGTTGACGGAATCCGTCCACTGTTCGATCCGCGGCCTCGCGGGCGACGTCCTCGTCTCCCTCCTGGAACGCCTCGGATGACCTGGGACCTCCCCGAATCCGACGAGGATCTGATGGACGAGTGCGAGGTCCAGGTCTTCCGATCCTCCGGTCCGGGCGGACAGCACGCCAACAAGACCGAGTCCGCCGTGCGCATCCGCCACCTGCCATCGGGCGCGGTGGTCCAATGCCAGGAGGAGCGCAGCCAGCACCTCAACAAGCTCAAGTGCCTGGCGAGGCTGCGGGAGAAGATCGCGGCCCTGAACCATCGGGACCCCCCGCGGATACCCACCAAGCCCACCGGAGGGTCCCGGCGCAGAGGCCGGATCGCGAAGAAGCGGCGTTCGGGTTTGAAGCGGGAACGGGGGAATCGGGACTGGAACGCGGATTAGGCCTTTCGGACCTTTCCCAACCCGTACTATATTCTCCCCTTCCCACCGGCAAAACAACCGGTACTCCGGAGCGCTCCAATGGGTTTGACCAAAAAAGATCTGAAGTTCTTCGAGGAACTGCTCAACGAGAAGAAGGAAAAACTTCTCCAGGAGCTGGGCAACCTCGAGACCTCCACGGTGGGCAAGAATCCCCTGGAGCAGTCCGGCGATCTGTCCGGATACGCCTACCACCTCGCGGACCAGGCCGCCGATGCGATGGACCGCGAGCACGCCTTCGCGATGGCCTCCCGCGAGAGCCGCTACCTCCTGTACATCAACGAGGCGCTGGATCGCATCAAGGACGGGCTCTTCGGGGTGTGCAAGAAGTGCCGCAAGGTTCCGCACGCGAAGAATCCCGATCCCCCCTGGATCACGAGGCAACGCCTGGAAGCGGTCCCCACCGCGACCCTGTGCATCTGGCACAAGGCGGAAGCGGACGCCTCCAAGCAGCAGCAGAAGGAGAAGGAGTAGTCCTTCCCGAAGAAGCCGCCCTCGATGGCGGCTTCCGTCCACATCACGTCTTGGAACGGCCGAACTGGATGCCCAGGTCGATGGACGAGGAGACCTTCAGCTGATGCGCGGCATAGCCCTTCGCGGCGATCTGGGCGAAGATGTCCTTCACGTCCAGACCCAGCGCAGGTTGACCCAACTCCAGGTGGACCTTGGTCTTGTACGGCAGAACCTTGTGCAGGTCCTGGTCGAGATCGGAGGGGAAGGATAGATCGAGCGGGTTGGTGCCTGCGGGCACGGACAGCAGCTTGGTCCGGTCCACCGAACTGCGGAAGATGTCGATGTCGAGAGCCTCCGGGGGATCTTGGCCCGGACCCGACTCTGGAGTTGAGGATTGGATGCGCATGGGGGAAAAGGGCTCCATGGGAGATTTTGGCTTGGGTGAGAAGAGACGACTGGCAAAAATCTAGAACTTCATCCAAGACAAAAAGGTCCACATCTTTGAAATGCCGTGCTTTCCGGGTGTGGGGTCACTGCGACTGGAGCCAGTTGTAGTAGATCCCGGTGGAAAGGAACGGGGTTCCGGGGGGCATGTTGTTGATGTCCGCGAAGCGGGGATCGAAGCCCCAGTCGCGGTTTGGGGGGCTGTAGTAACGGGTGGAGAAGACCGTGCTGTCGTATTTCATGCGCAATCCCGGTGTTTCGGCGCTCCACATGCACACGAAGCTCCCTCGGAAGCGCGATGTGGCGGTGTTCCAATTCTCCAGGAACCGGATGGTGTTGTGCCATCCCCCTTCGTATTTNCCCTCGAAATAGTTGTTGGTGGTGTTGGTGGTCCAGGGGTAGAGGNANAGGGAATCGGTCGGNTTTTCCCCCGTGAGAATGGCGGCGTTCAGAGTGTCGTTCAGGCCGAACGCACCCGTGTATCCGGTAGGATTCTCGGTTTCGGCTCCGGTCAACCAACTGGCGTTCGAGAATTTCTGCTCCAGGGAACCGCTGGTGTCCTTGGCGGCGTAATTCTCGTGGGACCAGGTCGGGCTCAGCAAGGTGAAGGCATCGCAGGCGATCATGGTGTTGCAGTACTTCTCGGAGTCGGGGACCGTCCCCACCCAGTCGAGGGGTTTGCAGGGGCCGCCGTGGTAACCGGCGTTGAAGTTGCCTTCCACGTAGACGGGATTTCCGGTGGCGATGCTCAGGTTCCGGGTCAAATGGGCGGCGTTGTAGAGCTTGAAGGCGTTGATGACCGTGTCGTGTCGTGCGCCGCGGTCCTGCGCCATCAGGACCGAGTCGTACAAGTAGAAGATGGAATCTCCAGCAGGCAGGGCGGCCACGTTGACGCACCAGACGTGCACCCACCGATCTTCCCGTCGATCGAAGAAGACGCTGTCCGTGGGGATCCACGACGGTTGGGCGGTGCGGCCGTTGATGAACCTCCCCCCGGCGTCGGTCAGACAGTCGAATTTCTGGTTTTTCAGCGCGGGAGATTCGCTTCCCGTGCAGGGCATGATGAGATCGTGGGGCACGGACCCTCCGATGGGCAAGTTCAGNTGGGGCGTGCCGTAGTCGATGTTGTACTTCCCGTTTGACGGCCCCGGTCGGTTGGAGCCCATGGCCGCGATGTTGTGGGTCAGTCCTGCCTGGAACTGGTTCGCCGCGGGTGCGGAGTCGGGGGAGTGGTAGTAGTAGATCGAGCCATCCGGTGGGCCCATGACCCACTGGTAGATGTTTCCGGCGACGGTGACCGGGCCCTGGATGTAGAGGCTGTGGCCGGTCGTCGCCAAGTCGCTCCAGGCGCGGAAGTAGGCGTTCCCGTTGGTGTGGACCGGCCCCAGGACGTGCATCACCGGGCCTGGATCGATTTCCAGGTTTCCCTGGTAGAACACGCCGAATTGAAAGAGCGGAATCTGGTAGAGGTAGAGCGTGGCCTGGACGTTGGTCTTGGCGCCACCGGGAGCGGTGCCGGTGGATTTGACCAGGAAGGAAACCTTGGTTCCCATCAAACCTTTGAAGTCTCCGGTATTGACCACCTGCTGCCCGCCCGTGGTTTGCTTGACGGAGCCCGCTTGGGCCATCTCTCCGTTGCCAGTCGGCGACACCTGGGTCGCGGGGACGGCGGCCAGGTTGAGCTTTCCCGCCATCAGGCTGTCCTTCAACTTGTCCAAGGTGGCCATCTGCAGGGCCACCATGGCTTCGGCGGCATAACGGGACCGGAGGCGCTGCTTGGCGTCCACCGTGCTCTGGAAAAACCCACCGGAGGTGGTGATCATGGCGGTCCCCAGCACCAGGATCACGATCCCCAAAAGCAGGACCAGGATCATGGCGACGCCTCGGCGGCGGTTCCAGAAGGGTTTGGTGGCCATGGGATCTCCTCAGCGATTGACGAGATTGGAGTTGCGCACGCTGACATCGGTTTCGAGTGCGCAGAAGTAGTAGCCCCGCGACATCGGATTCTGCGCCAGGAGTTTGTTGTCCACCGAGAGGGTGCGCGTGACCATCCGGATCTGGACCTTGTCCACCGATTTGGCGGGAGCGGAAATGGACAGGGAGTCGAGCCAGCCGGCGACGGGGTGGTGGTACTGGATGTGCAAGGCGTCGACGCCCACGGCATAGACCAACTCGGAATCGAGATCCTGGCGGACATACAGGGTGTCCTGGGACTTCCGATAGGTGATGGAATCGTAGCCGTAGACCAACTGCCCTGCGGATACCTGGATGTCGCCGGCGAGATTCCAGGAACTGTCCAGGAAGGGCGTGGCGTCCAGCACCAGGGAATCCCTGGTGCAGGTACCGCCGCTTAACCTGCGCTTGATGCCCAGGACGAAGGTCTTGGGGTACAGGGCGGGGCCGTGGATTCCCTTGCCGGCGGGGACGTTCAGTCCCAAACGGACGTATCCCAGGTTTTCGAACTTGGCGGCGCTGTCGATGGAGATTCCCAGCGAAGCCTTCGCAGGATTGAAAGTGTAGACGAAGGCGGTATCCACCCATCCGGTCTTGTTCATCACGAAGGTCACTTCGTTCGGCCCCCACACCCTGATCCCGGCGCTGGAGTCCGGAAGGCCTCCCCCGGTCGATCGGACCCCCAAGGTGAGCGCGTCCAGGGTTCCCTTGGCCATCATCGACGCCGCAGCCCGTTCCGACTCCGTCTGCCAATTGCGGTTCTGGTACTGGAATTCGACCATGGCGATGCCCACCACCACGCCCAGGATGACCAGGGAGATCAGGATTTCGACCAGGGAAATGCCCCGCCGGATCACGGAGTCTCCACGAAGAGGTAGGTGACGATGCTGATCGAGTCGGCGAAGTTCCGGCGCTTGGCCGTGATCGAGATCTTCGCCAAGCTGTCGCAGTAGATGGTGCAAAACGACGGGTCGGGGATGCCGCCCACGGCCGTCACGGAGTCGGTCGAGGAATTCGTGGAATCGCACCAACTGCTGTCCAATGCGCGCAGCTGGGCGGTGGTGTGGCCGGTGCGGAGGTTTTCGATGGTCTTCTCGATCAGGACGGATTCGGACTGCCAATCGATGGACTTCCCCGTGTTCTTCTGGGAATACCGGGACATCTGCAGGTAGATGACGGAAATGACGCCCAGCACGATCAGGGCGATCAGGACCTCCATCAGGTTGAATCCTCCGGAGTGGGATTTTCGCTCGCGAACGCCCATGTCAATGCTCCAGTGTGACAAGTCCCGTGGGGGGGAGAACGGTCACCACGAACGTATCGTTGGGGAAGGTGGAGATCTCGAATTTCGCATAGAAATCCGCCCAGCAGCGGCCATCGGGCCGGAAGACCACCGAGTAGGTGCCGACTTGGCTGGTGTCCGGGGGGGGGGTTGCCGCCGATCCACAGGGGAGAGGCGCGGGATCCGGGGAGACGTTGGATCTGACCCTGTCGAAGACCATGTTCGCAGGCAGGGGTTGCCAGTCCTGGAGGATGTTTTCGCCGTTTTCGTAGGTTCCATGGGCGGTGCCGTCGGCCGCCGAATCGACGAATCTCCGGTAACGATGGTTCGCGGTGTCCAGGACGATCCCGCTGTTGCGCTGGCGGGTGGTGGC
>JGI12269J14319_10001849_pt1 | contig 20715 bp, 14 predicted proteins | sample PeaSoiSIISIP2007_FD_14319 | JGI IMG/M metagenome (IMG submission 14319)
ACCGCATCGTCGTCGACGGCAAGCCCGGGCCGGCCGTCCACGTCCCGCCCCAGCTGGTCCTTTCGCCCGGCGGCCAGCATTACGCCTACCTCGGTTACGAGCGGTCCACGCCCCTCCCGAATTGGGCCGTCGTCGACGGCAGGCAGGTCAACTTTTTCGGGGACAACCTGCAGTACACGGGCCTCGGCGTTCTCGTCAGCAGGATGAGCGCGGATGGCGCCGCCATTCTCGTCCTGAACGGCAAGCCCTCGCTCAAGGCGGCCCGTCTGGACCCGATGTGGATCTCCCCGGACGGCCACGAGATCGCGATCGACATGATCCCCAAGTCCGGCGATCCGAGTGTCCTGACGGTCAACGGCAAGCTCGTGCCGGAGACGCAGGGTCTGGGCGTTACGAACGTCTATTTCAGCCCGGACGGGAAGCGGTATGCCGCCCTTTGCAACACTAAGGCCGGCGCCAACTTCATGATCATCGACGGCAAGAAGGGCGAGGAATACCAGTCCATCGCGCCGCATTGCTCGTATTCCGGAGGCATGCACTGGATGTTTGTGAACGGAGTCCAGCCGACCAACCTCGACACCGTGCGGGTCCCCGTGCCGGGATTTACGCCCGATTCCTCCAAGTTTGTCTATGTCGCGGGCCAGGGGGCCCTGCAGTTCTTGATCGTCGACGATCAGGAATCGAACGGATTTCGGAGCGGGATGGAGCCAATTCTCAGTCCGGTCGGCAACCGCATCGGTGCGATCGGGGTCGCGGCGAACGGCAATCAGCATGTGATCATCGATGGCAAGGACCAGGCGTTCGGGCCGACGGCGGTGGCTGGAGGCGGTCGGGTGGCTATCCACGACCTGTCCTTCACCGCGGATGGGTCCCGCTGCGCCTATGTGAACGGTGCCCACCTCAGCGTCGATGGGGTGTTGCTCCCCGGCCTTGTCGACGGGGCGCAGTTCACCTTCAGTCCCGATGACAAGCACGTCCTCTATCTCGCCAATGACGGCGGCTCGTACGGCGTCTTTATTGACGGCAAGATCGTCGACACCCGCCCGGGCAATCTTGCCCATCCCTTCTTCAGCCCCGACAGCCGGCACGTCTTCTGGATGAGAATGGCGAATTACCTGGCGCTGGGGACCAAGGATTCGGTGATGCTTTACGTCGACGGCAAGCAGGCGACGCACTATTCCGACAGCGGCGTGGGAGGGGGCGTCCCGGTCAACTTCGAGTTTTCCTCGGACGGCGCCATGGTCTTCGTGGCGCGCACGGATGGAAACCTCCGGCGCTTCCGCGTCACCCTGCCGTCCGACACGAACGTCGACACGGTGGTGGCCGCTGCCGCGATGCCTAAGGACCGACCCTAGGGCCCGAAGGGGAGGCCGCAGTTATGATCCGCCGCGCTTTGGGCCTCCTGTTGTTGGCCGGCCAGGCCTTGGGGACGGTTGCCGGTGCGGCTTTCCCGGACACCCTGACGCTTGCCGACCTCGCAAATCGGTCGGACCGCTGGCCGGCGGCCCTCACCTTGGCCGAGGACATACGCCTGGGCAACGGGGCCGTCATCCACAAGGGCGAGAAGGTGCGGGTGGCGCGATTTGACGGATCGCGCGTCGTCGTGGTCGCCCCGGGCAACATCATGGTCAACCTGACGCCCGGCGACAGCGGGCTGCTCGATGCCGCGAATCAAGCGTGGGCCGCGCTCACCCCGGCGCAGCGGGCGATCGATCCGGAATCGCTCGTCGCCGACATGTCCCTTTGGCCCCTGCGCGTCAGAGCCATCTCCTCCATAGCTTCCAGGTTCGGAAAGCTTGCGCCCGGAACTGAGCTCACCCTGCTGACGATCACCGACAAAGGCGTCGAGCTCGCCTGGCCCAATAGCGCCAACCGGGTTGATGTGGACTTCGGCAACACCGACGTGTTTGAGCGGGCGCGGCAAAGGGCCTTGGTGGACCCGGAAAAGCGCGAGTCGCGGATTGCGGCGGCGCTGCAGGGGATCCTCGTCGACGCCGAGGGGAGGCCCGTCCGCGACCCGCTCGGAGACAAGAAGATCTTCGCCTTTTATTTCGGCGCCAACTGGTGCGCGCCTTGCCACGCGTTCTCGCCGGACCTCGTGAGGTTCCTTGACGACGCCCTTCCCCGGCATCCGGAGCTTGAGGCCGTGCTCATGAGCAACGACCAGCAGCCCGCCCAGATGCTCGCCTACATGCGGGAAGCGAAAATGCCCTTTCCCGCGGTGCCCCTGAGTGACCTGAACCGCTCCAGCCTTCTGTCGGGCTACGCCGTCAAGATGATACCCCACCTCGTCGTCGTCGACCGGTTCGGGAAGTTGCTCGCATCCAACGACGACGACCGCGGCAACCGGGCGGACCCGAAAGACACGGTTGACGCGCTCGGCAAGCTTCTGGGCGGCCCTTGATCCCTGCCTTCGGTCCCCAAACCGTGGTGGAGATCCGCCCACTCGGGCGGGTTCCACAGTCTCGGGCTGAGGGCCCCGATCATGGTGCGAGTGCCGGGAGTCGAACCCGGATCGACGGCTTCGGAGGCCGCTACACTATCCATTGTGCTACACCCGCAGAATGAGCTTCTGGGTGTCGAGCAAACCTTTCGCCCGACACGGCGTCAAGCCGTTGCGAGAAATCGCCCAATGCGCTTGGTGACCCGGTCCCTGCCGAGCACCCGCAAAAGCCCGTAGAAGCTCGGCCCGACGCCCGTTCCGGACACGGCCAGCCGCGCCGGATGGATGTAGTCGCCCGTGCCCGCACCGTGCTGGACGGCAAGCCCCTGAACAAGGGCCTCGAGCGCCGCGTCGCTTGAAAAGTTGGCCGAGGCAAGCGCCGCGAGAAACTCGCCAAGGCGCGCCTTAGGATCTCCCTTCGCGAACACCTTTTCCCTCGCCTTTGGATCGACCGCGAAGTCCTCGCTGAAGAAGTAACCGATGAAGCCGGGAAGGTCCTCGATCGCCCGCACCTTCGGCTGACAGAGGGCGATCACATCGCGCAGGTACGCCTCGTCGGGCAGGCCGCCCGCGAAATAATTCCGGCCGCTGAGGAAATCCCGCGCGAATGCGAAGCACCGCTCGGCCGGCATCTCGTGCAGGTAGACCATGTTCATGTGCGCGAGCTTCTTCTCGTCGAAGCGCGCATTGCTCTGGTTTATCCCCGGCAGGTCGAAGAGCCTGACTATCTCCTCCAGCGGCAGCTTTTCGCGGTCGTCCTTCGGCGACCAGCCGAGCAGGCAGAGGAAGTTCACGAGGGCCTCCGGCAGGAAGCCCCTCTTCTGGTACTCCTCGACGAGGGCGCCCTGGTCGCGCTTGGACATCTTGCCCGGGCCGTTCTGCTTCAGGATGAGCGGGATGTGGGCGTAGACCGGGATCGGCGCCCCGAATGCCTTGAAGAGCTCCGTGTGCTTGCTCGTGTTCGAAAGGTGGTCCTCGCCCCGGATGACGTGGCTGACGCGCATCGCGATGTCGTCCACGACGTTAACAAGATGGAAGACCGGCTTGCCGTCCGACCGGACGATGACGAAGTCCTTTTCCTCCGTTCGCTCGACCCTGCCGCGGATCGCGTCCTCGATCACCTGCGGCTCGCCCGAGATCCTGAAGAACAGCGCGCCGTCCTTCTCGTAGGTCCGGCCCGACGCCTTCAGGCGTTCGAGGTATTCGGCGTAGACGTGCGTCCGCTCGCTCTGGAGGTACGGCCCGAGGTCGCCCCCGGCCTGGGGGCCCTCGTCCCAGTCAAGGCCGAGCCACCGCAGGCTGTTGTAGATGAGGTTTAGGAACTCCCCGCTGTTGCGCGTCTGGTCCGTGTCCTCCACGCGCAGGATGAACACGCCCCCGGTGTGGCGCGCGTAGAGCCAGTTGAACAGGGCTGTCCTTGCGCTCCCTATGTGGAAGAAGCCGGTCGGGCTGGGGGCGAATCGGACNCGGACCTGTGACATTGAAAGGGGTGTGGATTGCTGCTTGTGATTCGGGCGAGGGACCAGCAAGAACCAACCCATGTCCGCTGTCAAAGCCGCACCCGTCGACCCGCTCGCCCTCGGCGCGCGCCTTGAGAGCGCCGGGGCGACGGCCGGGTTCCGGTCCGAGCCGTTCGGCGATTCCGGCGGATTCCCGCTCTTCGCGCTCACAAGGCACACCCGCGGGCCGCGGCCGCGGATCTACGTTTCCGCGGGAATCCACGGGGACGAGCCTGGCCCTCCCCTCGCCCTGCTCTCGCTGATCGAGTCCGGCGAGTTTGACGGAAGGGCCGTGTGGTTCATCTGCCCCATGCTCAACCCGCAGGGCCTGGCGCGCGGCACCCGCGAGAATGCCTCGGGAACCGACCAGAACCGCGACTACCGCCACCTCGCCTCCCCCGAGGTCCGGGCCCACGTCAGGTGGCTCGCGCGGCAGCCCAACTTCGACCTGGCCGTGTGCGTCCACGAGGACTGGGAGTCGGCCGGCTTCTATCTCTACGAGCTCAATCCCGACGGGCGCCCCAGCCTCGCGGACCCCATGATTGCCGCCGCCTCGAGGGTGTGTGCGATAGACCAGAGTCCGACGATCGAGGGGCGCGAGGCTAAGGGCGGGGTCATCCGCCCGACCTTCAATCCACTCGAGCGCGAGAAGTGGCCGGAATCGATCTACCTCCAGGTGAACCACACGCGGTTGTCCTACACGATCGAGACGCCGTCGTCCCTGCCGCTGGCGACGCGCGTCGAGGCGCTGCGCGCGGCGCTGAAAGCCGCGTTCGCCGCCATCTGCGCCGGGACCTGGGCCTAGGCTTCCGCGGATCGTCCCGCGCGCAAGGGACCCGCCCCGCGCCTCGCAGCGTCCCTGCGGGCGTCGGGGGGCGGCCCGGCGAACCGGGCGGATGCAATGGCGTGTTTCGGGCCCCGGATTGTCCTTATAAGCGCAGCCGTCGACCGAAACCCCGATTCCAAGCCCCATTGTCCGAAGCCGCGCCTTGCCCGCCATGCATCTGCCGAGTATTCTAAGGCTGTACCTGAGGGTGCGTTCCCGCTGTCCCGGCATTCGCTCGATCGCTATGATGACCGCCCTCGCCCGGCTCCGGCGCAAGTCGTCGTTGACGGGACCGAATGGCGCCGGCCGCGGGCAAGGCCCCGCCGGGCTGGGGCTCCGATCGCGCGAGCGCTAGGAACCGGGCGCCCGGAGCGGGCGGCGCATGAAGGCGATAGACTACAAGGAGGCGCATCGAAACCTCGTCGCCGCCCTGGTGGCCCGGTCGGAAAGGCACCAGGCGATGCGGGCGGCGATAGGCGGGGAGTTCGATGCGGTGGGGAAGCTGGAGCACCACCTCCTGCGCTCGCTCGGGCTCTCTGACGGCCACCTGGTGGTCGACGTCGGCTGCGGCAGCGGGCGCCTTTCGGTGCAGCTCGCTCCGTTCCCGGGCATTCGGTATATTGGCAGCGATGTCGTCGGGCCCTTGCTCGCCTATGCCTCCGAGATCTCCCGGCGGCCGGACTGGACCTTCGTCTGCACGGACGGGACGGGGATCCCGTGCGAGGACGCCTGCGCCGACTACGTATGCTTCTTCTCGGTGTTCACTCACCTGCTCCACGAGGACACCTTTAGATACTTCAGGGAGTCCGCCCGGGTCCTCAAGCCCGGCGGCCGGCTCGTCTTCTCGTTTCTCGAGTTTCGAATCGCGTGTCACTGGAATATCTTTTCGGCAACGGTGGAAGGTTCCCAGCCGGGCCAGCACGCGAACCAGTTCGTCGACCGCGACGCAATCAGGGAATGGGCCGCGCACTCGGGCCTCGAAGTCGCCCAGCTGTGCGACGGCGACAAGCCCCACATTCCCATCCCCGAGGAGGTTCTCTGGGAAAACGGGGCGCGGATGGAATCGTTCGGATGCCTCGGCCAATCGGTGGCCGTGCTGAAAAGGCCCTGGCCCCCAAATCCGCAGCCTTCGCCGGCCCGCCTAACCCCGCCGCGGCAGGGGGCCTAGACCCGACCGGCCCCGCTTCCCCGGTCCTCCAGATGGTGGAGCTCGCAGAAGCCGCGCATGTCCGCCGGCAGCTTCGCCTCGAACACGGACGGTATCCCGGCGGGACCGAGGTCAATCCGGGCGCAGTGGAGCGCCTGTCGCGGCAGGAGAAGGCGAGCCTCGAGCTCGGCGGACCAGCCGCCATCGATGAAGTCGAGGTAGAGCCGGGCGTCGGGGCCGTAGATCTTGTCCCCCACAAGGGAGTGACCCATCCACTGGGCGTGGGCGCGTATCTGGTGCTTGCGGCCGGTCTCGGTCGTCACCCTGGCAAGCGTGAAGCCCCCCGCGCGCGACAGGGGCTCGAACCGGGTCACGGACGGCTGCCCGTCCGCACGCACGGCCGACTTGATGAATATCGGGCTCGCCGTGTCTGTGCCGAGGGGCTGGTCGACGGTCACCGCGGCGGCAAGCTCCCCCGTGAGCAGCGCAAGGTACGCCTTGCCCACCCTGCGCTCCTGCACGGCCTTCTGCAGGCGCCGCGCCATGGGCGGGTCCTTTGCAAGCACGACGACCCCGCTTGTCTCCCTGTCGAGCCGGAAGACGAGGTGGATCGTAGCGAGCCCGGTGTGCTCCCTCGCGGCCCCGACAAGGCTCGACCACGGGCCGTGCTTCGAGGGATGGCACACGACATCGCCCGGTTTGTCCACCACGAGCAGCCGGTCGTCCTCGTGGATGATCCACGATCGCAATTCCTCCGGCCCGATGATCCTCGCGGGGCCCTGGGCGAGGCGCCTCGGCCACGCCGACGCCCGGTGCCCGCCCTTCCCGGGCTCCTTCATAGCCCTGACCGCCGCCTCCAATACCGGGCCATGAAGCGCGCCGTCAGCCGGGCCGCCAGGGGCTTGGGCAGCTTTGTCACGATCGCCACCGCGAGCTTGTTCATCCATCCGCTCACGACCAACGACTTGCCGGAGGCGAGCGCCCGCAGGGAGGCCATCACGACCTGCTCGCTTGTCTGCCCGAGCGCCCGGGGCGCCGGGTTCTCCCCCAGGCCCGCGCGCCGGGAGAAATCGGTCGAGGTGGGGCCCGGGCAGACCGCGAGAGCGCTAACCCCCGTGCCGCGCAGCTCCTCGTTTAGGCCGAGGCTCCAGTGGAGCACAAAGGCCTTGGTCGCCGCGTACGTGTCGAGGTACGCCGTCGGCTGGAACGAGGCCGTCGACGCCACGGTCATCACCACGCCTCCGCGCGCCTTGAGGGCCGGAAGCAAGGCGCCGGTCAGGTGGACGACGGCGCGCACGTTGACGTCCACCATCTCGAGCTGCGCGGCGACGCCGGGCTCCGGGAACCGGCCGTAGAACCCGAATCCGCTGTTGTTGACGAGGAGGATCCGGCCGGTCGGCGCCTGTTGTGTCAAAAAGTCCTGAATCCCCGCCAGCGCCCGCTCCACCTGCTCCGGCTTTGAAAGGTCGCACGCGATGTGGCGCAGGTTAAGCTGGGTAATAGTACTTATGGCCGGCGCACGCCGAGATAAGTTGCAAAACGCGAGGTCCGGACGCACCTTTGCACACAGTTCGATGAACGATTTTCCAATCCCGGAAGATCCGCCCGTGATGATGACCGCGGAGAAGTTTTTGAGAGCGGCATCGGGCGTCGGCATAGGATTCGGGCGTTCAGTTTCCCGCCGTCGGAACTTCATCCGATCGCGCCCAGCCAAACAAGAATCAAACGCAAGACCATGAACAGACAAAATCAGCAGGACTTGATCGTCTCGGGCATCCACCTTGAACTCACACCGTCCCTAAAAACGTTTGTTCAGGAGAAGGCCGAGCGACTGTTCCGGCACGAGGAGCGGATCCTGCGTCTGCGCGTGGAACTTGAGTACGACCCGAAGGAGAAATTTGGCGCGCGGTTCAAGGCGAAGGGCCACCTGACCATCAACGGGCCCGCGATGAACGCCTGCGTCGAGTCCGAGGAATGCCACAAGGCCGTGTCGCTCCTTGCGGACAAGCTCGATAGGATGCTCTACCGGCGCGCGCAGCTTTACCGCGTCAGGCGCCACCAGCTCCGCGCGGTCGAGCTCGGCGTGCCGCTGCCGAAGACGATCTAGCCCTGCGCGGCCCTCACCACGCGACCTCGTCGGTCAGGCCGAGCCTTTCGACGAGGTCGGCGGGCGGGCCGTCGAACCGCGCCAGCGGCACGTTGCCGACGTACCCGATGTCCTTCATCCCGACGGGGGTCGTGTAGAAGCCGCTGGCGGCGAGGTTCCTGAACCGCCTGAAGAAATCCGCGGCGGGTCTTAGCTCCGGATCCGCGGGCTCCCCGTGCGAGATGTCCTCGCAGAGGGACACCCTCTGGGCCTCGCTCGCCTCGGAGAACACGGCGCCGAAGCGCCTGGTCGACTCGCCGTCCAGCCACGCCAGGCCGTCGACGATCTTCCTGCCGTCGCGCACGTTGTCCGGGTACGGCGCGCTGACGAATTCATCGATGAAGTCCGTCACGCCGACGGCCGAGGCGCTGGGGGAGTGCCCGTCGGCGGGGATCACCACATCGCAGAGGGCCGCGACCTCGCGGCGCTGGGCGGGGGTGAACGTGAGCGGCCAGAGGTCCCCGGGCTTGTATCCCTTGACCAGGTCGGGGTCCGGGCCGTAGCCGGCCGCCGGCCTGCCCGCGGCGCCGGCCTGCGGCTGCGGGTCCGCCGCCCCGAAGGCGGGCGCCCGGATCAGCATCGCGCCCGCGCTGGCAGTTAGCATCCATTTGATCGCGACGCGCCGGTCGATGGGGATGGGGTCTGCAGTATTCATGGAAGTCTCCCTCGTCGGGAATCGATGGCCTAGATGTTGCCCTTTCGCATCTCCTCAAGGATCCGGTCGGCGGTGCGCCACGCAAGGGCCATTATCGTGAGCGTCGGGTTCTTGTCCGCATTCGAGGCGAACACGCCCCCGTCGGCGACGAAGAGGTTCCTCACGTCCCAGGCCTGCGACCAGGGATTCGTGACCGAGTTGGACGGGGCGCTGCCCATGATGGCCCCGCCCACCTCGTGGATGACGGAACCGCCGGGCACGATCGCCTTGCGGCCGTCGGGATCGGGCGCCCTGAGGTTGACGCCCCCCATCGCCTCGATCCAGTCGGCAAAGGTCCTCTGCATGTGGGCCGCCTGGCGGATCTCGTGCTCGGACCACTTCCAGTGGAAGCGCAGGACCGGGATCCCCCACTTGTCCACGACCGAGGGGTCGATCTCGCAGAAGGAGTCGGCGTTGGGGATCATCTCACCCCTTCCCGTTAGGGAGACAAAGGAGCCGAAGTAGCGGCGGGCGTCCTCCTTGAGCCCGGGCCCGAAGCTTGTCCGGCCCCCGGGGTCGGGCGCGTACCCCTCGTAGGCCCCGGGCATCTGCCTTCCCGTCCCGATCTCGACATGGTAGCCGCGCGCAAAGCCGAGCCTGCCCGCCCTCTGCTCCCCGTAGAGCCACCAGGGCGAGTAGACGTGCTCCCCGCCCGCCCCGTCCTCGTTGAGCGGCGGAAGGTTCTCGAGGAGGGGGATGTGGCCCCCCCAGTCCGCCCCCACCGTGTCCATGATGTATTTCCCCACGAGCCCGCTCGAGTTCGCGAGGCCGTCGGGAAACCGGCTCGACTTCGAGTTGAGGAGCAGCCGGACCGTCTCGCAGGCGCCCGCCGCCAGGACGACGGCGCGGGCCGAGGCGCGGTGCTCGAGCCCCGTCGCCTTGTCGACGTAGGCCACGCCCGCGGCCTTGCCGCCGGCATCCAGGGTCACCTCCCGCACCATCGCGTTCGGCAGGATGTCCAGGTTGCCGGTGGCGAGCGCCGGGGGAAGGTGGACCGTGGTCGACTGGTAGTTTGCGCGGATCGAGCATCCCCTCCCGCAGGGCGTGGCCCAGAAGCAGGCCGCCCGGCTCTGCATGTCCTCCGCCAGGACCCGCTGGGCCTTGGTGTTGCCCGGATGGAGCCTGGCCGGGATCGTCCGGTGGTCGAGGAGGCGCGTCAGGACGGCCCGCCGTATGGGAATGACCGGTATCCCCAGCTTGCGCCCGCGCTGGCGCACGAGCAGCTCGCCTATCCTCGCCTTCGGCGGGGGGAGGAGACACCCCTCCGGCGAGTCGGGCGTGTTCTCGAGGCCGCTGTTGGAACCGCAGACGCCGATCAGCATCTCGACCTTGTCGTAGTACGGCGCGACATCCTCATAGCCAATCGGCCAGTCGAGCCCGAGCCCGTCGCGGCTGCGCGGCTTGAAGTCGTAGGGGCCGTTTCTAAGGGAGATCCTTCCCCAGTGGTTCGTCCGGCCGCCGAGCATCCTCGGGCGCCACCACGTGAACGCCCTGCCCTCCTCGCTGGACGCATTCGTGTAGGGCTCGCCGGGGACCGTCCAGCCGCCGCCGGCCGTCGCGTCGTAGAACCCGAACGGCTTGTCGGGCGTCCCCATGCCGCGGAGGGGCGCCGCGTCGTTCGCCTGGAACATCGGCGTCTCGGATCTCGGGTCATAGTTGCGGCCCGCCTCGATCATGAGGACCCGCGCCCCGTCCATCGTGAGGGTGTAGGCCGCCTGCCCGCCGGCGGCGCCTGAACCGACCACGATCACGTCGTACCTATCAGCCGCGGAGGAAGGGGCGATGATCGCCATGGCGGGGGTCTTTGGGGAGCGCCGGAGTCCGGCGCCTCAGTTGGGCGCCCGCCCTGTTCGCGGACGGCCCGCCGGGGCCGGTTGGAGGTTGCCTCGCGCCATCAGAGATTGCCCCTGCGCATCTCGTCGAGGATCCGGTCGGCGGTGCGCCACGCGAGCGCCATGATGGTGAGCGTCGGGTTCTTGTCGGCGTTCGACGCGAAGACCGCGCCGTCGGCCACGAACAGGTTCCTCACGTCCCAGGCCTGCGACCAGGAATTGGTGACCGAGGCTGACGGCGCGGCCCCCATGATCGCCCCGCCCACCTCGTGGATGACGAACCCGCCGGCGGAGATCGCCTTCCTTCCGTCGGGATCGGGCGCCCTGCGGTTGACGCCGCCCATCGCCTCGATCCAGTCGGCGAAGGTCCTCTGCATGTGGGCCACCTGGCGGGTCTCGTGGTCGGACCATTTCCAGTGGAAGCGCAGGACCGGGATCCCCCACTTGTCCACGACCGAGGGGTCGATCTCGCAGAACGAGTCGGCGTTGGGGATCATCTCCCCCCTTCCCGAGAACCCGATGAACGAGCCGTAGTAGCGCCGGGCGTCCTCCTTGAGCCTGAGCCCGTAGCTCGTGCGCCCGCCCGCGTCGCTCCCGTAGCCCATGCGGCCCCCCGGCATCCCCCTGCCCGAGCCGAACTCGACATGGTAGCCGCGAGCAAAGCCGAGCTTGCCCGCCCTCTGCTCCTTGTAGAGCCACCACGGCGCGTAGACGTGGAGGCCGCCCGCCCCGTCCTCGTTGTGCGGGGGCATGTTCTCGAGGAGCGGGATCTGCCCCCCCCAGCTCGCGCCGACCGTGTCCATGATGTATTTCCCCACGAGCCCGCTCGAGTTCGCGAGGCCGCCCGGAAACCTGTTCGACCTCGAGTTGAGAAGCAGCCGGACGGTCTCGCAGGCGCCCGCCGCCAGGACGACGACGCGCGCCGAGGCGCGGTGCTCCAGCCCCGTCGTCTTGTCCACGTAGGCGACGCCCTCCGCCAGGCCCGCCGCGTCCGCCAGGACCTCGCGGACCATCGCGTTCGGCAGGATGTCCAGGTTGCCCGTGGCCAGCGCCGGCGGGATGTGCACGGTCGTCGACTGGTAGTTCGCGCGGATGGAGCACCCGCGCTCGCACCGGGTGGCCCAGAAGCACGCGGCCCTGTTCTGCATGTCCTCGGCCAGGATCCGCTGGGCCCTGGCATTGCCCGGGTGCAGCTTCGCAGGGAGCGTCCGGTGGTCGAGGGGCCTTGTCAGGACCGCCCGGCGTATCGGGATCACCGGGATCCCCAGCCTGCGCCCGCGCTGACGCGCGAGCAGCTCGCCTATCCTCGCCTTCGGCGGGGGCTGGAGGACGCCGTCCGGCGAGTCGGGCGTGTTCTCGAGGCCGCTGTTGGAGCCGTAGACGCCGATCAGCATCTCGACGCGGTCGTAGTACGGCGAGACGTCCTCGTAGGCAATCGGCCAGTCGAACCCGAGCCCGTCGCGGCTGCGCGCCTTGAAGTCGTACGGCCCGTTGCGCAGCGCGTGGCGCGACCAGTGGTTCGTACGTCCGCCGAGCATCCTCGGGCGCCACCACTTGAACTGCCGGCCCTCCTCGCTGGACGCGTTCGTGTAAGGCTCGCCGGGGACCGTCCAGCCGCCGCCGGCCGTCGCGTCGTAGAAACCGAACGGCTTGTCGGGTGTCGCCGCGCCGCGGAGCGGCGCGGCGTCGTTGGTCTGGAACATCGCTGTCTCCGCCACCGGGTCGTAGTTGCGGCCCGCCTCGATCATCAGGACGCGGGCCCCTTCCATCGCCAGAGTGTAGGCCGCCTGGCCGCCGGCCGCGCCGGACCCGACCACGACAACATCATATTTGTCCGAGACGGACGCCGGGGTGACAAACGCCATGAAATTGGGGTTGGAAAACCACAGGTGAGCGGCACTTGCCCCGAATGTCCATTTTTGAATGTCCCGCAGCCGAGGTTGCTTGCCTCCGCGCGCAAAGCATGGTGACTGGCCGCGGTGCGCCCCATCGGAGTCATAGCAGCGCTTTGCGTCGGGCCCGCGGCGTTCGCGCAGGTCGAGACCCTGGATCCGCTTACGGTCAGCGCCACGCGCGCGCCGGAGCCCCTCTCTCAGGTGCCGTTCACGGTCCAGATCATCCCCGGCGACGCGTTCAGCGACGGCTCGTCCCAGACCGTCGACGACGCGCTGCGGGGCGCGGCCGACTTCAGCCTGTTCCGCAGGAACGACAGCATGACGGCCAATCCGACCTCGCAGGGCGTGTCGCTTCGGGGCCTGGGGCCGAGTGGCGCCAGCCGCTCCCTCGTCCTCCTGGACGGCGTGCCGCTCAACGACCCGTTCGGCGGCTGGGTGCCGTGGAGCCTCCTGCCCGCCGACTCGATCGCGCGGGCGGAGATCGTCCCGGGCGGCGGGGCCGCGGCCTGGGGCAACGCCTCTCTCGCGGGCGTGATCCAGCTCTTCTACTCGCAGCCCCCCCCGGGCTCGGGCGACGCGGTGGCGCGGTGGGGCGACGTTGACACCCGAAGCGCGATGTTCACGGAGGCGGTCGCCCTGGGGCCGGGGGTCCTCGAGCTAAGGGGCCAGGACTTCGCGACGACCGGGACGGTCCTGATTGCGCCGGAGAGCCGCGGGCGCGTGGACATCGACGCCGCCAGCCGTCACGACGCCGCGTCGGCGCGCTGGCGGGGATCGCTCGGCAAGGATGTCTCCGCCGCGGTCACGCTGCGCAGCTTCGACGAGTGGCGCGACAACGGGACCCCCTACCAGCAGAACCGGACCCGCCTGGTGTTCGGGTCGGCCCAGCTGTCGGGCCAGGCCGCCCCGGGCGAATCGTGGACCGCGACCGCCTACCTGCAGGACCAGTCCTCCTCGCAGACCTTCAGCTCGGTGAATGCCGCCCGCTCCGCCGAGACGCCGGCCAGCGACCAGTTCGCCGTCCCGGTGACCGCCGTGGGATTCGCCGGATCATCGACCTGGGTCGATTCCGCCGGGGCGACGACGACGGCGGGGGCCGACGTGCGCGACATCCGGGGCGAGACGAGGGAGGATTTCTCGTACGCCAACGGCGCCTACGCCGAGCAGCGCTTCGCCGGCGGGCGCCAGACGTTCGCCGGGCTCTTCGCCGAGCGCAGCCAGCCCCTGGGACCCTCCGTGCACGCGCTGGCGGGCCTGCGCCTCGACCGCTGGGAGGACAGCGACGGCCACCTCAGGAACACGAGCCTCGGGACGGGAGCCCTCCTTCTTGACGACACCTACCCGTCCCGCACGGGGACCGAGTTCAGCCCGAGCGCGGGGCTCACGTGGAAGGCGTCGGGCGATCTGGAGCTCCACGTCGCCGGCCAGCGGGCGTTCCGCCAGCCGACGCTCAACGAGCTCTACAGGCCGTTCCGCGTGGGATCCACGATCACTGAGGCCAACGCCCGCCTTTCGACCGAGCACGCCGACACCGGCGAGATCGGCGCGACCTGGAGCCGGGGCCGGCTGCGCGTCGCCGCCGAGGGATTCGCGGCGCGCCTCGAGGATCCCGTGGACAACGTGACCCTGGTCCAGGGGCCCGGGACGTTCCCGGTGTTCGGCGCCCTGCCCGCCGGGGGCGTGGGCCAGGAAAGGCTCAACCTGGACCGCGTGGACACAAACGGCGCGCAGTTGGGGGCAACCTGGACGCAATCCGGCGCGTGGAGCTTCGACGTGTCCGTCCTCGAGGAGGAAGCCACTGTCGCCGCCGCGTCCGTGGCCCCCGGCCTCGTGGGGCTCTGGCTTCCGGAGGTGCCGCGCTGGAACGCGTCGCTGGGGCTGGCCTGGCATCCGGCGGGCATGTTGTTCCTCTCGGCCCGCGTCCGCAGGACGGGCTCCCAGTTCGACGATGACCTTAACCACCTGCCGCTTGCCCCGGCCACGGTCGCGGACGCCTCCGTGCGCGTCATTCTTTCGGCCCACGCCGAGGTCTTCGTGAGCGTGGACAACCTCGGCAATTCCGTGGTTCAGACGGCGCACGGCGCCACGGGCGTGTTCAACGTCGCGCCGCCGCGGATGGCGGGCGCGGGCGCCCGGGTGAGCTGGTGAGGGGATCCCTCCACTTGCGCGAGCCGGAAAAGACCGGCGCTTAATGTAATCTTAACGCTTTGGAGCCGGTTATTAACTGGGGGACGCGGCGTGCCCGGTGCTAGCATTGCGGCATGAATATGCGCGCACGCCCCCCCCGCCCGCCGGCCGCCCGCCGCACAGGCCGGACCCCGGAGGTCCTCCCGTGAACGACGCCGCCTTCGTCGCGATAGCGGTCGGGTTCTTCGTCATCGCGGCGGCATACGCCTATTTCTGCGACAAGGTGCGCTGAGAACCGTTCGTCCAAGGCCCCCGCAACCCATGGAAAACATCGTCATCGGCCTGATCGCGCTGGCTCTCCTCGCCTATCTCGTCGCCGCCGTGCTGCGCCCCGAGAAGTTCTAGGGGACTGCGCCCATGAACGCCCCCAACTCCTGGCTGCAGCTCGCGCTCTACGTGGGCTTGCTCGTGCTCATCACGAAGCCCCTCGGGCTTTACCTCGTGCAGGTCCTCGATGCGCAGGGCAGGACATGGCTCGACAGGCTTGTCAGGCCCTTCGAGAGAATCACGTACCGGGTCTGCGGCATCGATCCCGCCCTGGAGCAGGGCTGGATCGGGTACGCGCTCTCGATGCTGGCCTTCAGCCTGGTCGGTATGCTGATGACCTACTTCATCCTGCGCTACCAGGATCACCTCCCGCTCAATCCCCAGGGCCTGCCCGGCCTCGCCCCCCACCTCGCCTTCAACACCGCCGCGAGCTTCACCACCAACACCAACTGGCAGAGCTACACCGGCGAGTCGACCATGTCGTACTTCTCGCAGATGGTCGCCCTGGCTATCCACAACTTCATGTCGGCCGCCACCGGGATAGCGGTCGCGGCGGCCCTCGTCCGCGGGATCGCCCGGCATTCGGCGAGGACCATCGGCAACTTCTGGGCCGATGTCGTGCGCATCACCTACTACGTGCTCGTGCCCATCTGCCTCGTGTTCGCGCTCTTTCTCGTCTCGCAGGGCATCATCCAGAACTTCAAGCCCTACGCGGTCGCGAAGACCCTCGANCCNTTCACGGTCCAGGTNCCCAAGGTCGANGCCGCGGGGAAGCCCGTCATGGCCGCCGACGGCAAGACGGCCGTGATGGCAGACCAGACGGTTGACACCCAGACGATCGTGCAGGGCCCCGTCGCCTCGCAGATCGCGATCAAGATGCTCGGCACGAACGGCGGCGGCTNNGTGAACGCCAACGCCNCCCATCCGTTCGAGAANCCCACGCCGCTGTCGAACTTCNTCCAGATGCTCTCGATCTTCGCGATCCCGAGCGCCCTCACGTACTACCTCGGGCGCATGGTCAAGAACCAGAAGCACGGCTGGTCCGTTTGGGGAGCCATGTTCGCGATGTTCCTCTGCGGCGTGCTCGTCTGCTGGAAGGCCGAGTCGTCGGGCAATCCCATCCACCAGAAGCTGGGCGTCTCGGCGGCCGACGGAAACATGGAGGGCAAGGAGGTGCGCTTCGGCATCTTCGGCTCGGCCTTGTTCGCCACCATCACGACCGACGCCTCGTGCGGGGCCGTCAACTCCATGCACGACTCGTTCACGCCGATCGGCGGACTCGTCCCGCTTTTCAACATCGAGACCGGCGAGGTGATCTTCGGCGGGGTCGGCGCGGGCCTCTACGGCATGCTCATCTTCGTCGTGCTGGCCGTCTTCATCGCGGGCCTGATGGTCGGCCGAACGCCCGAGTACCTCGGCAAGAAGATAGAGGCCTACGACGTCAAGCTGGTCATGCTCGTCCTCATGGTGCTCTCGGCCACGATCCTGGGTTTCACCGCGTGGGCCAGCGTGACGGACTGGGGCCAGGCCGGCCTCAACAACGCCGGGCCGCACGGCTTCAGCGAGATGCTCTACGCCTTCAGCTCCGCGGTCGGAAACAACGGGAGCGCGTTCGCCGGCCTTGCCGCGGCCCCGGCGGACGGCAACCCGCACTGGGACTCAGCTCTCGGCATCGCGATGCTCTTCGGGCGCTTCCTCATGATCGTGCCCATCCTGGCCCTCGCCGGCAACCTCGCCGGCAAGAAGCTCATCCCCTCGAGCGCCGGCACCTTCAGGACGGAGGGCCTCACTTTCATCGTGCTCCTTATAGGCACCGTCGTCCTCGTGGGCGCGCTCACGTTCCTTCCCGCCCTGGCGGTCGGCCCCATCGTCGAGCACTACCTCATGGGCGCCGGCACCCTCTTCTGAGCCCGCCGCCCTCCCCCATTCGCGCGATTCCCATCCGCCATGAGCACCAAGTCCATCTCCCTCTTTGACCGCGCGATCATGCGAAAGGCCGTCGCGGACTCGTTCACGAAGCTCAACCCGCGGCTGCAGCTCAAGAATCCGGTGATGTTCGTGACCCTGATCGGCGCAATCCTCACGTTCCAGCAGCTGTTCACGTCCAGGGAGCCCCTCGGCTACGTCCTGCAGATCGCCCTCTGGCTCCTCTTCACCGTCGTTTTCGCCAATTTTGCCGAGGCGGTGGCGGAGGGGCGCGGCAAGGCGCAGGCCCGCGCCCTGCGGGCGTCGCGCAAGCAGCTTGTCGCCAGGCGCCGCCGCAGGGACGGCACGATGGAGGCCGTGGACGCCTCCGAGCTGCGCAAGGGGGACCTGGTCATGGTGGCCGCCGGGGAGATCATCCCGGGCGACGGCGAGGTCGTCGAGGGCGCGGCATCGGTCGACGAGTCCGCCATCACCGGCGAGTCCGCGCCCGTGATCCGCGAGGCCGGCGGGGACCGCAGCGCCGTGACGGGCGGCACCGGCGTCCTCTCCGACCACCTCCTGATCCGCGTTACGGCGAATCCCGGCGAGGGCTTTCTGGACCACATGATCAGCCTCGTCGAGGGTGCGACACGCCAGAAGACGCCGAACGAGATCGCGCTCACGATCCTGCTCTCGGCCCTCACCTTCATCTTCCTATTGGTCATCATCACGCTCAAGCCCTTCGGCGTGTACTCGAACGTCGCGTTCTCGATCACGGCCCTGATCGCCCTGCTCGTCTGCCTGATCCCGACCACGATCGGCGGCCTTTTGAGCGCCATCGGCATAGCCGGCATGGACCGCCTGCTCCAGCGCAACGTCCTCGCGATGAGCGGGCGCGCCGTCGAGGCCGCGGGGGACATCGACGTCCTCCTCCTCGACAAGACGGGCACGATCACCCTCGGAAACCGGATGGCCTCCGAGTTCCTGCCCGCCCCGGGCCTTACGCTCGAGCGCCTCGCCGACGCGGCCCAGCTCGCCTCGCTCGCGGACGAGACTCCCGAGGGCCGCAGCATCGTCGTGCTCGCGAAGGAGAAGTTCAACCTCCGCGGCCGGGACCTCTCCTCGCAGCGCGCGAACTTCGTGCCGTTCACGGCGCAGACACGCATGAGCGGCGTGGACCTCGCCGCCGCCGACGGCGCGCCGGCCCGCTCCATCCGCAAGGGCGCCGCCGCCAACGTCAGGGCGTGGGTCGAGTCCCAGGGGGGGGCCTTCCCCGACCCGGTCACCGCCGCGGTCGACGAGATATCGCGGCGGGGCGGGACGCCGCTCGTCGTCGCGGAGGGCCGGGAGACGCTCGGCGTCATCTTCCTCAAGGACGTCGTCAAGGGCGGGATAAAGGAGCGCTTCGCGCAGCTGCGGGCGATGGGCATCCGCACCGTGATGATCACCGGCGACAACCCGCTGACGGCCGCCGCGATCGCGGCCGAGGCCGGCGTCGACGACTTCCTGGCCCAGGCAACGCCCGAAATGAAGCTCGGCCGCATCCGCGAGGAGCAGGCCGCCGGCCACCTGGTCGCGATGACCGGCGACGGCACCAACGACGCGCCCGCGCTCGCCCAGGCCGATGTCGGCGTCGCCATGAACACGGGCACCCAGGCCGCCAAGGAGGCCGGCAACATGGTGGACCTCGACTCCAACCCGACGAAGCTGCTCGACATCGTCGAGATAGGAAAGCAGCTGCTCATCACCCGCGGCGCCCTGACGACGTTCAGCATCGCCAACGATGTCGCGAAGTATTTCGCGATCATTCCCGCGATGCTGGTCGGCGTCTTTCCGGCGATTGCGCCGCTCAACGTCATGCACCTCGTCTCGCCCCTGAGCGCCATCCTGAGCGCGGTCATCTTCAACGCCCTCATCATCATCGCACTCATCCCGCTCGCCCTGAAGGGCGTGGCCTACCGCCCCATCGGGGCGGCCGCGATGCTCAGGCGCAACCTCCTCATCTACGGCTTCGGCGGGATCATCATACCGTTCATCGGGATCAAGCTGATCGATGTCTTCGTCAACGCGGTCCACCTCGTCTGAACAATGAAGACGCTCTTCACGGAACTCAGGATCTCGCTGCTGCTCACGCTCGTGTTCGCGGTGCTGCTCTGCGGCGCATATCCGCTGGCCGTGTGGGCGGGCGCGCACGCGTTCTTTGCGGACAAGGCCAACGGGAGCCTGCTCGTGGACAGGGACGGCGTCGTGCGCGGCTCCACGCTGCTCGCGCAGAATTTCTCGAGCGACAAGTACTTCCAGCCCCGTCCCTCCGCGGCTGGCAACGGCTATGACGCCACAAGCTCGGGGGGGACCAACCTCGGGCCGACAAGCCAGAAGCTAGATGACAGCGTCAAGGCCGCGGTCGCCGCGTACCGGACCACCAACGGGCTCGGAGCCGACGCGCCGGTGCCGGCCGACGCGGTCACGTCCTCCGGCAGCGGCCTCGACCCCCATATCAGCGTCGCCAACGCCCTGATCCAGGCCGGGCGGGTCGCAAGGGTCCGCCGCCTCGAGCCCGGCAGGGTCCGCGAGCTCATTGCGGCCACCACCGAGGGCCGGGACCTCGGCGTTCTGGGGGAACCCGGCGTCAACGTTCTTCGGCTCAATGTGGAGCTCGACCGGGTGGCGCGGGCAAGGTAGCGTCGGCCGCAACGGGAGGGGGCGCGGCGGCGCCTTCACAGAAGGATTGCCCGTCGCGGCCGGCTGGCGATGCTTTCAGGCGTGACTGCACCGGAAAGGCCCGACCCCGACGCGCTTCTCGCGGCGCTCAAGCGCGACGAGGCGCGCGCCCGCCGGGGGAGGCTGAAGGTCTTCTTCGGGATGTGCCCCGGCGTCGGCAAGACCTACGCGATGCTCCGCGCCGCGCAGCAGGAGCTGGGCGAGAGGGTCGACCTCGTCGTCGGCGTGGTCGAGACCCACGGCCGCGCCGAGACCGAGGCCCTTCTCGTCGGCCTTCCGCTGGTCCCCCGCAAGCCGATCGCCTACAAGGGCATCCAGCTTGCGGAAATGGACCTGGAGGCCATCCTCGCGCGCAAGCCCCGGCTGGTCCTCGTGGACGAGTTCGCGCACACGAACGCCCCGGGCTCGAGGCATCCCAAGCGCTACCAGGACGTGATCGAGCTCCTTGACGCCGGCATCGACGTCTACACGACGCTCAACGTCCAGCACATCGAGAGCCGCGCGGACGCCGTCCGGCAGATCACGGGGGCGACCGTGCACGAGACCGTGCCCGACTCGGTCTTCGGCCTCGCCGACCAGATCGAGCTGGTCGATATCACGCCCGAGGCGCTGCGCGAGCGCCTGAGCGAGGGCAAGGTCTACATGGAGGGCCGCGCGGCGGCGGCGGCGGAGAATTTCTTCAAGGACACCCATCTCACCGCGCTGCGCGAGCTGGCCCTGCGCTTTGTGGCCGAGCAGGTCGACAAGCGCCTTCGGGAGCTGCGCTCGGCCAGTGCGCTAAAGACGGTCTGGCGCTCCGGCGAGCGGCTGCTGGTCGCCGTGGGCCCCAGCCCCACCTCGACGCAGCTCGTGCGCTGGACGCGCCGGATGGCGGCGTCCCAGGGCGCGTCTTGGATCGCCGTGAGCGTCGAGCCGTCGCACCCGCTCGAGAAGGACGCCCTGCGCCGCCTCGAGCAGAACCTGGCGCTTGCGCGCGAGCTGGGAGCCGAGATCGTCGTCACCCACGACAACGACGTCGCCGATGCCCTCGTGCGGGTCGCCCTGCAGAACAACGCCACGCAGATCGTCGTCGGCAAGTCCCTTAGGCCGCGCTGGCTCGACGCCCTGCGCGGCGGCAACCTTGTCGACCGCCTCCTGCGCATCGGCGGGTCGA
>JGI12269J14319_10001853_pt1 | contig 20700 bp, 20 predicted proteins | sample PeaSoiSIISIP2007_FD_14319 | JGI IMG/M metagenome (IMG submission 14319)
TGGACCACGGCCACGGCCAAGACCCATGCCACCAGGATGAAGGAGGCCATCTGGCCCAGGGCGAACTTCACCGAGCCAGACTCGCGACGCACCACGGCCACCGTGGAAAGGCACTGCAAGGCGATCAGGAAGAAGACCACCAGGCCGGCGCAGGTCGCGAACGTGAAGATGTGCGCGCCGCCGGGGAGGACCGCGTCGCGCATGGCGTGGAGGATGCCTTGGGTGGCGTCCTTGGCACCGTCCACGGAGAACACCACTGCCAGCGCCGACACGAAAACCTCGCGGGCCGCGAATGCGGCCAGGAGGGAGATGCCCACCCTCCAGTCCAGACCCATGGGACGGAGGAACGGGGTCAGCCAATGCCCCGCCGTCCACGCGAGGGAGGCCTCCCGAGAGGGGAGGTTCATCAACGCCCAGAACAGGATGGAGATGGTCAGGATGGTGCCCCCGGCGCGGCGCAGGTAGCTGACCGTGCGGTCCGCGGCGGAAACCACCGCGTTCTTGAGGATGGGCGCGCGCCAGGTGGGAAGCTCGATCTGGAACCCGGAAGGAGAGGGCTCCAAGCCCAGGATCTTGCCGCCCGCGAAGGCGGCGACGGACACCATCGCCAGGCTCGCGAGGTAGATGGCGGTGAGCGCCAGGCCACCCGCCCACGCGTGCCCGGGCGGAACCAGGAAGGCCAGCAGCAGTCCCCACACGGGCAGGCGCGCCGAGCAGCTGGTGAGCGGGATGACGAGAAGCGTCAGCATGCGCTCCTTTCGTCCGGGGATGGTGCGGGCGGCCATGGCCGCAGGGATGGCGCAGGCGAATCCGGAAAGCAGCGGCACGAAGGACCTGCCGTTGAGGCCGATGGCGGAGAGGGGTCGGTCCACGAGCACCGCCCCGCGCGCGAGGTANCCGGAATCCTCCATCAGCCCGATCAGGAAGAACAGGATGGCGATCTGGGGCACGAACACCAGCACCGCGCCCACGCCCGCGACCACGCCGTCCACCAGGAGGTGGGAGTACCAGGCCTCGGGCAGGTGCGTGGAAAGGAACGCCCCCGTTCCCGTGACCGCCCAGTCGATGGCGTCCTGGAAGGGCACCGCGGCGGCGAACACGCACCAGAAAAGGAGGGACATCGCGCCGGCGAAGACCACGAGCCCGAAGACAGGGTGGAGCGCGACGCGATCGATCCTGTCGCTTGCGTCGCGGTGTGTCGGTTTCTGTCCCACCACCGTCGACGATTCCACCAAGGCCTCCGCGGCCTTGAAATCCGCCTGGAGTTCCTCTTCCGCCACCACGGACGGGAGGTGTGGTGGTGGGGAATTCCCCGCCACCTGCTCGTCCAGCGTGGTCAGCAGCGCGGGCAGGCCGACACCCGTGCGCCCGTCCACCGCCAGTACCGGTATCCCCAGCGCCGCGGAGAGACGATCCGGGTCCAGGGCGCGGCCCCGGGCACGCGCCAAATCGTTCATTGTCAGGACCACCACGGGTTGGATGCCCGCACGCAGAAGCTGCTGGACCAGCACCAGGTGGCGCGTGGGCTGGGTGGCGTCCACCGTGGTCAACACCACCTCGGGAATCTCGGAGGTTCCCGGCACCAGCTTGGAGACCCCCACCAAGGTGCCGATCGCAACCCGTTCGTCGGCGGTGCGGGCCACCACGGATACGATTCCGGGGGTGTCCAGGACCACCACGTCCGATCGTCCCTTGAGCCGTCCGACCGCGTAGTCCACGGTGGCGCCCGGGTAGTTCACCGTCTTGAACCGCGAGCCGGTCAACAGGTTGTAGATGCTCGTTTTGCCCGCGTTGGGCGGCCCGAACAGCACGATGCTCCGCGTACCCGGCCCGGTCTGCACCCGGGCGGGGGAGTGGTCACATGAAGATGCAGTCGGCATCGCTTCTCCGCAGCGCGACGGTGGTGCCGCGAAGCGCGAATGCCAACGGTCCGCCGAACGCGGCCCTGGCCACCAGCTTCACCTGCGCCCCGGGAGTGAAACCCATCTCCTGGAGGCGGAACCGGAGTTCCTGGTGTCCCTGGAGAGCCCGGATCACGGCGGAGTCCCCTTTGTTCATGTGCGTCAGGCTGGTCATTTCGTCGTCTCCTGTTCCACCAGTATAGCATGATTTGAGAACGATTCTCAGTATAGATGATATCTGATAAAAAGATCGCATAATGTTTGACAGAATGCAAGGGTTTCTCAAACCTTTCTGCGGACGGGACCTGGTCTCATTTCCTTGCCCTCCGGCAACCGGCTTGGGAGGCTACTTTCGGTGGTCGCCGCTAGGCGGGATCGGATGGATGTGCCGGGTCCGGGCGGACAACGGGGGGACGAGTCTTGGCCAAGGCCGCAAGCGCCGAAGAAACGCCGATGATGCGGCAGTACCTGGCCATGAAGGCGAGGGTGGGGGAGGCCATCCTCCTCTACAGGATGGGCGATTTCTACGAGACCTTCGGACAGGACGCGGTGGACGCGTCGCGGATCCTGGGACTCACCCTCACGGCACGGGGAAACGGCGCCGCCGAGAAGGTCCCCCTGGCGGGTTTTCCGCACCACCAGCTGGAACGGTATCTGCCCAGGCTCGTGACCGCCGGACGCAAGGTGGCGGTGTGCGAGCAGGTGGAGGATCCCGCCCAGGCCAAGGGGGTGGTCAAGCGCGAGGTCACCGAAGTCGTGAGCCGCGGAACGGCTCTCTCCGAGGCCTGCCTGGACGAGCGAACCGACAACCTTTTGGCCGCCATCCTTCCCGGAGAAGGAGACGACTCCTGGGGGATGGCCGCGTTGGATCTGACCACGGGCCGGTTCGAGGCCATGGAAGGGGCGCGGGAGGCGGTTCTCTCCGAACTGGAGTCGCTTTCTCCGGTGGAAGTGCTCTGGCCCGAGAACCTTCCCGCTCCTCCTCCCGAACTCGGGCGGCTGGAGGGCGGCTGGGCCACCTCCGCCGGATTCTTTCCCGGAAGCGCGGCCGCGCGCCGATCCCTGAACGAACATCTCGGAACCGTGACCTTGGAGGGATTCGGCTGGCAAGCCGAGGATGTCGCTCTGCGGGCCGCCGCCGCCGCGTTGCGCTACGCTTCCGACGAGGGTCGACGGTTCCTGACCCATGTTCGCGGCCTCTGGCCCCGCGGCAAGACCGCCCACCTGGGCATGGACGGTTCCACTCTTCGGAACCTGGAGATCCTCAGGCCGCTCCACGACGAAGATCGCCAATCGAGCCTCGCGGGACTCCTGGACAAGTGCTCCACGTCCATGGGATCGCGGCTCCTTCGCCGCTGGCTCGCGCGTCCGCTGCTGGAACTCTCCGGCATCGGGTCCCGCCAGCAGGCGGTGGAGACCTTGCGCTCCAACCTGCCTCGCCTGCAGGAGTGGCGACGGGAATTGTCAGGCATACCCGACCTGGAACGGCTGTGCGGCAAGATCGCCACCCAGCGCGCCCACGCCCGGGACCTGGTGGGAGCGGCGCGCGGACTTTCGGGCGCGGACCGCCTGGGCTCGATGCTGCGCGCATCGAACGACGCCTTCCTGGAGGGATTGGGGCGCCGCCTGGAGGGCCTGGCGCCGTTGGCCGCGCCCATCGAGGCCCTCCTGGTGGATTCGCCGCCCCTCTCCGTCCGGGAGGGGGGATTGGTGAAACCCGGGGTGGATCCGGAAATCGTCCAACTGGAGGAAGGAGCCAGGGCAGGGCGCGAGGCGCTGGCCGCGCTCCAGCAGAGCGAGCGCGATCGCTCGGGGATCCCCACATTGAAGGTGGGGTACAACCGGGTCTTCGGGTACTACATCGAGATCACCAAGGTCCACGCCGACCGGATTCCGTCCGACTACCAGAGGATCCAGACCCTGACCGGCGCCGAGCGCTACACGACTCCGGACATGAAGCGCTGGGAAGAGCAGGTGCTGGGAGCGGACGAAAGGATCCGCGAACGGGAATACGCCCTGTTCTGCTCTCTCCGCGACGGATTGGCGGCCCACCTGCCCCGCATCCAGGACGCCTCCGAAGCGTTGGCCACCGTGGATGTCCTGGGGGCCTTCGCCGTGCTTTCCGAGGAGTTCCGCTGGGTGCGCCCGGAATTCCACGAGGGATCGAGGCTGGACCTGCGGGGCTTGCGCCACCCCGTGCTGGAGGCCTTGCATCCCGACACGCCCTTCGTCTCCAACGACGTCCTGCTGGACGGGGAAGGTCCCCAGATCCAACTGGTGACCGGTCCCAACATGGGCGGGAAGAGCACCTACCTGCGCATGACGGGGCTGGCCGTGGTGATGGCCCACGCGGGATGCCCCGTGGCCGCCGACAGGGCGTTGGTGCCCCTGGTGGACAAGGTCTTCACCCGGGTCGGAGCCGCCGACCGCCTCTCGCGGGGCCAATCCACCTTCCTGGTGGAAATGATCGAAACCGCCAACATCCTCCACAACGCGACGCCCCGCAGCCTGGTCCTGTTGGACGAGGTGGGCCGCGGAACCAGCACCTTCGACGGGCTGTCGCTGGCCTGGGCCATCGCGGAGTCCCTGCACGAAGATCCGGCCATCGCCGCGAAAACCATGTTCGCCACCCACTACCACGAGCTGACGGTTCTCGCCGAACGTCTTCCCAGGCTGGAGAACCTCCAGGTCCTGGTTCGGGAGCACGAAGGACGGATCGTGTTCCTGCATCGCGTGGCTCCGGGCGCCTGCGATGGCTCCTACGGTCTCCACGTGGCCCGCATGGCGGGAGTGCCGGAAGACGTGCTGGTCCGGGCCAAGGGCGTGTTGATGCAGCTGGAGGCGCAGGAACTCCAGATCGGGCGCAAGAAGCCCCTCGCCCCCGCAGGCCTCGCCGACCGGATCCAATTGTCGCTGTTCTCCGCCGACCCGGCGTTGGAAGAGGTGGGAAACCTGTTGCACGCGGCCGAGCCGGAGCGAATGACACCACTGGAAGCGCTGCTTTTCGTGGAAAAACTCAAACTCTCGCTGGGTTAGCTGGCGATTCGGCCGCGGAAATCTTAAACTTGGAAGAAGCGCAAGTCGCCGTGGTCCAAGGAGTTGCGAGGACAGGCGATGCCGGGAGGCTTCATGAATCGCACGAGGATTTCGCGTCTTGCCGTGGCTGCGCTCGCCGGGGGCCTTGCCATGGGCATCGCCGGCGGCACCACCCACGATGTCGTCAAGGGCGACACCATGTGGGACATCACCGGCCATTACCTGGGCAACCCTTTTCTCTGGCCGTCCATCTGGAAGATCAATCCCCAGATCAAGGATGCCCATTGGATCTACCCCGGCGACACCATCCACTTGGACACCTCGGGTCAACGACCGGGCGAGGCAGGCAAGTCGATGGGTGGCGAACCCGGAGAAGTCGCCTCGCAGGGGGACAACGGTCCGGATCCCCTGGGGGGATTCGAACTCAGTCCCTCGTTGCAGCAGGCCCCCAACCTGGATTCCAACGCGAACGGCGTGGACCTCATCGTCCCCGCCACCAAGAGCTATCTCAGCGAAGCCGTCATGCTGATGGCTCCCGTGCTCGTACCCACGTCGCAGACCGGCAAGTCCAGCTACCAGGGGCGGATCCTCTGGGATCCCGACTACGGGCAGCAGGAGGTCCTGGTGGGATCCACACTGGGCACGGATATCGGATCCGACCAGGGTCTCAAGGTGGGGGACCGCGTGTTGATCGTGGAATCCGGAGACCAGGTGGCCACCCTAACCGTCCCCGAGCTTTCCGGACACCTGGAACAGGCCCGCGCGATCGCCGTGGTCCTGGAGGTCCATCCGAAAACTTCCGAGATCCAGACGGAAAGGGTTTTCGGGCGCATCACACGCTCGGCCACCGTCCGTCCGCTGCTCATTCCCGCCGCTCCCTACGTGGTCGGCTTCAAGAAGGTGGACGAGAACAAGCCGGACCAGGTGCTGGCGAATACCCGTCTCGGCCGCACGCAGATGCCGGGGAGCTACATCCTGGTCGGGCGCGGACAGGCCTCCGGGGTCTCCGAAGGAGACGTGTTCGAGTTCATGGGTTCGGGCCTGGAGCGCGGAATCACGGCGATGCGCGGATACGGCCTGGTCGTGAGGACCACCGCGACCACGAGCACCGTCTTCCTCGTGGGCACCACGCCCAAGCCGATCCTTCCGGGTGACAATGCCTGGCGCATCCGCGCCGCCTCGCACGGCTGAAGGCTCCCGGTTGCGACGGATCCTGTCCGTAAACGGGGAGATCCGTCCTTCCGTGGTGGTGGGGATCGCCACCTTGACTTCCCTGTTCCTCCTGCTGCTGGGGATCGAGCTGGTGGTGGTGCTCCTGTCCTTGGCCAGGGTCGAGGTCTTCCGATTCGCCTTCGGATCTTCCTTCCTGTCCCGCCTCTCCCACTGGAATCTTCCTTGAGCGCGGAGCCCATCCTTCTCCTGGACCCGGACCAGCGATTGTCGCCGCTCCTGGGAGCCTCCCTTTCGAGGCCGGTCGTCGGCTGCCGAACCGTGGACGAACTGGTCGACAAGGCCCGTTCCGGCGCGGCGTTCGCGCTGGGCGAGGTGGAGATCGCCGGGGGACTCGACGGCCTGAGGGCCTTGGGGCGTCTGCGCAGGGAGGGAATTCCCGTCGCGCTCTGGACCTCCACGGCCGTGGACGGACTGCTTCCGCCCGCGCTCGAGGAAGGTCTGGGCCTGCTCCTGACCAAGACGCAGCCGCTCCTCCTGGAGGAGATCGCGTTGGCCGTGCACCTTTCCGAACGGGGATGGACTCCGGGAATCGGAAAATTCCTCGGAAAGGGAGCCGTGGTCATGGGACGGGAATCGGCGAATTCGCTGACCCAGGTCTCGGCGCTCTGCCGACAGGTCCAATCCGGACTGGACGGTGTATTGCGCCTTGGAAGGCGTCTGCGCCTGGTTCTCGACGAGCTCCTGTCCAACGCGATCCACCACTCGCCGGGGGGGTGCGCGGCGCTCGAATGGGGCCGCGACGCCGTGCGGCACGTGTTCGTGGTGAGGGACGAGGCGGGGACGTTGTCTCCGCCCGAAGTGCTTCGGCTCCTGGACCGCCATCTGCGCGCCGAAGGTCTTCTGGACCCGCGCGGACGCGGACTCCACCTGTCGCGCATCTACGCCGACCGCCTGTACGCCACCGTGGTGCCCGGACGGGCCACCGAGGTCGCGGCCGTCTTCTGGAATTCACCCGGAGCGCACGAAGGCTTCAAACCCGTGTGGCTCCTGGAATCCAGGTTCGCGGGGAGGTCCTGAACCCGTCCATGGGCATCGCCGACAACAGTTGGGTGGCGGATCGGGCCAAGACCTACGACTGGTCGCGCTCGGTCGGCGTGGTGGAAACCCGTTTCCTGCGTTGCACGCTCCCGGAAGGAGGGTTCGTCTGCGAATCCGGACAGGCGTTGGACAGCCTCGAGATCGCCTACGAATCGTATGGAACCCTGGATGCGGACGGCGGGAACGCCATCCTCGTCACTCCTCCCCTGACCGCTGGCTGCCATGTGGCGGGTTTCCACGGTTCGCGGGAGAACATCCGCTCCAAGGGGTGGTGGGACGAGATGGTCGGACCGGGAAAGGCGGTGGATACCCGGCGTTGGTTCGTGGTTTGCGCCAGCATGCTCGGCGGCTGCGCGGGCACGACGGGACCGGCGTCCACGAATCCCGCCACGGGCAAACCCTTCGGGAGCGGCTTCCCGGACATCTCGATCGGCGACATGGTCGAAGTGCAGAGGCTGCTCCTGGACCATCTGGGCATCGGGTCCCTGTACGCCGTGCTCGGCGGTTCCATGGGCGGGATGCAAGCCTTGGAATGGAGCCTTCGCCACCCCGACCGCGTCGAACGCTGCGTCTGCGTGGCGGCGGCGCCTTCCCTTTCCACCCAGGCCCTTGCCTTCGACGTGGTGGAACGCGAATCCATCCTCAACGATCCCGGATGGGCCGGAGGGGAATACGTCCTTCCAGATGGCCCGGTCCGCGGGCTTTCCCTGGCCAGGCAGATCGCCCACATCACCTACCTCTCGGCCCAGGGCATGGCGGGGAAGTTCGGAAGGCGGATCCGTGAGGACGACCAACCCGACCGCTTCCACACCGCCTTCGAGATCGAGAAGTACCTGGAGCACCAGGGCGAACGGTTCGTGGAGCGTTTCGACGCCAACAGCTACCTGCACATCACCCAGGCCATGGACCGGTTCGATCTCGCGGCGAGCTACGGCCGGAGCCCGGATCCCGTTTCCGCCGACCAGGATCCCCGCGAACGACTTGCGGCGCAGGAAGCCGCCTCCGGCAGGCGGCTTCGGGAGGCCTTCGAGCGTTCCAGCTGCAGCTACCTGATCGTGGCCCTCTCGTCGGACTGGCTCTTCCCGGCTTCGGAGTCCTGGCGGGTCGCCCAGGCGCTGTTGGAACTGGGAAAACCCGTCTCCTTCTGCGAACTGGCGAGCCCCCACGGACACGACGGATTCCTGCTGGAGGTGGACCAGCTCGACCGCGTGCTGACCTCGTTCCTCGCCCCCCCGGACTCCCACCCCCAAGGCCTGACGGAATCCGGCATCCACGGCCTGGCGGGGTCGCTCGAGGACCTGGACGTCATCGCCTCCATGATCCGTCCGGGCTCCCGGGTCCTGGACATCGGATGCGGCGACGGCGCTTTGATCAGCCGCCTCATCCGGGAGCGCGGCTGCCGCGGAGAAGGGCTCGACCTGGACCTGGAGGCGGTGATCCCGGCCATGGCCAAGGGGATCTCCACCCTGCACGGCGAGGCCGTGAAGATGCTGCGACGGATTCCGGACGGCGCCTGGGACCACGTCGTGCTCAACCGGACCCTGCAGGCCGTGTCCAACCCGCCGGAGGTCCTGCGGGAAATCCTGCGCGTGGGTGGCACAGCCGACTCTCCGTGCTGTTCGGGGGGCGCATGCCCAAGACGCCGGATCTCCCCTTCGAGTGGTACGAGACGCCGAACCTGCACCCCTTCACCCTCGCCGACTTCGAGGACTACTGCCGAAAGCTCGGCATCGAGATCCGCGAAATCCACTACATCGCGGACACGTTCCCGGGCCGGGCGCTGCTGCGATCGGGGATGCGGAACCTGGGAGCCGATCGGGCCATCGCCCGGATCGCGCGGAAGCCGTGAACCCCGCGACCCCGAGACCTCCGTCCGAATCGCGGGTCCTGACCTTCGCGCTCATGATGCCCGAACACGCCAACCACCTCGGCCACGTCCACGGAGGCTGGATCATGAAGCTGGTGGACGAAGCCGGTGGTCTGGCCGCCACCCGCCACGCACGGCGCCCCGTGGTCACCGTGGCCGTGGAGGGCATGGTCTTCCACCGCCCGGTGCCGACCGGATCCGTCCTCCGGTTCGAGGCCTCCGTGGTCGCGGTGGGACGCAGTTCCCTGGACGTCGTGGTGGACGTCCAACAGGAAGATCCCATCGCCGGGACCCTGGAGCGGGTGCACACCGCGAACATGGTCTACGTCGCCTTGGGCGATGACGACCGGCCCGCGCCCGTTCCGCCGCTCTCGCCCGAGACTCCGCAAGAGCTGGAACGCCACCGCGCGGCCATGGACAGACGGGCCGCCAGGGTCCGAGGGTAGCGCCGCACGCGTCGCAGGTGGTAGGATCGGGGGTCACCGAAGGGAGACCCGGATGAGCATCCTGATCGTCGAGGACAACACCATCAGCCTCAAGACCGTGGAGATGATGCTCCACTCCAACGGTCTGGAGACGGTTTCGGCCAAGACCGGCAGGCAGGCCCTGGAGAAGCTCGAGACCCGGTCCGACATCCAACTGGTCCTCACCGACCTCATGATGCCCGACATGGACGGCTGGGAACTCATGGAAACGATGGGACGGAATCCCGCTTGGAAGGAAATTCCCGCTCTGGTGATGACCAGCCTTTCGGATGCCGACACCGTGCGCCGGGTGGTGGCGCTCGGTGGTCTGGGGTATCTGGTGAAACCGTTGCGTGAAGAGGCCCTGGTCGCGAAGGTCAGGCAGTTCATGAGGGACCTTCCCGGCGGGCCGGAAAGCAGCCTCAAGCCCAAGTTCAAGGTGCTGGAGGAGACCGGCTTGGACCCGGCCCGCTACGAGGAGCTGTTCGACGAGTTCCACGCGCAGGTGCAGGCGGCGGCGGCGCTCCTGGAAGCCGGGGATCCGTCCGGCGGCGACCACCCGGCGGTGAAGGCGATGCTCGCCCTGCGCGAAGGCGCAGCGGTCCTGGCCGCCGGAAGGTTGCCGGTGTTCCTGAAGGCCCTGCATTCCCGAGGCACCTGCGACTGGCCCTCCTTGCGCGCGGTCCTGGAGGCGACCCTGGCTTCCATGAAGGCGGTGCTGGAGAAACGTGACCGCCTCCACGAGAAGTTGTCGAAGGCGGAGGCGGGCGCTGTGGAAGCATGAGCCCGGCGAGCACGGCGGGAAGGACCCGCTGGACCTATCCCTTGGGCCTGCGCGCCAGGACCTTGGGTCCGCCCCTCCTGATCGTCTCCGTCCTGATCATGGCCTCGGGGTGGTTCGGGGTCGAACGCGTGCTTGCCCGGTTCTCCGTCCTCGAATCGTGGCAGATGGACAGGTCCAGGATGCGCTCGCTCCACATCGTGGAGGACCGCGGCGCCGACCTGGAGTTCAAGGGCCGGGATTGGGCGCGCTGGGACGACGCAGCCAACTGGCTGGAGGGACGGAATCCGTCGTTTCCGGCGAGCAACCTCGAGGATTCGACCCTCTCCAACATGGGGCAGGACCAGCTTTTCTTCTGGGACACCGGCCTCCGGCGCCGCGCCGGCTTGGGCAGGGGACCGGGCGGTGCTCCCGACACCGCCCTGGAACGGGCATTGCGAGGGTTGGCCGATCCGTCCAGACCGGTCCGCACCGGGATGGTCCGAGCGGGACCGGTCCTCTACCTCGCGACCTTGCAGCAGGTGTATCCGGCCTCGGGAGCTGGACCATCCCGTGGCTGGTTCGCCCTGGCCCGCCGCATGGGCGCAGAGGAGGAACGATCCTTGGGAGGCGTCCTCCAGGCGCCCGTGTCGTTCGCCACCCCGGCCACGGGTCGCGCCCCGCCGCCGTTGCGTTCCGCCCGGGACAGCCTGGTCTTGTCCGTCCCCCTGCCTTTGCTGGGTCCCGGTTCGGCGAGCATGGATCTCCGTCTGGACAGGCCGTTGCACACGCTGGGCATCGACGCGGCGCGGGGGTTCCTGTTCCAGTTCGCCCTGTCCGTCCTGGTGGCCGTCGTCGCCGCGTTGTTCTTCCTGGAGCGATTGGTGCTGCGAAGGATCGCCAGGATCGCCAAAGGGGTGGAGCGGATCGGGGACTCGAGCCCGACCGACGTGCGCGTCGAGGATCCGAGGCGCGACGAGATCGGAAACCTTTCGCGCCGCATCGACGCCATGGTGTCCAGGCTGGAACAATCCAGACTCGAGCTGCAGGCGGCGCTGGGCAAGTCGGAATCCGCCGCGAAGGCGCGCGCGAACTTCCTGGCCTCGGTCACCCACGAACTCAGGACGCCTCTCAACGGAGTGATCGGACTGACGGAACAGGTCCTGAAGGGGCGGCTCGACCCCGACCAGACCGAAGCGCTGGAGCTTTCCAGGGGAGCGGCGTTGGGGCTTTTGGACACCATCAACGGCGTGCTGGAATACAGCCGCCTGGAAAAGGGGAACGTCGAGCTCGTGCTGGACGACGTGGATCTTCCGGGACTCGTGCTGGATGTCGCCAAGCTCCTCGCTCCCATCGCCGCCGACAAGGGGGTCGACCTCCTGGCGCATTGCGATCCGCGGATTCCGCGCACGCTCAGGGCGGATGCGGGTCGGATGCGACAGATCCTGATCAACCTCCTGGGGAACGCGGTGAAGTTCACCTCCGAGGGAAGGGTCGTCGTTTCCGTCCGCCTGGCGGAGCCTGCGGGCGGATCCGGGGAGACCGGGCTTTCGGCGAGGATCGGATTCGAGGTGTCGGATACCGGAGTCGGGATCCCCCCGCACAGGCAGGAGGCCGTTTTCGAGCCCTTCCAGCAATCCAGCGCGGAAACCGCCATCCGTTTCGGGGGGACCGGCCTGGGTCTCACCATCGCGCGGGACCTGGTCCAGGCCATGGGCGGAGCGATCGAGCTGGAGAGCCTTCCGGGGCGGGGCAGCCGATTCCGGTTCCGGATTCCCCTCGCGGTGGCGGACGCGAGGCCGCTCGCCAGCGGATTGCCCGAGGTCAGGGGCGGTGCCCGACCGGATCTCTCGGATCCCGTCCAGCAGGAACTCCTGCGGGAACTCCTGGAGACCGCCGGGGTGGAGGAAGGCGACGGCGTCCTTGTGACGGATTCCGTCGAGAAGGCCCTGTCGCGAGCGGGGCCCGCGGTGCTCGTCGTCGGACCGGCGGTCGCCGCATCCGCGCGCGACCTGCTGGGAGGAGGCCATGCGAAGGTCCTGTCACATCCTTTCGACTTCCGGACGCTGTTCCAGGCACTCGAGAAGGCCACCCGTCCCTCGGCGACCATCTTCGTGGCGGCCACGGGAAGGATCCAGCGGGAGGTCGTGAGGGGCATGCTGGAGCGCGAGGGGATGCGGGTCCTGGCCCCGATCCGCGTGGAAGACGCCGGCGTGGCGATGGGGATCGCGCCCGTGGATCTCGCGGTCGTGGACCTGGACGATCCCGACTGGGATTCCTTGGAAATCCCCGGCGTTCCCGTGGTGTGGATCGGCGACCCCAGGGACGACAGGCCCGGTCCCGTCCTTTCCAAGCCGGTGGGAGCGGACGACCTGATGCGCACCGTGCTGTTCGCGTTGGCGAAAGGCCGTTCGGGTTGACCGCAGCGGCCCGGTCGAGTAGATAGGTGGGCCCATGTTCGAAGGACTCGCCCATTCCGTGATCGGTGCCGCGTGGATCATCGCGACGCCGTTTTGGTTCATCGTGATCGCCTTGGGCGTTCTCGCCTGGCTTCTCTGGGAGCAGCAGCGGCGGAACGACCGGTGAGGCGGTATGCACTCGGGGTCCTGGCCGCCAGCCTGATCGCGGGTTGCGGGGGAATCTTCCATTCCGATCCCGCGCCGGTTCCCGGCGGGTTGGTTTCCGTCCACGGAAAGCTGAAGGTGGTGGGCAGGCAGCTCTCGGATTCCGCCGGGGTTCCTCTGCAACTTCGCGGGGTCTCCATGTTCTGGCCGCAGTGGCACGAGGAGAACATCCAGAAGTCCGCGATCGCCTACATGGTCCACGAGATGGGAGTCACGGTGATCCGCGTTCCGGTGCCCGCCATGGAGTACGCCAACTCCCCGGCCACATGGGACGCCACCATGCGCAACGAAGTCTCGTGGGCGCGCTCCGAAGGCATCTACGCCATCGTCGATTGGCACGTGGTGGACGATCCGAACGCCTACCTGGATCCGGCCTTGGAGTTCTGGGACCGCACGGCCCGCTACTTCGCCGGCGACCCCCACGTGATCTACGAGATCTCCAACGAGCCGACCGGGGCGGGGTGGGACAGCATCAAGGCCTACGCCACGAAGGTGATCTCGGTCATCCGCCAGCACGACTCCACAACGGTGGTCGTGGTGGGGACGCCCGAATGGTCGCGCTGGACCAAGTTCGCCGCCGCCGACCCCCTGGTGCTGCTGGACGGGAAGGGCGACACCGTCCGGAACATCATGTACACCTACCACGGGTACGCCGCCTCCCACGGCATGGCCGACGACCTCAAGGGCGTCCTCCAGAAGGTGCCGGTGTTCGCGACCGAGTGGAGCGCGTCGGAGTCCTCCGGGGATGGACGCTGCGACTGGGGGCGCGCCCACGACTTCGTCCGGTTCCTGCACGACAATCCTTGGCAGAAAGTGTCGTGGACGCAGTGGTCTTGGGTGGACAAGGCGGAAAAATCGGCGCTTTTGCGGACCGGGAGCGGGGGCGGCCCCTGGGTCCTTTCCGACATGGGCGATTCCTGCAGGTCGTGGATCCGGGAAGGCGGCCCCACGGCCTACCCCGACTTCCACCCCGCCCCGGGGGATTCGACCATTCCGTAGCGGAGGACCCGGCAATCCCCCGATCCCCCACTTGACAGGTTCCGGTTCCGTTTGCTGAATTGCCGGAACGAACTTCCTCGAGGAGCGGTGGATGGCGGATTTCGGAACGGCCATAGCGAAGACCTTGGCCAGGGAAGGCGGCGCGAAGTACACCGAGGTCGGAGGGGACGGCGGAGGAGCGACCAAGTTCGGCATCTCCCAGCGCGCCTACCCGAACGAGGACATCCGCAACCTCACCGAACAGCGGGCGCGCGACCTCTACGAACGGGACTATTGGGACGTCGTGCAGGGCGACGCCATCCTTTCCCAGGCGGTCGCGGAGAACATCTTCGACACCGCCGTGAACATGGGCGTGCGGACCGCCGGCAGGCTCGCCCAGCTCTGCGCGGGGTCGGTTCCGGTGAACGGGGTGATCGGGAACGAATCGATCGCCGCCATCAACGGGATGGAGGAGCGTCTTTTCCTGGCGGCCTACACCATCTCGAAGGTGGCGAGGTACGCGGGCATCTGCAACAAGGACGGGAGCCAATCCAAGTTCCTCCTGGGATGGATCAACCGCGCACTGGGGGCGGCGGCATGAACTGGTTGGATTCCCTCCTGGGAGGCGATGCGGTGGACGCCGTGGTCCGGTCCCTGGAATCGTCCGGTGGGGACGTCGACGCGCGCGAGAAGTCCGTGGAGATGCTGAAGGCCCAGCAGGCGTTCGAGCTGGAGGCGGCGAAGCTGGGCCAGAAGTCCGACGAAGCCCAGACCGACGTCGACAAGGCCGAAGCGACCAATCCCTCGCTGTTCGTCAGCGGGTGGCGCCCGTTCGTCGGCTGGATCTGCGCGTTCGGTCTGGCCTACGTCGCGATCGTCGAGCCTCTGATCCGGTTCGTCTCGAAGGTCGGATTCGGCTACAAGGGGGAATTCCCGGTGATCGACACGACCACGACGGGGGAGGTCCTGCTGGGGATGCTCGGCCTGGGCGGGATGCGGTCCTTCGACAAGCTCAACGGGACCGACACCAAGGTGATCGGGAATCCCGGGAAATGACCCCCTCCGTCCTGGTGGACGGATTCCGTCAGACCCGCTACTTCACCCCCAGGTCCTTCAGGCCCTGGTCCACCGTCTTTCCCGCCTCGTCAACGGATTTCTGGACTTGCCGCGAGGGACTGGTGGGCGCGGAGGCCCCGACGATGGTGCACAGGAGGAGTGTTCCGACGATCCGGTAGACCGCCTGGATCCACCACCATCTGGCCCGGAGGTGGCCGGTGAATCCGGCGTCGCCGAGCGAGACCAGGAAGAAGAGTCCGGAGAGCACGATCCCTCCCAGGAAGCCGCGCGCGGTGGTGTCCATGCCCGCCCCCGAGAAGAGGAGGGCCACCAGGAAGGCGATGCCGGTCGCGGTGAGGAGGAACAAGGCGAACGCCACGGCCGGCGAGCCGAGTTCCTTGGGCGAGGACTTGATGCTCCGGGCCCAAGCCTTCCCGAACAGAACCGGCGAGAACCAGAGTCCGCCCAGGGCGAACATCGCGAGGGCGGCCGCCACGGCCCCCCAGACGTTGATGGCGTCGAAATCGAACATGTTCCGTCCTTCCGCGAATGATCGCAGTCATCGAATTAGCAATGAACGGATGCCCCCACCAGGGACTAGAGCGTCTCGTAGGAACGTCGCAACACCAGCTTGACCCACGCGTGCTCCCACTCCTTCGCCGCCTTGCGTCTGCGCTCCGATAGGGCGGCCACGGCCTCTTCGTCGGGACTCGCGGAGGCCAACGCCCCGGCGGCGATGGCTTCGAGCAGGCTTCCCCAGGACTCCAGGAACTCGGTTTCCCAGAACTTGAAGGAGAGCGTGGAACAACCGAATTCGAACGCGCGACCGCGCCATTCGAGGTGGGAGGCCGCCGGTTCGAAATCGGAAATCGACTTCTTGTCTTCGCGCACGGAAGGCAAGGAGATCGGAGGATCGTCGGCTCGGACGGAGCCGCGGTTGGCCGGGGATCCGGTTCTTCGGGTCCTCTCCGAAGGATGGCGTTGGCGGAATTCCCTCGGTTGGGGATCCGGATCGCGCTCGTTGCGGCGCGGCCGTTCGTCTTCGGTGGGACGTTTCTGGCTCAGGGCCAGGAGGTCTTCGCCGTACTGGTGGAACAGGGGCCCGGTCAGAAGCTGGAGTTTCTCCAGTTCGTAGATGTCGGCGGGAGCGTGGAGGAGGATGCGTCGGAAAACCCATTCGTCCAACAACTGGTCGGGGTGGAACAGACCGGCTTCCAGAGCCCGCCGCCTGCGCCAGGCCATGAAGGCCGTGATCCGATCGTCGCTGGTGGGCTCCACTGTGGATCCAAGGTAGGAACCTTGCGCCTTCGGGAGGTGGTAAAATGCCCGCAGCATGCGTACCGGACAGGTTTACCTTTGCTTCGATGCTCGCAGTGGACATCGGGAACACGCACACCGTGGTCGGACTCTTCAGCGACGGAGTGCTGCAACGAAAGTGGAGGCTGACCACCCGACCGGCCGCCACCTCGGACGAGATCGAGATGCGGGTGCGCCAACTCATGGATGTCGGCCAATTCCCGGTTTCCCGATTGCGGGCTGCGGCCATCGCCACCGTGGTTCCGGCCTTGGAGCGCTCCTGGCACAGGGGTTTGGAGAGGGTCGTTCCCACCGGGGATGTCCGGTCGCTGAACCACCGCAACTGCGGGATCGCCCTCGACTACGCCAACCCGGTCCAGATCGGTCCCGATCGCCTGGCGAATGCGCTGGGACTGCAGAGCAAGGGCATCTCCGACGCGGTGGTGATCGACTTGGGAACGGCCACCACCTTCGACGTCGTCCGGGGCGGCACCTACCTGGGTGGGGCCATCGCGCCGGGCATCGAAACCGGAATGCTGGCGTTGGTGGGGCGCACGGCGCGCCTCCCCCAGGTGGCCATCGAAGTGCCGGACCGCGCGACCGGCCGAACCACCGAGGCGGCTCTCCATTCCGGTTTGCTGCTGGGACACGTCGGGATGATGGAACACCTGGTGGCCAGGATCCGTCTGGAGGAAGGGATCCCGGATGCCAAGGTCATCGCCACGGGCGGCTGGTCGGTGGTCCTGCGAGGTCTCACCAGGATCGTGGATGCCTACTGTCCGGATCTGACCCTGGAAGGGTTGGAGTGGTTCGTCCGCACTCGTCCCGTCCCGGAAACGTGAGGTAGGATGGGCCCCATCCTCTGTCTCGCGGGATGGTTCCTGCTTTCCGCGGCCCCCGAACCGGTCCATCTCGATTCCGCCCGGGCACGCCAGCTCGTGGGGACCATGGACTCGACCGAGGTCCTGCCGCTCACGACGGATTGGACCGTGATCGGCCCTGTCGGCGACTCCGCCATCCTTTTGGCGCGGGGCACGGAATTCGCCCGAGTGCCTTGGACGGACATCGACTCCACGCCTCCCAAGGGGGCAAACTCGGATCCAGGCTGGTCGACCTGGGACGGATTCCGACCCGACGTGGAACATCTTCGACGGTGGACGGCACCCCCTTCGGGATTCGCCGTTCGCCTGGGAGCCTCCACGGCGGCTTCGCCGGGCTCCTTCCCCACCACGGAATGGACCACGGGTGTGGAGGCCGGATACGCCTGGAAAGGCTGGGTCGGCGCGGACATGGGAATCCGTTGGGACCGCATGGAGCAGACGCCGCGCGTGTTCCACCTGATGCGGGATTCCTCCCTGCCCGGCGCATGGAGCTGGATGGGGGCGATCTGCGGTCCGGGAGTCTGCTTGGAACTGGAAAGGCATGCGCTTCCGATCGGGTCCCAAAGCTGGAGGCAGTCCCAGTTGGACAGCCTCCTGGAAGGGATGAAGCCCGGCTCGTTCTGGAAGGTGACCGGCGATTCCTCGTATTCGGGGGCTTGGGAAAGAAGGTTGGTCGCCCACTTCGGAAGCCTCGAATATCGATTGTCCGCATGTCCGGGACTCTGGTCCGGATCGCTCCAGAGCCTGGGGCTGAAGGACCTCCCCGCGGGATGGGCCACCTTCGGGTTGGGCGAGACCTGGACTTCCTACTCGGCAGCCTCCTGGTTGGAGCTGGCCATCGGTCCTCCGGCGTTCCACCTGCCGCGCTGGGGTGGATTGCCCTGGTCGGTCGTGATCGAACCGGTCCGCGTGCGTCTGGACTACCGCACGCTCTCCCAGTTCTCGTTGTCCTTGCAAGCCACCGTCTCCATACCCGACCCCACTTCCGCCTTCGGCGCGAGGATCCAGCCATGAACACATCCTTGCAATCCCTCGTCCGGGCTGCCCAGGTCTTGGACAGGATCCGCTGGCAGTCCCTCCTGGCGCTCGCGATCCCTCTGCCCCTGGCGGTGTTCGCGGTGATGGTGATGCAGCACTTCGACGCCCTCTACTACCGCAATCCCGTCCAGGCCGCGATCCTGGTGCTGTTCCTGGTCGGCCAGGCGGTCCTGGCCATCCAACTCTTCCAGATGTCCCGTCGGGCGCTGGAAGACCGCAAGGTGTTCGACGTGCTGCACTCGGCAGGATCCGACCCGGATCTGGGCGGCCTGCAGCAGGCCCTGTCTTCCCTGCCGTCCGCGGAGACCCGCGATCTCTGCCTGCGTTGGATCGAGTTGGGACTTCGGGGCGAGTTCGACACCACCGGGGGCATCCTGCGCAACGCAGCCGATCGCAGGGATCTGCTGGACAACGGGCGGCTGGGAGTCCACGCGCTGGTCAACCGCACCGTGCTCAAGGTCGGTTTCCTGGGAACGCTGGTGGGTCTGGTGCTCACGTTCCCGCCCATGAAACGCGCCATCCTGGGCCTTTCCGATTCGGGCGGAGAAATGGGTTTCATCCACGACATCGCCAAGGCCATCGACGAGGACGCCTACGCGATCCAGGCGACCCTGGTGGCCACCGGCATATCCCTGCTGGTGGAGGCGCTGGTGGTGCAGCTGCTGGACCGGCTGTTCCGCGGCCGCGAGCTCGCGGAGACGCACCTGTCGGACTGGTACCTCACCGTCCTCGCTCCCGCCGTCCGCGCCCACCTGGGACGGGACCGGGGTCCATCCGCCGAGGAAAGGGCCCGGACCGAGGCGAGGCTCATCGAAGCCCAGAAGATGCTCGACGGGCACGTGCAGAAGCTCCTGGAGACGCTGCGTCACACCGGGGCCTCCATCGAGGCCGTGGGGCGGCTCCAGGACGAATTGGCCCACCGCGTCGGCGAGCTGCGGTCCTGGGAATCCGAGTACAGGCAATTCCTGTCCACCAAGCGGATCGCGGCCGGACCTTCCGCTCCGGAGCCGGGAGCCTGAGGATGTCGCTGCGCAGGCGAGCGCCCGACCTGGGCGATGCGGTCTCCTTCGAGTCCATCCTCACGGTCTTCACCGTGCTGCTCGTGCTCCGCATGGTGTTCCTGGTTCCGATGGTGAACCTGGACAAGGCCAAGACGGAATCGGCCCGCCGCGACTGGATCTGGGATCGCAGCATACGGAGGGTGGCGCGTTCCGGCGGCGTCTCCGGAGCCGGTCCCTACGCGGTGGCCATGGGGCTCGCGACCGCCCGGGCGCTGCTGACCTCCAAGCCCGGGGATTCGGTGGTCTGGATCGAAGCCGTGCTGTCGGACAGCTCCGTGGTGGTGGTCCGGCACGACCGGGGCGCGGGCTCCTACGTCCGCCTGCACGCCCAGTCGAGATCGGAACATCCCTCCTGCCAGTACGGGAGGCTCGACTGGAGCGCTCCCGAGGGGCAGTGGTTCACGGTGGCCGATTCCGTGGATTACGGCGACAAGGGGGTGGGGGAGGGCGCCCTGCGGGAGTACCGGCGCTGGTTGGAGGAGAGTCCTCCGTGAGCGCCATGGGACGGGTACTTCCTCTTCTCGCGCTGCTCGCGGCCGGTGCCGGTGCAGAATGGTCCGCGGCGCCGCTCGGGGCCTTCGCGGTCGCGACCCTCGCGGACCAGGCCGTGGTGGCCCGTCTGCAGGCCAGGTTCCACGCCGGGGGCACACCGGTCTTCCTGCTCGGAAGTCCCGTGTCTGGTTTGCAGCAGGGCGACATCCTCCGCTTCTCCGACAAGGCCTTCCTGGTGGACGCCGACGTCTGGCAGACGCTCTCGGCCGAGGGCGCGTTGCGCGCGCTCCGCCAATCGCCGGTGGTGCGGGTCCAGGCCGCGGCCAACCCCGCCGCATGGAACGCCCGTTCCAGGATCGTGTCCAGCGCCCGGGAGAAGAAGCTCTACGAGTTCGGAGCGGCGCTCCTGAAGAGCCTGCAGCAATCGATGGGGGGCGTGCCCACCGGACAGAAGCTGTTCCTGTCCCTGGAGGGGGGCCAACTGGTCCTCACCGCCCCCGCGTCGTTCCTGGACAGGCTCCGCGCCGGTCCGTCCGCGAGCTCCCAGGCGCATCTTCCGCGCGGACGACCCGAATGGGTCTCCACGCCGCCGCCGGACTCCCTGTGGGTTGGACAGAAGTTGACATGGACCGCATGGGCGGTGGACGATTCCGGGGGACCCACGACGGACTTCGCCTTCGGATACCTGGGGAACCTTCCGGCGGGTCTGGTCTGGGACAAGGAATCGAGGAGCCTGCAGGGCGATCCCCTGGACACCGGACATTCCAGCGTGAGGTGGACGGTCGTCGGCGAACGCGGGGGCGACACCCTGGCCTGGCACCCCGTCGTCCGACGTCCCCAACCTCCGCGGCTGGAGGGCCAACCGATCCAGCCCCGCTGCGGCGGAAACTGGTCCTTCACCCCGGTTCCGTGGTCGAGCCGGTGGCCGGGATCGGCGCTCCATGTGGTTCCCGTCTCGCTTCCGGCAGGCGCCCG
>JGI12269J14319_10001854_pt1 | contig 20694 bp, 17 predicted proteins | sample PeaSoiSIISIP2007_FD_14319 | JGI IMG/M metagenome (IMG submission 14319)
GGAATCCGGAGGAGGGCTCGTCGAAGTCGAGGGCGAAGAGGACCTCGGCTCGCTCGCGCTCGTCGAATCGCTCCCCGCCGGGGCCACCGTTATATACGGTATCCCGGGTGCGGGGGTCTCCTTCGTCCGCGTCGACGCGGTATCGAAAGAGCACGTGCGGCACCTCATCGCCCAAATGGAGCTTCGGAGAATCGACCGTGGAGATTAAGATCCTCGAGGACCGGGCGAACCCGCTGATGAAGCGGCACGAAGTGAGGTTCGAGGTCGCTCACGCGACCGCCGCGACGCCCACCCGCGACGCTGTCCGCGGAGAGCTCTCGAAGCTCGTCAGGGCCCCGAAGGACCGCGTCATCATCGAGCGGATGAACGCTCGCTACGGCACCGCGGTCACCCGGGGGGATGCCGTCGTCTACGAAACCGCGGACGCCGCCAAGGCGATCGTCCGCGGACACATCTTGATCCGTAACGGACTGAAGGAGAAGCCCCAGAAGGGGCCCGCCCCGCCCGCCGCCGAACCGCCGCCGCCGGCCGCTCCCGCGGCTTCCGAGCCCGCGAAGACCGAACCGGCCGCAGAAAAGAAGGAGTGAGCTCCCACGGCGAAGGCGCGCGTCGGCCTCTACGAGGTCAAGGGGGATGCCCTCACCCGGACTCACAAGTCCTGCCCCAAATGCGGTTCCGGCATCTTCCTCGCCGACCACAAGGACCGCCGCTCCTGCGGCCGGTGCGGCTACTCCGAATCGAAGGCCCCGCCGGCCCCGAAGGCGAAGCCCGGCAAGCCGGCGTGAGTCCGGAGATATCGAGTCCCGCGCCGGACGTTCGGAGCCTCTCTCTCGCCCTCACCAAAGGGCGCTGACGAGAAGGGCGAGAAAGACGACGCTCAAGTATGGGCTGGAGAACTTGAACAGCGTCCATGCCCCCGCGGGGGTCGGCCGGAGCCAAAGCCATACACTCATCGCCAGCAGGGGAACTCCCAAGGCTCCCGCCACGAGGACGTAGCCGAGCCCGGCGACCGGTGTGACGAGCGGCAGCGCCAAGCTGAACGGCACGAGGAGCGCCCCGGTGGCGACCATACATCGCAGCGCGGTCTTCTCGCTGGTCACTACGGGCAACATGGGAACGCCGGCACGCGCGTAGTCCTCCCGATAGCGGAGAGCGAGGCTCCAAATGTGGGTCGGGGTCCACAAGACCACCAAGGCGGTCAGAAGAACCGCGGCTATGCCGAGCGACCCAGAGGCATAGGCCCAGCCGAACGCCACGGGCATTCCGCCCGAGATACCGCCGAGCACGATATTCCATCGGGTCGTTCGTTTGAGCCAGAGGCTGTACACGACGACGTTGTCGACGATCCCGAGCGACATGAGCCCCAAGGCGAGCGGATTCCTCAGCCCGGCAATGATCAGCGCCACTCCGAGGAGCCCGGCGCCCAGGACGACAGCTCGGGACGCCGGAGTGATCCGGCCGGTGCACAACGGGCGGTCCCGAGTCCGTTCCATGACCCGGTCGATGTCCCGGTCGATGTAGCCTGTCAGTGCGTTGCACCCCGCGGTTCCCGCCGTGATCGCGACCAGTCCCGTGACGAGGATCCCCCCATTGAGCCCCACTCCGTCGGAGACAGCCGCGACGATCATCCCGACGGCGGCAGTGAAGACGAGGAGGGAGACCATCCTCGGCTTCAGGAGTTGGCTGTACGCGAGCAGGAGATCCCACCAAGGTTGAGCGCGTTGCTCGGCGACCCGACCGAGCTCCGCCGAGACCTCGAGGCTCCCGGTTCCCTTGACGAACCCCATGACCTCGCCGGAGGGCCTGAGCTCGACCCCTCCCTGAGGCGAATCGAACGACGACCGTGACAAGAAGGGCTCGTCAACGAAAGTTCACGGAGTTCCGTCAACCCGAGTTCACGAAGCGACCTTTGCCCTACCACGGGTCAGGGCGGTCAGGTCGGGCCCAGTGAGCACCCTCGAGCGGAGACCCGAGCAGTCGCCGTCCCGATGGTCTCGGATGCGCGCGAGTTCTGGAGTGTGGTCGAACGCGCGGCCGCCCTCGTTGGCCCCGTCCCGTTGAGGAGAACCATGGCACCCGAGGAAAACGTACCGGAGAGCTCCGACCGTGTCCGCGGCCACGCCGTCGATTCGAAACCCGCGAGCCGGTATCTGATGACCAAACGCGGGTACCTGCACCCTCAGAAGACGTACGTCTGGATCACGCTGCTGATCATCGGCATCATGTCGCTCCTCTACTACGTCCTCGGCTTGGCTCCGAGCGCCCAGGGCAGCCTGCCGCCGGCGCTCGCCTTCGGTGCGTCGGACCTCTACTTCCATTCCATTGCGATCGGGATCGCCGCCCTCGGCGTCTATCTCGTCTTCATGGCGTTCGACCTCGACAAGTACGAGCCCCCGATCGACTTCCCGCTCTCCTACCGAGCGCTGGGCGCCACCGTGCTCGGCGCGATCGGTGCTTTCCTCTACCTTCGACCGATCTTCAACGCGAACCTCGCCCCACTCCCGCTCGCGTTCATTCTCCTCGGTCTGATCCTCCTCGCGGACGTGGGAGGAGCCCTCCTGGTGGAACTCTACCTGCTGCCCGGCAAGATCTCCGGGACCTATGACCCGGACCAGAACCGGCTCGGGATGATCCCGAAGTGGGCCACCCTTCCCTCGTGGAAGGATTTCCGTCGGATGGACTCGGCCTACTGGCTCACGTTCGTGACCGTGATCTCGGCGTTCGTGGCGGGGGTCATCGGATTCGTCGTCTTCTGGCTGAACTACTTTGTCATCGATATCGGCGTCTCTCCGGCCATCTTCAGCGGATACATCGACTGGCTCGGTGGGGCCCAGAACCTGCTCGGCGTCACGATGGGTTCGCACTCCCACATGATCGTGATGGCCTTGATCCTGGGGGTCGTCGGGGTGACCGCGAAGCGGTTTGACGTCCTCGCGCTGACCGGATGGAAGCGGGGCATGGCCAAGGTCGGCCTCTGGGTGAGCATCACTGGAGTCCTGGCCTTCACCGTGGTGTTCTTCCTCGAGTCGTTCACGACCGTCTTCCCCGGCGGCGTTCCGGACGCGCTCCTCGCGAGCGACCCCGGCGGGTCGCTCCAGCTCTACTCCAACACCGCGGCCAACGGGATGGCGGGCGACGATACGACCATGCTGTGGGCGGCCATTGGGGCCTTGATCGTCCTCGTCCCGCTCTTCTACACGAAAGTTCGCGGTACCCCGGCGTGGAAGGACCCGGTGCGGGCCGCCATCCTGGGAACGTGGATCTTCTCGTTCATCGCGACTCCGATCCAGGGATTTTACATCGAGTTCCACGAATCCTCCCTGAGCGGGGCTCCGCCGGACGTCGTGTTCGGGAACCTCCAGTACTTCGCGCTCATCGGGATCACCCTCGTCTGCATGGGGCTATTGGCCATCGATTTCTATGTCGACCAGAGAGGGGTGCGGACTCCCATGGCGGGATTCGCCGTCCTCTCGGTCTTGATCGCCACGGTTGGCGCGTATGTCTACGCCTTCTACACGACCGACCAGGGGAGCTCGGGATACTGGGTGTTCAACGTCGGCTTCCTGCTGATGGACCTGTTCCTTCTCGCGGCGATGGTCGCCGTGTACCGCGGGTGGCCCGAGAAGATCTCGAACGGGGGGGTCGCCCCCGCCGAGGCGAAAGAGGCCGGGCCGACCCCCCCGGCCGAGGTCGGTCGCAGCTCCACCTGAGAGAGCGACACGATCCGAGGGTGCGGCGATGGACGTCGAGATGTTGGGGATCGCGCTATCTCTGATCCTGCTCACCGCGACGCTCGGCGCACTCGCGGCTCGGGGCCTCGTGCGCTATCTCCACGACCGCTCCCGCCCTCAGCTGATGTGGGGGGTGGGGCTGCTCCTGGCCGCGGTCGCGACGACCGTGGAGCTGGTCGTGTACCTGGGCTTCGTCGACTCACCCCTCCTGCAAACGTACGTGTTCCTGTCGGCCGCCATCGTCGGAGTGCTCTCGCTCGGTTCCACCCGAGCGATTCGAAGCATCCGGTTCCGAAACGGGTACACGGCGTACACGCTCGCGACCTGCGGGATCGTCGGGGTTTTCACCGTCGCGACGCCCCTCTCTAGCTCCATGGTCTCGGGGGGCGTCATCACGGGGAATCCCCCGGTCGACCTGCTGATCCTTTCCACGCTCGTCACCGTGCCGGCGACGGTGGTGCTGCTCGGCGCGGTCGTGCTCTCCTTGCGCCGATCCTGGCAGTGGCGGACGGTGATGATGGGCATCGGGGCTTCCGTGCTCGCCGGAGGAGGCGCCCTCTACATCGCCTCGTTCCCGGTGGCGTTGTACTACTCCGAGTTCATCGGGATCGTGCTCATCTTCCTCGGGCTCGTGACCCTCCCGCAGGTCACTTCCAGCACCGCTGTGGTCGGGGAACGGGTCGGAAAGACGGCGTAGCGGGCATCGTTCGGCGACGACGCACGGGCGTTGGTGGTCGTCGTGCCCTCACCGTCGAGAACGGGCAGCGCGGGAATCCCGGGCGCACCTTCGGCCGAAAAGACCTTACCCGTCCAACGCTGGCGCCGGGTGTCGCCCGCGGGCCCGTAGTATAGCTTGGATATCACGGAGGCCTCCGGAGCCTCAAACCCGGGTTCGAATCCCGGCGGGCCCGTCCCCTCAGGTCAGCCGCGGCGACACCCAACAACGTTCAAGTAAGCGTGGTCGGCTCCCGGGTCGTTCCATGCCGACGGCGAAGGGAGGCGTCCGCGACCCGGAGGCCGAAGGCCTCGAGACGGAGGAGCCGGCCCAGCTCGTCGAGCGGATCGAGGAGGAGCTCGACCTGCTCGCGCGGAACGTCGACATCCTCGAAAAGCTCGCGAAGAGCCCCCCGATCGGGATCATCCGCCTCAGCGAGGCGCTTCACCTGCCGATCCACAAGACCCGCTACTCGCTCCACTTGCTCGAGCGCGAGGGCGTCATCCAGCCCTCCGCGGACGGAGCGGTGATCACCGACAAGTCGAAGGAGTTCTGGGGGAGCCTCAACGAATCGCTCGACCGGATGACCGCGATCATCCAGCACCTCAAGAGCCGGGCCGTCGAGCACGAGAACCGGCCGCCTTCCAGCCGGAAAGGCTATTAGCGCGATGCCCGCTCGGACGCTCCGGTGCCGCCGTAGCTCAGCGGCAGAGCGATCGGCTGTTAACCGAAAGGTCAGCGGTTCGAAAGGACGGCGGGAAGTTGCCGCTGCCCCTAAATTCCGCTCGGCGGCGCCTCCGCGTTCCCACCGGCGGGCCCGTAGCTTAGTCCGGCTCAGAGCGACCGGCTCATAACCGGTCGGTCGACGGTTCAAATCCGTCCGGGCCCATCCGTCCCCCCGGGACCGTTCCCTCTCGAGGATTCCCTGCGAAACCTTACGTCCCGACGACAATCTCCCTCGCCGTGGACCGCATCGAAGTCGTGTCGACGGGAGCCCCGGGACCCGTGGGGTCGGGGGGATTTGGTCGCCAGAAGGCGTTCGAGACCGACACCGTTCGGGTCGGGGAGACCACGATTGCCGCGGGAGCCTCGTCTCCGTGGCACCACCACGGGAGCAGAACCTTGTACGGGTTCGTCGTCTCGGGGCAGTTGACCTTGGAGTTCGGACCCCGTGGAGCGGAGAGCGTGCGGGTCTCCGCCGGCGACTTCGTCCGGATCCCTCCGGGACTCGTTCACCGCGACGTGAACGCCACGGGGTCGGAGACCGTGATCGTGAACGCCCTCATCGGGCCGGGCCCGCCGACGATCGACGTCCAGGTGCCCCCTGCATGACCGCGGCAAAGGTCCCGCGCTCGGCACGAGTGACGTATCGGGGAACGACAGTTGCCGACCTCGACCTCCTGACCGACCACCGCCACCGGATGTGGACCGCGATCGGTCACCGCACCGAGGAGGAGATCGTCGAGCATGACCCACGCTACCGACGTTGGATGCGCCCGCGCCTCCTATCCGAGGAGGTGACGGGATTCGTGGCCGACGGCCCGGACGGGCAGCCGGTCGGGAGCGGCCTGGTCTGGTTCCGCTCCGACCAGCCCCGCCCCAAGATGCCGACCCTGGTGACCCCGTACATCCTATCGATGTACACCCACCCGGACTGGCGGGGAAAGGGGATCGCGTCCGGGATCGTCCGTCGCCTGGTCGCGGCGTGCCGCGAGCGCGGCTACCCGAGCGTGGTCCTGCATGCCTCCGAGCAGGGGCGCTCGGTCTACTCCCGCCTCGGGTTCGAGAGGACGTGGGAGATGCGGTTCTGGATCGACCCTCGCCTACGGCGAAGGCGTGCGTTCGCCAACGCGAAGGTTCGAAGAAAAGGGAAGAAAGGGTTGGACCGAGGGCGTTAACCGCCCCCGCACCCACCGGCGCCGCAACCGCAGCCGCCCGCCGCCTCGGCCCCGTGCTCTTCGCTCGGGGCGGGCGCGTTCGGCGGTACGATCTTGAATCCGGAGGCGTTCAGGTCCTGGACGTAGTCGATCCGGGCCCCGTTCAGCATCTCGGCCGAGAGGTCATCGACGACGATCGAGAAGCCGTCGATCTGGACGACGCGGTCCCCATTGCGGGGCTTGTCGAACGCCATCCCGAACGAGGGCCCTCCGCCGCCGCCACCTTCGCCGCTGCCGCACCCTCCGCCCGAGCCGCAGCTGCAACCGCTTCCGCAGCCACCGCCGCCACCCGCTTGGAGATAGACTCGGACCGCCATCCCGGGCTTCTGACTCTTCATCAGGTCCCGGACCTGGTCCTGCGCCTCTTTCGTGACTTCCAACTTGATTCCACTATCGCTCATGCCTGGGGCCCTCCTTGACTTCCCCACTAGAGAACAAAGTGCCGGCTATAAAGCTCCGGTGTCGCGCCCGAAGGGACTCACGCCGAGAAGGATTTCCCGCAGGAGCAGGTTTCCTTCGCGTTCGGGTTGTAGATCTTGAACCCCGAGGACTCGAGGCCCAACAGGAAATCGACCTTGACCCCCTCGAGGAGGCTGGCGCTCGCTTTGTCGACGACCACGAGCAAGGAGGTGTCCTGGAAGGCGACCTCGTCGCCGGTCTCCTTCTTGTCGAAGGACATCCCGTACGTGAGGCCCGAGCATCCCCCGCCCTGAACGTAGAGTCGCAGGGCGGAGCCGGGCTTCCCCTGCTTCTCCATGATCTTGAGCACCTGGTCCCGGGCGGCGGGAGTGACTTCGACGACTACCATGCGTGAGTTCTCTACCGTTGAAGCCCGCCGTCGTGTAAAAAGGGTTGCTGGTGCTCGGGAAAGTTGAGGACGTTCGCGGCGGGCGCTTAATTAGCTGCCCGACGTGCGCGCGACCGATGTGCCGTCTCCTGGGGGTGCTGTCGGTCCAATCCGAGACCGCCGAACCATGGCTCGTGCGGTCGGACCGGTCGCTACTCGCTCAGTCGAACGTCAGCCCGGAGACCGCGCAGAAGGAAGGGTGGGGCGTCGGCTGGTTCACCGGGTCCGGTCGCGCACGGGTCGAGAAAGGTACGGGGTGTGCCGCCCTCTCGGGCGAGCGCGAGCGGTTCGAGCAAGCCTCCGCGCAGGCGCGGAGCACCCTCGTCCTCGGGCATCTGCGTCACGCGAGCAATCCGCTCAAGCTCCCGTACGAGAAGCTCATCGCGATGGAGAACTCGCAGCCGTTCGAGAACCACACGAGCCTCTTCGCCCATAACGGCGCGATCCCCTTCCCAACCGAGACGCGCCCGTTCCTCGGCGTCCATGAGCCGAAGGTGCGCGGCGTCAACGACAGCGAAGTGCTGTACTGGCTTCTCTACCGCAATACCGAAGAGACCGGAGACCCGCTCGTCGGGTACGTGCATACGGTCGAGGACCTGGTCCGGGTCTGGGAGGGCCTCGGCAAACCTCCCATCCCTCCGTTCTCGGGTCTCAATGTCCTCTTCTCCCGCGGCCCGGACGAGCTCTGGGCGTTCTGCCTTTGGACGGGGGACCACGGAACCGGTCTGTTCGACGAGCGGCGCCGCTACTACGAGATGACGTACCAGAGCGCGGCCCACCGCGTGGTCGTCGGCTCGGAGCCGTTCGACCGAGAGCCGGGCGTCTGGAAGCCGATGTCCAGCGGGACCTACCTGGTCGCTCGGCGCGGGGAACATCACGTGGACGTGACGGTGGGGAAGATCCCGCTGCCGAACGCCCTCGAGATCCGCCCTCCCCCAAGTTGAACTTCTCTGCGGCGATGATGCTCGCCGGGGGGCCGGTCGATCATGACGAGCGAGATGCTCTCGGGTCCGGACCTGGGCGCCGGATACCTGCACCAACTCTCGATCGACCGGGACGAGGAGCGAACGACGTTCACCTACCACGCGCAGGAAGGGGGGGCCGACGCGAACGGACCCCCCAAGGGACCGCTGGACGTCTTCGGGTTCGTCCGCCCCGACTCCGCGTGCATGTTCGGGGGTCCGCGATGCTGGCACCGGCGATTCCTGCTCCCGTTCTCGGAAACCTCGCGTGTCCGCCACGCGTACAACCGGAGCCGCTTCGTCCTCCAGACGATGCTCGACCAGGCGTACGACCGGGTCCCCGCGGCGGTGGAGTCCGCGCTCGAGACGATGGTTCCCCTCCTCGCGGCACCGCTCGCCCAAGACCGAGTCGCCTGGTACGTGGGCGGGTCGACCGCGGCGTGGCTGCTGGGCGCTCGCACCGTTCCGGGGGACATCGACCTCGGGACTACGCGTCCCGGTGTCGACCGGATCGCCACCCTTCTCGCCGAGTACCTCATCGAGCCGCTCGCCCCCACGGATTGGCCGAGCGCCGGCATCGTGCGGGGAGCCCGGGCGTTCGTCGGAACCTTTGTGGCCGGAGCCCGGGTCGAATGGTCGGTCCCGATCGAACCGCGAACGCACGAGAAATTCGAGGAGTGGGGCGGAGGTCCCGAAGCCGTTCGGCTAGCCGAGGCTACTTTCCGAGGTCAGAAGATACATGTCTCCCGGCCCGAGTACGCTCTGGTGCGCGCCTACGAGAAGCACCGCATCCCCGACGCGGAGGCGATCGCCGGGGTCATCCGACAACTCGGGCCCGATGGGGAGCTCCTCGACGCCCTGCTCGGCCGGTCCACCCTGCCGGCCCCGGACCGGAAGGCGATCCGGCGCAAGCTTCTCGGCGAGTTCTTGGGATAGCGTCGGGCGGCCGTCGACCGCTTCGCCTGAAAGCGCACCTTCATAGACCTTGGACCCGAGCCCCGAGAGATGTTGGCCCCTCTCGCGGTCCCGGTTCCCGAGCACCTCACACCCCACGACCTCGTCACGTACTTCCGGTGCCCGCACGAGATGGAACTCGTGCGCGCGATGCACACCCAACGGAGTACCGGGACGATGGGGCCGGTGCGCACGCCCCTCGACGTCGTTCCGCTGCACCAATCTCCGCTCTTCTCGCCTCCGCTGAGCCAGATCCTCGTGAACGAGGGTCGTCTCGACATCTTCGATGACGACCGGCTGGTCTACGAGGATGACGGGGAGGACGACCTTCCGGTGCTGTTCCCCCCCGAGCATGTCCAGATCGACCCGAAGTTCACCAACGGACACTCCACGCTCGTCGACGCGGCCTGGGGGTTCGCCGGTCGCCCCGACCTCGTGGTCCGACGAGGGGACGGGGGTCTCTTCCCCGTGGAGTACAAGGAAACCCACCTCTTCGGCGGGTACCATCAGGCCCACGGACGGCTCTTCGACACCATCCAGGCGATTGCGGAGTGCCGTCTCGTGGAAGTAACGTTCGGCCGTCGGCCGGCGTTCGGGGTCGTTCTCTACGGAGATGAATCCGGGGGAGGCGTCCACGAAGGATGGGTCCAGATCCCCTACGGCGACGCCGAGGAGCGCTGGCTCAAGGTCGCGATGGACCAGGTCCGACAGGACCGCATCCGTGCGCCGGTTGCCGCGCTACGGACCTGCGGGAGCTGCGAGCCGAACGGAGAGGGGCAGTGCCGGTTCGCGGCCGCGCGATACGAGGGTCCGCACCACCACCAGTCGTTCCTCGCCTCGCCCCGCCGGTAGGCTGGGCGCGCCGACCCGCCGTCCGGGCCGTGTCCCCACGGGCGAGAGCCGCGCTGTTGGACGACCCATTCTGCGCCGATGCGCAGACTTACAAAGGGCAGGGATTCTCGAATCGCCCTCATGACGGGGGGGGCCCAGGCGATTCATGGACGCAGCTCGCTCCGTACTCCCGTTCTCGCCCTAGGGATCGTCCTTCTAATGGCGGCCCCAGCGGGGGCCTGGGCGTCCACTCTGTCACACACACATCCCACCGCCTCGGGGTCCAGCTCGCTTGGAATGGCCGTCTCCTCGTCCTCCTACGATTGGCCCGAGTTCCACCAGAACGCACGCCTCGACGGGGACGCGGCCCACTCGACCCTCTCCACGTCCAATGCGTCCGCGCTGGGGGTGAGATGGGCGACCGACCTCTACGCGGCCGCCCTCGATTCCCCGGTGGTCGCGTTCAACCGCGGCCTCGGTGAGACGCTCGCGTACGTCGGCACGGAGGCCGGGAACGTCCTCGCGATCAATGTCGTCACCGGCCAGATCGTGTGGGGCCAGTGGCTGGGTTCCCAAGTCCGCGGGACCCCGATCGTGTACAACGGGTCGTTGTACGTAGCGACGGATTCGACCCCCGCGGTCTATGAGCTCAACACCACGACCGGAGCCATCGGTTGTCATCTGGTCGCGCCGATGCCCATCGAGTCGACCCCGATCGTCGTCTCCCCTCCCGGCGGCGTCCCCACGCTCTACGTCGGAAGTAACGACGCCACCTCCATCAGCGGGCCGGTGCTGGCCATGAACGCCCGGAACTGCTCCCTCGAATGGAAATTCACGGCGTACAACCAGACGGCCGGAAGCTGGACCGCCATCTCCTACGCGGTGGATGCCCACGGCGAGCCGCTCATCGTGTTCGGCACCGCGGACCCCGACTCGACGGTCTACGCGCTCGACGCGGTCACCGGGGTCGAGGTCTGGCGATACCAGACCTACAACCCGGGCCAGTACGACGTCGGAGCGGGGGCGGCCATCTCGCTCCCGGGCACGAACGGGTTCGCGGACGGAATAGTGTACGTGCCGAACAAGTACGGGATCATGTATGCGCTCGACCTGACCACCGGCGCTCCGGTCTGGTCCACGAACTTCAACCTCATCGCGGGGGCCACGGAAGGGGCTCGGTCGACGCCGGCCCTCAACGGCCGAAACCTGGTGTTCGGGTACAACGGCGGAATGTTCGACCTCAACGCGATCACCGGTGCGGTCATCTGGCGGTACTCGGACGCGACCGGTACCGAGGTTCTTTCCTCCCCCGCCCTGGTGGGTTCGTCGGTCGGAGGGGTCGTCGTGGCCGGGGACGTGAGCGGTCACGTCGACGTGCTGAACTTTGCCACCGGGGCTCTGCTCTACCAGTACAAGACGGGGGGGTACATCGCCGGCTCCCCGGCCGTATCGAACGGCAACCTCCTCATCGACTCCTCGGATGGGTTCCTCTACGACTTCGCCGTGGGCGGAGGCAACGCCGCCTCCCCTCCCACTACGGCGGTCACTTCGCCTACGGAGGGTTCCACCCTCGCCAACCCTTCGGGGAATCTCACCGTTCAGGGGAGCGCGACCGATCCAGTCGGCGTCGCGAACGTCCAAGTGGCCATCCAATCCGGCGGATTGTCCGGACCTTGGTGGGACGGGGTACTGGGAAGGTGGGTCGCAGGTCCGTACGCAAACCCCGCGTCGCTCGTGTCCCCGGGAGGGACGTCCACCCCGTGGACGATGGCCTACCCGGTCCCATCGCCGGGAGGCGTCTATCGGCTTACGGCATTCGCCGTTTCGGCATCGGGCCGATCGGACATCAAGGGTGCCATCGTCGACTACACGGTCCTCGCGAGCACGAAGGGACCTCACATCAAAGCCTCCCCAGCGTTCATCGCTCCGGGCGCGAGCGTCACAGTCACCGGCGCGGGGTTCGCGGCGTCGGAAACGGTCGACTTCTCCCTGAACGGCGTCGTGCTCGCCACCGCAACGGCCTCGGGAAGCGGGAGCGTTCCCAACACGAAGGTGGCGATCCCGACCCTGAGTGCGTTCGGATTGAACGCCATCAATGCGTCGGGGCTCACCTCGCGCAAATCGGCCTCCGCGGCGATCACCATCGCCAACAGTTGGGACCAGTCGGGCTACCAGTCCGGCCAGACGAACTACGCGCCCAACGACCCGGTGCTCGACCACCATGTCTACGTGGGCCACAACACCTGGCTCTACCTCGCCTGGCATTTCGACGCGGCGGTCTCCCTGAACGCCTCGCCCGCCGTCGTCAACGGGGTAGCGTATGTCGAGGACACTTCCGGTGAGCTCTTCGCCCTGGACGTACAGAACGGCGGTCTCCTGTGGACCTGGACGCTCGCGTCCCATGCCCCCCTGCGAGGCTCGCCGGCGGTCGATTCGGCGAAGCAGCTCGTCTTCGTGGGGGCGGGCGACGGGAGCCTCGATGCCATCTCGACCATCCATGGGTCGCTCGTCTGGTCGGCGAGCGTCGGGGCGAGTCTCTCCGCGCCGGTGTTCGGCGCCGGGGAGGTGTATGTCAGCTCGGCCAGTGGGACGGTGGACGCGTTCGCGGAGAGCTCGGGGGTACTTTCCTGGTCGACTTCGCTCGCGAGCTCCCTCGCCGCCCCACCGTCGCTGGACACGGTCCAGCATCGACTCGTGGTCGGGGAAGCCAACGGTGATGTTGTGGAACTGAATTCGACGACCGGCACCTTCCTATGGAGCTTCACGACCGGCGGACCGGTAAACGCCGCCGCGACCCTCTCGGGAGGCGTCGTCTATATCGGTTCGGGCGATGGTTCGGTCTATGCCCTCACCGAGTCCCTCGGCGCGGTGCTCTGGTCGTACGCGACCGGAGCCCCGATCCGCGCGGCCGGTGCGCTCCTCACGCAGGGGACGCCCAACGGCCGCCCCGAGTACGCGGTGGGGTCCGGCAACGGCAACTTCTACCTGTTGCGGGTCGCGACGGGGCTCCTCAACTTCCAGGTCAACGGGACCTCCTCTATCGTGGGGGTCGGCGCGGTGAAGGGAGTCGTGGTGTTCGAGACCTCGGCGGGAGACGCGAACGCGACCCGCGGATACACCGACCTTTCCCTCTGGACCTTCCGCACGGCCGAGCCGCTCGTGACGGCGCCGGTGATCGTCGACGGAACCGTGTACATCGCGTCGACCGACGGCAATCTCTACGCCTTCACCACCTTCGGTCAACCGCCCGATTGAGGCGGGAAGCGCTCTCCCTACGTCACCCGCTGGGCTCCCGGACCCTCGACCCTCAGCACGATCCGGTGGCACGAACGACGGGACGAGACCATCGATGAGGGCACGAGGAGCGGTCCGAGGGGCTCGGAGCGGTCGAACCCGGTCTTCTCGCCTCGTGTGGCTCGTCCTCGCGGTGATGCTCGGAGCGACGGTCGGGATCTCGCTCGTGTGGGGATCCTACTCCGCCGCACCCTCCCCCCCGGCGTCCGGGGCCGGCTTTCCGACGCAGCCGGCGACCCTCGGCGGACCCAACGGTACCGTCGTGGCGCTTGACACCGGCTTCCTGGGAGTCAACCTGCGCGCGGACGACGTACTCTCTCCGACGGCGGCCTCGGTGCTCAACTCGACCGGTGTGCACCTCCTCCGCTGGCCGGGCGGCGGACTCGCTGACCGGTTCGACCCCCTCGCGAACGGCGACCGAGGACGGATCTACAACGACTCCGGCGCCTCCGCCGCTCCAAAGAGCTCGCTCGCCGAGTTCGTGAGCTGGTGTCGATCGGTCTCCTGCGAATCGATCATCACCCTGCCCGGAGAGATTGACAACGCATCGGAGGCGCTCGCGATCGTGAACTACACGGAGACAGGCCTCGGCTTCCGGCCGACGTACTGGGAGGTCGGCAACGAGCCCGCGCTCTGGAAGCACTTCGGAGTTCCCTGGACCCGTTGGACCGGTGTCCAGAACCTCACTCCGACGCCCGACGAGTACTCCGCGCTCGTCGACCAGTATGTGCGGGCCGTCCGCTCGGTCGATGCGCACGCCGCGATCATCGGATTGGGCGGGCTCGGCCGGGGGAGCTACGGCCAGTCCTCGTGGATGTCGTCCCTGGTGTCCCGCAACGGCCCCAACCTGACGGCGATCGCAATCCACGTGTACCCGGCCGGAGCCGGCTTCCCCCCGGGAGACCTCATCGATTGGTTCGCCACACTGTGGGGAGGTTCCGCCCTGCCGGCACGGGTCCCGATCACGATCACCGAGGTCGCGTCCGCGTGCCCGACCTGCCACATCGAACTGTTGGTCGACGAGTTCCAGACGGGCACCGAACTCACCCCGCCGACGGTGCTGACCGGCGGGCATCTCGCCACGTACGTCGCCGCTGAGATCGTGCAAGCGATCGGGCTTCCGCTCGGCGCCATCGCCTACTACGACTTCGAGAGTGGCACCCCCGGGGCGTGGTCAAGCTCGGACGGGACGCCGTCCGCCTCCCTCCTGCTGTACCAGGGGCTCGCGGCGGACCTGGGGGCGTACGCCCGACCGATCAACATCACAGCCGGAGCTCCCGGCCTCGTGGCAGCCGAAGGGGGAACGACTGCCGGGAGTCTGCCGAACCTGATACTCGTGAACACCAACGCCTCCTGCGGCTTTCGCGTCGACCTGGGGGCACGGTTCCCGGACGCGGCCCAAGCGACGGCGTGGGTCTTCAACGGCTCGGCGGCAACGCCGATGATTCGTACCGTCGGAGCGGGGGGTGCGAACGGCTGGACGATCCCGCCCGCCAGCGTGGCGATCCTCACGGGCGTCGGACTTTCGGGGGCCGTCTCTCCCCCACCTACTTTCGGGGAACGGTCCGAGGGGGGTTCCCGGGCGCTCGGCCCCGCACCGTTCGGCTCCGCGGTCCCTGGCCGCATGGCAGCGGCGCCGCGACCCGGGTCCGGGGCTTTCCCTCAAACGTACTCGCGGAGGGCGTCCGGGCCGAGCAGCCCGAGGGCCTCGAACCGGAAGGTTTGCTTCATGATGTTCGCCACCGGGAAGAACGGTATCCACACCAGAACATCGCTCCGATGCATCCGCACGAGGAAATATCCGAGCGGCGCGGAGCGAATGGCGATCGCGCACGCGAGCAGGACCGCGGTGTCCACGAGCGCCGGCACGCCCAGGAACACGATCAGGAGCGCGAGGAAAGCGTAGACCAGACTGCGCACCCCCGAACGCATCAACAGGAGGAACCAGAACAACACTGCCAGCCCCCCGAACTCCGGGTTCGGCCCGAGGAGCGCGGGGTAGTGCTGACCGTTCGCCATCAGGATTCCGCGGCCCCAGCGGACCCGCTGCTTGCGTAGCGCCGTGTAGTTCTCGGGGACGTCCTCGAGAGCGACCGCTCCGAATTCGATCCGCAGCCGGTAGCCGAGCCGTTGGATCCGCATCGAGATCTCCGTGTCCTCTCCGTTCCACGGCACCCATCCCCCGAGCTCGACCAGGTCCTTGCGCCGGAACGCTGAGAAGAGCCCGTCGATGACCTCCGCGGACCGGGTGCCCATTCCGGCCGGGCGCAGCAGGTAGTGGTTCCATGCGATCTCGAGCGCGCGCAGCTTGCGCGTCCATCCGTCGCGCTGCCGCGGGTGGACCGCGCCCTGGACCCCGCCGACGCTCGGGTCGGCGAAGTGAGAGATCATCGCGGCGAATCCCGGCTCCTCCGTGAGGAACGTGTCCCCGTCGCAGCGCAGGACGATCTCGCCCGTCGCGAGCGCGAGCGCCCCGTTCAGGGCGTTCGATTTGCCGCCGTGCGGAAGGTCGATCACCAGCCCGCGGGCGTGGACGAGCCGGGTCACGGCGGCCCGGGCGAGGTCGGACGTTTGGTCGGTCGACCCGTCGTTGCCGACCACGATCTGTACCTCGCCCGGGTAGCCCGCGGCGGCGCGGTCGGCGTGGACGATCGCCTCGGCGATCCACTCCGCTTCGTTGTAGGCCGGGATCAATATCGAGACCGACGGGTGATACTCCGCAAGCGAGGGAGGCGGGTGTCGCCGGAGCTCCCGGAAGTACCGGGCCCGTCCGAACAGCCCGAATAATTCGAGCGTGAGGATGGGCAGGAGAAGGATAAGGGTCAGCGCGACGAAGATCCCGTTGAAGGGTACGAAGTAGGTCACGACGAGCAGGACCGTGGTCGCGACGACGAGGGCCGCGAGTGCGACCGCGAAGAACGACCCGATCGACCGTCGGTCCCGAGGGAATCGCGCGACGATCCGTTGGGGGTGCGGGACGAAGATCGCGCAGAACGTGAGGAAGGCCATGAAAAGGCCCCCGAGGAACGTGCGCACGATGAGCGCCAGCGCCCGAAGGGTCGCTCCGGGCACGGTGAAGAACAGCGCATCCACCACGAGGCTGGTGCCGAAGTAGGCGAGCACCACCACCAGGGCGAGCAGGCGACGTCCCCGGGGCATCCGCGGTCGGTTCGTCAGGAGGCCGCTCGCGCCGGCGAAAGCCGCCATGGCCGCGAGGTACATCGGGAAGATGTAGTCCGGCACTACCAGGGTCGCGGCGCTGACCGTGTAGACTCCCGGCCAGGCGAGCGGCCAGTACAGCGCGGTTCCGACGACCCCGACGAGCCAGTCGTACCGGGCGAACAGGAACGGATAGAAGTAGAGCAGGACCATCGCCATCGCTAGGAACCCCCCGACGAGTCCGAGGACGAACCCGCGGGCGCGAGGTAGAGGGGGCGCCGGATGTTCCCCGGCCCCCAGCATGAGCACGGTCACCTCTCCGCCCGGTCCCGCCACTCGCACCCGGTGCAGCGCGGGGGGTTCCGTGGAGTCGCTCGGTGCGGGCGGCGGGGAGTTCTTCGTAACGACCCGGACCGGAACCGTCCCAGCGCCCTCGGTCGAAGGCCGGGAATGAAGGAACCGGGTGGTCAGGTAAACGGCGGCGCCGAGCCCGAGGCCGACCGCGACCGCCCCGAGCGGGACCCCGAGGACCCGCAGATGGTCGACCAGAGCGGCGAGCCAACCCGGGATCATGACGCCGCTCGTTGCGCTCGCGTTGATGATGAAGTTGCCTCGACGACGGCCCCGCTCAGCGGTCCGTCTCTATCTTGCGGGGCGGGCGTCCCGACCGACCGGCGAGCACGAAGCCGCCCCACGCCGCGAGGCCAACGACCGTCGCCACGAGGATCGCGCGAGGTCCGAGGAACCAGATCGAGGGGATCGGTGCCGGGTGGTTCGGGAGGAACGTGATGGTGAGGTTGGAGGGTCCCGCGTGGACGGTGAATAGGCCGTGCGAGGGGGTAGGGTAGTACCCCAACGGGGACTCCACGTCGAACGTGTAGGTGCCGTTCGGAGCCTGGGTGTCCGCCGCGATCTCGGACGCCTCGAGAATCGGCGAGAGGTTCTCGTCCGCGAACCGGACCCCCCACATCAGATGGGACGGGAGTCCTCGCTCGAAGAAGGTAACGGCGAACACCGATCGGGTGAAGTTGATGGCTTGGACCACGTCCGCGCCCGCGACCGTGACCTGCGGTTGGGTCGGTCGTGGCTCCCACCCGGCGGGGACGCCCACCAGACACGAGTAGCTGCCGTTGGCGAGCTGGGCGGTAACCCAGGAACCGTTCGCGGCGTGCTCGATCCCGTTCACCAAAACCTCCCAGGAAAGTCCCTTCCAGAGCCCGGTCTCGTTCCACACGACGAGGTACACCGTCTTCTCGAACGAGATGGTAACGAGGGTCGCGGCCCCCCCGACCACGAACCCAAGGCTCGGGGCGACGGTGCGGTACCCGGGCACGAGCCCGACCCGGTATCCGTAGCTTCCGTTCGTCTCCTCGAACGTCAGCGATCCGGAGGTCGATGCGTTGGAGTCGTTGCGGACGAGGATCGACCAGCTCGTGCCGGCCGGCAACCCCATCTCGACGAACGTGACGAGGAACCGCGGGCCGGGGGGCGTGAGCCGCTCGAACGCGATGGGGACCTGAACCGGGGTCCCGGTGACGTTCACGCTGCCGGCCGGGGGGTGGGCTCGATAGCCCGAGACCGACCCGACCTGGTAGCCGTAGCTCCCATTGGCCGAGGAGAACTCGATGGTGGAGTTCTTCGAGGAGTGCGTCACTCCCACCAACGCGACCGACCAGGCGACCGGGGTCACCAGCCCCGTCTCGATGAACGTCACCGGATACCCTCCGACGAAGATCGCTCGCTCGGTCAGGGGGCCGGTCGGGATGATGGACACCGGATTGACCGTCCCGTTGTAACTTCCCGCGCCGAACCCGAACCAATGGCTGAACAGAAAGCCCGGTGCGGGGGTCGCGGTCAGGGCGAGCGGCGTGCTCGCGTTCCACCACCCCGGGGAGGGGAGGACCCGTCCGGCGGACGTCGGGTCGGCGAGAATGGAGACGTTCCATTGATGCGCGAACGGGATCGGGTACTCCGCGGGTGCGCTGCCCACCGCGACCGACGTCGGGGCGTACGGCTCGTATCGTTGACGGTCCGTGACGGTCAGGGCGGGGGCGAGGGTGGGGTAGTTTCCTCGCGGGAGGAAGAGCGTCAGGTTGCTCGCGGCCGAGCTCGAAAGGGTACCGTTCACCTCGACGAACCACCGTTCTCCCCCCGGGACCCCGGTCTCGTCGAACCGGAGGGGGGCGGCGGGACGAGGATACGCTTCGAACAGGACCAGGCTCTGGGGAGGAAGCGTGTACGAGGGGGGCGCCCCGCTCGGGTGGAAGGAGACCGTCGGCGCCGAGGTCGTGTTGTTGACCCAGCTCCAAACCTCCGTGGGAGAAGCGGTTGCGCCCAGGGGCAGGCGCGGGACGAAGGTGACGCTCGTGCTCAGGTTCGTGTTGACCACCATCAGGTCGGCTCGATCCCCGGCGGAGGGCGCGAGGGTGGCGACGGCGTACGTCGTGTTGTTCAGACTGCGCGTGGGCGCGGAGAGGTCGACGGGGTACACCTCGGAACCGAGGCGAGAGAGGATCGACGAGTAGAGGCCGTAGAGCGGCCGTTCCGTGCCGTTGAGCGTGAACCATGAGTTGACCGTGTCGAACACGGACGCATAGAGGTCGATGTTCGTGACGTTGAGCCTCAACCCCTGGGTCATCTGAGCGGCCATGTCGAGGACGCCGGGGAACCCGGCGCCGTAGCCCGCGTACAGTCGGTGGTCGAGGGTGGAACCGATCTCCGTGAAGAAGAGCGAGACGTTGCACGTCGCGCAGCCGGTCTCCGCGGAAGCGATCCAGTTGCGGATCTGGGTCACGCGGGCGGGGATCGAGATCGAGGCGTGGAGCGTCTCATAGAACAGGGTCAGGTTCTCGAGGAGGGTGCTGTTGGCCTTCGCCGGATACTCGTGAACGGCCACGCCGGAAAGGTTGGGACCGTTGACCTCGACCGTGTCCTTGACCCAGAACTGGTATTCGAACCCGCCCGTGCCGATTCCCGGGAGGCCGATGAACCGGGCCGTCGGGTCGACCGCGCGCATCGCCGCGATGTATCGGTGGACCTCCGCCGCGTACGCGGACGGCGAAGGGGGGAGCGTGTAATCCGTGGAGTTCCACCGGGCCCAGGGCTGCCCCCAGTGCTTCCACAACGAGGGTTCGTTCCCGATCTCCCAGTAGGCCGGATGGAAATGGAGGGTCGACTCGGTGTAGGCGACGATCGCCGCCGCCGACGAAGAGCTGTTGATCTCTCCGGGGACCTGGAAGATGGCCGTGCACCGGATTTCCAGGCACAGCGAGACGAACTGCGATTCGTTCGACGGGGGCGTGATGGGAGTCCCCCACGAAGTGTGGATGGTGGCGTTGAGCGGGTCGTAGGTATCTCCCGCGCCGCCACCGGGCCAGACGAGGACGCGTGCGGGGGTGGACGAAATCAGATTCGCCTCGGACGGAATCAGGTTGGCCCGCACGGAGACGGTCGAGCCCCAGAAGACGTTCGAGAGCGGGAACGGGTTGCCGAGGCTGAGATTGATGGGGGCCGTTCCGGCGATGGGCGCGAGCGTCGACTCGCCCTGGGCTGGGGAGGCGCGGGTCGAGCCCACGAGCGCCGGTGCGGGCAGGACCATCCACACGAGTACTACGATGGCACCGATGAGGATCAGCCGAGGGATCGGTCGCGGACGGCGTCCGAAGCGGAGTCCCGACGCCGCGATTCCCCGGTCCACCTTTCCCAACCCTCCATCAATGCTGGATCTAACTCGGCGCCGGACCCCAGTCCGGTCGCAGCCGCCGCCGGGCCGGGCGGTTCATGGAAGTGCCGCCACTCGGTTCGAAACGATGGGCGAGCCGCCGATCGCGGTCATCGCACATCGAAACCGACGAAGGAATCGCACGGGCGATATACATCAATGTGGGAAATCTCGATGTTACGGCCCGGTACACGCGGCCGCAGAAGAGGCCCTACGGATAACCTAGCGCGGCCCGCGCAAGTTGCGGATGACCCGCGGTGGCCTCGCAACATCGGCGCTGGTCGTAGGGGTTAAATACGGAGGGCCGCTAGAACGCGAGCCGCGCCACGGCGCAGCTGTTCGGTCGGCACATGCACCCGCAGAGGCTCTGGCCTCTTCGGGGAAGGGCGAGGGTCTCTCGCCTTTGCCGGCGAGGGACCGATGACGCCGATCACACGCGTTCTGGACGCTTGTCAAGCGTAATCAGTGTAGCTGACTCCTGTCAGTTGGGGAATGGCTAGGCTCAGGCGCCGATGAAGGTCGTGCCAAGCTGCGATAAGCGGT
>JGI12269J14319_10001855_pt1 | contig 20680 bp, 18 predicted proteins | sample PeaSoiSIISIP2007_FD_14319 | JGI IMG/M metagenome (IMG submission 14319)
TGACGATTCCCGCGTTGTTCCCGGGAGAATACGTGACTCTGATCGTCGAATGGGATCAGCCCTTCGTGACCGGCGCTCCGGACAGCGGCGGCGCCACCAGCTCGCTCGATCTGTGCGTGATGGGCGCTCCCGGCGCCGATTGGATCAACTTCGCACCGGCCGCCGCCGCCGTCAACTGCACCGGTCCGAACGCGACCGGCGCGGATCCGGTGCAGCTTCTGGTCATTGGCAATCCGGCCGACGCGACGGCATCGACGCCCGTCGAATCCTTGAGTATCTCGATCGGTCTCGCGAACGGTAGCGGCGCGCCCGGGAGGATCAAATTCGCACTCGACGGGGACGGTGCCGCCGTAACGATCGACGCTTTCGCGACCAACAGCCCGACCATCCAAGGTCATCCGAGCGCTGCGGGCGCGATGGCGGTCGGGGCGGCGTTCTTCTTCCGAACACCACAATGCGGCACGGCCCCCGCAATACTCGAGCAGTTCTCATCGGCGGGCGGCGATCCGATCCTGTTCGATGTATCGGGAGTCCGCCTGGCCACGCCGCAGCTGCGCCAGAAGCCGGAGTTCGTCGGACCCGACGGCGTGAACGATACCTTTCTAGGATTTTCGTTGAAAGTCTACGGCCTTCCAAGCAACACGCTCGATACCACGGTCGCCGGATGTCAGAACGATGCCTCGTACCCGAATTTCTTCGGCACTTCGGCGGCGGCGCCACATGCCGCCGCTGCCGCCGCCTTGATGTGGCAGGCCAACCCGGCGGTGACCGCGGCCCAGATCGATGCCGCCCTGCAGGACAGTGCCCTGGTGATGGGCGGTGCCCTGAACAATGACAGCGGCTATGGCTTCATACAGGCGGATGCCGCCCTCGCGCTGCTGCCGCCGGCGCCACCTTCCATATCGGTGAGCCCGACTTCGGTGACAATCGGCAGCTCCGCGACCCTCACGTGGTCGTCGATCAACACCACCGGTTGCAGCGCTTCGGGCAGCTGGACTGGCGTGCAGTCCACGAGCGGCAGCCAGAGCATCACACCGACCACGACGGGTGCCAATACTTATACCCTCACGTGCGCCGGGCCGGGCGGGACCAACACCAACTCGGTGGTGCTGACGGCAAACGCGAACAGCAGTGGTTCCGGCGGGGGCGGCGGGAGTCTCGATGAGATCTCCCTGCTGGCGTTATGCGGCGCACTGCTGCTGCGCCGACGCCCGGTGGCCGGGCCATCCCGGCCCGCGGTTCACTAGTGCTTACGGCACCGGCCGCTATGATGCCTGTGGACAGCAACGACGTGGCTGCGCTCCAGCCGGCGCTCAAGGTCAGACTGATCGGAAAATCCAACGGCGTAGGCCTGTCGCGCGACTTCGAGCTGCTTGCCGCCGCGCTGGGTGCCTGCGGCTGCGAGCTCACGCAGCACGTGTGCGAGCGGCGCGATCGCAAGCGTCGCCGTTCGTTGCTGACGCGGCTCGCCATGCGAATCGGCAGGTGGCGCGGCGCCGGCCCGCAGCCGCTGTTCGATGTCAACATCATGCTCGAGCACATCTGGCCGCAGTTTGTGCAGCAAGCCCGATGCAACGTGCTCGTGCCCAACCCCGAATGGTTCGATAGCCGCGACGTCGCCATGCTGAGCATCGCCGATCGTGTCTGGGCTAAGACCGCGTTGGCCGAAGAACTGTTCGTCGCGCGCGGCGCCCGCTCCTTCCGGATTGGTTTCGATAGCGATGACCGCTTCCAGCCCGGAGTGGTGCGGCTGCCGCACTTCCTGCACCTGGCCGGCCGCAGTCCGCTCAAAGGCACCCAACGCCTGCTGATGCTGTGGCAGCGACACCCGGAATGGCCGCGGCTCACGGTGGTTCAGGATACGCCGGCCGGCACTGCCAGCCGCCAAGCCGCAGCCGCAAACATCGTCCATGAACGTGGTTTTCTGGGCGATCAGGACTTGCGCGCGCTGCAGAATACGCATCGCTTTCACCTCTGTCTTTCCGAGGCCGAGGGTTGGGGTCACTACATCGCCGAGGCCATGAGCGTCGGTGCGGTGACGTTCACCTGCGATGCGCCGCCGATGAACGAGCTGGTCGGCGCCGAGCGCGGCGTGCTGGTCGGCGTGCGCCTCGGCGAGCGACACAATCTGGCACGGATCGCGCGTTTCGACGATGCCGCGCTGGAAGCAGCGGTCGAGCGGTCGCTGGCGCTGAGCGCGGTGCAGCTCGACGCGATCGGCGCCGCCGCGCGACACTGGTTTCTCGTCAACAAGCGGGGCTTCGTGGAGCGCGTACGGAGCGCCGTCGCCGACATCGGCCGCGCTGCGCGCGGCGGCGTGCGGCGTGGATGACCGTTGAATCCAAGGCCGCTAGTGGTGCGTTTCGGTGCCTTGGGCGACATGGTGATGCTCACGGTTGCCATTCGCCATCTGCATGCGCGCCTCGGCCAGCCGGTGGACGTTCTGGCTGCCGCCAGCTGGACCCGGCCCTTGCTGCACGGACAACCGGGCGTCGGCGACATCTTTCTGCTCGCCAGCCGCAAGCCTCCCTACTGGCTGAGCCCGGATCAACAGCGATTGGTACGCGGCCTGCGCGCGCGCGGCGCCGGACCCACGTGGCTATTCGATCACGACAATCGGAAAGTCTGCCGGTTGCTGCTACGCGCCGGCTGGACGCCGGAATTCTGGTGTCATCACGAGGATCTGCCGGGGCTGCAGCGCTCGCACTTCTGTGATCGATGGTTGCGCTTCGCCTATCGCAATCCTGCTGTGCTCGGCGGTGGCGATCTGCCGCTGCAGGCCGCCGATGCCTTCGGCGAGCTAGTCGTGACCAGCGAGCAGCGGGCAGAGGTGGAGGCGTGGTCGCAAGCACGTCCATGGGCAGGCCTGCCATTGATCCTGATTCAAGCCGGCAACAAGCGCACCATGCGTTTCGGCTTGCGCCGCCGCCGCAGTAATTCCAAATACTGGCCGGAAAAGAATTGGGCTGATGTGATGCGCGGTCTACGGGCGCAACATCCAGATCACGCGATTCTGATGCTCGGCGTGCCGCAGGAGTCGGGCCTCAATCAGCACATCCTTCGACTTGCTGGAATTAGGAACGCGTACAACGTCGTGCATGAATTATCAATATCAAGGCTCCTCGGCCTGGCCGGGCGCGCCACGGGTATGGTTTCGGTGGATACGGGTCCGGCGCATCTGGCGGCGGCGGTGGGCTGTACGGTGATCGACATCTTTGGCAAGACCGAGCCGTACATGTACGCGCCGCGGGGAAGGACGGCCGTGGTCGAGTGCGTGGTCGGAGAACACGAAGGGGAGCGCTCGATGCTGTACATTAAGCCGGAGCAGGTCCTGGCCGCGTGGCAGGGGGCGGTGCGCGCCGGCCCATATCGCGAGTGAGTTACCGATGTCGTCACCGCCCATGCTTCCCATCAGCCTGATCGTCATTACTCGTAATGAAGCGGCCAATATCGCGCGCTGTCTCGACAGCGTGGGCTTTGCCGCCGAAAAGATCGTGGTGGACTGCGGCAGCGACGACGACACCAGAGCCATCGCGGCGGCTCACGGGGCCCGAGTCGTCGATCAGCCGTGGCTGGGGTTCGGTGCGCAGCGCAATTTCGCGAGCGGCCTGGCCAGCCATGAGTGGATTCTGTCGCTCGATGCCGACGAGGCGCTGACGCCGGAGCTGACACGCGCCCTGGAACTGGGACTGCCGCAGTTGCTGGCATCGAACGCGGCGGCCGGTGTGCTGTTCCGCACCGCCTGGTTCATGGGCAAACCGCTCCACTGGTACCGATTCATGGTGCGCGAGAGGAAGCCGCGGATCTACCACCGCCAGCGCGCGCGATGGAGTGAAGCTCGCGTGCATGAGTCCTTGCAGTACAGCGGCGAAGAAGTCGCGTTCGAGCCGCCATTCATGCATTACCTAAATCCCACTCTGGTGCATCTGCAACTGAAGTATCTACGGTATGCGGAACTCAAAGCGCTGGACTGGCGCGAACGCAGGCGCGGTACCAGACCGTACGAATGGCCGTTCGTATTCATCCTGACCTTCGTCAAGGACTATCTGTTTCGGCTGGCGGTACTGGACGGGTGGCGCGGCTGGGTCGCGGCCTATATGGCGGCGCACTACGCGGTATACAAGCGTATGCGCCATTACGAGATGTGGTATTTCGAACGTTCCATAGCGCTGGCCGACGACGAATTGCGTGCGCATAAATTATAGCGCCAGGGGAGCTCGGCGCCGCCGGCGTGCTGATATCAAGCACGGGGAGGGAAGGAATGCTGGCACAGTTCGTTCCGTTCGCGGCGATCGCCCTTTGGATCGTGCATTTTGCGCTTGCCCTCGGCGTCACCCTCCACGTGCTCGCACACAACCGCAATCCCGGCTCGGCCGTCTCGTGGATCGGCCTCGCCTGGCTGTCGCCGGTCGTCGGCAGCGTGCTGTACGTGCTGCTGGGCATCAACCGCGTAAAGCGGCGCGCCCGGAGCCTGAGTGTCGCTCCACCTGACGACTCGGTGGTCGAGGCGACGCCGGGACCCCCGGGTTGCGAGCGGCTGGCTGCCCTCGAATTGGCGGCTCGCCGCATCAGCCGACGCAACGTCGAACCGGGTAACGCCATTCTCATGCTGGCCAACGGTGACGCCGCATACCCGCGGATGATTGCCGCTATCGACGGCGCCGCAGCGAGTGTCGCTCTTTCGACTTATATCTTTCGCGCCGATCATGTGGGCAATGATTTCATCGCAGCGTTGGTCGCCGCGAGACGGCGCGGCGTCGAAATACGCGTGCTGATAGACGGCTATGGGGGCGGCTATCTGCGATCGGCTGCGTACCGAAAGCTGCGCCGCGCGGGAGTTCCGGTCGCCCGATTCATGCACTCGGCACTGCCCTGGCGTATGCCATTTCTCAATCTGCGCACGCACCGCAAAATCCTCAGCGTCGATGGCCGCATCGCCTTCACCGGTGGATTGAATATCGGCTCCGAGAATGTCGTCGCCCGCGATCCTCGTCACGCGGTGCTCGACACTCACTTCCGGTTCGACGGGCCCATCGTCGCGCAGCTGTGTGAGGCATTTGCGGGACAGTGGTACTTCACCACCGGTGAAACGCTGGCGGGCCCAGTGTGGTTCCCCAAGCTCGCGCCGGTCGGTGATTGTCTGGTGCGCGCCGTCACCTCGGGTCCCGATCAGGATCTCGAGAAGATCGAGATGCTGGTGCTCGAAGCTATCGCCTGCGCGCGCTCGTCGATCCAGATCATGACTCCGTATTTTCTTCCGGACGATCGCATCATCACCGCCTTGGCGCTGGCGGCGATGCGCAGTGTCGTGGTCGATATCGTGTTGCCGGAACACAGTAACCACCCGACGGTCGATTGGGCGATGCGCGCACACATCGGGCCACTGTTGGCGGCCGGCTGCCGCGTCTGGACTCACTCGCCGCCGTTCGATCACTCGAAGCTGCTGGCGGTGGACAATATCTGGTGCTTTGTAGGCAGCGCGAACTGGGATATGCGCAGCTTCAGACTGAATTTCGAGATCGACCTTGAAGTCTACCACTCGGTCATCGTCGAGCAGGTGAGCGCAAAGATTGCCGCCAACCAGACCACCCGTGTCACGGCCGCCGACCTCGACCGGCGCACCCTGCCGACGCGGCTGCGCGATAACGCCGCACACCTGATGCTGCCGTACCTGTGAGTACAGCGGCGCGGAGTGCTACTTCTGCGACTCGAGCGCTTCGATCTGATCCATGATCCTGTTCATGCGGGCAATCAATGCCCGATAGGGCGCGGGTGTGGCCATGTCGATACCGGCGCGCTTGTAGATCTCGTACGGGTAGTCCGAACCGCCGGCTCGCAGCATGGCCAGGAACCTGTCACGCGCCGGCGCGCCTTCCTTCAATATGGCGTCGGTCATGTAGGCCGCCCCCGCCATCGAAGTCGCGTACTGATAGACATAAAAATCACGGAAGAAGTGGGGGATGTAGGTCCACTCGACGCAATACGCGGGGTCGATCTTCATGACACCCTCTTCCTCGCCGTAGTACTTGCGCAGCAGGCCGCAGTACAACTCGCTCATGCGCGTACCCGACAGCGCATGACCCTGTTCCTGCTCTTCGTGAATGCGCAGCTCGAACTCCGCGAACTGAGCCTGGCGAAAATAGGTACTACGGATCTGATCCAGGGCCAGCCCCAGGTAATAGAGCATTTCCGCTTTCGACCGGGCGTGGGCGACCATGTAGTCGTTGAGCAGCATCTCATTGCCGATCGAGGCCGATTCAGCGATGAAAATCGAATAGCCCGCCTTGTCGAAGGGCTGAGCATCGTGGGCCAGCAGCGTGTGAACCGCATGGCCCCACTCATGCGCGATGGTCGACAGCGACTGGTAGTCGTCGGTGTGATTGAGCAGCAGATACGGGTGCACGTCGTAGGCGGCACCGCTCATGTAGCCGCCTGCGGCCTTGCCCGGATGCGGATAGACATTCATCCAGCGCCCGGCAAAGCCTCGACGCAGCAAGTTGAGGTAGTCCTCGCCCAGCGGCTGCAGCGCCTCGAGCGTGATGCGTTTGGAATCCGCGACGCTGAAGCTCGGCAGGGGCTGCAGTGCAAATATCGGCGGATAATTGTCGTAATACCGCAGCGGTCCGCGGATACCGAGCAATCGCTTGCGCAGGCGCAGATAGCGATGCAAGGTCGGCAGCGCGGCGTTGGTCTCATCGACCAATGTTCGATAGACGGCGCCCGGCATGTCGTCGGCGAACTGCGCCGCCTCGAGCGAACTCGAGAAATCACGCGCCCTGGCGCCAAAGATATCGCCCATCACCTGCGCGGTGAGCAGGGCGCCGAGAGTGCTCTGGTACCGGCTCCAGGTGCCCCAGAACGCATCGAACACCCGCTTGCGATCGGCACGGTTGGCCGACTGGCGATATTTTTCGTAAGCCGACTGATCGAGGCGCACCTTGAGGCCGCCGGACAGCGTGACCGTCGGCAGCGGCAGTTCGCCGTAGGCGAGTAGTTCGCGCACCGTGCCCGGCTGCCGCAGCACCGTGTCGGCGGCAGCCAGAACACCTTCCGCCTGGTCGCCGAGCGTATGGGCCGCCGCACGCAATGTGTCTTCGAGAAGGAAATCAAAACGCTGCGCCAGCAGCGGACTCTCCCCCAGGAACCGGTGCACCGTGCCGGCACCCAGCGCAATGATCTCCGGTGCGACCCACGAGGTTTTCTCCGCGATGAGCGTTTCCAGGGATTGGCTCTGCTGACGGCGCTCCTGATCGCCCGCGACGCGCAGATCCTCATCGGCTTTCAGATGTGCATAGACCGACAGGCGCGCCGATTCGCGTTTGGCGGCGCTGATGGCATCGAGCGCCGTGAGCATGGCGGTGGCACTCCCACCGAGGCTGCCCTTATACGCCTCGAGCGCTTCGGCGGCGGTCCGCTCGCGCGTGTAGGCGTCGGCCCAGGCCTGGGGCGTTGCATAAAGCTCGGACAGATCCCACATGGTGTCCGAGGCAGCTGCGGCCGACGCATGGCTGTCGACGGCAACGGCATCGACGACGCCAGGATGGGTGCCGGCGCTGGCAGGCAAGCCAAGTAACAGCAGACAGACCGCCGCACCCAGGAGAGCGGGGCGCTGCGGGGAGCTATGCATGGCAGAGTCCAGGTACAGCGCACCGTACTTGTTCATTTTTCCGCCTTCACTGTGACGCGTACCGATCGACCGGGTACTCGGCGCCGGCACGATAATATCAAACAGGGCCGGGGAGGGCGCTTTCGCGGACAATCGCCGCGTTGGTCGGCTATATTGCAGAATAAGACTCAAGCTGAAGTATATGACTCGCAGCTCATAAGGATTCTATGGCTTCCTCGGACAGCAATGATCCCGGTCCGCCTTGCGCGCACGCGCAATACGATGTCGGATCGACCGACGATTCCTTGTCGCGCATGGTCCAGGACGGCGCCGAGTTCGGCGATATCTATCGCGTGCATGCGCCCGGTCGCCAAAGCGATACCTGGGTCGTTGCCGATCCCAAAGCCATCAAGCGGGTGCTGGTGTCCAATCACCGCAACTACACTATCGGCGTCGGGCTGGATCGCGTCAGGATATTGGTCGGCGACGGCATCATCGTCAGCGAAGGCGAGGTTTGGAAGCGCCAGCATCGCATGATGCAGCCGATGTTTCAGCGCTCGCAGGTCGAGCGCTTCGGCGAATTGATCGCCGACATCAATCGCCGTCGGCTGGCGACATGGGCGGAAAAAGCCGCCAGCGGCGACATGCTCAATGTGACCCGGGAGACCGGCGAGAGCGCGCTCGAAGTCGTGCTGCGTTCGACCCTAGGCGCCGATTTCGATCGCCTGCTGGCGGATCTTGGCGCCAATCCGTTCGCCATGCTCACCGAAGAAACCGGCCGCGATCTGCGCTTTGCATTCCGCTTTCGGCAATTAGGCAAGCATATCGAGGCGGTGATCTCACGGCGCGAAGCTGCGCCGCCGACCGACGCCGCCGGCGACAGCGATTGGCTGGCGATGATGATGGCCGCGCGGGACCGTCGCGACGGCTCGGCCATGTCGCATCGGGAACTGATCGACGAAGTGATGACGATCATTGTCGCCGGACATGAGACCACCGCCGCCGTTCTCAATTCGGTGTGGTACCTGCTGTCGCAACATCCAGAAATCGAAGCCAGACTGCATGCCGAGGTCGATGCGACCGAGCTGCCCGATCTGCGGCTCGCCACGATCGAATCGCTGCGCTACACGCATCAGGTGATACTGGAGGCGTTGCGGTTGTATCCGCCGGTTTGGGTGCTGACGCGCCGTTGTGTCCACGCCGACCGTCTCGCCGGCTGCGACGCACCGGCCGGCACCGATGTTTTCATTAGCCCGTATGTCGTGCAGCGCGATCCGCGGCACTGGCCCGAGCCCGATGTGTTTCGACCCGATCGCTTTGAATCCGGCGCGGATTCCGCGGCGCATCGGTTTGCTTTCATTCCGTTTTCGGCCGGACCGCGTCATTGTGTCGGCGAGACTTTCGCGACTTATGAAATGGCCATTCATATCTACCATGCGGCACGTAATTTCAGGCTTCGCTGTGTGCATTCGGGCCCGATGAAAATGGAAGCACGTATCAACCTGCGCACGCGCGAGGATGTGCTGATGACAGTCGAGCGACGCGCCTGAATGCGGGACATCGCAGCCACATCATCTACCGATCCGGTGCCGACGGAAGCCGCCGGTTGTTCCCCGGCGGACGCACCGGACCTGCGGCTGTTTGTGTTTGCGCTGTTTTTCATATTTGGCGGCATCACCAGCCTGAACGACGTGGTCATTCCGAAGCTGAAGGGCCTGTTCACGCTCTCTTACGGTGAGGTGATGCTGGTGCAATCGGCTTTCTTTGCCGCCTATTTCATCGTCTCGTTGCCGGCGGCCGCAATCGTGCGCCGTGTAGGCTATATGAAAACGGCGGTGATCGGCTTGCTGCTGATGACGGCTGGCTGCCTGCTATTCGTCCCGGCGTCCTCGTCGAGCCTGTTCGTCACGTTTCTCGCCGCGCTGTTCGTGCTCGCGGCCGGCATAACCGTGGTGCAGGTGGTGGCCAATCCTCTGATATCCATGCTCGGCGCTCCGGCCACGGCCCACAGCCGGCTGACCTTTGCGCAGGCCTTCAACTCGCTCGGCACCACGATTTTTCCCTACGCGGGCTCGATCCTGATTCTCGGATCGCTCGCCAAAGTGGACCCGTCGCGGCTCGCGGGCGCCGCGCTGGATGCGTTTCGAACCCAGGAGACGCACGTCATTGTTCACACTTATTTGGGGCTGGCCAGTGTGCTGGTGTTGGCGGCGGCTCTGGTCTGGCTGCGCCGCAATCGCCTGGTGGAAGCCGCGGTCGAAGACACGACCATCCGTCATCCGCTGGATCTGTTGCGGCAGCGGCGCTTCGGTCTCGGTGCGCTGTGCATCTTTCTCTACGTCGGGGCCGAGGTGGCGATCGGTTCGATGATGGTCAACTACCTGATGCAGGCCAATGTCTGGGGCATGGGCGCGGAGGGCGCAGGTAAACACGTGTCATTCTATTGGGGCGGCGCCATGGTCGGGCGCTTCATCGGCGCTTATCTATTACGCATTTTTTCTCCGGGCAAGGTGCTGGCAGCCGTTGCCGCAGCCGTGATCACGTTGCTGCTGATATCGGCCAACGCCGCGGGTGCAGTGTCCGGCTGGGCATTGCTCGCCATTGGGCTGTTCAATTCCATCATGTTCCCGACGATCTTTTCTCTGGCCTGCGAGGGGCTGGGCGCGCGAGCCGCCGAAGGCTCAGGAATCATCTGCGTCGCGATCGTCGGCGGCGCNATCGTGCCGTTGATTACCGGCCACGCGGCAGACCTGNTCGGATTGAAGGCGGCGCTGACGATTCCGGCGATCTGCTACGCCGGGATCCTCAGCTTTGGCGTATATGCGCGCCGCCCACGGCAGCCGGTGAATCGACCCGCCTGACTACCAGCTGCCGACGCTGGGCATCGAAACCCACGGTTCCTGCGGCGGCAGCGCAGCGCCTTTCTGCAACAGCTCGATCGATATCAGGTCGGGCGAGCGCACGAAAGCCATGCGGCCGTCGCGCGGCGGGCGGCTGATCGTCACGCCTCGTTGCATCAACGTGCGGCAAGTGGCGTAGATGTCGTCCACTTCGTAAGCGACGTGGCCGAAGTTGCGACCGCCCGAGTAGCTTTCCGGATCCCAGTTATAGGTCAGCTCGATCTGAGCGGCTTCGTCGCCGGGAGCGGCCAGGTAGACCAGCGTATACCGCCCCTTGTCATTGCTCATGCGCCGCACTTCGCGCAACCCCAGCGCGTCGCAGTAGAACCTGGAGGAAGCTTCCAGATCGGTCACGCGGACCATGGTGTGCAGATATTTCACTGCTGCATTCTATAACGGGCGACGCCGTACGAAAACGCCGCGCTAGCCGGGATCGAAGAAGCTGGCGTCGACCGGTTTATGGTCCAGGATTTCCTGACGGGTCAGTCCCTGCAGCTCGTGCGGGAAAACCAGCCAGTTATTGGTCTCCCGAACGTAATAGTCGGGCCTGACGGCGCTGCGATTGCGGTCCGGCTTGTAATACACGCTCGCGATCCGAATCTGGCCAGGCAAGTTGCGCCGGCAGCGGCTCGAAAGCTCTCTCATGATCGCCTCTATGCTGAGCCCGGAGTCGAATACGTCGTCGACCAGCAGCAGCTGGTCCTCGGCCGACAGGCGCGAGACCAGGTAATCCAGCGCGTGAACCCGAACCGTCTTGGCCTGATGGTCGATGCCGGAATAGGACGAGGTTCGAATCGCGATGTGATCGGCGTGGATCCCATGGTATTCGAGCACTTCCTGCACCGTGATGCCGATCGGCGCGCCGCCGCGCCACACGGCCACGAGAAAGGTTGGCCGAAAGCCGCTCCGAACGATTCTGCTAGCGAGCTCCATTGAGTCGCGCAACAGCGACTCGGCCGAAATAAACACCTTTTCCATCGGTGGCGAGCTCCGCAAGCCCGGGGGCTATTTTTGCAATACGTATTCTCCGGGCGCGTCGGCGATCGGCGGGTAGCCGGCGGCAGCGCAGCCGATCGGCGGCGGAGCCACGCGACTCTGAGTGGAGTGCTGCGCGAGCCAGCGCTGCCAGGTCGGCCACCACGAACCGGTCTGCGGCTCTGTGGCCGCGAGCCACGCTTGCGCCGTGAGTGTCTCGGTGGCATTCGACCAGGTGCGCACACGGTGGCGCCGCCGCGGGTGCACCGGGCCGCTGACGATGCCCGCATTGTGGCCGCCCGAGGTCAGGAGAAACGTGTAGTCGGAGGAACGCGTCAGGCCGCGTGCCTTGTAGACCGATTGCCACGGCGCAACGTGATCGGTCTCAGTACCCACGACGAACATCGGCAGGTTGATGGCGGCAAGATCGATGCACTGGCCGGCGGCGCGAAACTCGCCGCGCGCGAGCGCGTTGTTGAGATACAGCTCGCGCAGATACTCCGAGTGCATGCGGCACGGCATACGTGTGCCGTCGGCATTCCAGGCCATCAGGTCATTGGGCGATATCCGCTGGCCGCGCAGGTAACTGTTGACCGCTGGCGTCCACAGCAGATCACGCGAGCGCAGCAGCGTGAACGCCGCGCCCATCTGTTCGCTGTTGAGCACGCCGGTCCGGTCCATGACCGCCTCCAGCATATCGAGCTGACTCGGGCTGATAAACACCGAGAGCTCGCCGGGTTCGCTGAAATCCGTCTGTGCCGCCAGCAGCGACACACTCGCCAACCGCTGGTCACCCCGGGCAGCGAGTGCCGCAGCGGCAATCGACAGCAGTGTGCCGCCGATGCAGTAACCCACTGCATGAATCCTGCGGTTCGGCACGATGCGCGCGACGGCGTCGATCGCGGCCAATACACCGAATCGCAGGTAGTCGTCCATGCCGAGCTCGCGGTCGCCGGCGTCAGGATTTCTCCACGACGCCATGAACACCGTGTGTCCCTGCGAGACCAGGTATTTCACCAACGAATTGCCGGGTGACAGGTCGAGAATGTAGTACTTCATGATCCACGCCGGAATGATCAGAATCGGCTCGGCGTAAACTGTTTCGGTCGCGGGCGAATATTGGATCAACTCGATCAGGTCGTTATGCAGCACGATCTTGCCGGGGGTTGCCGCGACATCGCGGCCGACGACGAATTTTTCGCCGGCGCTCGGTTGTTTGCCGGCGAAGGTGCGCTCGATGTCCTCGAGCCAGTTGCCGAAGCCGCGCACGAGGTTCTTGCCATGTTCGGCCCGCGTGGCTTCGAGCAGTTCGGGATTGGTCAGCAGATAGTTGGCTGGGGAGACGGCCTCGAGGGCGTTGCGGCCGACGAAGTCGAGTGTGCGTTCGGTCGCAGGCGTGACGCCCGCCACATCCGACAGCGCGTTCTGCCACCAGTCGACAACGTTGCGGTAGCTGTGCAGGTAGACGTTGAAGGGCCAGTGTGCCCAGGCTTCGGCGTTATAGTGATGATCGCCGTCGGCCGGTGGCAGGGCCTGGCCGGTGGCTGCGCGCAGCGTGAAGCCCCAATTATCCATGCCCCTGGCCACCGCATCCTGCACCAGTTGCAGCTGCCTGGGCGGTTGCTGCGCGAGATTGAGATACCAGTCCCACCAGGCATTGGCGTACACGTCGGGGGCTAGGCCGCCGGTCACGGCGGCCAATTGCGCGCGCAGGGCGCGCGCCAACTCACCCTGATCCTTTGGTCCTGGTGCCGCGGTCGCGGCGCTCGAGCTTGCGCCGCTTGAGCCGGCGCTGGGATCGATAGGCTTATCCACGATTTCTCGCATCGGGCGCATTGCGGTGCGCCGACCATCCGCGACTATACAGCTTTCGGCGGGGACGCCTCTCGGCATCCCCGCCGGCCGCCTTTTAGCTATCGCGAGTCGGCGATAGCTGACCGGCGCCTGTGGAGGGAGGCGGCGCCGGGGCGCGGCATCAGGCCGCTTTCTTGGTTACTTCCGCCTTGGTTACTTCCGCGGCTTTGGCCGTCGCGTTGCTCATCACCTGGGTGAAGCTGGTCTGGGCGTCGGTCGCCAGGGTGACAAACTCCTGCATGCGGGCGCGCAGCTTCTCGCCCAGCGCGGTGGCAAGTTCGAACTGCTTGGACACGAACTCGGCCGGCGTCTGCGCGCCTAAGGCGGCCTTGCCCTGCGCGAGGCTCCACTCAAGGTAATCACCCGCGACGGCGTATTGGTAACGGCCTGCGCGGTCGATGGCCTTCAAGCCTTCCTGCTGTGCTTTCAGCGTCGGCGCGAGGGCATTACGATAGGCCTCAAGGATGGTCTTGGGATCAAAAGTCGGGTCGCTCATTGCAGCTCCTGGTTGGGGGTCTCGGTACGGAGGCCAGTATAGCGCATTTTGTATGCAGTGCAATATATCTTTTGGCAGCTCACAAGGAGTCTCCAAGATTAAATAACTTATTGTTTAAAAACGTTAAATATTTNATTATTGAGACTAGAACACAGCCTAATGGCAAAAAATAATTGCGACGCAAGAGACACCCAGGATCGCTCCTAGAGTCGCAAGCCGCCGTCCACTTCGAGACAGCGGCCGGTAAAAAAATCGTTCTCGAATATAAACAACACGGCGTGCGCGATTTCCTCGGGCCTACCTAAGCGCTTGAGCGGCACGGGCGCCGTCAGTCTGTCGAGCATGTCCGGGCGCATCGAGCCGAGGATCGGTCTGGGTAAAGCCGGGCGCGACCGCACCGACGCGAATGCCGTAGCGTGCGAGTTCCTTGGCCCACACCACGCTCATGGACTCGACCCCGGCCTTGGCGGCGCTGTAGTTGCTCTGCCCGGCATTGCCGGCGCGCGATATGCTGGAAATATTGACGATCACGCCGCCGTTGCCGAACTCGATCATCCGCGCCGCGGCTTCACGCGCGCACAGGAACACGCCGCTGAGATTCACGGCGATAACCGCGTTCCATTGCTCCATCGACATGCGCCCGACCACCGCGCCGTCTTTGACTTTCACCAGCAAGGCGTCGCTCAGGACTCCGGCATTGTTCACCAGCCCGTCCAGGCGGCCAAAGTCGGCCGCGACGCGTGCCATGGTCGCGCAGACTTCGGCTTCGTCGGCGACGTTTACGCCGTAGCCGCGTGCCTGCACGGATTCGGCGGCACACAGTGCGACCGTTGACTCGAGGTCGGCGGCATTGAGATCGAGCAGCGCCAGATTCGCACCCTGACTCGCTAGCCGCAGGGCAATCGAGCGACCGATGCCGCGTCCGCCTCCCGTGACCACCATGGTTTTGTTACGAATGTCCAATATGTGTCACTTGCCCTGCTCGGGGTCTTGCGGTTGCTCACCCTCATCCTGGTCGGAAGCTGTGCTGGCGGCGGCGGGGGCGGCCTCGGGTCGGGCCATGAATGCGTCGCGAGTCGCCGCCTGCATCCGTTCCCAGAGTTCCAGGTTCTTGCGTGCCAGCTCGGTCAAAGGCGCAAATGGCGTCTGCAGTGCCTTGGCCATCTCGGACTGAATCGATTCCTGCTGCCGCACCATCGTCGTAAAGGCCTGCTCAAGGTAGCGGCTGAGCAGCGCTTGCATGGGACGGCCATGGAAGCGGATGATCATTTCGAGGAGCTCCGAGCCCAAAACCGGCGCACCGAACTGTTCCTGCTCGGAGATAATCTGCAACAGCACGGAGCGCGTGAGATCCTCAGTAGACTTGTCGTCAATCACCTTGATTTTCTCGCCGGCGATGATCAGCTGGCGCAGATCCTCGAGCGTGACGTGGCGGCTGGCCGCCGTGTCGTAAAGGCGACGATTCGAGTACTTTCGTATGAGGCGTTCCGGCGGCATGGTCGATTCCAAAATCCAGACGAGATGCTAGGCTAAGCTTTCGCATTGCACAACTCACCAGAACGTGCGCCACCGACGATTCTCGATATATGAAAATAACTTCATGCAAAACAAATTCTTACGTTTTAGCAGTGACGTTGATGGCCGGCCGTACTTCGGCCAATAGAGCTTGCTGCAGCGCATACGGGAGCCCGCACCGTGCCGGATGATCTGTGGCGGCAGTGGCAGGCGTTCGCGGCGCTTTGGGCTCCCGCCGCACCAGGCACGCAGGCCAGCTCCGCCAGCGATGGCAGTTTCGGATTCGCGCCCTTTATCGACGCGGCCGAGCGCTTCAAGGCCGCCGCGCAGACCTTTCTCGACGGCGCTGCCAGCGGTTCCGCATCTGCGGCAGCCGCGGCGGCGCAGAACCTCAGCGATTTTCTGCGTGATGAATTCGCCGACGCACGGCTGCCATGGAACGCGGGCTTCGGCCCCGGTGTCGGCGCCCGCGCGCAGCGGTCGTCCATATCCGACTGGCCTGCCCTCGGACCGATGCGTGAACATCAACAGCGCTGGCAGCGCATGACCGAAGCCGGGCGGCGTATTGATGATGCCCAGCGTCGCCTGCAGCGCCTGTGGTCCGATGCTCTGCGCCAAGCGGCGGCAGACTTTGCAGCACGACTTCAGCCGCCGCTATCGAGCGCGGCGGATGCCGAGGCGCTGCGCAAGCTGTACGACACCTGGATTGATTGCGCCGAGGACGCCTACGCTCGCACCGCCCACAGCGAAGCCTTCTGCAATGCGCAGGCGGAATTGGTGAACGCGGGCAGCCAATGGCGCCAGGAACTGCAAGCGGGCATCGAGCACTGGGCGAAACTGCTGGATCTGCCGACACGCAGTGAAATCAACACCCTGGCGCAACGCCTCAAATCGATCGAGGAACAGCTGCGTGCCGCGGTGCCCGCCGCGCGGGCCGCAGCGCCTAGGGCTAAGCCGCGGGTCGCGCGGCGCAAGTCATCGCCTGCGCGTCACAAGGGCGTGCGCCGCAAGGCCAAACGGTGACCGGCACGGGGCTGTACGCGGCGCTGACGGCGGCGAGCCATTGTGCTGCCGGCTGCTCGCAGAAAGACTTGGTATGGCAATCCGGCAAGCTCAGGCTTTATCGCTACCGGCCCATCGCGCGGCCGGCCGGGCGCGCGCCGCTGCTCATTGTCTACGCGCTGGTCAATCGCCCCTACATGATGGATCTGCAGGAGGATCGCTCGCTGATCCGTGGCCTGCTGGCCGCCGGCCTGGACGTCTATCTGATCGATTGGGGTTACCCCGATGGCGCCGATCGGTTCACGACGCTGGCCGATTACATCGAGGATTATCTCGCCGGCTGCGTGCAATGGATCCTGCAGACGCATCGGCTCGATGCCCTCAATCTGCTCGGCGTGTGTCAGGGCGGCGTGTTCAGCTTGTGCTATGCGGCGCTGCATCCACGGCGCGTGCGTAATCTGATCACCATGGTCACGCCAGTTGATTTTAAAACCCCCGCGGACTTGCTGTCGAAGTGGGTCAGCAAGATCGATGTTGCAGCCTGGGTAGGTGACGGCAACATCTCGGGCGACGCGCTCAATCAGCTGTTCCTATCTCTCATGCCGTTCCGCCTTACGCAGCAGAAATACGTCGATCTGTTCGCGGGCGTTCCGGATCGCGCGCGCATTGAGAATTTCATGCGCGTCGAGCAATGGATCTTCGACAGCCCGGACCAGGCGGGCGCTGCGTTCCGCGAGTTCGTGCTGTGGTTCTATCAGGAAAACCGTCTGATGCAGGACCGGCTTGAAATCGCCGGTCGCCAAGTCGAGCTGCGCGACCTGCCGCTGCCGGTTCTGAACCTGATCGGCAAGCGCGATCATCTGGTGCCGCCCGACGCCTCCGCCGCCTTGCGACGGCTGGTCGGGAACGCCGACTACACGGCGCTCGAATTCGATCTCGGGCACATCGGCATGTACATCAGCGCGCGTGCGCAACGCGATGTGCCGGCGGCGATCGCCGGATGGCTCGCGACGCGCTGAAGCGCCGGGGCTCACATGTAGACGCCACCGTTGACGTTGATCTGCTGGCCGGTGATGTAGTCGCCGTCGGCGGCCAGAAACAGTACCGCTTTCGCAATCTCTTCCGGTCTACCGAAGCGTCCCATCGGAATGCGCGCCAGGATCTGCGTCCGCACCTGTTCCGGCACCTTGGCGAGCATGCTGGTTTCAGTGAATCCCGGCGCGAGCGCATTGCAGGTCACGTTGTACTTTGCGAGTTCGAGCGCTGCGGTTTTGGTAAAGGCGATGATTCCGCCCTTGCTGGCCGCGTAGTTGGCCTGCCCGAAATTGCCGGCCTGACCGACGAACGAGCTGATGTTGACGATCCGGCCATACTTCTGCTCGAGCATCATCGGCATGACCGCCGAGACGCCGAAATAGCAGGCGTTGAGATTGGTGCGCAGCACCGCCAGCCAGTCATCGTCGGTCATTTTGCGCAGGGTCTTGTCGCGCGTAATGCCGGCGTTATTGACCAGAATGTCGAGTCGTCCCCAGGCCTGTTTGATTTTCTCGATCATCGCCGTCCAGATCGGGCGCTCACCGACGTCGCCCTTGAAAAGCAGCGTCTTGCGGCCCATCTTGCCGAGCTCATCCGCCAGCGATGCCGCATCGGCTTCGCTCGATTGGTAGTTGATCGCGATGTTGGCGCCCTCGCTCGCGAGCGCCTTGGCAATTTCGCGGCCAATGCCGCGTGCCGCCCCTGTTATCAATGCTTGCCGTCCTTCGAGCTTTGCCATGTCATTCCCCCCATTGGATCGCCGTTCGGCCGACGGTTGTTGTTACAGAATATGCCCGGATTCGCGTTCCGGTGGGCTATGCAGATCGCGCCGACTCTAGCACGCCTCAGCGCCTGCGACCGATCCCGGGATGGTAGTGATGATCGGCACAATAAGGGTAAGATTGGGACAGCAGCGGCTTGGCCTTGCGCATGATTCGCAGACTCGGGAGGGAAGCGAAAATGTCCAATAAGGATCCCCGGTACTACGTAACGTTGATACTGGCATCGACTGCGGCGACGGCTGGTCTGGCCACTGCCTACGCCGACGCCAACGCACAACCGCAGATTCCGATCTGCGACAAGAAGATCGGCACGCTGGCGGTGACCGAGCCGGAAAACCCGTGGTGGACCGCGATGCAACTGGATTCGCCCGCGGCGCTCATCAAGGTGTACGTCTCGCAGTCCAAGTGCTTCACGCTGGTGGATCGTGGCAAGGGTCTGGCGGCGGCTAAAGCCGAACGCGAGCTGGCCTCGAGCGGCGAGGAACGCGTGGGCTCCAACATCGGCAAAGGGCAGATGAAGGCCGCGGACTACGTGCTGGTGCCGGACATCGCCAACCGCAATGCCAATGCGCAGGGTACGAACATTGGCGGCGCCCTCGGCGGCCTGTTGGGCCATGGGTTCGGCGCGGTGGTGGGGGGGATCAGCCTCAAGAGCAAGACCGCGGACGTGGTGCTGACGCTGACCGACGTGCGCTCGACCGAGCAGGTCGCGCTGGAGCAAGGCCATGCCAAGAAAACCGACATGGGTTGGTTGGGCGGCGGCGGCGCCGGTTTCTTCGGCGGATTTGCCGCCGGGGGCGCCAGCAGCTATGCCAATACCGAGATCGGGCAGGTGGTCGCGACGGCCTACCTGGATGCCTACAATAAATTGATCAACGATGTTAAAAACGCGGCGCCCGATGCCAAAGCGGACAATGTCCAGCAAGCCGTCACGATGTCCAAGCCTGGAAAGCTGTACACGAGCCCGGACCTGAAGTCCAAACCGGTGCGCGATCTGGATGCCGGTATGCAGCTCTATCCGACCGGCGACAAGCAGGGCGTCTGGTGGAAGGTCAACGACGAGCTCGGCAATGAGGGCTGGGTGGTGTCGACACAGCTCCAGCTGGCGAAATAACGCCCCCGGCGGCTTTGGCCGGGGGGCGGACGCACCGCCGGGCCTCTGCCGCGGTTCACTTGCGCCGCGGTTCACTTGCGCTTCGGTTCAATTGCGCTTCGGTTCAATTGGCCTGAACGCCTTGGTTCTTCAGTGCCTCGAGGCCGGCGAGATTCACGCTGGCGACGCCGGCTTTCAATTCATCGATGCTCGCAGCGTTGCCCGAAACCTTGACCGAGAATCGATCGCCGACGACGACGCCGTATTCGCCGAAGTTGCCGCGGCTGTCCCATTTTTCATGCACCAGTTGCCCGCCGCTCTTGTAGATCTTGTCGTAGCCGGTGTCGGTTTCAGTGTCCTGCTCCACGCCCGCCCAGCCCGAGGCGAATCCCACCAGGCCCTTGAGCGATCCGGTATCGGTGATTTCCAGATTCAGTCGGCGCTGACCTTCATCGGCATAGGTCGCCGTAGCTTTGGAGATCTGCACACCCAAGGCGCTGCTTCGATCGACGGAGAGTTGTGTACGCTTCAGTCCCTCCATCGCATCGGGCAGGAACGGCTTGAGCTGATCGGGTGCCAGTGATTCGACTTTGCCGCCGCTGCCTACCGCGGCGCCGATCATCTGACCGACCGCATTCGCCTGAGCGTTGGGATCGCCGGATTTCTGCGCCGCCTCGACCTGCTTGGAGGCGTCTGCCATCTTCTTGGTCCAGGCCTGCAGAGCGGCACCTGTGGTGCCGGGGGCGAAGTCCCCGCTGGGGCGGGAGTAACCCGGAGCAGAAAAGCCCGTAAGACCGCGGCCGATACCCAGACCCAAGCCCGCAACGGAGCCGACGATCAGAGCGAGGACCCAGCCGATGATGATCGCCACCACGATGGAGACGGCGGTGTAGCCGATGGCCTTGTCCCGGGGACATTTCATCGTGAACGGCAGGCCCATGTTCAGCAGATAGACGCTGTAGATACCGCCGGCCAGTGCCGCGAGCAGACCGAGGCCTGGAATGATGCCGATGATGGACACAACCCAGTACGCCGTGTAGGCATAGGCGACGGTCTTGAGTGCCTGCACGCGGTTTTTCTCGGCGCCGAAGGTGGGTGCGAGCGCATCCACGATCAGCGCCACGATGAAGGTGCCGACGAGGGCCAGCACGTAGGTCAGGACGGCCGTGGTGAGTCCGGTAGTTATGGGGAGCCGATAGGAGCCCAGGAAGGGCACTGACACACCGATCAGCGTTGACGATAGAAAACGGACGATTGCCGGTATGGCCGCCAGAATGACGATGTAACCGGAGTACAGGCCGCCAATGGTGTCGGGCTCCGCCGCGACTACCGGCCACTCCGAGCGCGGTGTCAACAGCATCGACTTGGCACGGGTGATGATCTTGTTGATGTCCACAGCCGTTCTCCCTCGTCCGATCGAGT
>JGI12269J14319_10001871_pt1 | contig 20590 bp, 15 predicted proteins | sample PeaSoiSIISIP2007_FD_14319 | JGI IMG/M metagenome (IMG submission 14319)
GATTGCTACAACTTCTCTGCGAACTCAGCGTTCTCCGCGGTTCAATGGTCTTACCCCGCATACATCCCAATCACCCGCTCAATCGCCCGCCGGCAGACCGCGCAAAACGCCTTGTGCCGCGTGAACATGATGCAGTCCACCTCAGGACGGTAATACCCTTTCGCCTCGTAGTTCGCGCCCTCGAACGCTCCCACTTTCCCGGCAAACTTCTGCGCTCCGAGCATCGCATCTTCCTTCGCGCGCTCTTTGCGGAAAAGTTCATCCATCTCCGCCTCAGCCTTCCCCGCCGCTCGCAGCTCCTTGCGCTGCCGCTGGATGTCCCGCTCAAAGCGATCAAACTCTTCTTTATCCCAAGGCGTCGGAATCGGCGTCCCCGGAGCGACCAGATCCTTCCACTTCAAATTCGCCGGATCGAGCAGCGCGGTTACGTTCGGCTCCCACGGTTCCGTCTTTTTCTCCGGCGGGAGATACGCCACATCCGACGTGTAGTACTCATCCGCCAGCGCGCCGAACTGGTGTCCAAACTCGTGCACCCCCACATATCCCGCCCACAGATTGTCGATTGCCACCGTCGCATACTGATTGAAAATTCCGCCGCCGCCGTAAGTCTGTCCGTTTACCAGAATTTCAATAAACTCATAAGGCGCGAACGACGCCACATCCCGCAACGCCCGGTTCTCCGTGGTCAGCACATAGCGCTCCGTGCCGAACGTGTCATACGCCGCGCCCACCGGAGACCGCCGATAAATTCCGCCCGAAGGCCGCGACACGCCCGACTCCTCAGCCGCCGAACACAGCCCCCACACGTTGAAATCTTTCTGGTGTTCGAGAAACGGCGATGTCGAAAACAGCGCCTCCATGAATCGCCGCGCGTCTTTCTCAAACTTTCCGCGCTCCGCCGCCGTGTAACCGTCGCCCAGCACCAGCAAGTCCACCTTGGTCGCCGGATCGCCCATCTTCTGCAATTCCAGCAACGCTCCGGGCGATGGTGGACGCGACCGGTCGATGAACTTGTCCTTCGGATCCACCACCGTCTTCCACACTTCCTTCCACGCTGGCTGAAAGCCGCTCCCAGCGCGCTCTTTCAGCGACACTTCCACCGGCCCGTCAGGCGTCGGAAAGCGCAGCGACTCCGAAAACGTCCGATTCCCGTGCCGCGCCTCTTCCGTCGTTTTCCACTCCCCAAACACCGAATTGAATCCGCGCGAGTACACCAGTTTCCCGCTGTCGCGCTCGCGCACCTCGAACCGGTACTCTCCCAGTTGACTTTCATCGATGGCCTTGTTCAGATTCCCCGGCCACTCCAGCGGTTCCAGCACTATCCGATCCAGGCTGAACCATTCCTCGTGCGAGTTTCCAGTATGGTAATAATCCACCCGCATGGTGCGGGGTGTGGAAAGACTTGCCGAAAGACGTGGCGCCAAACTCTGTATGGAAAAACTGAAGAGGCAAAAAAGAAGAGAGGCAACAACCACGTCGAGCGTTCGTTTCATGCCCGGAATTGTACGCTTACGAGCCCGCTTTGATCGCAACCGCCTTGTCGTTTTCAAACGTGATCGCCAGCGGTTTTCCGCCATTCGGGTAGTGCAGAGTTCGCGAACCGTACTCGCCCAAGCCCTCCGGAACGCCCATCCCAATCGCAAAGCTGGCCTGTAACTCGCTCATCCCCGCGGTCACTTCATGAACGTCAATCTCCTTCCAGACATCCGCCGGCCAGTGCTTGTAAAGATCGTGCGGATCTTCGATGAAGAAAATGTCATCGGAGTAAATCTTAAAATCGCCGCCCTTAACCGCTCCAATCGGAGCCGCATAGCTCTTGCCGTCCAGCTCAAAGCAAGCCATTACCTGCTTGATCCCCGGAGCCAGCGGAGAAGCGTCGGTCACCACATCCTGAATCGCGAGCTTCTGCAAAGGCGGCAGCAATCCCGCCTCGTGCCGGAAATCCGTCTTGTGCCGCTCGCGATCATAGGGATAGTACGTGAGTTGATAACCGACCTTCACCCATACCGCCTGCTCGGTTAACTGGCGCGCCGACTTCAGATCATAAGCATGCAGCTTCTTCGGCGTAACGTAGTAGTCCGCCTTCAGCGCCGTTTCCAGTTTGGGCTTCGCCTCTTCCCTCATCGCCGCGCGTCGCTCGTACACGATGTAGGCCGCCCGCCCACCCGCAATCACTAGGGCGGCCACCAGAAAGATCTGCAGTTTTTTCAGAAACCCCGAATCAACAGCCATGATCTAAGAACGGGCTAGGTTCGTGTGGTGACGGGCCTCTGGCCCGTCCAAGCCGAGCGCAGCTCGGCAGTTGCCTGCGCTCACTGCAACCTTAGATTCGCTATAGAATATGGACAAGCGTACTCGCTATCAACAACCCGTAATCGAACGGACCGAAAAGGAAATTCATGCCCATCGCCCAGGATGACGTTCTGAACGCACTCAAGCAGTGCTACGATCCCGAAATCCCCGTCAACATCGTCGATCTCGGCCTCATCTATGAAATCCGCTTCGACAACGTACCCGAAGGTCAACAGGACGTCACCATCGATATGACCCTCACCGCTCAAGGCTGCCCCGAGCACGTCAACATCAGCGCCCAGGTCAAGTCCCGCGTCGAGCAACTCCCCGGCGTCCGCAACGCCAGCGTCAATGTAGTCTGGAATCCGCCCTGGACTCCCGAACGCCTAAGCCCCGAAGCCCGCAAACAGCTGGGAATAGAGTGAAGCCGTCAATAGCGAACAGCGAACAGCCAAACTTTCGCTGCTCGCCAATCGCTGTTCGCCAATCGCCGAATCTCGCATTTCCGAACGGCGAACGACGAATAGCGATCAGCTAGTACTCCCCCAGTTCCTCAAACGCCAGCGCCGCGCGCTTTTCCGCCAACTCTTCGAGCCTGCTGCCGATCTTCATCGCCAGATCCAGAAACTTCGTTCCCTGCCGCACATACGAAGGCAACTCCTCGCGAATCTGGGCAAACTGATTCGGATACTCCGACGCCAGCACCGCCAGTCCCACCCCTCCCACCAGCACCGCCGCCGGACGTTTCCCCTTCAACAGCAACAGGGTCGCCGCTCCCACCGATCCCGCAATCACCGCTCGCTTCCAGTTCTCCATCTCATCTCCTGACCGAAACTGCTCTTCCTAGCAGGATTCTAAATCAACGCTTCTATGCTTTATACCGCCGCCGACGTGCATTCGAACACACCTATGATGCCATCTCGAACTCTCCCGTCCTGACCCTTGGAAAAGTAAGCCGGTGGAGGGACGGGCGTCCTCGCCCGTCCAAAGTCGCGTAGCGACGGCCGCCCTCGCGAGCCTGCCCTGAGCGAAGCCAATGGGTCCAAGCCGAGCGAAGCTCGGCAGCTGCCTGTAATTCTTGATTCGCTATAGCGTTACCTTCGCTGCCCCACCAAAGCGTTTTCGCCTCTGCTCTCCGAGGGACTACAATTCATTCAGTGAAAGCCTACCGCATCGAGCGCATCAAGAACGGCATGAAGTTCACCTGCACCCAGTGTGCACACAGCGTAAGCACGCTCGATTTCGAAGCGAAGGCCGGCAACCTTCGCACCCAAGCCGCAACCGCAATCAACCATCACGCCACCCAAGCGCACCAACCCCTGGTAGTTCCCCCCTCCGACGGTCAGCAGCGAAGCTGGCGCTAGAGCCAGTCTCCTAGCTGGTCCTAAATAAGTTCTCGGGAAGGGCACGGCTTCACAGTTTACGGAAAAACTCTGGTTCTGACTTTGCTTTGAAGGGGCGCGGCTTCAGCCGCACCGTACGAGCCCCAAAATCAATGGCGGTTTTAGCCGCTGAGGGCAGCTGCGGCCCGCAATGCGATTTCTTCCGCAGCCTGTTCAGCTCCGCTCCAACTGCGAACCGGGAACTAACAACTGACAACTACCCCGTCACCGCCCGATCCGTGATCTCCAGCCCTTGATCGACGATCGCAAACGCCTCCCGCAATTGCTGCTCGTTGATGCACAGCGGAGGATTGGTGAAGAAGGTGTTCCACCGGACGAAGGTATAGAGCCCGTTCTCCCTGAAGAACTTCCCAAGCGCAACCATCTCATCGGAAGTGCCGTTGAACGGAGCCATTGGCTGCCGCGTCGCGCGATCCCGGACCAGTTCGACAATGCCGAACAGCCCAATCGAGCGCACCGCGCCCACTGACCGGTGTTTCGCCTGCAACTCCGAGCCCAGCGTCTTCATGATCGCGCCCATCTTCCGCGAATTCTCAATCAGATGATCTTCTTCATAAACGCCAATCGTCGCCAGCGCCGTCGCGCATCCCATCGGATGACTGTTATACGTAAGTCCACCATAGAACACTTTGTCGTCGAAGTGCCTGGCGATATGTTCGCGCATACCGACAGCGCCCAGAGGAATATAACTCGAAGTAAGTCCTTTCGCCATGCAAAGTAAGTCAGGAACAACCTTCCAATGATCGACCGCGAACCACTCGCCCGTACGCCCAAAGCCCGACATCACTTCGTCGGCGATCATCAGAATCCCATACTTGTCACACAGTTTCCGCAAGCCTTCCAGATAACCATCCGGCGGTACGAGAACGCCGTTCGTCCCGGTGACCGGCTCCAGGATGAACGCGGCAATCGTGTGCGGGCCTTCGAGTTGAATGGTTTCCTCGATCATGGCCAGCGAAGTTTCAGCCGACTCCCATCCACGTTCGATCCCGTGATAAGGATCGAGCACGTGCACCACGCCCGGAAGTCCAGGTTCAACCGCCCATCGCCGAGGATCGCCCGTAAGGCTGATGGCGCCGGCCGTCGCGCCGTGATACGAACGATAACGCGCGATGATCTTGTGGCGTCCGGTGAAGAAGCGCGCGATCTTGATGGCGTTCTCATTGGCGTCCGCGCCGCCATTCGTAAAGAAGAACGTGTCAATGTCTCCCGGAGCGATCTCCGCCAGCTTCGCCCCCAGCTGCGCCCGCGGCTCGGTCGCCATGAACGGATTGGCGTAAGCCAGCACCGATGCCTGCTGGGTTATGGCCCGGATAACGCGCTCATCGCCGTGTCCGATGTTCACCGACATCAACTGGCTGTTGAAGTCAATGAAGCGTTTCCCTTCCGGCGTCCAAAAATAAATGCCCTTGGCCCGCGCCACGGGAATGGGATCGACCTTCGATTGTGCCGACCACTCAAACAGCGTGTGTTTCTTGGTGAGATCGACCATCTCTTGGCCGGTCATAGTGGGAACCGTAGTTACAGTAGTCATAAGATGTTCCGGACTTACGCGGAGACTATCCGCTAACCTACGCTCGGCTTGGGCGTGCGAGAGCGTCCGTCCCCACACAACCCTCGGCAACGCGGGCCAGCGCAGCTTCGAGCACATCCATCCCTTCATCCATCTGCGCGTCGGTGATGACCAGCGGCACGAGCAGCCGAATCACGTTGCTGTAAGAACCGGCGGTGATCGTCACCAGGCCATGCTCGTAACAGTATTGTGACACTTGTTTGGTCTCCTCCTCCGCGGGCTGGCGGGTTGTCTTTGAGCGAACCAGTTCAATCGCCTGCATAGCCCCGAGTCCGCGGACATCGCCAACCAGTTCCCACTGCTCCTGCCACTTCGCCGCGCGCTTGCGAAAACGTTCGCCCAGCACGTTGGCGCGCGCGCAGAGGTTTTCTTTTTCGATGATGTCAAGCACCGCCAGCGCCGCCTCGCAGGCCGCCGGATTGCCTGCGAACGTCCCGCCCAGTTGGCCGGCGCCGGGCGCATCCATGATTTCGTCGCGTCCGGTAACCGCGGCCATGGGCAAGCCACCCGTCAGTGATTTGGCCATCGTGACCAGATCCGGCTCCAATCCCAGCCGTTCACAGGCAAACATTGCGCCGGTGCGCGCGAATCCAGTCTGCACTTCGTCGGCGATCAGCAGAATCCCGTGTTGGCGACAGATCGCGCCAAGCGTTGGATAGAACTCCGCCGGCGGTGTAACGAATCCACCTTCACCCAGGATCGGCTCAACGATCACCGCCGCCACCGATTCGGCCGCCACCAACCGCTTGAACGTGTCTTCGATGTGCCGCGCGCAGTGCACGTTGCACGACGGATACTTCATCGAGTACGAGCAGCGAAAGCAATAAGCATACGGAATACGATAAACCTCGCTCGGAAACGGCTCGAATCCCGCTTTGTAAGGATGCGTCTTACTGGTCGCGGCCATCGCCATATAAGTGCGGCCGTGGAACGCGTCTTCAAAGCTGATGATCGCACGTCGCTTCGTATAACAGCGCGCAATCTTGATGGCATTCTCCACGGCTTCCGCGCCCGTGTTCACGAGTATGGTTTTCTTCGGTCCCTTGCCCGGCACCAGCGCGTTCAGCTTCTCGCAAACGGCGATGTAGCTTTCGTAAGGCAGCACGTTGAAGCTGGTGTGCAGGAAGCGATCAAGTTGGCGGCGTACGGCTTCGACCACAGCCGGCGCGCGATGCCCAGTGTTGAGGCAGCCGATGCCGCCGGCAAAATCAATCAGCCGGTTGCCGTCAACATCTTCAACCACCGCTCCTTCCGCCTTGGCCACAAAGACCGGAGTGGCGTGAAAAGCCGCCTGCACAACAGCAGCATTGCGTCGTTTCATCAGCGCTTGCGACCGGGGTCCGGGAATAGGTGTGCGTAGTTGAATGGTAGACATAAGTCAGTTCTCAGCTGTCAGGTCTCAGTTAGTGTCCACCCGAGCCGAGGTCAGGTTCTACTGGCAACTGACCACTGGCAACTGCTTCTCAATACCAGCCGATCGGAGTTTCATTTAGGTTGATGTACACCTGCTTAGTTTCCAGATATTCTTCGATGCCCCACGGCCCCAGCTCGCGGCCAAAGCCCGACTGCTTGTATCCTCCCCACGGCGCTTCTACATAAGTCGGCTGCATGTGGTTCACCCACACAATGCCCGCGCGCAGCGCCTTCACCGCGCGCATGGCTTTGAAAATGTCCCGCGTCCAGACGGCAGCGGCCAGCCCGTAGGGCGTGTCGTTCGCGATCTTCAGCGCGTCTTTTTCATCGTCGAACGGAATCACCGCCGCGACCGGGCCGAAAATTTCTTCGCGCGCGATGCGGGCGTTGTTATCGACGTTGTAGAAAATAGTCGGCTGCACATAGTAACCCTTCGCGAACTTATCGACCCGCCCGCCGCCGGCGGCAACTTTGGCTTCTTTCTTGCCGATATCGAGATACGAGCAGACGCGGTCGTATTGCTCTTTCGAGACCAGTGATCCCATCTTAGTCTCGCGCTCCAGTGGCGGGCCGATCTTGATCTTCTTCGCCTTCCCGGCCATGGCTTCGACGAACTTGTTGTAAATCGATTTCTGCACCAGGATGCGGCTGCCGGCCGAACAGACTTCTCCCTGATTGATGAAGACCCCGAACAGCGCCCCATCGATGGCGGCTTCGAAGTCTGCATCGGCAAAAAAAATGTTAGGCGACTTGCCGCCCAGTTCAAGCGTAACGCGCTTCACGGTATCGGCGGCTTCCTTCACAATGATCTTGCCCACAGCGGCTGAGCCGGTAAACGCGATTTTGTTCACGCCCGGGTGCTTGACCAGCGGCGAGCCGCAGCTTTCGCCGAAACCGGTAATCACATTCACCACGCCCTTCGGCAGACCAACCTCCTCGAACCACTTCGCCAGTTCGAGCGCGGTGAGCGGCGTTTGCTCGGCGGGCTTGAGCACACAGGTGCAACCGGCAGCCAGTGCCGGAGCCAGTTTCCACGCAGCCATCAGCAACGGATAGTTCCAGGGGATGATCTGGCCGGCGACGCCCATCGCTTCTTTCAGCGAGAGGCTCATCGCGTTGTCGGGAACGGGATTTACGTAGCCGACGACCTTCGTGGCCAGCCCACCATAGTATTCGAAGCACGTCGCCACGTCGGTGATGTCGAACTCCGCTTCAACAATCGGCTTGCCCGAGTTACGGCATTCGAGTTCGGCGAGCGCGGGCAGGTTCTGGCGCACCTTCTCGGCCAGGCGGAAGAGAACGCGCCCACGCTCCTGTGCCGTGGTGGTCGCCCAAGGACCTTCCTCAAACGCGGCTCTGGCAGCCGCGACCGCGAGGTTCACGTCGTTCGCGTTCGCGTCGGGAACCTGCGCAATGATTTCTTCGGTTGAGGGATCGTACACGGGGAATGTCCTAGCCGACTTACTTGCCACCCACTCGCCATTAATCAGCATCGAATAACTCTTGATGTCAGTTGTAACTCCACCAGGCATAAGTCCTCCACGAATTAGCTGCTTCTATTCAACCACGGCGGCCTGCGGAGCTTTCAGCCGCCCGTAAACAAAAAAGAAGAACGCGGCCAGCGCCAGAAACAACAACGTAAAGCCGAACATCTTCGCTTCATACCTCCAGACTGAAGTAATCTGCTTGGCCGGAAAGAACGCCAATACGATTCCGAGCGCCGTAGTCAAGAAGCCGCAGAATCCGGAAACAACCAGCGTACCGCGGCCGTAGCGCGCGCCCGCCAAGTCGCCACCGAAAGCAAACTTCAGCAGCGCCGCGAACACATACAGAAACGGTACCAGTTGCAGAACCACCGCCAGCGAAAGCATGGTCTGGAAAGTTTCCTGCACGCCGCCCGAGGCATAAAAATTGATGACGATCAATACCAGCGATACGACCGCCTGCACGATCAGCGCCGCCGAGGGCGTCCTATATTTGGGGTGAACTTTGCCGAGCCACGCGGGCATGTAGGAATCCAGTCCGGCGACGAACGGAATGCGCGCCGAACCGCCCATCCATGCCGAGCCAATCCCCGCAATCGAGAGACTCAGCATCACTGCAAACGGCGTGATAATCCACGCCACGCCAACTTTGCCAGCCATGTGGCTGACTGCCTGCACGATCCCCTGCAGCACACTGATGTCGTTCTTGCCGATCGCGATCAGCAGCGTCAGCGTCGCCCCGATGTAAAGCAACCCGGAAACCATGCCGCCCCACGCCACCGCGCCCGGCAATGTTTTCTGCGGATCCCGGATTTCGTCGCCCATCACCGAAGCAAGTTCAAGTCCGACCAAGCCGAAGCAAATTACGCCGAACGAATTCAGAACGAACCTCGGGTCCGGCGGAATCCGAAAATCGGCGGCGGTTACGGTCGTGCCAAAACGCGAACAGACTGTGACTCCCAGACCAATCAGGACCGCCGCCGCAACAAATGTTCCGATAGCGCCCAAGTTATTCAGCCACTTCCCAACTCCCAGTCCGACAATGTTGACGACCGTAAGCAGCGCCAGCAGCGCCAGAGAAGCAGTCATCGCAAAATTCTTACTGTCGGCAAGCGCCGCGTGGCCCGGGCCCATCGCAAACACCGTCACGCCGACGAAGTAGAGCATCACCGTCGGCACATACAGCATGTTATTCGTCCAGTAACACCAACCGGAAAGAAAGCCGTGGAAGTCGCCGAACACTTCTTTAGCCCATAAGTACACTCCGCCTTCGCCGGGGTAACGATGCGCGAGTTCGATCACCGCGATCCCTTGCGGCCAGAAAAACAAAAGCAGCGAGATGATCCACAGCCAGACCGTCACGCCCCCGTTGGCAGCGATGCTCGGCACCACGTTGAGATTGAATACGGCGACGACAAACAGCAACACCAAGTCAAAGCGTCCGAGGACGCGCTTCAGGTGCGGCTGGTTGGGATCAGAAGTCATCGTCAGAAGTCATCGGATGATCGGGTCATCGGGTGATCGGGCAATCTACCCCGTTCGGATCTCGGATCTTCAATCACCCGATGACCCGTTGGCCAGATGACCCGATCCAATTAGTGTGCCACCACCGCTCCCAAACGCTCATGCTGCGCGGCAGCGAGAGACGGGGCTACGTCGGCAAATGCCTCCAGGTGCTTGTCGATATCGGCCTCGGTGTGCTGCACGGAAATCGTCCACTGCTCGTCCCACCAGTAAGGCTGGGTCATCACGCCGCGATTCACCATGCCGAACCAGTAATGCCGCCACAGGTCGATGTCAATTGCCAGCCAGTCGCGGTAGTTGCGAATCTCCTTCGGATACAACATCAGCGCGCCGTTCGCCCCCGCGCTCGCGATGTAGCCCTGCAAGCCAACTTTCGCGATGGTCTTCTTATATCCGTCTACCAGCTTGTTACTAAGCGTTTCTATGTGCGCGTAGGTCGCCCGAGTAAGCACTTCGCGAAACATCGCCAGGCCAGCCGCCATCGAAATCGGATTCGTGTTGTAAGTGCCGCCGTGGAAAACTTTGTGGTCCGAAATCAAACTCATAACCCGCTTGTGCGTGCCGAAAGCCGCCAGCGGAAATCCACCGCCAATCGACTTCGCCAGGCATATCATATCGGGCCTCACGCCGAAGTATTCCGTAGCCCCTCCCCAGCACAGCTTCGCGCCCGTCTTGACTTCGTCGAAGATCAACAGCGCGCCATGCTTGTCGCAGAGCGCCCGCAAGCCTTCCAAAAATCCTTTCTGCGGCATGCAGATGCCGACGTTCATCATGATCGGTTCCAGGATGATGGCCGCAACCTCATTCGGATTCTCCTTGAACCGGCGCTCCACCGTTTCCAGGTCATTGAACGTCGCAATCAGCACGTTCGCGATACTCGCCTTCGGCACGCCTGCCCCAGCCGACACAGGTTTCGGATTCTTGATATCGCCGAGATCGTCGCCGGGCGGGTGCGGCTTCACGCTGACCAGCGCCGCATCATGCAAGCCGTGGTAACCGCCTTCGAACTTGATGATCTTGTCGCGTCCCGTAGCGGCGCGCGCCAGACGAATCGTGTGCATCGTCGCTTCTGTGCCGCTGTTGCCGAAGCGGCACATCTCCACCGGAAAGCGCGTGCAGATTTCTTCCGCCAGTTCCCACTCCATGTTGTGCGGCATGCCGTACGCGGTGCCCTTGTGCAGGCGGCCTTCGACCGCCTTGATCACCGCCGGATGCGAATGCCCCGCCATGAGCGCGCCGAAACATAGATTGTGGTCGATATATTCGTTGCCGTCGAGATCGCGAAACTTGCTGCCCGAGGCTTCCGCCACGAAGATCGGATACGGTTCGTAGGCGCGATAATTGCTGGCCACGCCCAGGGGCAGGCGCTTCAGGTTCTTCTTATGCGCTACGGCGGACTTCGGAGTGCGGCGCTCGAAAGTCTCGAGCTCTTTTTGCAATGCGGGGTACATCGTGATCTCCAATAGACTCAGGCCGGGTAGGCCATTAGATTGGGCCGGACGGCCGAAACCGCCCGGGATATAGATATTCTAGAACGCGAACTTCAAAGCAAACTGAATTTGGCGCGGGTCGCGCGTATGCGTCACGCGGCCGAAATCCGGCCCGTCGCTGAAATTGCCATCCGGGTTCAAGAATTGCGTGTGGTTGAAAATGTTGAAAAATTCAGCCCGGAACTCGGCGTGTACAGTCTCCCCAATCGGGATACCCTTCTGCAGCGACATATCAAAGTTGTTGATGCCTGCTCCGCAGCAGATCGTCCGCGGCCCACCCAACGATCCCAGGGGCGGGTCCTGAATGTTGCACCCCGGGGCGTTGGCGCCCCCGTTGCAAAAGTAATAGTTATTGTTGTTTCTGGGATTCAGGAAAGCGACAGGGCCCGTTTCGATCGGCCGTCCCGGCGCCTCGAAGCCGCTCACGTCATTTTCGAGTTCCTGATCGTCCAAGGTCTGCATGCGAATCGGGAAGCCTGACTGGAAGCTGGTGATACCCGAAACCGCCCAGCCGTCCAGGAGTCGCCCCTTTGCACCGGTGTACTTTGGGACGGGAATCTGCCACAAATAGCTGATCACCAATCGCTGCCGAGCATCGAACAACGACAGCGACCGGTTGCAACTGAAGTTGTTCAACACCCCGTTGCAAATCGGCTTCAGCGAGTTCTCAAAACTGGAGGCACCGTCAATTGACTTGCTGAAAGTATAGGCAATCTCGAACTGCAATCCATTCGAGAACCGATGCTCCAGCGAGGCTTGCAAGGAGTTGTATGCGGAATTCGCAATCGTATCTTGGGCGTAGATGCTGCTGAAAACCGGGGTTCCATCCGCCGGACAACCGTTCCCGGTGATCGGATTACAATTGGGCGAAGAGTACGGCCGCAAGCCCACCAGCGTAATCGGAGCCGGATTGGGTCCGGTCACCACGGGTGTCGGACCATAGGGCAAATGCAACGTTGTGCCAAGCGGGATCTCGTTGGCCGCAATGTTGAAAGCGCTGTCGCCAAAAAACGGCCCGCAGGCGAGGCTCGTGTCTCCAGTCAGGTTGGAAATATTTTGCAGGTCGACACAGGTCTGCGCGTTCCCCGGGCTCAGATCATGAGTGGCCAGCAAGCGATGTCCCTGCGAGCCCACGTAGCCGATAGTAAGGACCGTGTTCTTGAATACTTCGCGCTCTATGCCAAGGTTGTACTGCTCGGTGTACTGCGCCCGGAGTTGCGGCTGCAACTCTCCGAAGAGCGTAATGGGGCGGAAATTCGCCCAGGGAACCGGCGTGCCATGGGGAGGATCAAGGATGCTGCCGAAGGGATTCGGAATGATACCCACGCCCGTTCCGCCTGTTGCCACGGTCCCGCAAGGGACACCGCAGCTCTGCAGAACGAACGGCGTGCTGAAGAATCCTTCCGAAATGGTCGTGCTGCCGCCGAACGGCGGTTCCGCCTGGAACTGTTCCAGCACCAACTGCTCGATTGGGTTGTAGAAAATTCCAAATCCGGCGCGGACGGTCATCTTGCCGTTCTTCGCGGGGTCCCAGGCAATACCTATGCGCGGAGCAAATGCATTGTAGTACGGCTTAGTCAGACCTTTGGGGACTCCGGGATCTCCCGGGAACACCAGGCCCACTGGGCAGTCCGCCTGCGACGGCGTATTGACATTGGGGCAGGGGTAGACGGTGCTGTTCTGTCCAGGACGGAAGGTCTGATAGCGGCCGCCGGCGTCAAAGAACGGTTGGTTGAATTCCCAGCGCAGGCCGTAGTTGAGAGTCAGATTCGGCTTGAGTTTCCAGCTGTCCTGCGCGAAGAGATAGAGAGCGTTCCCGCGGACATCCTCTGAGTTTGTGGAACCGATCAGGTCCGAATCGGGGAGCCCCAAGAGGTAGTTGGCGAACAGGTCACCAGTGTCGTTCGGCCCACCGCCAGAATATGTGTAATCCCCTTGCGGGGCGAAGAACAGCGTCTGCAAAAAACGCTGAATTCGGAAATCCACGCCAAACTTCATCGTGTGGTTGCCCTTCACTTTGGTGAGGTTGTCAGAAAACTGATAAGTGTTGCCGACCTGCGGTAACTCACCTTCGTAGTCATTGCCAATGCTGAAACCGCCGGAGATGTTGATGAAGGGCACGCCTTCGTGCTGCGGCCCGATTCCCGGCGTAATGCCAATCTTGGGATTGGGGATGATGACGCCCGGCGTGTCCGTGGTACCGGTAAAGCAGTACGGCACCGCCGGGCCATTGCAGGAATCAACGACTAGATGGTGGTTCTGCGGAGCCAAGAACGTGCCTTGGCCTTCCCGGAAGTACGTAATCCGGGCTTCATTCACCACCGTGGGGCTGAGGGTCCAGGTATGGCTTATATTCACCTGTTGCGACCGCGTCTTGTTGAGGTCGCCGAAGCCGGGCAAAAGGTTAGTGGACTCCGCCTGGAATTTTGTAAAGGGCTCCGCATCATAACCGTCGTTGAAATAGTAGTACACGCTCAAGTTCTGTCGGTCGTTGATGTGATGATCCAACTTGACGGTGAACTGATTCGCGTGCTGCTGCGATTTTGGAATGGATTGGAAGATATTGGATCCATTGGACGTGCTTGGAAGGGGCACAAACTCGTTCATCAAGCTGACCGCAACCGGGTCAAAGCACGTGGTCGGTATCTGGCTGTTGGGGAAAATGGACGTCCACGGCGTTCCTACGGTCGGCGGAGCACCGACGAGCGCGCTCCCGCAGCGATTTTGCAGAATCTGCGCCAGAGCGGCCGAATTCAGCGTCGGAATCGTCACGCTCCCGTCAGGGTTGGTTATCGCTGTAAAAGGCACCTGCGAAAAATCTCCGTTGTTGCGCTCAGCCGCCGTTGGCACCACGGTTGGATCGCCGACGATACCCTGCACAACGCGGCGTCCTTCATACGAGGCAAAGAAGAACGTGCGGTCCTTTCTTATGGGACCGCCAAAGGTTCCACCGAACTGGTTTTGCTTATTGTCGGGCGTGGCCGGGTCCAGGAATCCTTTGGAATCGAGCACATCGTTGCGGAAAAACTCGTAGAAGCTCCCGTGCAATTGATTAGTGCCGGACTTGGTCACCACGTTGATGACGGCTCCGGAGTTGCGCCCGTATTCCGCATCGAAGGTATTGGAGATCACACGGAATTCCTCGATGCTGTCGGGCGACGGCTGAATCGCGGGCCCATTGACGAACAGATCATTGCCATCCCCGCCGTTGACGCTGAAGTTGTTGGAGCGCCCGCGGCCGCCGTTCACGGAGACCGCGCCCGCGGTGTTACTGCCATAAAAGAGATCGGCGCCGCCGACTCCCTGCACCCCTGGCTGCAACTGCAGCAGCTGATACGTATCGCGCGAATTGAGTGGCAACTGCGAAACCTGCCGGGAATCCATCACCGCGCCCAGCTGAGTACTCGTCGTATCCACCATCGGCGCTTCGGAAGTAACTTCCACCGTTTCTTTGGTCTCCCCGACCTGGAGGATGCTGTTCAGCGTGATCACCTGGTTCAGGTCCACAAGAATTCCCTTGCGGACATTGGTCTTGAATCCCTTCAAATCAAAGGAGAGCGTGTAGGTGCCGACCGGAACCTGTGGGAAGCCGTAGTCGCCGCTGTCGTTGGTTTCGGCATCGCGGCTGACTCCGGTCGCTTCATTGGTAGCGGTGACTCTCACTCCCGCCAGTACGGCGCCGCTAGGGTCCGCTACGCGGCCAAGGATGCGTCCGCCCGTGCTCTGGGCAGACATGAGCGTGGAACAGATCAGGCACAGGCTCAGGGCCGAAGTCGAGAAGATGCGCCCGCAAGACATCCGGGAAGGTTTTGACGATGGCATGGAATAGCTCCTCCAGATCTCGGGGACAATCTGTTAGATCCGATTCAGCTCGCGCGCAATGCAAACCTTGCTATAATCGCGCAACGTTAGAGATTCTGCGGCCCTCTGTCAAGCGGAAAAGTGCATCTTCGCGGCGCGACCAGCAGGCATATTCGGAAATCATCTCGAGCGACGCCACGTGTCGTTCCCGATGGCATCCCTGTTGTCGATCATGAGGGAGAATGAATAATGTTGCGTAAATCAATCCTCGCGCTGTTGGCCGCGTTGCTAGCAGTCTTCTCCGGATCGTGCGCCAGGAAAACTCCCACGCTCAACCTGCTGGTCTGGGAAGGCTACGCCGATCCCTCTTACCTCAAGGCTTTCGAAGAGCAGAACCACTGCAAAGTATCGGCCTCCTACATGGGATCGAGTGACGAACTCGTCGCCAAATTGCGCGGTGGCAGCTCGGGCAACTACGACGTGATCTCCCCCTCGAGCGATGTGGCGACCATGATTGCAACCTCCGGTCTGGCGGCGCCCCTCGATCTCGGCAAACTGCCCAGCTACGGCCAGCTTTCGCCGCAACTCACCTCGCTGTCGCTGGTTCGTGTGCACGGCGAAGTCTACGGCGTGCCGTTCATGTGGGGGCCAGACCCGATGATTTACGACACCACCGCGTTCCCCCAGCCTCCCGAGAGCTGGAGCGTCATGTGGGACCCGAAGCTGAAAGGAAAAGTTTCCGTGTGGGACGATCTTTCCACCGTCTATATGGCGGCCCAGGTGCTCGGCTACGACAAGCCCGATCCCGCTCATCTCTATAATATGACCGACGAAGAACTCGACGCCGTCAAAAAGAAGCTGGTGGAGTTGAAGCCGAACATTCGCAAGATGTGGTCCACCGGCGGAGAACTCACCAACCTTTTTCAGAACCACGAAGTGGTGATCGCCATGGGCTGGCCGCTCATGACCAACCAGTTGCGCAAAAGCAATTTCCCGGTGGGCGAGACCATTCCCAAGGAAAACACCACCGGCTGGATCGATCACCTCATGATCACCGCCGGCAGCGAAAACAAAGATCTCGCCTACAAGCTTCTAGAATTCATGATCCAGTCCGAGACCCAGAAAAAAGTCACCGACGTGACCGGCTACACGCCAGCGAATCCCCATGCCGCGCAGTACATGACGCCGGAAGAAGTGAAGAACCTGCACCTGGACGACGTGGACAATTACCAGAAGCATCTATATTTCTGGCAGCATGTTCCACGCCGCGCCAAGTACAACGAAATCTGGAACGAAGTAAAAGCCACCCAGTAGCGGCCTGTGTAGCGCGGACACTCCTGTCCGCGAAATGCAAGCACCAAAACGACAGCCATGGCAACGACGTCAGAACCCGCAGTCGCAACCGCCAGTCAACCCAGCTCCGCAGCGCTGCTATCCATCCGCTCCGTCGCCAAACACTTCGGCAAAAACATCGTGCTGCGAGACATCTCGCTAGAAATCGCCGAAGGCGAATTCCTCACCATCCTCGGCGAGAGCGGCTCCGGAAAAACCACGCTCTTGCGAATCCTCGCCGGCTTCGAGCAGTCCACCTCCGGAGAAGTCTGGATGTCGGGCGAGCGCCTGGACACCGAGCCTCCCTATCGCCGCCGCGTGAACACCGTCTTCCAGCATTACGCGCTATTCCCGCACATGACCGTCGAACAAAACGTCGGCTACGGACTCGCAATCGCCAGACGTCCCGCCGCCGAAATTCAGTCGCGCGTGGCCGAGGCGCTGGCCAAGGTCAAGATGTCCGCCAGCGCCAAGTCGAAGCCTTCGAAGATCAGCGGCGGACAGCAGCAACGCATCGCGCTCGCCCGCGCGTTGGTGAATCGACCGAGTCTGCTGCTGCTCGATGAACCGCTCTCCGCGCTCGACGCCAACCTGCGCCGCCAGATGCAGGTCGAACTCAAGGCCCTGCAACGCGAAGTTGGCATCACCTTCATCTTTGTCACGCACGACCAGGACGAAGCGATGGTGATGTCCGATCGCATCGCGTTGTTGCGCTCCGGCGAACTCGAGCAAGTCGCCAGCCCGCGCGAAATCTACAACTGCCCCGCGACCTCCTACACCGCGCAATTCATAGGACACACAAATTTATTGCACGCCGACGTTCGCCACGGCACGGCCACCTGCGGCGCGCTGCAATGGCCGACCTCACTGCCCGATGGCACGGCCCTGTTCTCGCTGCGTCCAGAGTGCATTCGCCCTGCGACCGTTGCGTCTCCGCCCACCTCTGCTTCTCCAGGGAATGCTGCAACTGTTCGTTTCCGCGCCAAGCTTCGCGACCAGGCTTTCCATGGCGCAACCGAACTTCTGCGCGTCGAGTCCGATGGCGGACTGATCCTCACCATCCGCGCCGCCAGCCGCGACCTGCCCAATTCCGAAGCTCCGCTGGAATTCGAATTCAGCGCTGCCGATGCCATCCCCGTCCGCGCCTCCAACTCCAACTCCAGTTCCAATCAAGAAGAGGGCGTTTGATGTTCTCCCGCGCCTACCGCACCGCCATCACTGTTCCGCCGCTCGTTTGGGTCGCCGTGTTTCTGCTCGTGCCCTACCTGCTGATGTTTTGCTACAGCTTCTGGTCGGTCTCCGAGTCGGGAACCATCGTTCATTCCTGGAACCTCGACAACTACCACGAGCTTCTGACCAAGCCCGTTTACTGGCAGACGCTGCTGCGCTCGATGTGGATCGCCGCCCGCGTGATGTTCTTCTCCATGCTGCTCGGCTACCCGCTCGCTTACTTCCTCTCGTTCCACGCCGGAGGCAGAAAAGATCTCTACTATCAGCTCGTCATCATTCCGCTGTGGGTGAGTTACTTAGTCCGAGCCTACGCCTGGAAGACGATCCTAGGCACCGACGGAGTTCTCAACACGCTGCTGCAATATGTGCACCTAACCAGTCACCCGCTCGATTTCCTGCTCTACAGCCCGTTCGCCGTCGTACTTACATTGACGCACATCTATACGCCGTTCACGTTCCTGCCGATCTACGCATCGCTAGAACATATTCCGCGCAATCTCGTAGAAGCCTCGCACGATCTAGGAGCCACGCCCCAGCAGACTTTCTGGCGCGTGATCTTTCCGCTCTCTATTCCCGGAGTGCTAGCCGGAGCAACCTTCGCCTTCGTCCTAAGCGTGGGAGACTTTCTAGCCCCGCTCCTGCTAGGCGGTCCCAGCGGCATCATGATCTCAAACATAGTAGTAAGCCTCTTCGGAGCCGCCTATAACTGGCCGCTAGGCGCCGCCATCTCGCTCTGCATGTTAGCCCTGGTGCTAGCCCTGATCTTCTTCTCCGAGCGACTAGAAAAGAAGTGGAGTTTTTCATGAATCCAACTCCGCTCATCCTAAGCGCGGCCGGAACCCCACAAACTCCAACCCCTGTCATCCTGAGCGGAGCGAGGACTTCACGAAGTGAAGTTCTTGCGGAGTCGAAGGACCCCTACTCCCTTCCTCCCCTTCACGATTGCGTCTGGGCATTCTCCCTGTGCGTGGGATTACACAGATGAACCCTACTCACAATCCGCGCCTGCTAACCCTCCATGCGCTAGCCGTCTTCGCCTTCCTCTACCTGCCCATCGCCATCCTTATCCTTTATTCCTTCAACGGACAAGGCGTAGGAGGCTTCCCGCCGCGCGACCTAACGCTCAACTGGTACCGCATCCTATTCAGCGACGCCCCCATCTGGGATTCAGTCTTAAACAGTCTGCTAGTAGCCGCAGCCGCCATGCTAATAGCATTACTCTTCGGAATCCCCGCCGCGCTCGCGCTAGATCGCGCGCATTTTCCCGGCAAGGCGCTGTTCCGCCGCCTAGTTCTCTTGCCCCTGATCCTCCCCGGCATTATCACCGGCCTCTCGCTACTAATGCTGTTTCGAGTAGGAGAAGTAAAACTAAGCCTGCTCACCATAGTCCTCGGACACGGCACTGCGCTGATTTCAGTAGCCACCACCGAAGTCTTCGCCGGATTGCAGAAACTCGACCGCGCCCAGGAAGAAGCCTCCCTCGATCTAGGCGCGAACTACTGGCAGACCTTCTGGCGCATCACGGTTCCCAATCTAAAGCTCTCCATCATAGGAGCCGCCCTCCTGATCTTCACCCTCTCCATGGACGAAATCGCCGTAAGCTTCTTCCTGATCGGCCGCGACAACACCCTCCCCCTAGAAATCTGGGGACGATTGCGCCGCGGCATTACCCCAGAGATCAACGCCATCTCAACCATCATCTTTGTGTTCTCGCTGATTGCGATTGTGTTCTGGTATCGGCTGCGCACGCGCGCGGAAGTGACTCCGGAGATTGGGGCGGAGTTGACGGAAACTGTACATTGCTAGATTGTCGTATTACTATAGCCGCAAATCTTTTCTGCGCTATTTCAACAAATGAGGAGAGAAACATGCGCTTCGATGTAGCTGGCCCCTTCGATCTTACTCGCCACGGAAACAAGCACATGATTACCGAGCAATCAATGAAGGATCTGAAGCGAAAATTAGAAAACTCGGATCACGGCCTTGCCAGCGCGTGCGGCTGTTACGTTTTTGCGCTCCGCGCGGGCAAAGGATACACGCCATATTACGTAGGCCAAGCATCCAAGCGCTCGATATTTAGTGAGAGCCTGAACCCGTCGAACCGAGAGAAATACAATAAGGCCTGCTCTGACAGCAAAGGAGCACCGGTCGTATTCTTCCTTCCTATGCGAACTCCTAAAGGACGTTATAAGAGAGCAGGCAGTCCCCTTCGATCCATCAATTTCCTAGAACGCTGGCTTATAGCCGCGGCGATTAACAAGAACCCCAGCCTCATCAACACCAAAGAAACCCATTTTCTTCGGAGAATAACCGTCGTTGGCATCTTCAATTCGAAAAGGGGCGAGTCAACAACATCCTCACGGGAGCTCAAAAGGACGCTCTGGTGATTACGGCGGGTGGGCCACTTTAAGCAATGCGGGCTTGTCTCCGAACATGGAGCGAAACAACTGGGATTGTCGGCGGGTGGCCCAGGCCTTTGACCTCGCTGACATAATCAACACAAGCGGTGCCCCATCCTTCGCGCACTTTGCGAAGGGTGGGTGTGGAAATGTCCGCACAACGGGACGAACACCACCCGATCTTTTTCATCACATTTTTCTCGTACCGCCATCACAGATCTGCACCGTAATCAGTGCGAAAATTCCCCGCTCCTGCTAGGCGGTCCCAGCGGCATCATGATCTCAAACATAGTAGTAAGCCTCTTCGGAGCCGCCTATAACTGGCCGCTAGGAGCCGCCATCTCGCTCTGCATGTTAGCGCTAGTGCTAGCCCTGATCTTCTTCTCTGAGAGGCTGGAGAAAAAGTGGAGTTTCTCGTGACTGTCGCCAAAGAATCACAATCTCCGCCTCGTGTCATCCTGAGCGGAGCAAGGACTTCACGAAGTGAAGTCCTCGCGGAGTCGAAGGACCCCTACTCCCATCTTCCCCTTCACGATTGTGTCCAGGCATTCTCCCCATGCATGGGATCGCAGAGATGAAGGCGACTCACAATCCGCGCTGGCTGACCGCTCACGCCCTAGCCGTCTTCGCCTTCCTCTACCTGCCCATC
>JGI12269J14319_10001877_pt1 | contig 20575 bp, 14 predicted proteins | sample PeaSoiSIISIP2007_FD_14319 | JGI IMG/M metagenome (IMG submission 14319)
TGGCGTGCGGGGACGCGCCGCCGAGGCCGATGCCGAGCTCACCTCCCGCCTCGCCCGCCTGACCCCCCAGCAGGTTCGCGTGCTGATGATGCTCAGCGATGGTTTGCTCAACAAGCAAATCGCCCACGCGATCGGCGTGTCCGAGGCGACGGTCAAGGCCCATGTTTCCGCCATCCTCCAGAAGCTCAAGGTCGACAATCGCACCCAGGCCGTCATCCTCGCCAAGCGCCTTGCCGAGGACGTGGGGCCCTTCACTGCGGAGCTGCCGGGTATTGCTGCGAACCGCGGCGGCGTCGGCTGAGGCGCCTACTCGGCCGCCTGCCGCGCCGCGATCAGGCGCATGATGACGGCGCGGAGGGCCGCGGGCTTGAGCGGCTTCTTGAGGAGCGGCAGCATGAGCGACTGGGCACGGGCGGCGACCGCTTCCGAGCGGTCCGCGCTGATCAGGATGGCGGGAACCTCGGCACCGTAGTGGCGGCGCAATGCCTCGATGCAGGCGATGCCGTCGCCCCCGCCGTCGAGATGGTAATCGACGATGAGGAGGTCCGGCGGTGCTGCACCCGGCGCGTCAAGCGCCAGCGCAGCACCCAGCCCGGTGGCGGAGCGCAGGCGGTACGACCACCCCTCGAGCAGCGAGGTGAGTCCGTCGAGCGCGCTCGGCTCGTTGTCGATGCAAAGCACGGCGAGCCGCTCGCTCGTCGGTATCGGCCGCGCCGGCTCGAAGACAGGGGAGAGAGCCAGCACGGGTGCCGTGCCGCGCGGCACGGCGAGCGTGAAGACGGTGCCGCGGCCCGCCTCGGAGCGAAAGCTCACCGGATGGTCGAGGATGCGGCTGATGCGCTCCACGATCGAGAGGCCGAGGCCGAGCCCGTGCTCGGTGCCCGGACCGTTGGCGAAGCGTTGGAATTCCTTGAAGACGAGGGGGTGTTTGTCCTCCGGGATGCCGCAGCCGGTATCCCACACCTGGATCACAAGCGAGGCGTTGGTCCGACGGGCACCCATGAGCACCTTGCCGTGCGCGGTATAGCGAACGGCATTGGAGAGCAGATTCTGCAGCACGCGATGAAGAAGCTGCCGGTCGCTCCTCACGGCGAGGCAGGTGGGCACGATGCGCAGGTCGAGCCTCTTTTTCTCCGCAAGGGGGGCGAACTCGAGCCTGAGTGCCGCGAACAGCTCGCCGAGAGCAAAGTCGCCCCACTCGGGCGTCATGCCGCCCGCATCGAGCTTCGAGATGTCGAGCAGCATGCCGAGCAGCTCCTCGACCGAGCCGAGCGAGGCGTCGATCTTGCGCACGAGCTCGCCGTCCGGCGGGCTCAGGCTGCTGGTCCCGCGCGCGTGCCGCTCGACAAGACTCGAGACATAGAGCCGGGCGGCATTGAGCGGCTGCAGCAGGTCGTGGCTCGCCGCCGCGACGAAGCGGGTCTTGCCGAGGTCCGCCTCCTCGGCGGTGATCCTGGCGTGGTTGAGCTCGGCGTTGAGCGTCGTGAGCTCGGCCGTGCGCTCGCGCACGCGCTCTTCGAGATACTCGTTCGCGGCGGCGAGCTGGGCGGCGACGCGGACATGCTCGGTGATGTCGGAATAGGTGGTGACATAGCCGCCGCCCGGCATGGGGCTGCGGCGGACCTCGAGCACCGTGCCGTTGGGCCGGCGATATTCCAGCACCGATTCGCCGTCGCCGAGAAAAAGTTCGAGCTGCCGTGCCACCAGATCGTCCGGGTTGCCGGGGCCGTACTCGCCGCGCTCGGCATTGAAGCGCATGATCTCCGGCAGCGTCACGCCGACGGAGCCGAGGGCCGCGGGCAATTCGAGCAGATCGCGGAAGCGCCGGTTCCAGCACACGAGACGGAGCTCGCGGTCGAACACGCTGATGCCCTGGCGCACGTTCTCGAGCGTCGATTGCAAAAGATCGCGATTATACTGGATGGCGGCCGTCGCATCGTCGAGCAGCCGCATGGCGTCGTCGGCGCCCAGGTTCTGGCGCTCGAGCGTGAGGGCCATGACGAGGCGGGCCGAGGAGGCGCCGATGGCGCTCGCGAGCAGCCGCTCGGTGTGGCGGACGAGAGCGAAGTCCGCCTCGGCGTCATGCGCAAGCGGTGTGCCGCGCAGCGCCGCGAAATCCTCGAAGGAGCGCTGGGCCCGCTCCGGCCCGAGATAGCTCGCGGCCACTATCGCCAGCTCCGAAACGCGGACCGAGCCGTGCCATTGCCGCAGGCCCGGCTGGCCGACGCTGGCATCGGCATCCACAAAGGCATTCGCCTGCAGCCGCTCGATCACCTTGGGCACGCTCAAGAGCGAGCACAGCGCATAGGCGGTCACGTTGGCGAGCAGGCTCCAGAACACGCCGTGCGTCAGCGGATCGAAGCGCAGGCCGAAAAGCTGCTGCGGGCGCAGGAGCGAGATGCCGAAAGGCCCGGAGGCGAGGAGCTCGCCCGAGAAGGCGCCCGACTGTATGAGCGTGGGCAGGAAAAGGGTATAGGCCCAAACCGAGAAGCCCGCGAGGATGCCCGCGATCGCGCCCTTCTGCGTGGCGCCGCGCCAGATGAGGCCGCCGAGCAGTGCCGGCGCGAATTGCACCACCGCGGCGAAGCTCAAGAGGCCGATCGAGGCAAGCGCGTAGCTGTCGCCCAAAAGGCGATAGGTGCAATAGGCAAGCAGCATGAAGGACACGATGGCCACGCGGCGGACCTGCAGAATGACGCTGCCCATGTCCTCGCGGTCCGAGAGGCCGAGCCGCCGGCGGTGCAGCACGATGGGCATGACCAGGTCGTTGCTCACCATGTTGCTGATCGCCACCGATTCGACGATGACCATGGCGGTCGCTGCCGAGAGGCCGCCGATGAAGGCGAAGAGTGCCAGCGCCGACTGCCCGCCGGCCATCGGGAGGGCCAGCACGAACATATCGCCGTGCTCCGCCGAGGCACCGATGACGAGAAGGCCCGCCGCGGCGATCGGCACCACGAAGATGTTGATGGCCACGAGATAGAGCGGGAAGAGCCAGGCGGCCTTGCGCAGATCCCGCTCGTGCACGTTCTCCACCACCGCCACGTGGAACTGCCGCGGCAGGCAGATGATCGCCGCCAGGGCCAATCCCGTCATGGTCACCCAGGTTGCGCCGTCGACACCGCCCGAGAACAGGCTGCTCAGCGCGGGTGCCGCGCGCACGCGGGCCAGGATATCGCTCCAGCCGTCGAACATGCCCCAGGTGACGAAGGCACCCACCGAGATGAAGGCCACGAGCTTGACGAGCGATTCGAAGGCGATCGCCAACATCATGCCTTCGTTGTGCTCGGTCGCGTTGATGTTCCGGGTGCCGAAGAGGATGGCGAACAGCGCGAGCACGAGGGACACGATGAGCGCCGTGTCGCTCCAGATCGCGTGGCCGCCCACATCCGCCGGAGTCGTGTTCAGCGGATAGCGCATCAGCACCGTGAAGCTGGTCGACACCGCCTGGAGCTGGAGCGCTATGTAGGGCAAGACGCCGATCACCGCGATCACCGTGACGATCGCCGCAAGCAACTGGCTCTTGCCGTAGCGCGCGGCGATCAGATCGGCGATGGAGGTGATGTTGTGGCTTTTCGAGATGCGCACGATCCGCCGCAGCAGCGGCAGGCCGATGACGAACATCAGGATCGGACCGAGATAGATCGGCAGGAAGTCGTAGCCGGTGCGGGACGCGAGGCCAACGCTGCCGTAAAAGGTCCAGGAGGTGCAGTAGACCGCGAGCGAGAGCGCGTAGACGAGGGGCTTGCCCTGGCTCCGCCCGCGCGCCCGCGCCCTCCGGTCGCCGTAATAGGCGATGGCGAACAAGAGACCGACATAGCCGAGCGACAAGGCCAGAACGGCCCAACCCGGAACCATCGCCTCCCCACGGCAAGAAGTTTCTTCGTTATGCCATGATACGCCGTCCGAAGCCGTTGGGGCTAGGCTCAAGGGGGGTTCACGGGCGGCGGGCTCGGTCGAGGGAGGCGGGCGTCGCGGTGCGAAAGAAGCCTCTACGCGCGAGGTGTTTCAGGGTTGGCCGGCTGCGCGGAGCTAAAGCGCTTGTTGACTGGTTGTTTCATTTATATGGTTAAAAAAGTCGCCATTTGATATAGCTTAAGGCTAGAAAAATCGCTTTTTGGCTATAAACCGGGTGCTTAGTGGCGAGAAAATCTTTCGACGAGTTTCCCGAGACTTTCGTCTCGACCTTAGAGACCACTAAGCTGGCCTCGAAAGCCGTCCGCGCGGGCAAACTCAGGAAACTCGCCTCGCGGCTTTATAGCCGAGATCTGACCAGCGCTCCCGAAGTCATCGTACGGCGCAATCTTTGGCCGATCGTCGCCGGCTATTTTCCCGACGCGCTTATCGCCGACCGCACGGCCTTGGAAGGAGCGCCGGCCAAGGACGGCTCGGTCTTTCTCGTCTCCCAGCATGGCCAAAGCGACGTTGCTTTGCCGGGGTTCATCTTGCGACCGCGACGCGGTGCGCCGGCGCAACCATCCGACTTGCCGTTCATGGGCGTGCTCCGGCTCTCCTCGCCTGCCCGTACGCTTCTCGACAACTTTGCGGCTAGCCGAAGCCGTGGATCGGTTACGCGCACGCTTTCCAAGAAAGAAATCGAGACGCATCTCGAAAACCTTCTGCGCCGCTCCGGCGAGGACGAGCTCAACCGGCTGCGCGACGAAGCCCGCCGTCTTGCCCCTGCTCTCGACAGGAAGAAGGAATTCGCCGCCCTCGACAGGATGATCGGGGCGCTCCTCAATACGCAGACCGATCGCCTGCAAACGCCGGCCGGACGTGCGCGGCGCAAGGGGCTGCCCTTCGATACCCAACGCGTCGAGTTGTTCGAGGGACTGCGTGCAGCACTCCACCGCACGCCGCCGCAAGCCCGTCCCGCCGCCCCGAGCGACAGCACGACGCTGCCGTTCTTCGAGGCCTATTTCTCGAATTTCATCGAGGGCACCGAGTTCGCGGTCGAGGAGGCCGTCGCCATCGTCTTCGAAAACCGTATCCCGAACGCGCGTCCGCAGGATGCCCATGACATTCTCGGCACCTATCGCATCGTCGCCGATGGGGCCGAGATGGCGCGGCTTCCTGAAACCTTCGCCGAGTTCGAGCGCCTTCTGAAACGCCGGCACGCCCAGATCATGCAGGCCCGGCCGGACAAAGCGCCCGGCCAATACAAGACCGAGCCCAATCGCGCCGGCTCGACCATGTTCGTAGCCCCCGATCTCGTACGCGGAACGCTCGATCAGGGATTCAAGGTGTATCGCTCGCTGCTGACGCCGTTCCAGCGCGCCGTCTTCATGATGTTTCTCATCGCCGAGGTGCATCCCTTTGCGGACGGCAACGGCCGCATCGCGCGTATCATGATGAACGCCGAGCTCGTGGCTGCGGGCGAGCAGCGGATCATCATCCCCACCGTCTATCGCGCCAACTATCTCAGCGCGCTGAAGGCGATCTCCAATCGCACCAGCGCCGAACCGCTCATTCTTATGCTCGAATTCGCCCAACGCTTCTCGCTCGCCATAGATTGGACGAGCTTCGCGCGCGCCGAGGCCGACCTTAAGGCCGCCAAAGCCTTCATGGACAGCACGGAGGCTGAGGACCGTGGCATCCGCCTGCGATTGCCGGAGGGGAGCGCGGGATGAACTTGACGGGATACCTGTGTGCGCCGCCGCGGGATCGGGCTCCAGGCCTACGCCGGCACCGGAGGCTCCGGCACGACGCCTCGAGCCCAGGCTTCGCGGTGCCGCTGCGCCGAGCCTCGGCCTGCCGGCGTCTTGGTCGCGGGGCAAGGATCCTTATCACCTTAAGCTCCTTTGCAGGGGCCGGATCGACCTCCCATCTTGAATTTGACCTTGTATATACAAATGTATAGTATATAAGCAATGGATGTTGCCGTATCGGAATTCGATTGGGACAATGGCAATCGCGCAAAATGCCGCAAGCACGGGGTATCGCCCGCGGAAGTCGAAGCGCTTTTCGATCGTCCCCTGTTGGTTATCCCCGACGAGGCGCACTCCGAGGGCGAGAAACGCCTTCGGGCCATCGGCACGACCGCGCGCGGCCGATCCGTCTTTTTGGTCTTCACCGTCCGGGAGCATGGCGGCAAGCATCTGATTCGCCCTATTAGTGCCCGTTACATGCACAGGAAGGAGGTTAGGAGCTATGAAAAAGAAAATCCCGACCTTTAGGACCGACGCGGAGGCCGAGCGTTTTGTGGATACGGCGGACCTTAGCGAATACGATCTATCCGGCCTTAGGCCCGTCAGATTTGAGTTCGAGAAAAAGACGGAGCAACTCAACATGCGCCTGCCGAAGCGTCTGCTCGAAGCCGTCAAGAAACGCTCTTCCGCGCGCGGCATTCCCTATACGCGCTTCATTCGCGAGGCCGTGGAAATGGCGCTTGCCCGCCCCAGGAAACTGAGATGAGCGGGGCTTTGGTGGGCATTTGAGGCGAGCCATCCGCACAGCTCCTGCAGAGCGTCAAACAACCAAAATAATGGTTAGGAATCAGTAAGTTGGCAACTTATCAATACATCTACGTCATGAACGGCCTGACCAAGGCCTTTGCGGGTGGCCGGCAGGTGCTCAAGGATATTCGCCTTTCGTTCTTTCCCGGCGCCAAGATCGGCGTGCTGGGTCCGAACGGCTCCGGCAAATCGACGCTTCTGCGCATCATGGCGGGTCTCGACAGCGACTTCGCGGGCGAGGCCTGGGCCGCCGAAGGGGTAAAGGTCGGCCTCTTGCCTCAGGAGCCGGCACTCGACGCCGGGAAGGACGCGATGGGCAACGTGCTCGACGGGGTCGCCGAGAAGAAGGCGCTCCTCGACCGCTTCGAGGCGGTGAGTGCGCGCTTCGCCGAGCCCCTCGAGGAGGTAGCGATGAATGCGCTCATCGCCGAGCAGGCGGAGCTCCAGGAGAAGATCGACGCGGGCAACGGCTGGGAGCTGGAGCGCCAGGTCGAGATCGCCATGGACGCGCTGCGCTGCCCGCCGGGGGGTGCCGCGGTCGCCACCCTTTCGGGCGGGGAGCGCCGCCGGGTGGCCCTCTGCCGGCTCCTCCTCCAGCATCCCGATCTCCTTCTCCTCGACGAGCCGACCAACCATCTCGATGCGGAATCGGTCGCCTGGCTCGAGCGCTTTCTCTCCGAGTACGACGGCACCGTGGTCGCGGTCACCCATGACCGCTATTTCCTCGACAATACCGCCGGCTGGATCCTCGAGCTCGACCGCGGACGCGGCATCCCGTTCAAGGGCAATTACTCCTCCTGGCTCGAGCAGAAACAGAAGCGCCTCGAGCTCGAGGAGAAGCAGGAAGTTTCCCGCCAGCGCGAGCTCGCCCGCGAGCTCGAGTGGATCCGCGAGTCGCCGCGCGCGCGTCAGGCCAAGAGCAAGGCGCGCATCAGCGCGTATGAGACGCTCCTCGCCGAGAGCCGCGATCGCGCGCCCGACCAGGCCCAGATCGTCATCCCGGCCGGTCCGCGGCTGGGCGACCTGGTGATCCAGGCCGAGCATGTCCGCAAGGCCTATGGCGAGCGGCTCCTGATCGAGGACCTGAGCTTCCGCGTGCCGGCCGGTGCGATCGTCGGCATCATCGGGCCCAACGGGGCCGGCAAGACGACGCTCTTCCGCATGATCACAGGAGAGGAGAAGCCCGACGGAGGCGAGCTCCGCATCGGCGAAACGGTCAAGCTCGGCTACGTCGACCAGTCGCGCGACTCGCTCCGCGCGGAGAAGACGGTGTGGGAGGAGATTTCGGACGGCCTCGATCAGCTCGAGCTCGGCAAGCACCGCATGCCGAGCCGGGCCTACGTCGCCGCCTTCAACTTCAAGAGCGCCGATCAGCAGAAGAAGGTGGGGCAGCTCTCGGGGGGCGAGCGCAACCGCGTGCATCTCGCCAAGATGCTCAAATCGGGCGCCAACCTGCTGCTCCTCGACGAGCCGAGCAACGACCTCGATGTCGACACCCTGAGAGCGCTCGAGGACGCGCTCGTCGCCTTTGCCGGCTGCGCCATGGTGATCAGCCATGACCGCTGGTTCCTCGATCGCGTCGCCACGCACATGATGGCGTTCGAGGGCGAGAGCCAGGTCGCCTGGTTCGAGGGGAACTACTCGGACTACGAGGCCGATCGCCGCCGTCGCCTCGGCGAGGCGGCGGACCAGCCGCACCGCATCAAGTACAAGCCCCTGGTGCGGGCCTAAGTCCGGACGCCGGATGACAGATGTCAGCCGATAATATCCGCATGCCCTCCGCGCGCAGTGTCCTCGTCGCCGGCACCGGTTGACTGCACCGGAGCGGTAAATTACGATTTGATGACAAGGATGACAAGAAGGGCGCGGCTCGCCGTTTGATTGCCGTGCTATGGCTTGCGCGCCTGAGCGGCGACCGAGGAGCGCATGGGGGATCTGATCCGGTGCAAAACAAGATCAAAGTAGCGATCGCTGGCGTCGGGAACTGTGCGTCGGCGCTGGTGCAGGGCGTCGAGTTCTACCGCAATCGCCAGGGTGCGGCGCTGCATGGCATCATGCATCCCTTGATCGGCGGCTATGGCTGCTCCGACATCGAGTTCGTCGCGGCGTTCGACGTCGACGCGCGCAAGATCGGCCGCCCGCTCGAGGAGGCGATCTTCGCCAAGCCCAACTGCACCCTCATCTTTCAAAGCGCGCTCCCGGTTTCGAACGTGATCGTTCAAGCCGGGCCCGTGCTCGATGGGATCGCCGCCCACATGGCCGATTATCCGGATGACGTGGCGTTCCGCTCGGCCGACCTCGCGCCGACCGATATCGCGGAGGCGCTGCGTGCCTCAAATGCGGAGGTCTTGCTCTGTTACCTGCCGGTCGGCTCCGAGCAGGCCGTCAAGCATTACGCCCAGGCGTGCCTCGATGCCCGCGTCGCCATGATCAACTGCATTCCGGTCTTCCTCGCCTCCGACCCCGAATGGGCGCGGAGATTCCGCGACGCCGGTCTCCCGATCATCGGCGACGACGTAAAGAGCCAAGTGGGCGCCACCATCGTCCATCGCGCCTTGGCGCGGCTTTTCGCCGACCGCGGGGTCGGCATCGAGCGCACCTACCAGCTCAACACGGGCGGCAATACCGATTTCCTCAACATGCTCGACCGCGACCGCCTGAAGTCGAAGAGGATATCCAAGACCGAAGCCGTCCAATCGCAACTGGACGAGCAGCTCGAGGCCAAGAACATCCACATCGGCCCCTCCGACTACGTGCCGTGGCAGCGTGACAACAAGGTCTGCTTCATCCGCATTGAGGGCTACGGCTTCGGCGACGCGCCCATCGAATTGGAGCTGCGGCTCTCGGTCCAGGACTCCTCGAACAGCGCCGGTGTGGTGATCGATGCGATCCGCTGCGCGAAGCTTGCGCTCGAGCGGGGCGAGACGGGTCCGCTCGAAGCACCCTCGGCCTATTATATGAAGAGCCCGCCGCGCCAGCTCCGCGACAGCGTCGCGCGGGAGGCCTGCGACGCCTTCATCGACGGCCGTGCCTTCGATCTGCCCGAGGAGCCGCAGCACAACACGAGTGCCGCGACCAGAGCCGATCGCAGGTAGAACAGATTGCGATGACGTGCGGTTTGGAGGCGCGGCCGGCGCGCCGCCTGGGCCGGCACGCCCATCGGGTGCCTCGTCGATGACAAAACCGATCGAGACCCTGCTCTTCGATTTCGGCGGCACGCTCGACGCCGACGGCGTTGCGTGGAAGGCGCGCTTTTACGCCCATTATCGGGCGGAGGGGCTTGAGATGGCGGCCGAAGCCTTCGCGCCTGCTTTCTACACCGCCGATGATGCGCTCATCGGAGCCCTGCCGCCCGATTGCGACCTCGGCGAAACGATCGAGCGCCTGGCCGGCAATCTCGAGGTCGAGCTCGCCCGCCGTGACGGCGGCAGCGGCAAAGCCGGCGCCGATTGCGCGCGCGGCCGGCGCGTGGCGTCGCACTTCCTTGCCGAGGCTCAGGCGGCCTTCGCGCGCAATCGGCCGCTGCTCGAAACGCTGAGCGCACGCTTCCGCCTGGGCATCGTCTCGAATTTTTACGGCAATCTCGAAGCGGTGTGTCACGGCGCCGGCTTGGCGGCTTTTTTCGATGTCATTGTCGACAGCCATCGGGTCGGTGCGCGGAAGCCCGACTCGGCGATTTTTCGCGCAGCCCTCGCCCCACTCGGCGCCAAGCCCGAGACGACGCTCATGATCGGCGATTCCTTGCGCCGCGACCGCGAGGGTGCGCGGCGCATGGGCATGGGCTTCATCTGGATTGCACCAAGCACTGCGTCGGCGTCGACGCTGCGGGCCGGCGAGGCGGAGCTCCGCCAGTCCAGGGTAGTGCGGCTCGCAGATTTAGCGGAGGTCTTGCATGACCGGCACATCCGGCCGGCCGATCCTCAAGGGCGGCATCATCGCCGCCGGCGAGGGTAGCCGACTCAGCGCCGACGGCTATCGTGGCAGCAAAGCGATGGTGCCTGTGGCCGGCCGCCCGCTGATCGGCCACGCCCTCGCGCGTTTTCGCGCCATCGGCATCCGCCGGCTGACGGTCATCGTCAACGACGCGAGTGAGGATTGCCAGGCATGGCTCAGGCGCCACGGCGACGATTTCGAGCTCGAACTCATCGTGCGCACGACACCCTCCTCCTACGCGAGCTTCCGTCTCGTCGCCGAGCGGCTCTCCGGGGCCGCGGCACTGATCACGACCGTCGACGGCATCATGCCGACGGACGATTTCAGCACCTTCGCGAAGGCTGCGGCCGGCTTCCCTGAGGACGCCGTCGTGCTGGGCTTGACCGCCCACCTCGACGATGAAAAACCCCTGTGGGCGGCGCTCGATGCGGCCGACGGCCGCATCCGGCGGCTCGGCGGCGAGAGCGGCAGCCATGTGACGGCCGGCCTCTACGTGCTGCCCGCAACACGGCCGGCCGAGCCCACCCGAGGCTTCGCACGTCTGCGCGACTATCTCGGGTGGCTGGTGGCCGAAGACTATCCGGTCTACGGTGTCGTCTTGCCGTGGGCCTTCGACATCGACCGTGCCAGCGACATCGCGGCGGCGGAGCGGGTGATGGCCGGTGGGGTGACCAGGGGCGAGGTTTCATGAGTGCCGAAAGAACCTGCTGGGGCATCTACCGCGAGTCCGCGCACTCGCCCGGGCGGGTCGAGGACGACGCGGCGATCATCGAGAGCGTGGGTGCCGCACTGGAGGAACGGGGCTTCAGCGTCGAGCTCCTCGCCAGCGATGCCGCCGACGCGGCCCTCGAGACCCCGGGGGCCAACATCTTCATCATGTGCGAGCGCGGCGAGATCCTCGATCGCCTCAAGGAGGCGACGCGGGCCGGTACGGTCGTCGTCAACTCCCCGGATGCGATCCGCAACACCTATCGCCACCGCATGGTCGAGCTCTTCGCGCGGCACGGCATACCGTCGCCGGCGAGCCACGTCCTCGCCACGAATGCCGGTGCCTCTCCGCCGCTCGCCTGCGCCTGGATCAAGCGCTATGATTTCCACGCGACGCAAACGGACGACGTAATGTACGCGGCGTCCGAGGAGGGTTGGCGCGTGGCACTGGACCGTTTCGCCGGGCGCAGCATTCCCTTCGTCGTGGCGCAGCAGCATGTGCCCGGCGATCTCGTCAAATTCTACGGCGTGGCACGCGGTGCGGAGGGCACTGCGGGTGCCGTGTGGTTCGAATGGTTCTATCATCGGGACAAAGGCATGATCGGTCACGCATTCGAGGTCGAGAGGCTGCATGACGTGGCGTTTCGCGCCGCCGCGGCATTGGGGTTGGAGATTTTCGGCGGCGACGCCATCATCCAGCCGGGCGGCGCGCCGATGATCATCGACCTCAATGCCTGGCCGAGCTATGCGCCCTATCGCCGCGAGGCCGCGCGCGCGATCGCAACCCATCTCTCCGAGCGTTTCCAGCGCCGCTTGCGCGCCGTCGGCTGACAGGGAATCGAGCCATGAACGACGTCCGCCCACCGAACGAGGCGCCGGGCCATGCCGTCGGCGAGCGCCGCGCCGTTCCCGGCCCGCGCTCCAAGGCCGTCTTCGAGCGCGAAGCCCGAACGATGGCGCCTGGCCTGCAATCGATAGCGCTCTTTTCGCAAATCGCGGTCGACCGTGCCAAGGGCTCGACGATCACCGACGTCGACGGCAACGAATATCTCGACTTCGTCGCCGGGGTCGCCGTCGGCAGCCTCGGGCACTGCCATCCCCATTACCTCGAGCGCCTCAAGGAGCAGCTCGAGCGCGCCACCTTCGGCAGCTTCACGACGGAGGCGCGCGCGCGCTTCCTCGAGCTCGCGGGCTCCGTCCTGCCGGACGGGATTACGCACCTCCAGCTCTTCTCGGGCGGGGCCGAGGCGGTCGAGGCCGCCTTCCGCCTTGCCAAGTCGGTCACCAAGAAATTCGAATTCGTCGGCTTCTGGGGCGGCTTTCACGGCAAGACCGCGGGCGTCATCGGCCTGCTCGGCGGCGGCTATCGCAATCATCAGGGACCGTTTCCGCCCGGCATGCATCTCTCGCCCTACGCCTATTGCTATCGCTGCCCGTGGCATCTTCAATATCCGTCCTGCGGCCTTGCCTGTGTCGAGCATCTGCGCAACGTGATCAAGAACGATACTCAAAGCGAGGTCGCGGCCATCATCATGGAGCCGATGCAGGGTACCGCGGGCAACGTCATCCCGCCCGACGAGTTCGTTCTCGCGGCGCGCGAGATCGCCCAAGAGATCGGCGCGCTCTTCATCGCCGACGAGACCCTGACCGGATTCGGCCGCACGGGAACGATGTGGGCCTTGGAGCAATCCGGGCTGAAACCCGACGTCATGACGATCGGCAAAGGCATGGGCGGGGGCTTTCCGCTGAGCGGGGTCGCCTCCTCGCTCGAGCTCATGTCGGCCAAGCCCTTCGGCGAGCCGAGCGGCAGCTCGTCGAGCTACGGCGGCAATCCGCTTGCCGCGGCCGCGGGGCTCGCTGCGATGGAGGTCATCCTCAAGGAGAAGCTCGTCGAGAATTCGGCGCTCGTCGGTGCCAAAATGCTCGCGGCCCTCAAGGAGTTGCAGGACAAATACCGCTTCATCGGCGACGTGCGCGGGCGCGGCCTGATGATCGGCGTCGAGATGGTCGCGGATCGCACGACCAAGGAGCCCTTGGACAAGACCATCACCCGCGCCCTTTTCCACGAGGCGCTCGAGCGCGGCCTCGTCACCATGTCCTATTCGCACGTCATCCGCATCAACCCGCCCCTCGTCATCACCGAGGACGAAGCCTTGCGCGGCGTCGACATCCTCGACCAGTCGTTTGCCGCCATCCAGCGCCGCTTCGGGCTCGATTGATGCAAGCACCCCCCCTGCGCGGGGCCTTCATCGGCTTCGGCGGCGTCGCCGCCAAAGGGCATCTGCCCGGTTGGCGCGCGCGCAGCGACACAGCGATCGTCGCCGCGGCCGATGTAGCATCTCAACGCCGGCAGGCGTTTCTCGCGGCCTCCCCCGGTGCGCGCGTCTACGAGTCCGTCGACGAGCTCTTGGCCGGCGAGACCCTCGACTTCGTGGATATCTGCACCCCACCCGGCAGTCACGCGGGGCTGATCGCGCGGGCACTCGACGCCGGGCTCCATGTGCTCTGCGAAAAGCCCCTGACAACGCGGCTCGAGGACGCCCGCAGGGTGGCCGCCGCCGCCGCGCGTGCCGAGCGCGTCGTGCACACGGTCCACAACTGGCTCGAGGCCCCGGTCTGTCTCCGCGTCTCGGCCCTCATCTCCGAAGGGGCGATAGGGGCGGTGCGCTCGCTCCGTTGGCGCACCCTACGGAGCGCACCGGCGGCCGCCAGCGATGCCGCCGGCAATTGGCGCGTCGATCCGGCGCGGGCGGGCGGCGGCATCCTCTTCGATCACGGCTGGCACGCGCTCTATTGCATCATGCGCTGGGCCGGCGGTACCCCGCGCGCCCTCTCTGCTTCGCTCGAGACCCGCCGCTTCCGGGAATGGCCGCTCGAGGACACGGCGACGCTCGCTCTTGATCTCGCAACCGCCACCGGCCACGTCCATCTCACCTGGGCCGCGGACGAGCGCGCCAATCACATCGAGCTCGAGGGCGAGCGCGGCAGCATAGCTGTGGTCGGCGACAGCGTCGTCGTCGAGGGGCCGTCGGGGAGGAGCCGCTGGTCTTGTCCGCCGTCTTTGTCCGAAGGCTCGCACCATCCGGAATGGTTCGCGGGCGTGGCGGAGGATTTTCACGCCGCGATAGCGGGAGATGCCGCGGACAATCTAGACGAGGCGCTCTTGTGCGCGCGGCTGATCGATCTTGCCCAGCGCTCGAGTGCGGCCGGCGGTGCTAGGCTTCCGCTCGAGGCCTAAGTGCTGGACGGCGTGGATAGCCTCGTCGATTGCTCGCGCATGTCGAGGAAGAGCACCAAGAAGAAGAAGATCGGCGCGCCCAGTCCCGTCAACAGCAAGAACCAGTCGGCCCTGCCGAAAAGCGCAAAGGCGAGGATGAGATAGAAGAAATCGCGCCGCGAGAGCGTGTCGAGGAGCCGTGCCAACGGGCGCGCCGGTGCGCGCGAGACCGAGGTGAAGAGCGGGCCGTAGTCGCCTTTCGGGCGTAGCAGCCGCCAGTAGACGAAGCTCGCCGATCCGAGCGTGCCGAGGACTGCCGAGACGCCGAGCAAGACCGGCAACATCCCGCCGTCAGTGCGGCTCCAGCCGACCGACATGCAGGCGAAGACGGCGCTATGCACGACGTTGTCGCCCCAGAAATCGAGCAAACCGCCCCAGCGCGTTTCCTGAAATCGCAGCCGCGCGAGCTCCCCGTCGCAGCCGTCGAGGATCGAATGGGCGAGGAGGAGGAGTGCGCCCAGGGTCTGCCACCGCCCGAGGGGCGAGAGGAAGAAGGGAGCGCCTGCCAGACCGATGACGACGGAGATCAGGGTCATCTGGTTGGGAGTCACGGCCGACGCCGCCAACCGCCGCGAAATGGCGAGCGAAATGGGCCGCTCGACGTGCCGCGCCATGAAGCCGTCGCTACCCTTGACGAGCGAGCGCAAGAGACGGCGCTCCGCCGCACGGATATCGGCCGGTGCCGTAACCACCATCGGGTCAACGCGTGCGGATAATGCCGCGGGGGCGCCAAAACGCCGGGTCAGCCGCTCGTGCGCGGCCAGGAGATCGCGAGCGCCGCCGTCTGCGGCGAGTGTGGTGAGGGCTTCCGATACGGCCGCCGCGGCGAGCATGATCACTCGCCCCGGTGCCGCCGCCCAGGCGGCGCCTTCGATCTGCACCTCGGCCAGGCGTTCGAGCCAATCCGTTTCGCCGAGGATCGTCGCGGGCGCAATGGCGAGCGGTACCATGTTCTCCGAGCGCAGTGCCACCGCAAGCGTGGTCCAATCGGCAGGGTTCGTGATATCCGCCAAAGCGGCGTCGCCGTGCGCCAGGCGGAATACGCGGGCGTAGCCGGAGCGGTGGGCGGCGAGCGTGGTCCGCTCAGCCAAGCCGAGTCCGAGGATCTTGAGATCGCCATGGTCTGCCGATGCTGCGCCGGATGCGGGGGACGGCACTGCGGCGCTCCGCAAAAGGACCAGAGTCGGCGCGGCACTGCGGAGAAGGCTCGACACCGCCCCGGTATATATGTAATTGCCGTGGGCAACAAGGATCGATAGGACAGAGTGCCCGCGCGCGCTCGATGCGGCCGCGGGCAAGGAGCCGTATCATTCGCCCCGCGATGATCGCCGCAGCAATTCTCGGTTTAGCGCTCGTCGTCTACCTGATCATCGCGAGCGGTGCCGAGGACGTGGCGCGTGCCATGCTGCTGGTCGGCTGGGGCCTGGCGGCGATCGCCGCGTTCCACCTCGTCCCCATGTTCCTGAGTGCGCTGTCCTGGCGCGATCTCTTGCCGCGATCGAGCCGGTTGGATGTGCTGAGCGTGATCTGGATACGCTGGATTCGCGAATCGATCAACTCGCTCTTGCCGGTCGCCGGTGTGGGCGGCGATGTGGCCTGCGCGCGCCTCGCCCATCTCTGCGGCGTGCCGTCCAAGCAAGCGGCGGCCAGCATGGTCGTCGACGTCACGGTCGGTGCCGCGACGCAGTTGCTCTTTGTCGTGATCGGCGTTGCCCTGCTGCTGATGCGCTCGACCGCGCCCGCCGTGCTCGCGCTCGCCTCGGCGGTGCTGGCCGGCATCGCCGTCTTCATCGCGGCGATCGCGGCATTCCTCGTCTTGCAGCACCGCGGCATGCTCGCACTATCGGTTAGGCTCGCGGGTGGGGTGTTGCGGAGCGAGCGGCTCTCCGGGGCCGCGCGCAACGCTTCGGCGGTCGACGATGCCGTCGTTGCCATCTACCGCGACAGGATCGCCTTCTGGCGTGCCGGCCTTGTCCGTCTTATCGGCTGGGCCGCGGGAACGGGCGAGACCTGGCTGGTGACGCAGTTCCTCGGCCAGCCGCTCAGCGTGCTCGATGCCTTCATCCTCGAAAGTCTCTGTGCCGGCGTGCGCGGGGCGGCGTTCATGGTGCCCGGACAGTTGGGCATCCTCGAAGGCAGTTATGTCGTCTTCGGCGCCCTCTTCGGCCTGCCGGCGGAAGCCGCGCTCACGATTTCTCTCGCTAGGCGGGTGCGCGAGCTCGCCTTGGGCGTGCCGGGCCTCTTGGTCTGGCATTGGATCGAAACCCGCCGCCTGCTGCGCCGCTCGCTGGACGAGGCGAGCTGAAGCGGCCTCCGGCGCTCACGGGCGCCTCGAGGCGGCAGGGGAATCCGATGGGTCGCGCGGGGCAGCGGCACCTTGGCTCCGCGGCGGCGGCCCGAGAAGGGCCGGCTCGAAGAGGAGTGCGGTCACGAGCGTCCAAGCGAGGGAGATCAGCAGGAGCTTGCCCATGCTGGCCGTCCCCGGGTGGGGCGAGAGCCACAGGCTGCCGAAGGCGCTCGCTGTCGTGAGCGCGCTGAACAGCACCGCGCGCGTGAGGCTCGACTGTAGAAGATTGCTCGCCCCGGAGCGCCACGCGATGACGAAGTAGATGTTGAATGCGACGCCGATGCCGAAGAGGAGCGGGAGGGCAATGATGTCGGCGAAATTGAGCGGTGGCCCGATCAGCACGATGCTCGCCATCGTGAGCAGCCCCATCAGCAAGATCGGAATCACGGTGACGACTACGTCGCGGATGCGGCGCAGCACGGCCGCAAGAAGGATCGTGATCGCCACGAGCGACCACATCCCGGCTTGAACGAAGGCGTGCACGACCGTCCGGCCCGCCTCGATGATTGCGATCGGGGTTCCGGTCGCAGCGGGAGCGAGTGTGCGTACGGCCGCCGTGAAGCGCTCGAGCGTGCGGTTGTCGTTCGAATCGCCCTTAGGATAGACTTCGATCCGCGCGCGGCCGTCCTTGGCTATCCAGTCGCGCACGAGGTTGGGCGGCAGGCTCTGTAGCGTCACCGCTTCGCCTTGCAGTGCCGCGCGCACCTGATCGAGCACGATCATGAGCGGCCTGATGAGCGTCTCGGACGCGCGCGCGCGCAGTGCCGGCGTCCCGGCTGCAAGCGTATCCAGGACCGCGGCAAGCCGCCCCGCGTCGACTGCCGCCGCCGTCGTCGCGGCCCCCACGGTCCGTCGCAGCTCGTTCGCCGTCCGCGCGAGGCTTAGCACCGTCTCGGCGTCGCTGGGCGCCGGCTTCACGGCGAGCGGATTGAGCGTCAGATCGAGCAGATTGGAGGCGTCCTTGACGAGTGCCAGCTTCGCCGGCTGGTCCTTCGGAATGAAGCTGCTCAAGGCGAGCGCGTGATCGACCTCGGGAAGGGCGGTCAGGCGCTTGGCGAGGTCGTCCGCGGCAGCGAGCGAGGGAGCCAGCACGTCGATGGTGTTGGGCGTCTCGTCGGGCTCGGCCATCAGGTCCTTCAAGGTCGACATGGACTCGACGCTGGGGCTGCGCAGGTGGAGCGGGTTGAAGTCGAAGCGCACGAGCGGCAGGAGGGTCAAGCACAGGCCGGCGGCGATACCGGCGGTGGCGAGAACGAGCCTTCGCCGCCTCACGAGATAGCGGTCTAGCGGGGCGAGAGCGGCAAAGCCGATCTCGGCCGCCTCCGCCCCGGGACGTGCGAGCGTCAGGAGGGCGGGGAGGAGCGTTATGCTGAGGAGGAAGGCGATCATCATGCCCGCCCCCGCGATCACGCCGAGCTCCGAGGCCCCCACGTAGGATGTCGGCAGGAAGGCGCAGAAGCCGACCGCAATGGCGCCGGCTGCAAGCGCCAACGCGCCGCCGACCGTCGATCCTGCAGCGGTCAAGGCGTCCCGCAAGTCCCGATGGACGAGGCGCTCGGCACGGTAACGCACGCTGAACTGGATGCCGAAGTCGATGCCCAGCCCGACGAAGAGGGGAACGAAGGCGACCGAGATCACGTTGAATCGTCCGACGGCGAGAAGACCGAGGCCCGCCGTCGCGAGCAGGCCGGCGAGGGTCGTGATCACGATGCAGGCGATGATGCGAAGCGAGCGGACGGCAAGCCACAGCATGATCAATACCGCGCCGAGCGTGCCGAAGATCATGAGCCAAAGATGCTGCGTCAAGGTGGCGAACTCCTCGTCCTCCAGCTGAACCTGCCCGGTCAGGCGGACCCTGACGCCGTTCTCGGGGCTGAGGCCGAGTGCCAGCGCGGCGGCACGGATGGTTCGGCTTGCGCGTGCGCCGGGGGCGAGTGCTGCATAGTCCAGCTTGGGCCGCACCAGGATGAAGCGTCTGGTCTCGCGCGTCTCGGGGGCACGATCCGCGATGAGCGTTCGCCAGGAGAAGAAGGCGGGCTTTCCTTGCGTCACGCGCTCGAGGGCATCGGCGAGCTCGGCCAGGGGCCGCGCCAGCTTGGCGAGGGTGGTCTCGCCCCTCCGCACGCCCGCAAGCGCCAGGTCGAGTGTGCCCATGACGCCGCGCACGCTCGGGTCCGCGGCCAGCGGACCGAGGAAGCCCTGGTTTGCTATGAGCCGGTCCATCGCGGTCTCCACGTCCGCCAAGGGCAAGAGGAGGAGGCCGTTACGGGCGAAGAATTGGCCGCCGTCGGGCCACTCGACCGATTTGAACGAATCGGCTGTCGCTACCAGCTGCGCCATGAGCCGAGCCGTTCCCCATTCGGCGAGCTCCGGCGTGGCACCGTCCACGACCACCACGATCGTTTGATTTTGCCCGGGAAAGGCCTGATCGAAGGTGGCCTTGTTCCGCCGCCAGGGAAGGTCCGGCGAAATAAGGTTGATGCTGTCGGTCGTTATCGCGAAGTGCCGCACGGTATAAAGGGCGGAGAGCGCGCCGAATGCCATCCCCGCCAGGGCGACGACCCAGGCCCAACGGCAGCACGCGTTGACGATACGGGCGATGAGTTGCGGCTTCACGGTCGATTCGATGCCGCACGGCGCTCGGGGGACATCCGTCGTTGTTTCGCTTCTCGGGGGTTCTTGCCCACCATATCCTGCTCCTCAGCACGATCGCCGACGGTCGCCCATAGCAGTTCGCTCCGTGAGCCAGCGAGAGGTTTCATGCACGCTTTCGTGGGCCGCGCTTCGAGATATGCGATGTATCATGGCGGCAAGCCTCACGCACGTCTGCGAGATGGCCGCCAAACGTTAGACTAGGCTACCGGGTGGGAGCGGCGATGCAGCCCGAGGCAACCCAGGCCCTATTCCCCATATGACGTGCTGATTTACGGACAGATTCGGGCGACCGAGAAGAACCGCCCGACTTCGGGTTGTATTCGGGGGAGGTATTCGGCTTGCAATCGCGTCTCCCGCGCGGCCAGATAGCCGGGATCGAAGAGCAATCCCCACTCATCGCCAGCGCAGGGAGCTGAACACACGGCGGTCGCAATAGAGCCTCGGACTGTCCCTTTCCGATTCACCCACCCGGTGCGCTCTGACCGCCTCGCTCGATCCAGATTAAGCATTGAATCTTATACAAGAATCGACCACGAAGCGCGGCACTTCCGAGCGTCGTCCGGGGCATGCAAGGTGAGATGTCAAGTGTCGGCTAAGGGACGCGATGCCGGGTATTTTCTCTCGTCTGGCATCTATGATCTGCCATCCGGACCTCAGCTCTTCTGCCTGAGCTCGACGATCTTGCCGCGCATGAGCTCGGTCAGACTCGCGACGTTGCCGTTGTTGCGTTGGAGCACCGAGGCGAACTCGGAGCGTTGCGTCACCAGGAGGCTGACCCCCTCGACCACGACGTCGATGATCTTGTAGCCGGCCTGCTCCTTGCGCACGCGCCATTGAACCTCGGTCGGCTCCTCGCCGGGCTTTCCGATTCCGCTCGTCACCCAGGCGCCGGCCTCGCCGTCGGGCGCCGTCTTGCTGACAAGGAAGCTTTCGCCGGCGTACGAGTTGAAGCGCACCGCGTATGTCTGCACCACATATTCCTTGAAGACATCGAGGTACGTGTCCCGCTCGCTGTCCGATACCCTGTGCCCGTAGACGCCGAGAACGAAGAGCCCGATCGCGCGCACGTCGAAGCCATCGAGAAATATCGCGGCAAGGGCCTTTACGCGGTCGTCCCTGCTGAGCGACTTGTCCTTGAGGATGCGGATCACCCGGTCGGCGAGCTGGCTGACGAACTCGGACGCGGCGGCGGGAATATCC
>JGI12269J14319_10001879_pt1 | contig 20570 bp, 19 predicted proteins | sample PeaSoiSIISIP2007_FD_14319 | JGI IMG/M metagenome (IMG submission 14319)
CATCCGATCCTACTCCCCCGCCGGAGGAATGAATTGGCAACTGCTGGGGCATACGTTCGGCGCCTGCGGCGGCTTCGATCCATACACCGACGGCCAGAGGATCTTCTACCGGGACCACCAGTACGCGATGGACTACACCAAGCCGCCAGGGCGGCAGTGGACCTACCAGTCCTTCCTCTGGGACCGTGCCACGGACACCCCCACGGTCTCGGGTGGATCCGTGATCGTGCGCCGATTGGGCGGGCAGACGATCCTGTTCACGACGGCATCCACGCAGATGTCGGGAGGATTCCTGATCAAGAAGCTGGACGGGCAGGTCGCGACACCGGCCGGCAGCCTGTCCAACGGCAGCTGGGCCTGGTGGATCGAGCCGGATGGAAACATCTGGAACGTGAACGGCTCCAAGTACGTGACCCGGTATCCGTTCACCGGGCTCGATGCCACCGGAAATCCGGTCTACAACACGGCCCATCCCGACAACTACCCGCTTCCTTCGGAGGTGTCGAACATACAGCGCATGCACTACGATTCGACGTCCGACGCCCTCTACGTGACGGGATACGATTCCGCCAACCCGAACCCGGCGAACGAATGGGGACGCACGGGAACGGTGTTCGCGCGGTACGCCGGGTGGGTCCATGGATCGAGGACGCTTGCCTGGAAGATCGTGCTGCCGCTGGACAACCCGTCGACGAACATCCCCGTCGCCACGCTCAAGGACATGTGGGTGGAAGGAGACTACGCGTTCTTCGTCACCTGCAACAGTTCGCCGATGGAAACCATCTACGTCTATTCCCTCTCCGACGGGCATCAGGTCGGGACGATCCTCCCCGGATCGGACATCGCCGGGAACATCGAGTTCCTGGGTACCTACGGCGGACTCGGATGGGTGGACATGGCGTGGGGCATCCAGGCCTACCGACGCCAGAACGGCGAGTACGAAATCCTGGTCGAGGACGACGTGCACGCCAAGAACGTCCTCTACCACTGGTGTCCGTCGGGAAGTTGCCCGGATCCGACCACATCGCTGCACCCCCGCGACCGGGTCGTCGGCGAGTCCGTCCGGTTCGACGCGAAAAGCGGCCGAATCGTTCTTCCCGGGGGGCTCTCCGTGGACGGCCGGAAATAGAGAACGGAAAAGGCCCCGGGCTCAGCGAGTCCGGGGCCGCGTTTTGTCGAAAGACGAATTCACCGCGGCCGAATCGAGATTCGAGCGAGCGGGATGCAGACGACCCGCCCCGACCCCTGAAGCCGTCCGCCCAGGACGGCGAACGGGGAAGGAAGGAGCGTATGCGCCCGCGCAGCCGAATCCTACTTGTCGGTCAGGGCGACAACTCCCGGAAGCGCCTTGCCCTCCAGGAACTCCAGGGACGCGCCACCGCCGGTGGACACGTGGGTGACCCTCTTGGAGAGACCGGCCTTCTTGATGGCGCTGGCAGAATCGCCGCCACCGACGATGGTGCAGGCGCCGTTGGCCGTGGCCTCGGCCATGGCCTGGGCGATGGCGAAGGTGCCCTTCGCGGACTCTTCGATCTCGAACACCCCGGCCGGTCCGTTCCACAGCACGGTCTTGGCGCCCTTGATCACCTCGGAGAACGCCTTGATGGTGTCGGGCCCGATGTCGACGCCTTCCTGGTCGGCGGGAATCGCATTCACGGACACGTACTTGGTGGGACCCAGGGTGCGGGCGCCGAAGTCGAGCTTCGTGGTGACCAGGACGTCCGTGGGCAGCATGAGCTTGTCTCCCGCCTGGATGATCAATTCCTTCGCCAGCTCCACCTTGTCGTTCTCGCAGAGCGACTTGCCGATCTCCTTGCCCTGGGCCTTGGCGAAGGTGAAACCCATGCCGCCGCCGATGATGAGCTTGTCGACCTTGGGCAGCATGGCCTTGATCACGTCGATCTTGCCGGAGATCTTGGAGCCACCGATGATGGCCACGAAGGGGCGCTTGGGGTTTTCCACCGCGTCGCCCAGGAAGTCGAGTTCCTTCTTCATCAGGTAACCGGAGGCGCGTGGCAGGTCCAGCCCCGTGATGGAGGAGTGGTCGCGGTGGGCCGTGCCGAAGGCGTCGTTGACGTACAGGTCCGCGAGCCTGGTGAGGGAGGCGCGGAACTTGGCGATGTCCTCCTTGGAGGCGGCGACCTTGGTTCCGTCCTCCAGCTTGACCTTGCCCTCCTCCTCGATGTGGAAGCGGAGGTTTTCAAGCAGCAGGACGTCGCCGGCCTTGAGGGATGCCACCGCGGCCTCGACCTCCGTGCCCACGCAATCCGAAGTGCTGGCGACCGGCTTGCCCAGGAGCTTGGAGAGGGCGCTGGCGACCGGCGCCATGCGGAGGCTGTCGACGACCTTGCCATCGGGTCGACCGAGGTGCGACGCCAGGATGACTCGCGCCCCCTTGCCGATCAGGTATTGGATGGTCGGCAGCGCCGCGACCAGGCGCTTGTCGTCCTCCACCACTCCGTCCTTGAGCGGAACGTTGAAATCCACGCGCACGAAGACGCGCTTGCCGGCGACGTTGAGATCCTCGACGAACAGCTTGGCCATGAATATCCTCGCGATACGGTTGTTGGGCTCTGGAAAGTGGGGTCGGCGACGACCGCCGAAGAGAGAGGGAAAAGTACATCATGGTTCCCTCCGTTCGCGCACCGCCCGATCGTACCCACTCGACTCACCTGCCGGACAAGCGCGCCTGCAGGAGCCGGATGTCGAGCTCCAGGTTGCGCGACTGTCGACGCGCCTCCAAGGCCCGCCATTCCCATTGGAGAGCGGTCAGCGTCGATGTTCCGCCGCCGCCCGTTTCGGCGACCCGCCCCTTGTCCAGACCCTGGGCCTCGGCCTTCGCGGCCTCCCGGTCGCCCAGGAACGCCTTCAGGCTGTCGGATTCCGTCCAACCGAGCTGGCCCCAGCGGGCGAGGTCGGCGAGACCGTCGAAAGCGGTGCGGTGGGCCGCGGCGAGCTCGACGGCCACGGCCGAATCGACGACATGGCCGTACCAGGCGAGGCTCGCGGAGTCTCCCGCCGGCCGGGGGGAATTCCCCAACAGGCCCGCCGCCGCGCGGCGCGCCTGGACGGAGCTCCACCACGAACGCGCGAGTCCGTGCCCCGACTGGGATCCGATCCCGATCCCGTCTCCGCTGGTGCGGGCCAGACGGATCTGGCGCCTGTAGGTGGCCGCCGCGGATTGGAAAAGGGAGGGAAGCTTCCTCTGGACCACGATCTCCTGGGCCACGCGGTCGGTGTCGCTGCGGAAATCGATCTTCTGCCCGGCGACGTCCAGGGCGTAGCGCTCGATGACTCCGCCGATGTCGCGCAGGGCGGCCGGAGTCCACGGATAGGCGTAGCATGCGACGGCCTGGCGGAAGTACCCGAACGCGTCCTCCATGAGGTCCCGTCGCCGGGCGTGCGCGGCCTTGCGGTCGTCCACGCTCTCCTGATCGAACCTGATCCTGGATGCTTCCCTCGCGACCAGGTCCCCGAGCCGCCAATAGACCTCGGCCGCTTCGACGGAATCCGGCACCAGCTCGCCTTCGCCCTTGACGAAGGCGTTCGTGAGCGACTTCCAGCGGTACAGGGCTTGCGCGGTATCGCCCAGGCCGAGGCATGTTCGACCCTCCAGGATCCTGGCCTGGACCCTGGCGCCCGTATCGGAGGGGAAATCCATCCTCAAGGTGTCGCACAACGGAGGGATTTCCGCGAAGCGCCCGGTCTGGGCAAGCATCAACCCTTCGGAGAGGAGTGTCTGGGCGGCGTATCCGCCCTTGGGGTCGGACTTCCAGGCCAACTTGTAGAGGGCGAGTGCGGAATCGCTGCGGCCCATGTCCTCCAGCAGGCGACCCGCGCCATACCAGAACTCGGCGGCATCGGACCGGTCCTCCATGCCCCGCGCGGCCGACGCGAGCACGGCCGCCGACGCCGCCCGATCGGGAAGGACGGCCTCGCAGCGCGCCTGCAGGACCGTGGACCGGAGGACCTGCGGAACATCCTCGGCCAGTGCGGTGGCCTCGCGGGCCCGATCCGCGCAACGCCGGAACAGGTCGCGTGCGGAATCCTCCCTTCCGTCCACGGCGAAATCGGCCCCTTCGCCGAACTCCACGGCCGCCTGGGCGAGCGCCTGGTCCGCGACACGCAATCCGCTGCCGACCGTGAGTCCGGCGGCTCCGTCCCAATCTCCCTGGAAGAACCGCTCCATGCCGCGGCGCGCCGCGGCGGGTCGGGCATCCACGAACGCGAGCCCGTAGAACCACTCGGGGGAGTATTCCTCGTATTCGCCGGGAGGAGTCTCCGCCGCGTCGGCAAGCGCGGCCAGGAGTAGAGAACCGAGGACGACGAGACGGCGCATGGCACGCCGAACCTAGAAATCGGAGGAGCGCGGCCTCACATCCAGCCGTGCCGGCGGAAGCTCGCGTGCCCTTCCCGGGTCACGAGAAGATGGTCCACCAGGCCGATCTCGAGGCTTTCCCCGATCTGCTGGACCCGGCGGGTGAGTTCCCTGTCCTGAAGGCTCGGCGTCAGCGATCCGCCGGGATGGTTGTGGGCGAGGACGATTCCCGTCGCCTTCTCCCGAAGCGCCGCCTCGAACAGCCGCCGCGGGTAGAGCACCGTTCGGGTGCGGGATCCCGCCTCGTACACCTCGCGACCCACGATGCGCCTGCCCTGGTCCAGGAACACGGCGGAGAACCGCTCCTCCTCGGCGAGACCGATCACCGACCGGAACCAGGGCGCGAGGTCCTCGGGATCTTCGCAGATCGGACGTCCCCGTTCCGATTCGGCGACCAGCTCCCTGTGCATGCGCACCACCAGCGCGAGCAGGGAGGCCGCGTGGGGTCCGATGCCCCGGATCCGTTCCAGGTCGGCGGGATCCCGGGACAGCAGTCCTCCCAGCGAGGTTCCGGACAGGATCCGTCGAGCCAGCGGCTTGACATCGCCGCGCGGAATCGCGTAGCAGAGAAGGAGTTCCAGGAGTTCCTCGGGAAGCATGGCTTCCAGACCTCCCCTCATCACCCTGCGACGCAGGCGGAAACGATGGCCCTCTCCCGGCGATGTTTCGCGATACGGGAGCGATGCGGGTTCGACCTGCGCTTGAACGGACATATCGGCGCATAACGCAATGTTCGGACCAATGCACGATGGCTAGTTTTGGCGAATGCGAATCCGGCTGATCTGCTTTGGACGCCTGGCTCCGCGCAGCCTGAAACCTGCTGTGGATGACTACGCCGAGCGGCTCGGGCGACTTTGCCACCTGGAGCTGGAGGAAATTCCGGAACAGCAAGGCCCATCCGCCCTGGAAAAGGAGGCGGCCCTGGTCCGAAAGCGATGGGAAGGACTGACCGTGCGGATCGGCATGGACAGCCGCGGCGAGGCGTGGACGTCGGAGCGTTGGGCGAGCGAGCTGGAATGCTGGCGACGAGATTCGCCCAATGTGGCTTTGGCCCTGGGTTCGGCGGACGGGTTGCATGCCGGAATCCTGGAGGAATCCAGGCGCGTTTCCCTGGGGCCCGTCACGTTGCCGCATTCCCTGGCGAGACTGGTCCTCCTGGAACAGCTGTACCGGGCGCACACCCAGGTGCTGGGCCACCCCTACCACCTGGGGCATTGACTTGGCGATCACCCCTTTCCCGATCCCCGCGGGGACGATTTTCTTTGATTGAACCGGTTCGGAGGTCGTGTTGATCCGCTTGTCGTTGAAAAGGTTCCGCCATCTGACCCGCTGGGTCTTCTTCCACAAGCCTCGGCAGAGCTTGGCCGAACTCGGAATCCTCTGGAGAGTCCAGGTCCTGTTGCGCCTGCTCCCCCGGGAGTCCACGCGCGCCTTCGCCGCGACCCTGGTCCTGGGCGCCGTCTGCGGCCTCGTCACCGTGGCGTTCCACGGGAGCCTGGAATGGGCCAGCTACAAGGTGGGATTCCTCCTGCGCGAGATTCCTTCGCCCTACGGGGCCTTCGGCATCATCCTGGTTCCCGCCCTCGCGGCATGGCTCGCCGGCATCCTCCTCGTGCGCTCCAGGCTGCCCGCCGCCGGTTCGGGGATTCCCCAGGTGAAGGCCGCGTTGGCCGGCCTGAGCCCGGTCCACGGGATCCGCGTCGGCGTGGTGAAGTTCGCGCTTTGCGTGATCCAGGTGGGCGGTGGCGCATCGTTGGGTCGGGAGGGGCCCACGGTCCAGATCTGCGCCGCGTTGGCTCCTCCGGTTCTCAAGCTGTTCGCCCTCCCCAAGGCGTTCCTGCGAAGATTCCTGCCCGTGGCCGCCGCGGCCGGCATCGCCGCCGCCTTCAACACGCCCATCGCCGCGGTGACCTTCGCCATGGAGGAGCTCATGGGCTCTTCCACCCCGACGGCGATGACAGGACTTGTCGTGGCGGCCGCGATCGCGGCGATCCTGGAAAAGCTCCTGCTCGGTGGACACCCCCTCTTCAGCGCGCCGGCCTGGACCTTCGACAGCCTCGCGTCCCTTCCCTCGTTCCTGATCCTGGGCATCCTGGGCGGATTCCTCGGCGTGCTCTTCCACCGCTGGCTCCTGGACCTCCGCGCCAGGTTCCAATCGTTGCGACGACTCTCGATCCCTCTCCAGATGGCCCTCGGAGGCCTGATCACCGGCGTGGCGATCTGGATCGGGACGGCGTTCCTGGGAAACGACGGCATCGCCGGCCCCGGTTACGCCCTCCTGGAGGCGAGCCTCCACGAACATCTCTCCCACGGCCAGACCTTGGGTCTTCTGCCGCTGAAGTTCATGGCGACCCTCGCCAGCTACTGCAGCGGCGGAGTCGGAGGGATCTTCTCGCCGGTCCTGGCCATAGGAAGCCTGCTGGGCTCGCTGGTGGGCTGGCTCCAAAGGGACCTCCCCTGGGCGGACGCCACACCCCTGGGCGCCTTCGCCCTGGTGGGGATGGGGACCTTCTTCGCGTCGGTGATCCAGGCTCCCATCACCTCCGTCCTGATCCTCTTCGAACTGACGGGCAACTACGGACTGATCATTCCCCTGATGCTCGCCAACATGGCCTCGTTCCTGATCGCGAGGAAGATGAATCCCGTGCCCATCTACGACGCGCTGCTCCTGCAGGACGGGGTCGACCTCCACGGCAGCACGGAATCCCACCAGTTGACCGTGGGCGACCTGTGCGACGGAGAAATCGTCCGTTTCCCCTCCTCCACGCGGGTGTATTCCTTCTGGCTGGAGGGAGGATCCCTTCCCTGCATCGTGGAGGAGGCGGACGGTACCTGCCTGGGTCTGGTGGACGAGGTTCCCGACAGTCCGGATCCAGATCTGATGCTGCGGGATTTCCTGCGCTCCCGCGTCAGCCTCCGCGAGAAGGATCCGGTCTTCCCCGCCTTGTCCCTCCTGTCCCAGCAAGGGCATCCCTGGCTCCCCGTCGTGGACAAATCCGGAAAGGCGGTCGGAATCTTCGGAACCCGCGAAGCCTTGGCCAGGCTTTCGGAAGACGGCTACAAGACGAGCTGAGCCGGGTCACCCGGCCAAGGCGAACAGCCCGAGGAGGGCGAGCGACCATTCGCCGGCGGGATGGACGAGTTCTCCGGGGAGGGCGGTCAGGAAAACCTGCACGCATCCGACCCCCGCCAACGCCAGCCATCGGCTCGCATGCTCGGGGTAGAGGAGGATGGCCCATCCGAGCCCGATCACCGCCGCGGCGATGGTCGCTCCGCGCAGGACGGATCCCGGCAGGAGCCCGTGGTCCGCCTCGGCCTCGGCCTCCACCAGGGCGTAGGATTGGAGATTGATCAGACCCACGATGGCGAGCAGGGAGGCCGCGAAAGCCACTTCGCCGCGGGAAGAAGGGCTGGAGACGCACCAGGCCGGTATCGCGAGCCCGGCCGCCCATCCCGCGGCTGCCATCAGCCGCTTGGCCGGCCCGCGCAGTCCAAGCTTCAGGCCGACGAAGTAGAGTACCTGGTACAGGGCCACCACCGAGCCCGCCTTCCAGGCGATGGAAGGAAGGAACATCAGGGAGACCGCACCGGCGAAGGCGGCGACGATCGTGTACCCGGCGAGCAGCCTGCGATGGCCGGAGTAGCGGGAGCGCCGCGGGGTCGATCGGGGATCGGTGTCGCGTGCGTCGAGCAGATGGTCGAGGTTGTAGACCACCAGGACCCCGGCCGCCAGGCCCGCGAAGACCGGGAGTACCGCCCTCCCGCCCGGGACCAGGCCCACCAGGAAGAGGGCGGAACCCACGACTCCCGCGACGACGTCCAGGGAGACGGTCTCGAGGCTGAACAGCATTCCCGGGAAAGGACGGGTCTCTTGCTCCAGGGGAAGGGACGGCGGTCCGGAACTTTCCATCGGGGAACAGGATACCAATCCCGGAACGGATGCGAGGTGGACGCTTCTCCACGCCCCCGCCAACGGCCGGAATTGTAGATTGCGCTTTGACAGCTTCTGACCGGAAGTTCAGGGGCGACGACGGGATCGGGGGGAGACGAAGAGGGAGCGGAGGAACCGGAGGGAAGGAACATGGTCGAGCAACCGAGATTCGCTTTCGCGTGCGTGCTGGTCGGTCTTTTCCTGGCGGGTTGCGTTCCCAACTTCGCCTCCCGGATCGAGTACAAGCCCTACCACGATCCGTTCGACACCACACGGGCCCTCGATTTCGCCCAGGTGACAGCGGACCAGGCGAAGTTCCTCCAGCAGATCCTGGATCGTTCCACCCCCGGCGGACGATCCGACGACGAGGCGAGCTACTCCCCCGACTACCTGCCCTACGGCACCATCGCCCTGGAGGGCAAGGAAGGAAACCGGGAAGGATCGTGCGTCTGTTTCAGGCGCAGGATCGAGTGCGGGAAGACCGACGAGTACGAGATCGGCCAGCGGGATCTGGACGCCTACCGGAACCTGATGGGAAGGATCGATTCCGAGGCGCGCGCACGGGAGGGAGCCTCGGACAGGACGTCGGAGTCGCCCGTCCAGCCGGTCGTCCCGGTCGAGTGACCTCGGCGGTTCAGGCCTTCCGGGCCACCAGGAGGAAGATCGGGTAGCGACGCTCCCCGGCATCGGACTCGCGGTGGATCTCGAAGACCGTGTCGATGTCGACGACATGGAATCCCGCGCCCTGGACGTCCCGAACGAGATCCGGCCTGTCGAATCCGAGATGCAACCCCTCCGTGTCGGGGCCGTGGAACGATCCGTCTTCGGAATCGAGGTCCGCGATGCAAAGCCATCCGCCCTGCTCCAGCATTTCCCACGCGGACAGGAGGAATCCTTCGACGTCGGGGATGTGGTGCAGGGCCATCTGGAGAAAGACGAGATGGAAGGAACCCTGCACGGGTTCCTTCAAGAGATCCATCCGCGACGTACGGATGTTCTCCGCTTTCGCTGCTTCTATCTTTCCTTCCAGGACGTCGATCATGCCCTGCGACGGGTCGGTGGCGAGCACCGTGCCCAGGTCTTCGTGGAGAGCGAACGAGAGAAGACCCGTGCCGCAGCCGACCTCCATCGCACGCATGGTCCGCGAAAGCGGCACGAGGGACCGGATGGCCCGGGCGATGGCCCTGGTGCGCTGCACGTGGCCTGGATTCGATTCCCAGGTCGCGGCTTTGGCATCGAAATCGTCCATGGATCCCCTCCTGGAAAACCGGAACAACGGACTACGGAGGGAAAGTTCCGAAATTCGACGCTCCGCGGCGACCGTGCCGCGGCGCGTTCACATGTGGGCGATGATGTTGTCTCCGAACTCCGAACACCTGATCTGGGTGGCGCCTTCCATCTGCCTGGCGAAGTCGTAGGTCACGCGCTTGGATTGGATTGCGCCGGACAGGCCCTTGTTGACGAGATCCGCCGCCTCGGTCCATCCCAGGTACCGCAGCATCATCTCGCCCGAAAGCACGACGGATCCCGGGTTCACCTGGTCCTTGTCGGCGTATTTCGGGGCGGTGCCGTGCGTGGCCTCGAAGATGGCGTGGCCCGTCACGTAGTTGATGTTGCCGCCCGGGGCGATGCCGATGCCTCCCACCTGCGCGGCCAGCGCGTCGGAGAGGTAGTCGCCGTTCAGGTTCAGGGTGGCGATGACGTCGAAATCCTCCGGGCGCGTGAGCACCTGCTGCAGCGTGATGTCGGCGATGGAATCCTTGACCACGAGCCCTGCGCCGCGCTTCCCTTCCGGAATCCTGCACCAGGGACCGCCGTCGACGAGCTCCGCGCCGAAGGCCATCCGCGCGACTTCGTAGCCCCAGTCGCGGAAGGCGCCCTCGGTGAACTTCATGATGTTTCCCTTGTGCACCAGGGTGACCGACTTCTTCCCTTCGCGGATGGCGTAGTCGATGGCATCGTGGACCAGCCGGAAGGTACCGGTCTTGGAGGTGGTCTTGATGCCCACACCCACCTGCAGGGAATTGTCGAACTGGTCGGCCATGCCGATGGATCCCCAGAACTCGCGGCTTCTGGCTTCCGAATTGAACCGGATCTTTTCGAAGGCCTTGGGGAATTCNCCGCGCAGGAATTCNAGGATCCTGGCCGCCTCGGCGGTGCCGGGGGCCCATTCGATGCCGGCGTAGATGTCTTCCGTGTTCTCGCGGAAGATGACCATCTCCACCTTCTCCGGGTGCTTCACCGGACTGGGGGTCCCCGTGTAGTACTTCACCGGGCGCAGGCAGACGTAGAGATCCAGCATCTGNCGCAGCGCGACGTTGAGGGAACGGATCCCGCCGCCGACAGGAGTCGTCAACGGCCCCTTGATGCCCACCAGGTACTCCTTGAAGGCCTCGACGGTCTCGTCGGGAAGCCATGTCCCGGCCCCGTAGACGGTGTTCGCCTTCTCGCCGGCGAAGACCTCCATCCAGGAGATCTTCCTCTTTCCCACGTAGGCTTTCGCCACCGCCGCGTCCAGGACGCGCACGGAGGCCCGCCAGATGTCCCTGCCGGTGCCGTCGCCTTCGATGAAGGGAACGATGGGGCGGTCGGGCACCTGGAGGGCTCCCGTGGGGGACTTGCTGATCTTTTCTCCGGTCGGAACCTGGATCTTCTGGTAGGCCATGGAATCGCGTCTCCTGGAAGTTTGGTGAGGTTTCAGAAAGATGCAATCCCGCAGATGCGCCGTCCCCGCGTCCTCGCGACTCCGGTTGCAGAGCATCCAGCCCCAGAGACCCAGCCAGAGTCTCGCGAACCTGACCGTGTCGCGCCAGGGCCGGATGTGCGATCCCGCCTCGCCGTAGACCGTGGAGACGCCCACGCGCTCCACNGTCCAACCCGCGACGGCCAGACGCACCAGGGCGCCGGATTCCCACTCGAAACGGCCGCTGGACGGCAGTCGCGCGGCGCGCGCGGCCTCCAGGCGGTACATGCGGAATCCGCACTGGCTGTCCCAGAGCCTGCACCCCGCCTGCCATTCCAGCAGAGCCGTGGTGAGACGGTTGGAGCAGACCCTCGGCCAGGGCATGGAGCGCGGGCGGAGGTCGCGGGCTCCCACCACCACCCCGCACCGGGAGCCGGGCCTGTGGGACAGAAACCGTTCGACGTCGGACGGGGAATGCTGACCGTCGGCGTCCATGGCCAAGGCCCAGTCCCAACCCCGCGAGGACGCTTCGGAAAGACCCGCGGAAAGCGACGTTCCCTTGCCCCCGTTCACNGGCTGCACCAGCACGCAGGCTCCCGCCTCCCTGGCNGCGACCGCGGTCGTGTCGTCCGATCCGTCGTCCACGACGAGCACGGGAAGATCCGGGTGCAGGGTGCGGAGCTTGNCGACGACGCCGGCGATGGAGGACCCCGCCCTGTAGGCGGGAATCAGGATCCCGACGCGCCCCTCAGGCATCTTCCCGGGGACTCCGCCCGGGGATGGACGCTCCGGGGTCTTCGTCCCCGCGGACGATGCTCGCGGTGATCCGGGCACGCCACTCGTCCAGGTTTCCCTCCAACTCCCCCGCGACGGATCCGGCGGTGCGCGCCAAGCCGCGGTCGCCGGTCCGAAGATGCGCCTCCATCGCGTCCCGCGCCTGGCTTGCCGGCACCCAGCCCAGGCGAGCGCCGATCGAGAGCCATCGGACCCTGGCGGAAAGCTCCCTTCGCGAAAGCAGGTGCGCGGAGCCCAGCAGGGAGGCGCTGCGTGCCACCGCGTCCTCGAGCTCGCTCCCCCATTCCTGGAGCAGGCCTTGCCTGGCATTCTCCTCCTCGCGGACGAAGATCGACGCCACCCTCTCGAGTCCCTCGAGGATGTCGGCCTCCGACAAGCCCAGCGTGCGCCTGTGGGTGAGCACGAAAAGTCCGGCGTCGTCTTCCGAATTTCCTCCCCAGGGCCCCGCGATGGAATGGCCCATGGCATCCATCGCCTCGGGGAACCCCGTGGTGCGGCCCGCGATGCAGAGCGCGGGCAAGTGCAGCAGAAGGCTCGCGCGCAGACCCGTGCCCGCGTCCATCGGCGAGGCCGTGATCCAACCGAACTGGGGATCGCGCACCAGCGGCATCACCTCCCGCACCAGCACTTCCAGGGACCCGGCCATCTCCAGCGCCTCGGGAAGGGATTGTCCCCGCGTCCGGGCCCAGATGCGCAGATGGTCTCCGTCGAGGGCCAACACGCCTCGCCCGGAATCCTCCAACGCGAGCCAGGGGCCCGGATCCTGCGGATCCAGCAGGTTGCGGGGCAGGCGCAAGGCTTCCACCAGGTCGGGCAGTTCCTCGGAGGTCTCGTCGGCCAGGGGCGCGAAGGCGGGATGCAACCCCCGCAGGGTGTCCAGCACGCGTTCGCAGAAACGTCGACCTTCCTGCGGACTGATGGCGCCTCGAAACGGAACACCGGACAGGTTCCGAGCCAATCGCGCCCGCGAACCGAGCACGGATTCAACCCCGACCCCGTCGACCCATTCGGGAACGTTCATGTCGGATCTTCCCGGAGCAGATCGCGCAACCGCCCGGCCTCCGTGTAGTCCTCGCGGGCAAGCGCCACCTGCAGACGCGATTCCAGACGGTGCCTGCGCAGTCCCCGCGCCTGGTCGACGGGCCCGTTCCCCGTCACGTGGCGATCCGCACCCTGGTTTTCGGCGAGCAGCGCGGAAAGCTCCGATCGGAACGCGTTCCAGCAGCCGGTGCACCCGAGCCGGCCCTTCGAGCGGGCGTCCTCCCAGGAACGGCCGCAATCGGGGCAGATGCGACTCATGCGATCGCTTCCAGGTGGCCGTCCACGATCCTCAGGCGCCGATCGGCCCCCGCGGCGAGATTGGGGTCGTGGGTGGCGACCACGAACGCCTGGCTGTGCAAGGCGGATAGATTCCGGAGGTTGGTCAGCAGCGCTTGGGCGTTGGCAGGGTCCAGGTTACCCGTGGGCTCGTCCGCCAGCACCACGGCCGGCGAGTTCGCCAAGGCCCTGGCCAGGGCGACTCTTTGCCTCTCTCCACCGGAAAGTTGGGCCGGTCGGTGGCTCATCCGATCGGAAAGCCCCGACTGACCCAGAAGCTCGGCCGCGCGTTCCCGCGCCCGGTTGCGGGACATGCCGGCGATCCTTCCGGCCAAGGCGACGTTTTCCTGGGCGTCCAGATCGGGAAGCAGGTGGTGGAACTGGAACACGAACCCAAGGGTGCGCGAGCGCAACCTGGAGAGCGTGGCATCGTCCATGGCGGATGGATCCTGGCCCGAGATGCGGATGGAACCGGAATCGGGACGGTCGAGCGTGCCCAGGACGGCGAGGAGGGTGCTCTTCCCCGACCCCGAAACGCCCACGATGGCCACGACTTCGCCCCTGGAGACCTCCAGGGAAACGTCGCGGAGGATGCGGAGTTCCTGTCCGCTTTCGTGGAAGACCTTGCTCACGCCGGAGGCCGACAGGACCAAATCACTCATGGCGGACGGCCTCCACGGGATCCAACCGAGCCGCCTTCCAGGCGGGAAAGAAGGCGGCGGCCGCGCAGATGGCGACCGCCACGGAGAAGATCGTGGCGATGTCGCCCCAATGGACGGAAACCGGCAGATACTCGATGAAATAGACGTCGCCTGGAAGCTTGATGACCCGGAACCTGTCCTGGACGAGGCACAGGACCAGGCCGAACAGGACTCCACCCACGGCACCCCAGAGCCCCGCCATCAGGCCCTGCAACAGGAAAACCCTGCGCACCGATCGCGCGCTGGCTCCCATCGCCCGGAGGATCCCGATCTCGCGCGTCCTCTCGAGGACTCCCATGATGAGCGAGCTCGCGATGTTGAACGCGGCGACCACCACGATCAGGCAGAGCACCAGGACCACGACGATCTTTTCCAACCGCATCCATTTCATCAGGTTCTCGTTCTTCTCCAGCCAATCGACGGGCCGCAACGACCCTCCGAGCTTGGCGGCGACCACCCTTCCCACGTCGCGCGCCTGCCAGAGGTCCTTCACCCGCACCTGGATGCCGGAAACGCGTCCCGGACTGTCGTAGAGATCCTGCCCCGAGGCCACGGAAACGTAGGCGAGGTTGGCGTCGAATTCGTACATGCCGGTGTGGAAGATCCCCGTCACCCGGGCTCGCTGGTAGCGCGGCGCCGCCGCCCCGGAAAGGACTTCGGGCGAGGTGAGGGCCATGAGCGTGACCTTGTCGCCGGGCAGCACGCCGAGCCGACGGGACAGCCAGTCCCCCAGCACGATGCCGTGCTCGGTCCGACCGGAATCCATGGCGAAGGTGCGCAGATCCATGTTTCCCGCCACCACGAAGTTCTGGACGTCGATGACCTTCGAAAACCGCTTGGGGTCGATGCCCATCAGGACGATGCCGTCCGAGGCGTCTCCCCCCGAAATGCCCGCCTTCCCGGAAATGAACGGCGACGCGGCGACCACCCTGGGGTCGGCCTTGACGATGGCGTCCGGCAGCGAGTCCCCGCCCCGGAGTCCCTCGTCGCCCATCGCCTCGAAGTCGAGGTGCGAATCCCGTCCGATCAGCCGGTCGCGGACCTGCTCCTCGAACCCGTTCATCAGCGAGGTGGCGACCACCAGCGAGGCGGTTCCGATGAAGACCCCCGCCAGCGAGAACAATCCGATCAGCGACGAGAACCTGCTGCGCCGCTGCGCCCCCAGATATCGTCGCGCGAGGTCGGCTTCCCAGCCTCCCGCCATCTCAGAAGAGCCAGGCGGGAGACTTCCCACCCGACTTTTCGGCGGCCAACCGGTCCAGTTCCTTGCGGTCGGCGGGAGCGGCGGAGATCACCTTCGTGGACAGCCCCCCGATGCCGACAGCTCCCCGGTCGTAGTTGGTGCCGAACTTCTGCGGCGTCAATCCGTTCTCGTACACCGACGTCATTTCCCCGGAATACGTCCCCTTGGCGGGCACGACGTCCTTCAGGGTGGTCGTGCCGGAGAACCTGCCGTGGATGAACACCTGGAACACCACCGGCTCCAGGTCGATGTCGGATGCGTTCTTGACGGATCCCGTCACATGGAAGAACGCCTGGAAGTTGTTCTCGGCGACGCCGCTCCGCAGGGAGACGGAAACCTGGTTCGCGAGGGCGCGCACGATCGAGTCCCTGGCCTTCGCGAACGCCACCATGCCCTGGAGGCCCACCATGAAACGCGGACCCTGGGGCGTGGCCACCACGGTCACGAGGCGGGTGGTGTCCGCGCGCAGCGGGATGTTCCCGCCGTCGGCCAGGCTCTTGAGGAGATCTCGGCGCAGGCTGTGGGTCTTGATGCCGTCGATGATCTCCCAGTTGGGGGTCCTGCGGTACGCCCGGACCTGGTTCTGGTTGCCGGACGAGGCGACCTCCGCCCATTCGTCCGTGGAGTCGAAGCCGGGCATCCGCAGCGAATCGGAGAACATCTTCACGAACGAGGCCTTGTCCATGAGCGCCTTCTCGTCGTCCACGAGCATGTCGTAGGCCTTGTCGAACTGGGAGGAATCGACCTTGGCGTAGAAGTCCTGGGCTTGCTGGACGGCTTCCGGAACGTTCTTGCAGGAAGCCAAGGCGAGCAGGCTGGCGGCGAGGAGGAGACGGCGCATGGGAACTCCGTTAGTGGTGGTGGTGTCCTGGGGCGTGGGCATGTCCGTGTTCGAGTTCCTCCGGCGTCGCGCTGCGGACGTCGTGGACCTCGACCTCGAAATGCAGATCTTGTCCGGCCAGTTCGTGGTTGCCGTCGATGGTGATGTGGGTGGTGTCGATCTTGTCGACCCGCCAGACCTTCCAGTGCCCGTCTTCCTCGATCTGTAGCATCTGGCCGGGCTTGGGACTGCGCATCCGCGGAGGGAAGTCGGATTTCGCCACCTTGCGCACCAGGGCCGGATCGTAGTCGCCGTAGCCTTCGTCCGGAGTCAGGGACACCGAGACCTTGGCGCCCTTCTCCCTGCCCTCCAGCGCCCTCTCCAGGCCGGGCACGACGTTTTCGTGGCCGTGCAGGTAGACGAAGGCATCCTCGGGGGAGGATTGGTCCAGGATCTGTTTCCCGCCGTCGCGCAGCGTGTAGGAGATGTGGACAACGGTATCCTTGGCGGCTCGCATGGGAGATCGGTCCTTTCGGTGATCGGAAAGAGGGGAAACGTAGTCAAGGCGGAAGAGCGGGCGGAGTCCACCCGCCCCGGTCAGTGCGAGAGCTGCTCCGGGGCGTCGTCCTCTGGCCCGGGCGCAGGATTGGCCGGGACAACGGTCGGAACGGCGGGGACGGGAGCGGTGGATGGCGTCGGCTGCGAGGTTTCCGGCTCGGTGGGGGCGGGAGAGGAGAGCGGGGCGGACTGCGGAGCCGGGACCTCCACCCCGATCCTACCCGAATCCGAGGGTGCGGACGCTTCGACCGGGGCGGACGTCGAGGCGGCCGAATCCAGTGGCTTGGGCGAGGCGGGAAGGGGCGGAACGGTTTTCGGCGCGCTCTTGCCGCCGAAGACCAGTGCCAGGGAAATCCTCTGGCTCTGGCCCAGGTCCGGTGTGCTCACGAGAGCGTAGTCGATCCGGACCCGATCGCTCCAGAGATACCCCGCCCCGACCGCGAACTCGCCGTTGGATTCTCCGTAGATCCCGGTCTGATCGGTACCCTGGAGGAAGTCCGTGATCCGCACCAAAGCCTGGATTTCGCACCCCGCCCGGAAGACCAGACCGAAATCGGTGTGGAATTCCATGGCGATCCGGGAAGCACGAGCTGCAAGCCAGGGATCCACCCAGGGACGGGCATCGCCCGTGGAGAACGTGGAGGTCGCTTCCGGCTGCAGCAGACCGGGAGACTCCCAGGCCAGCGCCAAAGTCCCGTAGAAGTAGGGGAATGGGTGTTCCCAACCGAATCCAGCCTCGAGGTTGGGCGGAGAATATTCGGCCGTGCCGGTGTTCCAGATGGAGAATCCCCCCAGACCATGGTCCATCCGCAGGCCGGCGCGCCAGCCGTCCTGGGCCCAGACCATCGAGGCGTTCATCTCCGCTCCCGCTCCCAGATCGTTGTCGATGCTGCTCCCCAAAAGCCGCAGGGAGGCTCCGCCGCGGAGCCTGCCGTCCATCCAGGTGCGGGCGAAGGCGAGGGTTCCGATCCAGTCCGTGGCCGAGAAGGTGGAGAGGTTGTTGAAGTCCGGCGTTTGACCGCGATCGACGCCAAGGATCCCGTCGGCGCCGATCCGCGCCAACCCCAACCCGAGAGTGCCGCCGGTCAGAGGCGCCGCGAGGTAGACCTCGTCCTGGGAAAGCTGGAGATCCTGGTACAGGCTCCCGTGGTGCACCACGACTTCCGGTTGCTGGACGTCGGCCAGACCTGCAGGAGACAACGACAGGTGGGATGGATCGCCGGGCAGGCCCAGACTGACCCCCGCGTCGCCGGCAAGCCTTGCTCCCGTTTCCAGATCGGCGGAGTTGTTGGCGTAATTGACCATCGACAGGTCCACCGAACTTGCTTCACCCCCGAGAAGGACCAGGCAAACAAGGCACGCACGAAGGGAAGTCGGAAAAATGGGGCGGAACCGAAGGCGGTGAAGCATCGTCGCACAAATTACTTCCCCAGAAGCGCGCCGCTTGGAAGGAGCGCCGGTCGGGTTCGCCAGGAACAGATCTCGGATCAGTCCGGAAGCGTCGCCATATGGGCGGCGTATTCCCAGACCTGCAGCTCGCGTTGCAGGTCCCAGGCTTCCCGGTCCTGCCGGTAAAGCACGAAATTCCCGTCCATCGACCGGATGTGCCGGAACATCCAATCGCGACAAGCCATGAAGAAATCCACATCCAGGTTCTGTTGACCCAGATCCACGAGCTTGGCGAGATCCTGCAGGTTCTGGAGTTGCCTGTGGTGGTCGGCGTGGTGGACAGCCAGATCGGGGAAGCCCGAAGCCTCCATCTCCGATTCCTCCCAGGCGAAATGTTCGCGCATCTCGTCCAGGATCCGATGAAGTTCGATCAGATCCGTGGAGCGTTGACGCGGACCCTCCGCCAGGAATTCGATGGATCCCACCAGGGAACGGTGCTGCCTGTCCATTTCGACCCACCCGAACTCCCGCAAGACATCTTCCTTCATGGGACCCACCTCGCAAACCGGAAAGCTAGATGGATTTTCGGAACCATTTCTCAGAAAATCGGAATCCCCAACCGAACCACGGTCCCCTCTCCCAGGACCGATTGCAGTTCCAGGTGGCCACCGATCTCCTCCACCAACGCCCGGACGAAAGGCAGTCCCAATCCAGCGTCCGCAGGCCGATCCCAATTCTGGTAGAACGGCTCCATGGCGTTTTCCACTTCGGTCGGGGTCATCCCGCGCCCCTTGTCCCGAAGCGAAAGGAGAGTGATCCGTTCCCGACTGGAAACCTCCAGGGCGACCACGCCCCCATCGGGCATGGCCCGCACGGAATTTTGCATCACGTGGAAAAGGCAGGCCTGGAGATCGGCGGCGCCCATGCGAAGCCGGATGCCTTCGGGAAGAGTTCCCGTGAGGTCCAACCGATGCATGCGCGCGGTTCCCGAAAGCGACGCTTCCCAGGCCGATCGCACGGCCTCCTGCAGATCCGGGCCGGTGGCATCCCCGCTGTCCCGTCTGGCACCTGCCAAGACCAGGAGCTGCTGGCTGATGGTGGCCGCGCGGTGGCTGTACTGCACGATCGTGCGGGCCAGATCCTTGGTCGGATCGTCGGGCTCCAGGCGGAGGTCCATGATCTGGGCGGTGCCGGAAATTCCGCACAGGATGTTGTTGAACTGGTGGGCCAATCCGCGCAGGAGACCGGTGACCGCCCGACGGCGTTCGGATTCCACCAGCTTGCGGTGCAAACGGGAAATTTCCAGGTAGGTTCGCACCTTGGCGGAGACTTCGGACACCTCCACGGGCTTCACGAGGTAGTCGTTGGCTCCCGATTCCAGGCCCAGCAGACGTTCTTCCGGGCTTCCACGACCGGACAGCATCAGGATGGGGACGGTGGCGGTGGCGGCGGAACCCCTCAGCGTCCGGCAGACTTCCGTTCCGTCGCGACCTGGCATCAGGACGTCGAGGAAGACCAGGTCCGGACGCTCGTCGAGCGCCCGCACCTCGGCGCTGGTCCCGTCCAGGCAGGAGACGAGTCGCACCCCCAGTGGCTTCAGAAGCTTCCTGAAGATCGCATGGATGGCCGGATCGTCGTCGGCGACGAGAATCGTCTGCATCGAGTTGCCGAAGCTCATCGCCCCTGAGAATACATCTTCTGCAAATGGAAGCGCACGCGCCATGGATCTGGGGAAGACGTCCGGTGGAGGAATACCTGCGTTCGGCGAAACCGGTCTTGCGGGTGTGGTTCTCTCCGCGGCTTCCGGCGACCGCGAGGAAGGAGGTCCAGGAACTCTGCAAGGCGGCCGGCATCGATTGCCGACACGCGCCGGATGCCAAGCTCGCCGCCTTGACGGGGACCTCCGAGCATGGAGGGGTCGTGGCCCAACCCTCACCCACGACCCTGGATTCCCTGGATGATCTGCTCTTGCTCCCGCTCTCCGAACGACGCGTCGTCTTCGCCTTGGACGGCGTGGAGAACCCCCGCAACCTCGGTTTGGTCGCCCGCGTCCTCGTGGCCGCGGGCTGCGCGACCGTCCTGTTGCCCGCCAAGGGCGGAGCCCTGCCCGGCCAGGTCTTCCTGGAGGCCTCGGCGGGTTACGGAACCCGCCTGCGGATGGTTCGCGTGCCCAAGCTGGTGCCCGCCTTGGAGAGGTTGAAGCACGAAGGCTACTGGGTCTACGGTTTGGCCGCGAGGGCCCCGCGAGGGCTTTTCGGACACGAACTCGCGGAGAAGACCGTGTTCGTGCTCGGGAACGAGTCCGACGGAATCCGACCCACCGTCCAAGCCTCCTTGGACGAATCCCTCTCCATACCCGTCGCCGACGACGTGGACAGCCTGAACGTGGCGGTGACCGCGGCGCTGTGCGCATTCGAAGCGGTCAGGGCGGGAAGGACGTCCTCGAGCGGAGGCCGAGGTCCCACTGCAGGGCGAAGTGCGGCGTCGCCAAGCCGCGTTCCAGCAGCGAGTCCACTTCCTGGCGCGTGAACCAGGCCACCTCCTCCACTTCCCCGGGATCCGGGGTGAAGGGGCCACCATGGAAGGTCCCCCAGGAATCCACCAATTCGGGATCCAACGAGTCCTCGTCGAACAGATGCCTGCCCAGCGGTTCCAATTCGCGGGCGTTCAGCCGGATTCCCAACTCCTCCAGGGATTCGCGCAGCACCGCGTCCAAACCGTCTTCCCCCGCCGCGACATGCCCTCCCACGGAAGT